>Ga0123355_10009083_pt1 | contig 15069 bp, 13 predicted proteins | sample TergutEmb28metaG_3_FD_89872 | JGI IMG/M metagenome (GOLD analysis project Ga0123355, IMG submission 89872) | Embiratermes neotenicus P1 segment gut microbial communities from Petit-Saut dam, French Guiana - Emb289 P1 | ecosystem: Host-associated > Arthropoda: Insects > Digestive system > Gut ...
GGTAGGCTTGTCTACATTGGTGAATTTGCAGATGGAGAATTTGAGGGAACAGGTAGGCTTTTTAATAATGACATTCTTTTGTATGAAGGCGATTTTATGGCGGGGCGTCCCCACGGCAGAGGTACTTGGTTTCGATCAAATGGTCTAATAAGGTACAGAGGAGAATTTCATGAGGGTGTACCCCACGGTATAGGTACATTGTACGATGAAAATGGAAGAGAACTCTACACCGGTGCAATGTTTGAAGGCAGGATAAATTACCGCGGTCTGCTTGGTGCAACTTTAGCAGATATGGATCATTGGTTTAATGATATGCCAATATTGTTTTATGCAGAAGGAAGTTATGCCAGCTTTTTCTATGAACGAGCCGGCGTATTAATCACTACCACAAGCCATGTACAAGTATATGAGTGGGAACGAGAATGGGAATTTTTCTTTGAGGGCTATTCAGATGTAGAAGTGCCGGGAGATACGAATAATGACAGAGGGCTTCCGGATTTTGTAGAACGTACAAGGAGTTTATACTTTGAAATAGATCGTGGAGTCTGGCAGTCGGAAGAGCAGCTTGATAGATCCAGAGTATTTGTTAGGCGTGTAATGGTTCTTGGGGGCATACATCCGGGCACTGACACAATAATGCTTCCATTGGGATACATCAATCCCAATGAATATGGAGCTAGAATAACTTTGTTACCATCAGTACCATCTAATGCTATTAACATTGTCATTGGCGGAAATCCACCTCCCCCGGTTCTTGAAGATGCTGTGATGATAAATTATATCAGGAATAGAGGATATCCGGACATATCCAGAGGTTTTGATCATATAAGTTTTTTAATTGACCAACAAAACAGGATGTTTCAGCGAGTGTGGAGAATAGAGCACTTGGCACCGGTTTATCAACAAATATATGAGGTAGGTGACAGATTCCGTTATCGTTTCTTTTTCCCGTTTTTTCTAATGGATCCGGAAGAAGGAGCAGTTTCGCACCCCGTATATTTTTCAATAGAAACGTTGTAAAAGTAAAATTGCAAATAGGTAATGCCGGATTTGCAAGATGTCTGTTTAGATAGAAGGATTTGATAGAATGGCAGATTTTTCAATTATATCAGATACAAGTACATCAATGTTAAAGTTTTTGAGGGAAAATCTATGTCCCGAGCCACTTATGTCACCAGAATCTATAACATTGGTTTCTCCTCAAGAGAAAAGTGGAGATTTTCAGCTTGGTATGCATCTATATGATTTTAAAGAAGTAAGTGAATTCCGCAACACAACACCATTAACGCGAGATGATAACGTGCGTACCCGTCCGCCAAAGATCCTTGAATTAAATTATATGTTGTTTAGCAACAAACAAGCTCAAGTAGCAATGGGACCGGAAGCAGAACAGCGCATTTTCGGCAGGGCACTTCAAGCAATTGCAGATGCCGGAACTTTAAATGTTACTGAAACTAACCCATACTTGACCAGTGAGGAATCTGAAATGAATATTTCCACACTTAATCCTAGTTTTGAAGAAAAACAAAGAATTTGGTCGGCTTTACAATGTCCTTATCAGATAGGTATTTACTTTGCGCTATCACCTGTTGTGCTCTCTTCTAAAGTTCTAACAAGAGTTGTACGAGTAAGGGATGTTCAATTTGAAACTAAGTTAAATAAGGAGTGATTGGTTTTGAAGAAGAAAGTGGATTTTGCACTGTTGCTATACGACGAATTTAATGGCAAGCCAATCGCTGGTGCAGGTTCTATCTTTAAAATTGGAGAAAAATATATAAGCCCTATTATAAAAAAAGATGGTTTTTATGTGTTTTGTGAGTTGGATATGGATGAAATAGTATTAGAAATTAATCGTCCTCACTATCGACCGCAACATGAACATATTGTGCTTAATCAATTAGACCCGGCTCATCCTGTAGCAAGGTCAAGACTTTTAAGAAAAAATAGTGGTATTTATCCAGATTGTAAATGGTTTTATGGTGAGGCAGAACCGGAAAGCAAAGTTTTGATTTTTGCTGAAACAGAAAATATAAAAGCTACAGTTTCAGAAGCAAAAGAGTCAGATACTATAGAAAAAAATGTAAGCCGATTGACTATACTTGGTTGTCCTGCTGCTGAACTTGTAGGCAAACGTTTTAGTTTCGACACAGACAGTGGTGATACATTTTTAATTACCAGAAGTCTATGGCCGGGCACCTATTTATCAAACTGCGAATTGCCGCACGGTAACTCTAAATCTGTTTATGCGGCATATTACTCAAAAGCTTTTGTGGACGGCACAATTTGTATACCGTGCGATTGCCCTGAAAGTATAATGAAAATGCTTTACTGCAAAAAAGGAAGGGGGAGTGACAAGTGGGTATCTGTGTCTGTAACGGGGCGCAATTAAAATGTTCTTTTGGCACAGCACCTAGTATATTGGTAGTTTTACCAACCAAAAAAGTAATAAGTACTACACCGGCGGCAACTATCATGGATCATGTCTCTATGGTGAATATTTTACCTTTTGCCATGTGTACAAATCCCGCTAACCCTGCCACAGTAAGGCCACCGCCGGTGATGTTTTCACCTGCACCATGCATCCCTATGACTCCTGCGCCCTGGGTGCCCGGATGTGTGACTTGCTTGATTGGAGGTGAGCCTGCACTGGAGTCCAGTTGCACTCTTTTATGTAACTGGGGCGGGATTATCGAGATAATATACCCCGGTCAATCTAAAACGATTGTTAGTTAACAAACGGTTTTACCGTTAATTTTAAGAAAAGGAGTACTTGCTATGGCAGAATATTTATCACCCGGCGTATACGTGGAGGAATTTGATTCCGGTATGATGCCGATGGATGGTGTAGGTACCAGTACTGCAGGTTTTATTGGAATGGCTGAAAGGGGTTCAGTAATAGGCACTCCTTTGTCCGTAAGCAGTTATGCGGACTATTGCCGGAATTATGGCGGATACCTCTCTGCAAAAACACATGGCGAAAATTGTTATTTACCCTACGAAGTAGAAAAATTCTTTGCCAATGGCGGCACTCGCTGCTATATAATGCGTGTAGCACCTCAAGATGCAAAACCGGCCAGGACAGCTAATAACTCCAAGGTATGGTTTGAAGCGGCTAATCCCGGAGCATGGGGTAATGGCATTAAGTTTGTGTTAACTGAGAGAGATAACCCTAAAACAAAAGCAAAAGTAGATGACGCTAAAACCTTCACATTATCAAACACTGATGGTTTTGAAGAAGGTGATATCGTAGCCATTAGCCAAAATGGTGGCAAAGCTACTTATGGGCGTATTGAGTCCATGTCAGGTAAAACTATCACTTTGGGAACAGATGTAGGTATTGCCAAATCATACGAACCGGCAAAACCACCTGAAGTAAAGCCCGGCGATGCAAAAGATGTAAAACCTGAACCTCCAAAACCTGTTGATGCTCACAAATTTAGTGGTGAAGTAACAATTCTTTGCTGCAAGTTAGATCTAATGATTACATGCGGCATCATGGGGCCTGAAGAAACCTATGAAGATATATCTTTAAACGACAAGAGTTCAGATTTTATTGGAAATGCTTTGGCAAAATCCAGGTTGGTAAAAGTTCATTGTTCTGGTCAGTTAGTCAAAGATGGAGCAAATCCTATGGAAGCGTTTCCTGAAAAAGACAACGATGATGATGAGCGTTATATCCTTGCTTTTACTGGCGGAAGTGATGGTAATTGCAAAAAACTTGACGAAAGTCTATACCTTGGTGGCGGCATTGAACCCGGCAAACGTACCGGACTTGAAGCTTTCATTGAAATATCTGACGTAAGCATCATGGCAATACCGGGAATCACCTCACCTGTAGTGCAAAGTGCTTTAGTAGCGCAATGCGAAAGACTTGAAGATCGTTTTGCAATATTAGATATGCCTTGCGAAACTGTAAATCCCGGTGAGTTATTAAAACATCGGGAGACTGTAGATTCAAGCTACTGTGCTATGTATCATCCTTGGATCGAATCTTACGATCCATTGTCTAAGAAAACGAGATGTTTCCCACCAAGTGGTTTTATGGCCGGTATTTATGCCAGAAGTGATGCCTCCAGAGGTGTACACAAAGCACCGGCTAATGAAGTTGTAAACCATGCCAACGGCCTTTACTGCTTGTATAATAAAGGCGACCAAGATCAGTTAAATCCTAAAGGTGTTAACTTGATCAGAGCCTTGCCGGGACAAGGTATTCGCGTTTGGGGCGGCCGGACTTGTTCCAGCAATGCCTTATGGAAATATGTCAACGTACGTAGGCTATTTATCTATCTTGAAGAGACCATCAAAGCCTCTACTAATTGGGTAGTATTTGAGCCTAATGATGAAGTGTTATGGGATCGTGTACGGCTTACCATTACCGCTTTCTTGCGGGATATGTACCGTGACGGCGCATTAGTAGGCAGTTCTGAAGATCAAGCTTTCTTTGTTAACATAGGGCCGGATACAATGAGTCAACAGGATATACTTAACGGCCGTTTAATCTGTGTGATCGGTGTTGCTCCTAGCCGCCCGGCGGAATTTGTAATCTTCCGTATTACTCAAAAGACAGGCGAGTAAGGGTAATTGGATACTAAAATAATTCCAGGAAGGATGGATTTAAAGGATGGCTATTAATACCTACCCCCTCAAGAAGTATAATTATCGCGTACAGCTAGATAACGTTGACGTGGCAGGTTTTTCAGAAGTAAGCGGATTCGATGCCAGTATAGATGTAATCGAATATCGGGAGGGAACAGAACGTATTAACTCTCCACGTAAAATGCCGGGTCTAACAAAATATGGTAATGTCACGTTAAAATGGGGCATGACATCAAGCATGAGCTTTTTCGAATGGGTACAAGGCATTTCCAATGGTGAAAAATTGGAAGCAGAAGACCGTTGCGAAGACATAGTAATTTATCTGCAAGATGACAGCCAAGCCGACGTGGCAAGCTGGACATTGATAAATGCTTGGCCCAGCAAGTATGTTGTCCCTGATTTTAATGCTAGTTCCAGTGAAGTCTCTATTGAAAGTGTAGAGATTGTATTTGAAGAAATGATGAGAAATCAATAAAGTTTATTAAAGATTAAATAAGACCTTAGGCACCCTGTCTCAAACATATAAGCTTAAAAAGCTTGAAAAATTTGTTTTTGTGGGGCAGGGTGTTCCTACGGTTTTATAGCAATTTTATACATTGAAAGGGGTTAACAAATGAGTACAGAATTTTTGTCAGAAGTTCCTTTTGAATTGCCTAGAGGATATGTTGATACTGATGGTATAGTGCATAAGAATGGTGTAATGCGCTTGGCTACAGCAGCAGATGAAATATTGCCCTTGCGTGACCCAAGAGTAGTTCAAAATCCGGCATATTTAACTGTTATTTTGTTATCACGTGTTATTACATCTTTGGGCGATGTTCCACGTATGGATCCTAAAATTATAGAGAAACTTTACTCAGCAGATTTAGCTTTTTTACAAAATATGTATAGCACAATTAATGCTATAGAACCAATTGTAAATACTTGTGTTTGCAAAGAATGTGGGCACAAGTTTGATGAAGCCATAAATTTTACCAGAGCGGTATAACTGTTTATCCGGAACCGGAGATATATAAGGAGATGTCGTTTATCTCATATTACTATCACTGGAACTATGAAACAGTTATGACGCTGGATCATAAAACTCGGCGTAAGTTTTGTGCAGAAATTTCCGCTATCCACCGTGAAATAAGCAGTGAACCTAAAAATGTATTTGAGGTGTAAGAGATGAGGAAAATAAGGAAGGTGAAAAGATGTCAAAGCTTCCATTGCCAACTCACAATTTTATAGTTGAAATAGCTTCAAAAAGCGTACCATTTTCAAAGATTCAAAGTATTGAAATTGGGGTTGAGACAGAACCGCTTATTGAAGGTGGCGAGAATAGATTTGTGTATTCACTGTACAAAGAGAGTAATCAGGAAAAAATTTTGACAATGGAGCGCAATGTGGCATCTGATGATACGTCGATTAAATCTTTGCGAGTGGGTACGGTATTCGATCAAATGCATATTTTTGTTTTGGATCAACACAGACGTCGCAGAAAAAAATATGAGGCAAGATTTGTAATTTTGAAGAAGCGCAGTTTGTCCGGACTAGATGCAATGAATGGTGACGTTCTTGTTGAAAATTTAGAGTTTGTGTATCGTGAAATGACTGAAGTACCAAGTTAAGGTTTATCTGAAAATATATTCGAGGTGCAAGAGATGTCGGTTTCTAATATTCCGCTACCTACTCATAACTTTGTAGTAAGGATAGATTCTGAGAGCATTCCTTTTTCAAAAATCAAGAGTTTTGAAGTTGAGAGTGAAACGGAGGTAATTGTCAAAGGTGGCGAGAGTAGGCTTATGCATTCAGTGGCAAAGCAGAGGGATACTGAAAAAATTTTGACAATGGAACGAAATGCAATGTCTGATGATTTTACAATATTGCGAGTAGGTACAGTGTTTAAACGTATGGAAATTATTGTTTTAGATCAAAATAGGCATCCAAGAAAAATGTACGAAGCAAGATTTGTAATTTTAAAAAAGCGCAGTTTATCTGAACTAAATGCTACTAATAGCAAAGTTTTTGTTGAAAATTTAGAATTTATATATCGGGAACTGACAGAAGTTCCAGTTTGATATAGCAAGTTGAAAGGCGTAGGTGGGTAATGTACAGCTCAACATGGTTAGAATTTGCACAGGGAATTATTTCACGTTACACACAAAATGGGGAAGATTATGTTCCTGTCCCTTTGTTTTTTTTGAGCCAAGAAAATGGTGAAGAGAAATCTTTGGCTGTCACCCATATGCATTACAATAATCTGATTAATCAGGTTATTGTGGAAAACACCATTCTCAATGTAAATATGAATTTGTCCTTTTCAGCTAATTTTTTTGAAAAAAGGGGAGCATTGCCATTTGCAAGTGTGGATGGAGAAATTTTGTATATAAGTGGAATTAACCCTCAAGAGTTTGCTCATAAGCATACACAAGAAATAGTTAAACCACAAACGATTATATTTAAGCGAGATGTTTTGTCTCACGAAGCTACACATGCAGATATGAATATTGAAAGCATGACAATGCTACACTTTAAGACCAAAGGTGATGGTGTTAAGGCGTTGGCTTCTTATGAGGCCAACTCTCTTTTTAAAAAACGTATAAAAGATGAAATTTTAACTTTTAATACAGAAATCGTTGAAAAATTTTTAAATTTTAATACTCGTGTTGAGTCGTTGCGCAATTTTTCGGAATTTATTAGAGTAGCTAATCGTGATTTGTTTATGAATGAAGCTACTCTTATTGATATTCCACATCAATATTCAATAATTGAGAATCAAAATATAATGTTCCACGAGCATAAAGAAGAACAAGTAATAATACCGCATAACAATTTGGAGAGTCAAACAACAATACAAAACAATGCGTATACCAACAGACAAACAACCTCACAACACAGCACATATTCTGAAAGTGAAGTGATATTTCAGAACAACGAGCCTTCATACAAACAAACATTAGTATATCCTATAAAACACTTTAACAATCAAACAACGCTACATCATAGTGAATATTTTGATGGGCAAACAATATTTCATAACAGTGAGCTTCTTGATAAACAAACCTTCTTGATGCACCGCAACAATATCTTTGACAAACAAACAACAATACAACGCAATAATCAACTAGCGATGCTATATCATGGCGACCGAGATCGCTCTGACAAACAATTAATAATGCAACGCAACGAATATTTTGACAAACAAATAATGATACAACGCAACGATCGTTTTGACAGACAAACAATAATAGAGCGTAAGAATCGTAGCGAGTATTTGGATAAACAAATACTAATACAAAGTGGCGAATATTATTCTGACAAACAAACATTAATAAATCATAACGAGTATTCTAACGAACAGATAATAATGCAACGTAGTGAGCGTTTGGATAAAAATTTTTTAACACAACATAGTGATATTTTAAATAGGCAAGCTTTAATACTTAATAGAGTGGCAAAAAATTTGATTCAGACTTTCAACATCCAAACACATAAGGCGTTTCACAATTTAGAATCTATATTAAATATTGACCAACGGCATCTTGAAACGGCTACGTTGCGCCATTTTTTGTCAGAATCTCTTCATGTATCAACTCAACAGGAACACAGTATTGAAGATTCTGTTATTGATATGAAGTTACCATCTAAGCTTAACGTTTTAGATGCAGAATATAAATTTTTGACAAATACATCAAATATAGTTCTTCCGAGCCAAAAAGCTCTTATTTCTCATGTAGACTTATTTTCGACAACTAATTTGAACCGGTCCACCGTATTCTCATCAAGAACAATCAATCCACTTTCGGTAGCAGTACTTGATAAAACAAGGCTACCTTCTATCCAAGCGACAAAAGAAGATGAATTATTTCTTCAATCTTGGGTACAAATTTATCTGCATCATCTACTACATAAAGAAGGCTATGATTACCCTACTCTATTTACCGGTATTCAAGCAAGTGCGGAGAAGATTGCAGAAGAAATAAGACTTCAATCTACATCTACATGGTCAAAAATATTTTCCGCATCTTATTCCGACTTACACGATATAAATATGTATCTGATCACTAAAAATCAAGCCAACTTAAATTCAATTAAATTTAATTCCTCTAGCGTACAATTTGCAACACCTACAATATATCAAATGAATATGGATCATAAGTACAACAGATATGATGTACAACATATAAATCAAACAACTAGGATAAATGAAGAATATGCTATTCTTAGAGCAAAAACAAAATTCATTCAAACCGATAAAAGAGAAGATTCAGACAATATAATCGAAATAGCAAATGTTAAACAAATTATCTTAAACACAGCAAATGATATAATTACTCAAGTAAATATGGAGAAGATCGTAAAAGAAAATATATCTCAATCTACACTTATATTGTCAAAAACACTCCCATCTCCTTTGTCTTTAATTGATCAAGATGTGCAAAAATTTCTAAATAATGAAAGCACAGTTGCTCCAAGCTCAATAAGAATAGCTTCTTCTGATTCACAACCTGCAATATCTTACATGAATATGGCTCATAAACATGACTTACACATAAATCAAACTATAAACACAAGTGAGTATTATATTAAATCAAAATCTGAATTGAGAACTTCTCAAACCAGCAAAAATGAGAATCAAATTGATTTAACTACAATAGAGACTGTAAATCAACCTATTTTAAACGTAGCAGATGGTGTTATTCAAGCAAATGTGGAGAAAATTTCAAAAGAAATTACAGTTCAAGCTACTCCTATATGGTCAAAAAATATATATGAGTCAGTGACTAATGAGAATCAGGCGATTTTAAATGCGATGAAAATAAATTCTTTTAATGTGCAACCTATAATGCCTGTAAAACCGCACATAGAAATGACATATAGATACGACACAAACATAGATCAACCAACAATAGATAATGATTATGTTATGCCAAAATTAGAAGCGAATATTGCTCAAATTAGTAGAAATACAAATAAGTCTACTTTGCCTACAATGGAAACTGCAAGTAAAGCGACATTAAATTTTGATGAAAATACGAGTGAAATTGCATCACGTTCAAAAAATATTGAGGCGCAATTATCATCAAAAATATTACAAGTTACCCCCTCTGCTTCACAAACAATAATGTCACAAGCATCTTACATACATATGATGCATGGGCATATTATGCGTACACAACACCTAAGAACAAATGCTTCTGTATTAAAACCTTCCGCAGAATTTTCTTCAAGTTTGCAACCTAAAGCTGATATTCAGGGAATCACGAATAGAGATAATAATGACAAAATTCATATGAGTGGTAAGGAACGGCTTATAAATACATTTACAGACCGTTTTAGAGATCGAGTAGATCTACAGGTTTTAGAACATATTCGACAAAACCAACAAATTCAGCAAGTGCTACAAATTCAACAAGATTCTCAAACTTTAGAGCATATTCGTCATACAAGTGATATCCGCACGGTAACTACTCATGAGGAGCCAACCATAATATATTCTGATATTCCGGGGGCTGCCATAGTTCATGTTAATAAAAAAGCAATCCCTGCTACTAGCCAATCTCAGCCATCTTCAAGCTTTAATACAGATATTGAGTTTATAAAAACGACTGCAAAGGAATATTCAAAAAAAGAAAAAGTTCCCAACATAGCTATAAATACTCCGATATCAAAAACAAAGGCAATGTCGGATAGTATTCATAACATGGATCAACAAGTTAACGTTATAGCAGATAAAGTTTATAACATAATAGAACGTAGACTCCGTTCCGAAAGAATGAGAAAAGGATGGATGTAAAATGTCAGGAAAATTAGAAAAAGCTACTTTTATCCGATACAAAAGACCCGGAAATAGTCCAAGTGTTGATAAAAGAATTGAAGTGCAATTTAATCCGTCGGAATACAGTATTAAACGCTCTGCAAATCACGCAAAGAAAAAGCCTCTATTCCAAGATACATGTGTAGATCATGTTCAAACTGTAAGCGGAGGGGATACCGAACTGACTGTTTCATTGCATTTTGATGCTTTTACTCCTATTAAGCCGGCTCAATTTCGGGGCAACAACACAGTAATTCTTCCAACTATTGATATGAACAAAGATGAACAACCAGATGTAGATGGTAGCGTAACTAGCCGTGTTAATGAAATTTTGTCGTTAATCAAGTATGATCACGAAGAGCATGAGCCACCAAGAGTAGGTTTTATATGGGGCAAAGATGTTTTTTTTGTAGGGAGCATATCTTCTCAGCAGACACAATATACACTATTTAGCCGGGAGGGCACACCTATTCGGGCAAAGATAGACCTAACTATCGTAGGGGAAGAAGCACATGTTGAAAACAAGGTAAGACAGTATCCTATGGAATCCCCGGATCGCACTAAACAACGAACATTGGCATATGGTGATCAATTGTGGATGATAGCACAAAACGAATATGGTGATGTATGCCGCTGGAAGATTATAGCTTCGGCTAATGGGATACTTAATCCCAGAGCTATTAATGAAACTAAGCAATTGAAAGTACCTTCAATATAGTAATTTGATATTTTTAAAAAATCAAATTGCAATAGATATGGTGAGGGGATGACAATAAATGGATCTTGCAACTGTAACTGCAAATTATACTGATTTACAGCGAAAATATAAAGGATTTACTGCACCCACAGTGCGTATTTTAGTGGAAGGTACTGATATTTCAGAGATAGTAGGTTTATCTGATATTACAGTTAATCTGGGAATAGATTCTTCTTCCACAAGTGCCAGTTTTAATGTTCTGTTGGAATATGAATATATGAACACAGATTTCACAAGAACCGGTATAAGTAATACTATACAAATTGGGGCAAAGGTGACTGTTAAAATAGGATATATTGAAACCGAGAAAGTCTTTGTTGGGGTCATAATGTCCCTGGATTATATTTTTGAAGATGGAGAAGCACCATATATACAAGTTGAATGTATGGATGCAAAAAATCTGATGATGAAGCGTAAGGTTCCCGGCTTGTTTAAGGATATGAAGATCACAGATGTAGTAAAGGAGTTGATGGGAAAAAACCCTGCTAGTAGCTATATTGAAGGAACAGAAGTGGAATCTTATGGGGAAAACGAAGAAATGATTACTATATGTAGTCAGGATGATTATAGATTTTGTGTAGAAAATGCTTCAGCAATTGATTATGAATTCTTTATTTCGCAAGGTAAAGTGTACTATCGCAAAACTCCCGATTCTCCATCTTGCATTATGACACTTAAACCTGAGTGGGGGATAATGTCATGCAGAATGTCTCTTAGTGGTAACGACCTTTTTCAAAAAGCTATATATAACGGAATAAATTCGTCAGATGATGAAAATATTTCAGAAAAGGCAAAAATCAGTGGAAATTTTGGTTCTTATGCAGATCGTATGCTTGATGGTGCCGAGAAACATTTTCTTGATTCAGGTATTACAGATCCTGGAGAAGCATCAAAAAGGGCAAATAATAGAATGAAAGAAGCCAGCAGAGAGTTTGGTGACATTACCTGTCGCTGCGTTGGTATTCCGGAAATAGGCCCCGGTAGGAATATAAAAATTGAAGGGATCAGCCCTGTTGTAGATGGAGAATATTACATTGAAAGTGTAACACACACCCTCAATACTGGTGGTTTTTTTACAGAATGGAAAGCGAGAGTTGATACTTTATGATATTGGATTATATGGGAACAAAACCAACAGATGGAAAAACTTTAACTAACAACCAAGAGTCAACTCCAAGCCCTTTTATCAGAGCTAAAGTAGTACGAAACGATGATCCAAAGCATCCTGGTGAAGTAAAAGTAAGCTATACTTGTTGGAGTAAAGAAAAAGAAGAAACTAGATGGATGCCAATACTTACTTCTTATGCAAGAAAAAAATGTGGAATTTATTGGATTCCAGAAGTGGGTGATGAAGTACTCGTGTCATACTTAGATTGCAGGCAAGAAGAGCTTTTTGTTGTTGGAAGCTTTTATCCTGTAGATGATACTGAGCGAGATGAGCACTTTACAAAAGAAAATTACTATAAAGTTATACGCACAAGAGGAGAGAACTATGTTGAGTTTTATGATAAAGAAGGTGAGCAGCGCATAACCACTAAAACTCCGGGTGATTTGCTTATTAAAATGGATGATGATAAAGAAACCATAACTATAGATGATTCTAAAAATGATATTGTATTAAATGCTGATGAAGAAACCATTACGATAACCGGAAAAAAGAAAATAATTTTGCAAGTTGGTGAGGTTAAAATTACTATGGACGGGGAGAGTGGTCTTCTAAAAATTGAGGCAAAGGACATCGAAACAAATTGCAAACAAGAGATTAATGTGAAGGCTGGGACTGATATAAATTGTGAAGCAGAAAATATTAATGAACAGGCTAGTAATACTATAACATCACAAGCAGTTATCCTAAATACAGTTGATGCCAAATGTGTAAAAATAGGTTAAGAGGTGGACAATATGGAAAAATCTCCGGATTTTTTAGGAAGGGGATGGAATTTTCCACCCCGGGTGGATAATGTTACCGGGCTGTTTGTAATGGTAGAAGGCTCAGAAGATATTAAGCAGTCCATTAGAATTATTTTGTTGACTAGGATTAATGAGCGAGCCATGCTTCCGGCATTTGGTAGCAATTTGCATGAATTTGTTTTTGAATTGCCTGACCCTGCCTCTATAGCTCTTTTAAGAAGTGAAATAGTTTCTGCTTTAGTAAGATGGGAGCCACGTATTATAGAAGTTAAAGTTGACGTGGATACCTCAAATATTCATTTGGGTACGGTTGTTTTAAATATTTCATATGTTGAGCGGATTACCAATAATCCAAATAACTTGGTGTTCCCATATTATCTGTATGAAGGGGTGGGCTTAGATTAATGGATAATGAAAAAATGAAGATGCTGGCTAAGTCCTATACGCCGGAATGGAAGTTTTCTACTGATCCGGGTTGCGATGAAGGTAGTGCAGCAGCAATTATTTTCCAAAATATACTTAATGACAGTGAAAAACGCTTGGCATCCATTATGCATAAACATAAAATTCAATATATGAACCTCTTTGATAAATTTAAAGATGAGCCTATGGAAACAGCTAAGAGTTATGTTAAATTTAATACTGTCACAGGTGCTCCAAATGCTGTTTATGTAAAAAAAGGTACAAAGGTTTTTGCAGATAGTGAAAAAACGACACAGCGAATTGTCTTTGAGACGCAGGACAATATAGCGGCTACTTCGGCAAAATTATCAGATATATATATAACTGATAGTCGCAAAGAATGGATAGAGCATAAATCCCTTGAATCCGATTTACCATTTACTGCATTTTTAGCAAAAGGGGAAAATTTAAGCGAACATAGATTTATAATGGGTTTTGCAGACGCTTTTGATAATTTAAATAATTTAGATATTGAACTTACATTTTCATCCGGTGAAAATTTAGATGAGGTTATGGAAATACTTTGTGGTGAGAATATTCGTTTTGAAGCTCTGTGTCAAGAAGGCTTTGTTCCATTTGACCTTGTAGAGCGCGTTGAAGAGTCAGGAGCTATCTCACCGGCTACTATTCATCTTGTGATGGAAGATTCCAATTTAAAAAAAGACTTCCTTGCCGGAAAAGAATGCTATCAAATTGCTATTACTGCCCAAAGAGCTTCTTCTCCATTACCTCCTGATGTTCAAATAAGTAGAGTAACACTCAAATTGTCCCGACAAAATATTTTGCCTGATGAAGTCTATAGCAGTGGTATTATGCAAGAAACGGGCTTTTTCCGTCCTTTTGGTTATCCTATGGAAATATATGCAACCTGCGAGTTTGAGAGCAAAGAAGTTTTTTCTCGTAAAGGAGCTTTAGTGGAATTAAATTTTCAACTGGACTTTCAAGAATTTAGCAGGCCACTTCCGGAATATGAACTTCTTGAAGAGTATCGAAGGGTCGTTATGAAGCGTGCGCCGGAATCCCCCAAGCCAATAGTACGAGCTGTTCATGCAGATTATGTTATTTTAGAATATCGAAGTGAAACAGGCTGGAAACGCTTGCTTACACAGGAATCAGCAGAAACTATTGCATCTATGTTTAATGGTCATAAAAAGGGTGAAAAATCGCTTACTTTTACTGTGCCGGAAGATCTGTTAAAAGAAAAATCTACAAACAACAAACCCAGGATGCGTTTTCGGCTAATGAGAGCTGACGGGCTTTATCAAGTGCCAAGCTTAGTATATTGTCCGGCTATTACAGAGTTTAAGTTCAAATATAGATACGACCATAGCCCAATATTACCGGATTATGCAGTTACTCGTAATAATTTTGTAGAAAAAGAGCTAAATTTTAATGTAGAAAGAAACTATACTCTTTTCGATAACCTCATTAAAGAAAAAGGGGAAGAGCCTACTATGTATTTGGGATTTGACAAAAATCCCGGTAATGTTGCGCCTCTCAGCATTTTTTTTCAATTGGAAAACTATGCAGATACTCCTGTAGA
>Ga0123355_10009084_pt1 | contig 15068 bp, 22 predicted proteins | sample TergutEmb28metaG_3_FD_89872 | JGI IMG/M metagenome (GOLD analysis project Ga0123355, IMG submission 89872) | Embiratermes neotenicus P1 segment gut microbial communities from Petit-Saut dam, French Guiana - Emb289 P1 | ecosystem: Host-associated > Arthropoda: Insects > Digestive system > Gut ...
GACTTTTTAATCGCCGCGATTAAATAGTCGCCCGTGCGAGCGCTTCCATATAAAACCGCGTGTTTCATTTGGGCAGCGCGATAGTCGCAGCGGCTAAAATCGCTCGTGCGCGGCCGGCCTTAGCTTTAACATAACATGCATTACCTTAGGTTTAAACTATCATGCATTACCTTAGGTTTACGCTAACGCCGTCTTGCACTAAACGTTGGCCGACGTTTCGGCCGACCTTAACGTGCATTTACTTAGGTTTAACCTAACATGCATTACCTTAGCTTCAACCTAACGTGCATTAACTTAGGTTAGTTGCTTCCTTTACCAATCCCCACGGCGGAAAACCACTCTACGGCGGTAATTTATACTTACACCACTCTTACACTCATCTCGACTTAGTTCACTCTTGCTCCACTCACACTACACCTGTTTCGACTATAAAACATGTTGCCTTCTTCAGGACGACGTTTCGACAAGTCGACGTATCTGTAACACCTGTTTCGACTACAACTTCCGATGCCTTCTTCGCGGGGTGTAGTGGGGCGTGGAGGCAAAAGGCGTAGGGGTTGGATGCAAAAAGACGTAGGGGGCGCGGAGGTTTCAGGGCGGACTCAACCGCCCCTATTACTACTATTACTGGCATCGCAATGATGGCCGTGTACATAAGTACATTGCAATTTCGGAAACGTGATAGGTATTAACCTGTCGAGGGGAACAATACCCGATTTCATTGCATGCAAATATTGGTTATATAAAATCCTGCGAGTCAATTTGAATTCTGATAGATTGAATGTAAGGCGGAAAACAGTGTAGTTAGCGAGACTTCGGAGTGACGGAGCCTGCCGTAGACATACATTACACTTGCTGGAGGGTGTGCCTGTACATTCGCATATGAAAGGTCGGAGTATAGGTTTAAATTCATTCAAGCATTCTTTGCAGAGGGAATCGGTTGTCCGGCCTCCACTACTAGCCCCGTGATGTTGTAGGTAGAGGACCGTAGGCGTGCCGGAAGGAACACAATACTGTATATTTTGAAAGCAAATATACTGGCATTCTCCCACATGAATTCGGCCAGATTAATGCTTGATTTTCATCCACATAGTTCAGCCACATCGATAACGGTAATTAGAAACGGCACAGTCACACCGTCATGTGTAATTTCATACACGGAATAATCGGGGAAACTCGCATATTTATCTTCTGCTGTGAAGTGGAATTTGTAAGGTCCGATATTGAAATTAGAAAGTTTTCGATAGATGTTCTCCAGAATGGGGGAGTCAGTTCTGGCAATACATAGTTGACTTAATCTAAGTTCGTCCATATAATGTGAACTGAGGACACCTGCAATATAAGCAGGTTAAGTCCCAACAAGGGCACAGCAAATATCCATTGAACAGAATTCTTTTAATAAGAGATTTACAAATTCTAGATGATCCCTTCGTGCAGGCGTGAAAATGAGTTAACCATAGAGCATGTCGCACACTATTCACTAAACACTCTTGGGTCTCGAAAAGACTGGCCGACCCGTCAAAAAGTTTACCTCGAGGTCTCATGATTTAAGATTCAATAGGCAGGAGGTATGATTTGGAGGATTCGCGTACACCATTGTACACGACATGCAGCGACACTGCTTTGGAATTAATAGCGTCTATATCTTCGTCAGACAGCACATTACTGTAACGCTTGGGCAGGAAAACCTGGACGATGTTGGTTTCAGCGATGTGTAGATTCAGCACAACTGTAGGACCATGTTTGGTAGGTATTCTCTTCGCCCTGATGATAGGGTACAGTTTATGTGGCTCTAAGGTGTTGCCATTGACTGAAGCTTAGGGTGTTGCTTCTTCGAAGCGCTTAGTAAGATCCATGTCATGCGACGAACGTGCGGGAAGCAAAGCAGTGGCTGAAACAAATATGAAAATGACGTCAGCTTGCAGTAATAAATAGGCTGCAGTACGTGTAGAGAACAGGGTGTCTTCTTTGAACTGCTCTCTGTAGACAAGCCACGAGTGGGAGTCCTTCCTACCCCCGTCTGCGGCCACCGCGAAGATAGGCTTGGTAATCAGGGATCCACGACACGTGTAAGCAATATATCGGTGGAAGCACGTACTTGTTTATCATTCCGCCACGCATCACCGGAGCAAGAACGCTCCGTAAGCACTTATAGTCACACGTGTTGGGAGGGGGCGTAGAGAGAATAAAACAATGAGGTAATACGGTATTTATTGCATACAAATAGGCTAGCATAACATCCACCACGTACCACCGAAGCAGGAACGCTCCGTAAGCACTTATAGTCACGTACATCTGCCGGGAGAGGGCGTAGAGAGAATAAAACAATGAGGTAATACGGTATTTATTGCATACAAAGAGGCTAGCATAACACAATCTGAAGTAGCGAAGAGCGGTTTACTGCACCAATCACACCACCATTCATTTTTCTCCATGCAAAAGCGAGCGATAATCTCCTTCGAATTACAGTATTCCCCGGTGGGAGCGTACCAGGGGAATTGGACGGGATCAACGCAAGCTTTGTGATACCGGAAATTGAGAATGTATGGTCCCCGCGCATAATCGCGGCGCAAATGAGGAAAGGAGTCTGGAATCAACCTGTCGACGGGAACGGTTTTCGACTCGGCAGCCCTAAGACAGTGATCACAAAGAGTCTCAGAGGAGATCGTGAATTCAGAAAAATTGTTAGCAATGTGGAATACCGTGTAGGATACCAGACTTCGCAGAGATGGGGGTTTTCGGAGACACATGACACCTGCACGAGCGCGAGTCCGTACACTCGGGTACGAAAGGTTCGACCGTATGCCGATAGACCCATCAAACATGGCCTGCAAAGTGCATCCTGCTTCCATCCCCCACTAGAGTTCCCGTGGTTTCGGAGGTATAGGACCTTAGGCGTGGCGAGGGGAACGCAGACAAACCCATACTTTGTGAACGCGAAGATAATCGTAGACTCCCACAAGAATTCCATTAAATTGATGCTAGATCTGGAACCGCTATTGTCGGTGACGTCGACAAGCCCTATTAGAAGCTCTACCGTCTTCTCCCCAAAAGTAAGTGCATACACGTTATAATCGGGGTTAATATCATTCTCCTCTGAGGCGCTTAGGGGATTGTGAAAGTTCCCACCTAAAAGGAGGGTACATTGTTGTATATATTGTCTACGATGGGGGAGTCAGTTCGCGCAATGTACAAGAGACTCGACCTGATACCGCCCGTCGAAAACACACTTAGGACCCCTGCAATATAGGCCGGGTAGGCATTTACAAGAGCACAGCAGATATCGAACTCACATAAAGTCTGCATTAAGTGATTTACAAAGGCAAGATATTCTAGTCTAGCTGGCGTGAATTCATTCAACCATACAGCATGTCCCTCACGTTTCACCATATCCTGGGTTCGAAACATACTGTCCGACCCATCGAAACATCTCCCACGAGGCCTCATGGTGAGTGTTCAACAGTCAAGATGTATGCTTTTGAGGATTCACACACCCCCTTGTACACAAGATTCACGTCGATAACTCTGAATTGATGCTGTGAATATCGGCGTCGGTCACGACGTCGCTGTATCGTTGCGGTAGGAATACCTGGACGACGTTGGTGTCGGAGTTCCTTAGGGTAAACACAACCGACATTCCATTTTTGGTCGAAAGTCTTTTATCCGTGATAATGGGATATCGTTTATGCGGCTCCAAGGAGGCGACGCTGATCGCAGCGTAGGCTGTGGCTTCCTCGATCCGCTTATTAAGATTCATTACGGCAGTGGCTGAAACAAGAAACATGTCGTCAGCCTCAGGCAATAAAAGGAGGCCGCACGTCATGGCGTATTATGGAGTGGACGAGATGCGGGAAGAGGAGAGTGGGGCCGACTCCATCCCTAAGTGAAACGATTACAAGGAATATTTACTGGACATCTCACCGTCAGTGCCAGCTGGCTGGAGGGAGAGGTGCTGATGGGACGTGGCTCAATCGAATTCGAAATCCGAGTCAAACTCGGGATAATATTCTACGGTACTACAGGAAGTTCCTTGATCTAAACGAGTTTTTTCTTTATTGCACATTCCAAACAATTTGTGAGGCTGCTGATTTTAAAGAAGGTGGCTGCATGCAGCACAGTATACAAGAACACGTCTCTGGATAAATACAACCGAAATCATAGTATGGGAGAGTGTCGTCCAACAAGCATACGCAATTGCAACAGCGCCGTGTAGTCAAGCTTCCTTTCTCGGCCTGGTAATGCCTTACGTATACTAATTTGTCGCCTGAAGTTTGAGATGGAAGGACTACTATTGCAAAATTGGCGCAAAAGAAGTCAGACAAGGTCCATACACGATTCGTTAAATCTAGGTTTGAACGCGGACCACAGGGTGAGTCACTAATTATTACCGAAATAGACAGTATAATTTCTTCCCCTCCGAGCCTGATATTGTAGCGCAATGCTCTACCACGCACGGTCCTTAGCAGATCTAATTCGAACCCGACACCCCCAAGCAATGTTTGCGGACGGTTCTTGCAACAACATGTCAATTTCGGGGGACCTCGTTTGAGGACTAGCTATGTAGAGGGTGAGAGAATTAGGGCGTGATGCTAATTTTCCAGCCCTATACATAGCATATTCGCCTACTATTGTGCAACATAGCCCTACAGAATGGCATAGCCATAACAAAACCTCGGCGATTCGATCCTCCCCCACAGGCACATATTCACAGAGCCACGTCGCATTCCCCGCTAAGTCCTGAATGGTATCGTTGGCGTCAGTGAAGCTGGTGCTGCCCCCGAACTTTTGTAGTGCCATTTACCTACAACACCACGGAGATCCTAATTATATTCACTCCGATTCTCTCAAACATACGAGCATCTATTTCTAGTTCTACTTACCTGGTTCTGCGTAACGGTGGGTGGAACGTAGTAGCAGTGGGCGGGTGCGGTGGTGGGGTGGCCGGTAGCACAGTAGCAGAGAGCGGTGGTTTTCGGCGGCAGCATAGTGTACACGGCAGCAGTCGGCGGCAACAGTGTCTGGCAGCAGTGCAGTGTGGCGGTTGCAGTGGTTGGAGTCTGACAGCAGTGGACGGTGTCTGACGGCAGCAGAGGTGCGAAAACAAGTACCTTCCATATGCCTCACCTAAGGTTTCATACTCTAGCATTTGTCTAACTCCCACACAGACACACGCGCTCATTTTCCTATGTTTCACAAATACGTGTCGGAATGCGCTTCGTTCAGAGTTGCTACCAATCGGCACGGATGATGTGTCAGCTTTATGCACAGGGGTGACAGGCATCGAACCCTACACCTCATGTTCCGACCAAACATTTTTCCCGACACTCAGGCTACGAACTTTTCAGCACAGGCTACGAACTTTTCATCATTTGGTTTTTCTTGCTATAAACTGATCCGCACTGTGACGCTGGTTTGTTCTCTTGACTACAGCACCGAACGTCTTACATCTGCGTGACTACTTTAACACTTTGGTCTGCGCCAGGTAAGAACATGAATGCTGGCTAAGCGTATGATCTCATCGTGAGTTCATGCATTACGTCAACCTAGTGCAGAACAATAGGTGATCTCATTTCCTGCGGATAACAAGAGCTTGCATGTACAGTCCGATTCAATACAACTTGCCCGAATCTTCTTACATTGTTTTAGGTAACTAACTTGCGGCGTAATTTACCCCTGCCTGCAGGGAGCTACACCGTACGTTACCCGCGCTATTTACCAAAATTCACGGCGGCAATACGTCAACCTATACGCAAGGCATCCCCACTCCGGCAACCTATTTTCACCGGCATTAGGTTCCAACTAAACCACATTACCTTAGGTTTCCGAAACGCCATCTTGCACTTAACGATTACCGAAGTTTCGATATCCCTTAGGTCCAAACCGACATACCTTAGGTTTAACCTAACATGCATTCCCTTAGGTTTAACATGCATTAGGTTTAACCTAACTATGCATTAACTTAGGTTTACGCCATCTTGTACTAACCGATGGCCGACGTTTAGGCATCACCGACCTTAGGTTTAAATGCTTTTACATTGGGTTTAACCTAACATGCATTACCTTAGGTTTAACCTAACATGCCTTAACTTAGGTTTACGCTAACGCCGTCTTGCATTTAACGATGGTCGACATTTCGCCCGTCCTTAGGTTTAACCTAACAAGCATTACCTGAGGTTTAACCAAACCTGCATTAACTTAGGTTTAACCTAGGTTTACGCCGTCTTGCACTAAACGACCTTGGGTTTAAACCAACATGCATTACCTTAGGTTTAACCTAACATGCATTAACTTAGATTGGTGCATTCTTTACCAATCCCCACTCTTGCACTACCCTCCGGCGGTTCGAGATGAGTGCAAGAGTGGTGGAAGTCGAATTGTCGTCAAGATTAGTGCAACAGTGTCCTAGATGGCGCCGAACAAGATTGCAATGAATTCAAGATGGCGTCGGCTTTCGCTTAGATTGAGTTAGTGTGAAGTATTTTAAAAAAGGTGCCGCCGTTGGGATTGGTAAAGGAAGCACCAAGATGGCGTTCGCTCAGCTTGAGTCAGGGTGAAGTATATTATAAAGGTGCCGCCGTGGGGATTGGTAAATTAAGCACCAAGATGGTGTTCGCTTAGCGTAAGTCAGGGTGAAGTATATTAAAAAACTGCCGTGGGGATTGGTAAAGGAAGCACCAAGATGGCGTTCGTTTAGCTTGAGTCATGCTGAAGTGTAATGCTAAAAAGGTGCCGCCGTGGGGATTGGTAAAGGAAGCACGAAGGCGACAGGTGCGTTATTAAAAAGGATGGGCCAGCGGCAGGTGTAGTGCGAGGCGTCCCTACACCCTGGTGATGCTGTGAGGAGCCTCAACGTGGTCAGGTATTTGTGTAGGAGTATGAAATAAGTGTGGTAAAAGGGAGTCCTCCTTACGCCCGTTTGCGGCCACCGTGAGGTTTGGTATGGTAATGAGATATGGCAGGCATCCCCGACACGTGTAATCAGTCAGTCGTATATCATACTGGAGCACGAGCGCTCCGGAAACACTCATTCCGCAAGCATATATAGGCACGTACTCGTATGTCATTCCGGAGCAGGAACGCTCCGCAAGCACTTATAGTGACGTACACGTGTCGGGACAGGGCGTAGAGAGAAAGAAACAACTAAGTAGTATGGTATTTATTGCATACAAAAAGTACATATGTAGTGAGGCTAGCAGAACAGACAGTCTGCTGTTGCGAATAGCGGTTTATCGCAGAAATCACACCACCATTCATATTTGTCCGTACACAATCGGGCAATAATCTCGTCCTTTGAGTCTCAGTGTTCCCCTGTGTGAGTGTACCAGGGGAATTGAGAATGTTCTACACAGGCTTTGTGATACCGCTTAACGCTATGGGAGTCCTTGACCCTCGCAAATGTGCAGCACAAATGAGGAATAGTATTAGGAATCAGTCTTTCGACGGGAACGTTTTTAGATTTTACTGCTCGAACATAGTGGTGATACAGAGTTTCCGACGACAGCGTGAATTCAGATAAATTGTGAGTTATGTGGAACACCGCGTATGAAGCTAGATTTCGCAGAGACGGGGGTTGACGGAGACACACATGACACCTGCACGAGGTTGAGTCCGAGCACTCGGGTATGAAATCGTCGAATACAGGCAGATAGTTCAAGACACACGATCTGCATAGGGAAGTCTGCGTCCAGCCTCCACTAGCACCCACATGATGCCTGAGGAAGAGGATCGTAGGTTAGGCGAGGGGAACGCAGACAATCCCATACTTTAGGAAAGAAAAAATCATGGTTTTTTCCCACAAGAATTCTAGTAAATTGATGTTTGATTTTGATCCACAAGTTACGGAGTCGGTGTCGACAACCCCTATTAGAAACCGAACCGTCTCCTCGCCCTGAGTAATGGTAAACACGGAATAATCGGGGAATTCCTCATATCGCTCGGATTCGGTTAGGGTGAAAGTTAAATGTCCAACCTGAAAGGAGGGTACTTTATTGTATATATTGTCAAGGATGGGGTAGTCAACACGGGCAAAGTTCAAGAGGCTTACCTTACCGCCGCCCGTCGTCAGCACGGTGCATGTAGAGCTCACAGGGGAGAACGGAACAAGCTCCGACCCCCACACCTCCATAACTCATGTCCCGGCTAAACATACACACTCAGGCTGCGAACTTTTCAACACCTGCGGCGATGAACAGGCTAAGAACTTTTTAACACATGCAATCAGGCTATGAACTTTTCAGCACCTGCAGCGACGAACTTCCTACATCTAGTACCAGCAGCAACTGAAATTTTGGACTTCTTCCCCAACATGCTAAGACATGCTGAGTCCTCACTGTATGACTTCATCACCTGCACAGTGCGGCAGTGATGCATAACGTAGAGCACGCTCCTACTGAGAAACTCCAGTCTTCGCTTTCGAGTGACTAAGAATATGGTAAAATACTATACAACTTTCACGGACCCTTCTTACATTCACTCCTATACCACACTTACGGCCTAATATGCCCATGGCTGCTGAATGCAATAAGTTACCGAGACTTTTCCACTCGCTTCCATACCCCAACCACACTATTAACCAATCCTCAAGGCGGCAATACGTCACGGGGAACCCTACCTACACATACGTATCCCTCACAACAAACGATAAGTACAGGCATATTTAACCACACTTATTTCATACCCTACCACACAGAGACTCCGGCAAACTATATACCAATCTTCACGGCGGTTGCGCATCCTATACGCGGGCTCCATTCCTTTTTAATACACCAGAGGGTGTAGGGAGGCTCCTCACGGTGGCACATCCTTTTTAATATCATAACAATCCCCACGTCGGCAACACAATCCGTTTTTATAACATACTACACCCTGACAAAATACACTAAGCGAAAGCCAACCAACATCTTTTCAAACATTCCGACACTATCTTTTGTTGAATCAATCCTTTTTAATATACACATGTGCCACTATCTTGTATCCATTTTTTAATATTATACACACCTGCCGCCATATTTTTTAACATTATTCACATCTCCCGCCATCTTGTATCCATCCTTTTTAATATTATACACCTGCCGCCATCTTACGCCATCCTTTTTAATATTCAAATCTCCCGCCATCTTGTATCGATCCTGTTTAATATACACCTGTCGCCATCTTCCGCCATCCTTTTTAATATTCGCATCTCCCGCCATCTTGTATCCATCCTTTTTAATATTGTACACCTGCCGCCATCTTGTTTTTGGCCCATCGCCGCCATCTTGTTTTTGAATTTGTCCCATCGCCGCCATCTTGTTTTTTACTTTTGGCCACCGACGCCATCTTGTTTTGATTTTCGCCGCTATCTTGTTTTTGGACGCCATCTTGTTTTTGACTTTGGGGCTTAAGCCCCCGGGTCCCAAAAATTGGGGTGCAACCCCTGCACCCATTTTTAGGACTGACTGGACCTCACCGGTTACTACTGTGGATTCGCAAACTCTCTGGTACACAAGATGCAGTGAGACTGCCTTGGAATTAATGCTGTCCATATCCGTGTCGGTCATCACTTCGCTGTAGCGTTTAGGTAGGAATACTTGTACTTTGCTGGTCTCGGAGACGCCTAGGGTCAACACTACTGTAAGTCCTTATTAGGTCGGAATTCTCTTTCTCCCTGATAGGATAGATTTTATGCGGTTGCAATGAGGTGACGTTGACCGAAGCATATCCGGTTGCTTCTTCGAAGCGTTTCGCTAGATCTGTAACACGGCTCATATCGACGGTCCAACGTGCGGGTAACAAAGTAGTGAATCAAAATCAAATGTATGCTGAAAGGTTGTAACCTTGTAATGCACGTTGTGTAGTTTTTTTAATATCTGCTGGAGATGCCTTCCAGCTGGTGGATCTCGTCGTTGGTAACAATGAATATGTTTTCTGGCAGGTAATATTTTCGTGTGTCGTTCTGTTAGCGATGTGTCATGCGGGTTGGGAAATAATGAAATCTCGTCAGAAGTGATGTGGCATTTAGAAGTATTGTGTAGTATTTCAGCCCCGTAAAGTGTTATCGTGTGGTGTATCTTGTCGCTGGTTTTGGGGCATCGCAGTATTATGTATGCTGCGTTGGAAATGGGAAAACCCATATTTTTCTGTGGTGTTGAAGAGTGGGTGTTAGGTACTGAAGAAGCAGTTTTTGTCGGTAGACACGGTGAGTATTTGTATTCTGGATGAAAACACTATGGAAACACGTCATCGTCTGTGTACTATACACTGATGTGTTAGCTGGGCATATAGTGATGCTGCTTTTCTTACAATCGCTGTAGTCTGTCTCTGTGAGCATAATGTAGGCACGTTGACTGATTTGTAATCCAAAATGAGAGTAATCAACAATATATTGAGCAAATTTATCAGAAGATACGAGAGTTGGCAACCTTAAATAAAGTGACGGTTAGCTGATTTCAAATGTAAGTGAAGGAGTAAGTTTATACAGTGAGTGTTTGCTATGTATACTGTAGTCAAGTCGTAATACAAATGAAAGAAAGCGTCTTATATAAGCGTCGAATCGATCGTAAACACCAGTTGGTAGTATCCCACTCGTTAATAAGAGACGTGGTTTATGTTGCCCATCCTGGAATGATGAGAACATTTGATTTGCTCTCTCTCCGTTATTGATGGCCCATTATGCGAAAATCATTGGAAGACTGTCAGGTAATTTGACCCAAGTCAGAGCGGAAGGAGGGCAGAGAATTTGTAGCCACACTAGGAGAAGTGGAGGAGCCGAAGCCTCTTTCCAGTTCGCATCTGTTGACGTCACGGGCCCCTATCTGACAACGCAAGGGAAAAATAAATATCTACTAAGCTTTATAGACCACTTCACAAAATACGTGGAAGCGTTTCCAATACCTGACCAGACTACAGAAACTTGTGCCAGGGTATATGCCACCCAGATTGTTACTCGGCATGGCACAGGGTCTAAACTAACTGACCAAGGTAGATCATTCATGCAGCGACTGCTATCTGTGAAGCATCTGTGGTGAGGATAAACGGTAGATCAAAATTGGGTTAGGCTAACACGGGCGCTGTACACAAGTTATCCTTTATACTTTCATAAGCTTTCTGCTGACTTTCACTCCCTATAATTGGCCTGTCCTTCTTGGTTAGCTCAATGAGTGGTTTTTCCACAGCGGCAAAGTCCTGTATTAGCCTTCGATAAAATGAAGCTAGGCCCAAATATGCGCGAACGTCCTTGACGTTTTTAGGGATGGGGTAGTTTCTCACAGCCTTTATCTTAGGCGAGGCTGAAACTCCCTTCTCAGATAGAACAAACCCTAGGTAATTCACTTGAGGCCGTGCGAACACGCACTTGCCGGGGTGAAGTTGCAAGTTAGCCTTGTCAAACCTCTGTATTACATCTCCCAGTCTCTGCATGTTCTTGCACAGACCGGGAAAATATAATTACATCGTCTGAAAACCCAGCACTTCTTGCGAACTAGGTCTTTCAAGACAACATCCACCAGCCGTTGAAAAATCGATGGGCTGTTCGACAAACGAAAGGTCAGTTTGTTAAACTCGTAGTGTCCGGATGGAACTGAAAATCCCGTGCGTTCTTTGTGTTCCTCCTTTATGCTGATCTGCCAAAAACCACTATAGCAGTCAAGGACACTATAAAACTTGTAGCCGAGTAGGTTGGAGGTCGTTTCCTCAAACACCGATAGGAGATAAGTATCAAACTTAGTCACGGAATTTAGGGCTCGAAAATCGATACAAAACCTAAATTTCGGTTTGCCGTTTTCGCTCTTTTTAGGAAACAATATGGCGAGGGCTGACCATGGAGACGTGCTTTCTCGAATTACGTTTTTATCCAGCATTTTTTCACCTGAGTTTTCATTTCACCCCTTAACGCATAAGGAACTCGGTACTGGGTTTTCCTTATCGGTCGCGTATCCTCTAGCACTATTTGATGCTCGATTACGTCGGTGCCTTTGAAGTCGTTCGAGTCTTCGTCACGAAATACGTGTGCGTATTTCGATAACTTGCTTTTCCTCCTGATAGGTGATCCGAGTCTCCCTAGGAGTAGCTTCCGGTACAGATGTTCGTTTCGTTTCTTTTCTTTGTCGGTCGTTAAGTAGATCAGATTTCGGTTTGTCTTCTGCATTTAGTTAGGCTACTAATTCCTCTGTTATCTCCTCTGCTACACCGAGTTCTGTAGCTTTAGGGATGGTCAGTTCTTCCTTACTAAAATTGGTGATCGTAACCAGCACGCCGTTATCTGACGTTCTACCTGTATCACAACTGTCTCGTGACGTCAATTGGGAGGATCCGTTGTGTCTGGGTTCTACTCGCGGCAGTCGGGCTGGAAGTATCCGTTCAATAGGAATTTGGGCTGGTTCTACGCACATCAGCGAGGGTAGATTCGACTTCCTGTCAAAATCCAATCGAACTACAATTATCTGTCGGCACCTCGGTTGTATGGTAACTTTTCCGTAGCTCTTACAAGTCAACACTTATCTTGTGTTCTAGCTATCTCGGTACAGGGGCTGGCTGAAAACTGCTCGTCTATGTGCCACGCCTCCTTTTCCTTAAGTTGTGGCTGCGTCCTGCTTCACCCTTGGGAAAATCTGTGAGGTCCACATGTCCTGTCGACGAAACGCTGTTCACATGGGGCACTCAGTCGATTCCAGTAAATGACATTTTACCGCATTAAAAGTATTTTGGCACCTAACCGATCCATGCAATCGGTGCCCAGTAGACCAGCTGCCTTAGTGGGGAGCGAGAATACTAAGGAGTGCGTGAACTCACTTCCTTTCAGCAGGAAAGTAACCGATTGCTTTCCTCTGATATCTAGGACGTCTCCAGTTACTGCATAGGTTTCCAGCGTGGTAACTTGTACGTTACTTCTCGATATGCCGGGCTGCATAATCGATATGTTGGAGCCTGTATCCAAAATTAGGCTCCTCGACATACCCTCCATTTCCGCTGATATAGTTGGTGTACCGTGCTCCAACAGAATGGGAACCGTAAGTTTCGTGACAGCGTTTTCAGGGGCGTTGAGGCGAAAGGAGCTGTTTTCCTTTACACCTCTCGCGTTTCCCTGACTCGTGGTTTTCTTTTCGCACTCCCTGTTCTGAGCGTGGACTTTTCGCCCGAAGAACGTGAACGTTTCGAACGTTCGTTCGGGTTCCTATTCCCAGGCGAATTAGTGCAGTTAGCCTCCCGATTTAGTCGTGTTGGACACACTCTCGTGAAGTGTCGAAATGCTTCACACTTATAGCTTTTAATTGCAGCTTTGGTCTGCGCGTTTCTACTTTCTGCGTTCTTTGGCTTGTCGCTACGTGAGGTTTGATTACGCTGACTTCCCGCCGGAGCTGCTGCATGCCTCCCGTGAGCTGCGGTGTGCGACCTGTTGTCCGCGTGTCTTGGGCTAGGCGAACGTACTCGGAGCAAATTATTGAAGCTAGTGTGAAAGCTCTCGCTAAACATTTCTTGTTTTCCGTTCCTTGTACGCATAGCGTCGTTTTCAAAGCTTGGTCTAAAGTTTGAGGATTTGAAAATCTAACCCGTGTACCTGCAACTCCGCTTAAAGCGGCCACGAATCTAGCCAGAAGCATTCGATCCGCGTTTTTGTTGCGGATGCGCTGAGCTACAGGGTCATCCACTTTGCAGCCTATTTTCTGCGCCAAAGCTGTGCATCTATCTGCAAATACCTGGATAGGTCTGTTCTTAGACTGTCTGACTGTTTGTAACCTCATGAAGCGGCACTGATCGGTGTGGGTGTCGCGAAACCTGTGTCTAAATACGTCTTTGAACTTTTGCCACTTCACTCCTGGCACGTGTAGTTCTAAACACCCATTGTACAACTGTTTTGCTACGTCACTAAGCCGGAGGATTGCGGTCTCCAGTTTATCGGCGTCTTGCCACGACCGGAACTTTCGATACTAGACAGAAATTCCTCAAGAGGATTTCCCGTTTCTGACGCTGACCACTTCGGAACCAAAGAAATTAGCCCCTCAGGGACGGAGGGCATTTAAATTCCTACTTACTCCACGGACGGAGGAGTTTTAAATTCCCTAATGACGAAAACGCAACCATCGTTTTAAAAAAAAATATTATTCGCACGCTAGTGATCCGATTTTTCTAAAATTTACAGAGAAGAATCTTAATACTCTACAGATACAGCATAATAATTTTAGTTACCTTAGTAATTAAGCTTCGTGTGGTACAGCTCAAAACATTCTTCTAAACAGAGGCCCACCTCGCATATTTGGCAGCAGTACACGGAAGTTTTCTTTTTTCCACGCTTTGAACACACTACACACCTCGTCTGCGGTTTTGATTTCTCACTTTTGGGCGACACTTTTCTGAGGAAATGTCTTTCAGTCAGTCGTGGAATTGTGTTATCGGACGCATGCCGCCCCGCTACACTCCGTTTGCCCGCAGCACGTGAGTATTTCGTAAACAAACCTTCAACTTACTGTATTCTATACGACAGCTGCTCTATATCCCTTCCCGTGACTTGTCTGTAAACAACAATCGAATTGAGAACGGTGGAATTCAATAGCCTCTTGAAAAGTTTGAGGTACCATTTGGTCATCTTTCTCTCAACCAGGTACATATGCAATAACTGTTCCTTCAAGTCAACTCCCCCCATGTTGTGATTATAATCAATTACACACAAAGGCTTCTCTGTTTCCTTGCCTGTCTTAGAAACCCTCTGTGTGTCTGCACTGTGGTATGTTGACACCATAGTTACACTTTTGTCGCACCATTTTAGCACTGTGACAGGACCTGAATGTCGCGCTAGATTTCTCCCTTTTTCAGTTTCTTGTCTTTCACTACCTTGGGGACATTCTTCCTGTTCAATTTGAGTGTGCCTACAAAATCGGTGGAATGTTGGATTTTTAGCTGCCGTGCTAATTCTGGGCTGTTGTAGAAGTTATCCATCCATAGTGTATGTCCACGACCCAACAAGGGTTCTAACAGTTTCAGTACCATGGCTGCTGTTTTGGGGGTTTCTGGAGTAATCAAACTCGATTCTAGAACTGTATTTTTTCCTGTATATACAAGAAAACACCACAAATATCCTGTAGTTGATTCGCATA
>Ga0123355_10009085_pt1 | contig 15068 bp, 9 predicted proteins | sample TergutEmb28metaG_3_FD_89872 | JGI IMG/M metagenome (GOLD analysis project Ga0123355, IMG submission 89872) | Embiratermes neotenicus P1 segment gut microbial communities from Petit-Saut dam, French Guiana - Emb289 P1 | ecosystem: Host-associated > Arthropoda: Insects > Digestive system > Gut ...
CAAGGGTCAAAAGATTTACAGGGTGCCTAGAAACTGCTATTCATGACGTGCATGTGTACATAATTGGATAAAGTGGCCGGAGCTCGAATCTGAACACAAAACATTATATAATGTGGAGATAACCTGTAAGGCTATAATTCTAAACCTGTACATGACAGTGCGGAGCATTTAAATGGCCGCAGCGCACCCATTTGGTGCGTTCGTACGATGCGGAATTAAAAGGATCGGGTGCGTTCGTCGGATAAAGGTTAATAGTTGATGATGGGAGGTAGACAAATGATCGCAGTGAAAATAACCTTTAGAAAGGGTAACAAAAGCTCACTAGCATGCCAGGCCAGCACTTATTGGTGCAGTAGAAAAAAAAAACTGCCTACAGATGATCTATACAGGATTTGGGTGGATCCACAAAAAATGACTCTCAATGCGGGAAAATTTTGAAGTGTGAAACCATAAATCAGGATTCTATTTTGTGTGTGTTTGTGTGTGTGTGTGTGTGTGTGTGTGTGTGTGTGTTTGTGTGTGTGTGTGTGTGTCCATCCCTCTCCACCTATAAACCAATTAAATGACTACAAAAAATTTAGTATCAATGTTTGACAGTAGAGGCCAGCCCAGTTTCACACAATCGACAGTAGCAAAGGAGCACATGCACAAACTTGCAAAGTGGGAGCAACAGGTGCACTGCCTAAAATACAGTCTTCAAGCCACTATATTTACTCGAATATAAGAAAAGAATTTTTTCCTAATTCATCCCCTGAAAAATTTGCAGTTGCCTTACAATCACGCACAAAGTTAAACATGTTCTGTACAGATATTTCCCCCAAAACTGGAAGACTGTGAAGGGGAATGTACAGTAACACATCTCTTTAAAAAAAATATATGACCCTTGTTTAGGTAATTCTCTTGCAGAATGTGAAACAACAACACAGTAGTGACACATCTACATTTGGTATGCATGATGGCAACAAATACTGAGCGACGTTAAAAATGTGAAACTGGCAGGGTGACAGATTATAAACATACCTACAAAGTCTGTATTAGATATCATTTACAACAAAATAATAAAAATAGGGTCACGGTGCACATATGTGAAATTACGTCTGACCAATTTAGCACAGTCAAAATTTGTATTTCTGTAACAAGGTATTCCCACAAAGAAAGTAATGATACTCTGTAGCCAATATGTAATTGCAAACGACAAAAAATTGACTTAAATACGATTCTGTCACATGACCATTTGTGCATGAGTGCAGCTAGTCAACATGTAAGTTATACTGCACTGCACTGCTGGGTTAAAAATTTACATTATTCAAATGTGGCATTAACAACACAAAATCTGTATGAGGAGTGGTCTTCGCAATAGGTATTTAGGTTTGAGGAGTTCTGCTTAAAACCCTTTAATTTTTAATACCAAATCAACAGAGGAGAAAATCTGTTTACAAGTTTTCATGTCAAACAGCATGCTTGAAGAATGGAAGTCTCATGTAACTTTTACAAGGACATGTGCATTACAATCTTCAATACAAATGTAGAGAATGTAATGGAAAGTGTACATGCAAAAGCCATCACCAGTGAACATACCTGCTGCAGCAGTCTGCTCATCATGGCATGACTATCTTCTTCCATCACTGAGACATAGTACTCGACCACTGCAGCAGCTTGATTTACCAAGTCCTTGCAAGCACGCGTCTCATTTAAACGATCCGAGGCCTCACTCTCATCAACCTTATATACTTGCTGAGTTTTGCTGGCAGTTCCATTTACCCCATTCACAGACGTCAAGTCAGGCTCTCCAGATATAAAATTTCCAGAAAATTTACTATCACAGACTCCAACCACAACTGTATCTATTGATTTTACACAACCTCCATTACCCACGGCATCTTGTGTTAAGTGAAAATCCTTGTCACCAGAAGAAATTTTCAATTCATTCTCATAGTTATCCAAGTCTATTCTATCAGAAGATGACTGTTCTATATCACTCTGATGATCCCAAACATGTATCTTTGATGCTTTAACTGCTTCCTCCCCTCCAATTGAAGTGATGGTATTTATTGTTTTAATTTCATCACATTGAGTACTTGATGATGATGATGTTGATGGCTGCAAGTCAGTATTGAAACTTACAGGGATGTTCTTGTTAGAAGGACTCAGTTTTTCTTCAGTAGCACAGCTATTTAACTGTAATATATCTGACTCTTCAGACTGTGGTAATTTTTGACCAAGATCCACCCTACACTGATATTTATTACCATCCAATCCCATAACCTCACTGCTACCATTGCTGTCTACACACATTTCATTTCGGTCACAAGATGTGACTTCCTTATTCGGTTTGCATACTGCATCAACTGTTGGATTTAAGGTATCAGAAGTGAGTGAGTTGGTTGCTGATATATTTTCTTGATCATACAGCTGCTTACTATTCTGTAAGTCATGTGAAGCAATATCAGTTTCTTTCTTAACCTTCCTGGCTTCATTATTTACATTGCCCACCTCATGGGACTCATTTACTGCAGATATAATGTCATTCTTTACTGCTGGGGTATCTGCATCAGAATTTCTTTGCAGTCCTGCTCCAGCATTAAAAAAATGTGACTTGAGGCCCACGTTCTCACACAGATTGTCCTGCTTGATGACCAGAAATGACTCAGAAGTTGAGCCTGCATCACTAATTAATACTGGAGTTAAACTGCTGATTATTTCTGTTTGATGTTTACCAGAATTATTTTTGTCACCTTCAGGAGAAACAACAAATGGAATTTGCAAATTTTCATCTCCATTTATGGAAACCAAGTTCATACCTACAGTCTGGGAAATGGGTTCATTTGCTTGGGGAAGAACAGGTTCAGGGTTCACTAGATGCTGCTCCTCACTTAAGACCCATTCATGTACCTGGGACAGAATGGGTTCAGGGCTGACCAAACCCTGCTCTCCACTTGCAACCTGTTCATTTGATTGGGGTAGAATGGGTTCAGGGCTCAAAAGACCCCGCTCTTCGCTTCCTAGAGATGTACTGCAACCTGGACTTGTCAAGTGATGTCCTTCTGACATCTGTTCTGTTCCCCCCTGCACGGCAAATGCATGCATCTCACTGTCATGAATATATGACACAGTTAAGCTTTCGGGAGTAGAAACAGAACTACTTGTTTCAGCTTCTTCTACCATGATAACCTGAGTTTTGTTACTTATGTGATCAGGTGGTTTTACCAAGTGTGTTTCCTGGTTTGAGTCTTCGAATTTCAAGTCCTCTTCTTTATTCAATTCAAGTTTCACTTCATCTGTATTAGGCTGAGCCAAAGGAAATTTTAAATTTGGATTTAAATCTTCATTTATATGATGACAAATTTTGCTTGAAAATTCCACTTTCAGCTTGTCCTCAGATGTCTCACTATCCTTAATGACTTTGTTTGCCTCAGATTTGTTCTCTGAACTGTACAACAAATCAATTTTACAGTTCTTCCAATTTTTTTCTTCAACATTAGAAAGGGACTGTATTTCAGTTTTTGATTCTGTAACAATCTTGCTTTTACAGTTACTATTTTGTGGACCTTCTGTCACATCTGATATATCTTCAATGTTTAGTAAATGTTCTTCAGAATCAGCCATGCCTGAAACTACAGAGCTCCTCCTCATTTTGTTGACAGCAGTGTCATCACTGTCTTCACCACGGTGACCCACGTCTTTATTTTTTCTGCTGATATTAACAACAGCTTCAGTACTGACAATGGTTTTGCCTACCAAGTTACTGTCTGTTATAGTATTTTCAGTTACCTTGGTTTTATTGTTAGCTGAGCCATTCTCAACACTACTGTTGACTCCTAACTGTTTTACTGTCATACAACAGGAATTCACACCTGAAACATTAACTTCAAATTCTTCCCTGTAAATTCGTGATACTGGATTTGCATTTCTGTTTTTAGCTGTATTAACCACATTTGGATTATGTTTGGAAACTTTAGTTCTCATTTTATCTTCATTTGAGTAGTCTGAAAACTCATTTACATTCACTGTGCTATTCAACATTTTTGTAAAGGTGCTGTTTGAGCTGTACATCTTATCAGAAGCGCTTTTGCTGCAGCCTGTGCTACGATTTTCAAGATGCTCTTCTGGATTGGAACCAAATTCCAGACTTGCCAGTGCCAATGCTTTCAACTGATAGGCCAAGGCAAGATGGTAATGCCTATCCAGAGCAGCCAACTTTGCGGCCCCTTGGTAGTTTTCCAATGCAAGGCACTAAAAGACAGGAATATCAATGCACAATTATACAAGAGGAACACTACATTAAAACTAATGTAAAACCCACTGTGTATTCACAGGGACACACTTTGGTCATATTTTTTCTTACACAAGACAGCACATACAAAGGAAATAAAATATTCACACAGACCAACACAGTGCCCAGCAGCATGGTTGAAAAAGGGATGGAACTATGTAAACAGAATAGAAGTTCACCTTATTCAGAAGATATGTTGAATCATAATAACCATGGAAATGTTGAAGAGCATAATGTAATGTTCGTAAACCGTAACAAGGTTCTTCAACACTGCACAGTGGAGGACAAAAATCTGTGCAAGTCCTTATCAAATAACCACCACATGCACCGATCTGAAACATGAGAATGTTAACACAGCCTCAGTCAAGTGTAATTATGTAACGTGCAAAATGTGAAGACCAAATTCCAAACATTCGCATGTATTATAGCATACAAAATGTGATTCATCTGCTAGAGGCTTTGGGGTTTTGATCTGCAGTCACATACTGCTAACATCTGTAAGACAAAAATTCTCTGATTTCCAGTGAGCTAACATTAAATGTTTTCCTAAATATGGGGTACACGGCATGAAATGCAGAAGTCATATGCACAATGCCCTAACAATACACTGCATTTCAATTTATGAAAGGATTAAAAGCATATGAAATACCAATTTCCAGAGTTACATTTTTATGTTACCTTTCCTCCTGAACCTATTACCCCACAACGCAAGTAAATGACTATCCCACCCACTAATTATTCAAAAAACAAAATAACCAACATAAAATGCAGCCACTGGACCCCATCCTGAGCAATGACACAAACGAACAGTTGTTTCAACAAATGTGTCACACATGATATAGCCAAAAGCTAAAATTTAAAAGTTCTTTTTCTACGAAGCAAACCATTCACATCAATCAAAATCACCATAATTAGGATGACAAATTTCACACGTGTCACCAAACGAAATACTTGTAATATTCTAAAACATAAACAATATTTCAACTCAAGTTTACAGAGTGTAATTACTTACTCCTGAGAGATTATCATATTTGAAGGAAATAGTGGAATTTGGGAGGCCAGGCACTGCTCTCGGAACATCACTTGAATTCTGGTTGCCATGAGGCAGCTTGACAACACGTTTTGTTGTCTTCAACATCACAAGCTTCCCCTCCAGACCTTTTGATTCCTCAAGAGGTACTCGACCAAGCTAATAAACATAAAATTATATTGCAAAGAAAGCAGTACCATAATACATGCTACATAGTCTAATGGCAATACCACAATTTAGGTTAGTCTAGTCCAGTGATTAGCAAGCAGTGGTTTGTAAATTCTTTGTGTACGACAGCTTTATTAGCTATACTGGTCAGAAACAAGTAACATTTTCTGACTGTGTTGTTAATCTATGATTCATAAAACACCAAGTAAATGTTTTACAGTGTGGACATAGGATCCATAAAGTTGGTGCTCAGAAAGATAGAAAAAGAAATGCCTGACAGAATAAAGGAAAGGTAAGGAGGAAAGTAAGGAGTGCAAGGAGGAATAAAAGGGAGAGAAAGAAAGACAGGAAGAGAGAAACATCAATTACAGAAAGCTTGGACAAGATTGTACTTTAGTCCTAGAGGCATATACTCTTAATTTTCAAAGAGTTAATGAACCAAAAAAGCTTTGGACACCAGTGATCTCAAGTATTGTTGTTTTGTTGATGTGTTGATAATCACAGGCAAGCAGCATATTTGAGCTGAGTTAAAATCTCTAAAGTCAAATGCTTTTACAACACAAATGGAAGGACATGAATGGAAGTATTTTAGTCTGTAAGTTTCTCTGTTTGTGGAGGAAAGAAATTAATGTCTTCATGTGCTATTTTATGCCAGTATAGTTAACTCACTAAGTAACTAAACCAACACCATGCAGAGAATTCTTTTTCAGAAGCAAGTAGTTTCTCAACTTGTCAGGAAATCCTCCGCCCTTTATGCAATCTGAAAATTAATTACCACCTTCACAAAATACCACCACTAGTAATTACCTTAAACCACATGCACCCAGTCCACATGTTAATTCTGAATGATCCACCTTAATATTATATTCCCATCTGTGCCTAGGTCCTCCACGAGGTCACTACCCTTTTGGTTTTGTGACTAAAATTTTCTATGTGCTTCTTACATCTTCCATACATGTTGTATTTCTGTTAATCTTTCGCACCTTATTTTAATGTGCCAGTAATAAACACTCGATGAAGAAAGTTTCTCATTGTGCAACTCCCTTCAACCTCCTGATACTTAATCCCACTTAGGCCTAAGAAATTTGATCAATGTCTTGCTCTCAAATACCCTCAGCTTACACATATATTTCCCACAGCCTAATCAGTGCCTTGAACTGAAATAACCTCACATACCTGAGCCTGGGAATTGTTGCCCCATGCCCAGATTTTTCCTGCAGTTGCACTCTCTTGTGCAACTGTGAAATCACAACCACATGAAACCTGCTTCAGCCTCAGATTTTCTCTTCCACTAAGAACTCCAGAAACAGACGGTGATTTGGACACTGAAGAAGTCTGTGAAAATGCAATCAGGGACAGATATTACAATTTGCATGTTCAGGTACTGCAAGCTTTTTGTGGATGATATTATCCTGCTTTTATAAGGACCTGATTTGAATTTGGCGATTAAATCACATTCCAAATGTTGATTAGATACTCTTTTGGACTAAAGGTTGATGAATTTTAACCAAGAATTCAGGTCTTCTGGGTCATGACCCAACAACACAGCACCATATTCCAGAAGACCTGAATCCTTAGAACGAACACCATGTGAACCTTCAATCACATGCATTTTAACCCTATGAGGTCCCATTATTCCAAACCCGTGGCTCACACAAATGGTGCATCACTGACTGCTTGTAGGCAATACAAAGAAATGATAATTTAGGGCATGATGGGGTTTTACTTTTCCAGAAAATATGAACAAATGACATTCTATACAACAGAAAGACTTTTCTGTGTGTTTTGTACATTTCAAAAGTTTCTCAGTTTCACAGGCTTTATGGAAACATTACACACAGGTTTCTGCAGGAGTAAGTGTCCTATAAAAAACATATAAAAGATTCAGGAAAAGTCAACACCAGTTTCTTTGAAACAACTTAAAAATAAAAAAGATAAAAGTGTTCTGCTTACATACCAAGAAGATGCACCTGCTAGTCTCTGAATATGTATATAGTTAGCAAAGGAGCAAGAAATTATGAAATAAAGTGAGGTTCTCATAATAAATACCCTTTTTCTGCCAGAAGTCACATTTTTGCCAATTTTTTGCTCTGTAACCAGAAAGATTCCTTTAGGTCCTTGTAGAAAGTGCTGTGTCAGTGTTGCCTGAGGGACAACTGTACTTATATAGTTTGTGGTAGAAAAACAAACAGCTTTCAAAGGTGAGGAGGGCTTCAGTCCCTACTGTTCTTGATACTAAAAGCCAGACATAAGCCTGTCATCATCAACACACAGCTCTCCCTACCTATGTCTTCTTTATCATGTATCATCAATATGTGTACCATCAGTTATAATGACTTCAAGAAGTCATCATTCCTGACATATTCATGACAAGTAATATTATGGAATTCATCACTAATTGCAAATCATTGTCAGGTCTCCATCATCCACACCATCCCTTTCACATGGATCACCACTTCCCTCCAATGTTGCCATATGGTATTCCATTTGGACATGGGTCAACTTTCACCAAGTAATACGCACATACATTTAAAGTGCAAACAACCACCATAGCAGCAAACAGCTCAACACAAGGTTACTAGGAATAACTGCAAGCAGTCTTCCAGCCCTTTAAAGCCTAGTTATTACAGCATGCACAATCAGGTTTGACAAGAAAAACTCTGCAATTTGGTCATGCTGTGTAGTTGCATGTTTTGTAATTGCCTCACAATACACAGAAATTTTTCCCTACACACCATTATCTGATTTGTCTTTCTAATGGTCTGCAGACTGTGCCCTTTGTGATATAAAAACTGAATCTTTATATATATATATATATATATATATAATTTAAACTAATTTCAGTCTTCAAAGGCTTAAATAAACATGTTTAGCTGTGCTGGTAATAGCTACATTTATAAACTGTTGTTTGTACTATAGATGTGAGACAATAAGAACATCAGTTATAAGAAAATCCACTGCATTTTTACCAGTCTGCATACCAATGGTTGCATACTACTGCAACAGAGAACCTGAAAGGTTTAGAGTGCAAAGTTCAACAAATACCAGGTGGTGACTTCAAACAACTTCTGTCATGCAGACTCTGACCCTCCATTCTAATGCCCTTGCCTGCAGTCAGTAACACTGATAACAGGAATACATCTATAATTATTAGCAAAATTACTCCAAGATCTCCAAACAGGTATCTAGAATACTGCCTTCTGTCAAAAGAACAATCTCCAATCCAACAGAACCCACATGTCTGGGGGCCCCAGTGCAACATGGTCTGCTGCGGCCCTACCTTACAACTTCCTGCAGGACATTTTGCTCCTCAGTCCCCACATAAGAATAATAAAAGTCATCTATGGTGTTCAGTATATACCACAGCAGTAGACTTACTTTTGTAAGCTCAGTCAGATGAGAATTTAAAAATTAATTCCATATGAGGACTAGATATTCTATAAAATTTCAAGGCAAATCCAAAACAAACCCAGCATACTGAAATAACCAGCTACAACAAATTTAAATTAATTTGCAATATTCTCAATAATGTCAATATGTTAACTAAATAACAAGAAGTCAATGTAGTATAATAAAAAATTGCTCTTGTTTATGCCTGCTGACATGTCATACTCTTATCTAGAGTAGACCTATATGTCATTTTCATTACACCAATAAATGTCATATTTCAATTCACCTTAGTACTTGCAGCAGCAGAAGCAGCTGCAGATGTTAGCGGTGTTGGGATGGGGATTTCTTTTCGTGTTCCACTGCCCAGTTGACCATCTAGATTGCGTCCCCACATATACAGCACACCTTCATTTGTTAGAAGAGCTGAATGATGGCACCCACAAGAAACCTGCCAACAGTAGAAGTACAGCCACAAAATTATATATAATTATACACGTATTTAAAATATATTCAAAACAAAATTTACAAATAGTATAAATTAAACATCAGTAACTACTATAACACACGTCAGGATGAGAACATGGAAAGAGCACAAAGGTTTGTCATCCAATTCTACAAAATTAAAATATCTACACTGCAATTAGCAATATCCCTATCAAACTACTGTAATTACCAAACTTCATCATACTATTTTACATGATTCATTACCAATTTAATTTACTATTAATTAAAGCACATGTAATGGTGTCACCAAGTTCCTTTATGCACATTCCACTTCTCCAGATCTGTAAGTAAATAGACACATAAGGTATCCCAGTATCTTCTGATAGCTGTTTTAGTACTCAAGCAACTCATCCATCTTCATAAGGGAAGGTTCACAACTGAACAGTCCTTGTCTTCGGTCAGATAACTACAGTTCAAATGCTCACACCCAAGATACATTTTAATATCAATATCCCACATACAACTATGTACACTAGGCCATTCTGATGACTCCATCCAAGTTCAAGGCCTCTGTAACATTTCGTAATGTGCTGGCCCCAACCTCCAAACTGGAGTAACATGTGTCACTGAGTGCCTCGATCTACATACTGTATTATGTGCTATGATGACAAGGCCACCTAATATGACACATAATAATCTTACTTTCAGTGTTATTCATTTTTCTTGCTTAGTGATGAGTTCCAACACACTCTCGTCATTTACCTGAACAATTCGGCCTACTACTAGTGATGTGTCCACAAGCTGAGGTGTAAGATGGGACTGGCCATCATCAACAGGCTCTGCTCTAGATGACTGGTTGGTTGCCTCCACATCAGGAGAAGCCTAACAAGGTGGTACAGAACTTGTTAAGTACAAAACAAACAATATACAAGAATTCCAAGTAATATGCTCAAGGATAAATCGTATTGGCCAGCCTCTCCAACACGTGTCCTGTGGCCTGTCTAATGGAGAATTTGGGAGGCAGGATTGTCTGTGATTGGTTAGACTAAATGTCCTGAAATGGGGCTCTGAAACAGTAACTGGCTGTTTACATTAACACAGTGACCCCACAACTGTTTCTGAATTATATCCCATGCTAATTGAACCACATCTTCACACTGCGCAAACTGCTATACAATCACTTTAACCATTATTGGTCCAGTGTAGAGTTAAACTTTACATCACTCTCCGCTGTATCAGGTTCAATGTTGAGCTCAAACTGACACATTATTTTAGTGTTTTATGCTGACTTTTCCTAAGCTCCTGCTACCTTACAGACAGAAAAAAGACAAGACATTACACACATTAATTTCAACATACATTAACCACACTACTTGATGGAGAATGGCTGAATAAATAAATCTGACAGATTCAACAAAATGTGAATCTTGTGACCCATCTCTGTTATGGATCTTGCTACCAAGTTCAGTTGGAGGCTTCTGAAACTGTTACACTGCAATTACATCACTTTCATATGAAGTCTGTAATCAGTGTGACTAGCAGACACAAACAAGTGAAAAAGTTATATTTCTGAGATAAAACAATAACAGAAAGAAAGCTGATTTTCCACTTTCAATTCAAAAACCATCTGTTTCTGTTTTCCACTGAATTTATGATTCCACAGCATTTAAACAAGAGCAACAAAATTGTTAACTGATTTTCAGTTATATAATTTCAGAATTCCCGTCATTATTCAGTGCTGTAATCTATGGAATACACTGATCCCTTGGTTCATCCCTGCAACATTTTGGTCAATGATGCCTGTACGTAGTTAATATATGGGTAATAAAGGTACAGTTCACACTGTAACAGGCACTGAAGACCCACAAAGAAGTATAGCTCTAATCTTATTTTTGACCTTGGTGCCAGATGAAGGTAGGTGATTAATGCCATGCCCTGGCTGCTTTAACCCCCTGGGAAAGATACCCAGTACTCATTGTACAGGAGGCTGGGTGGGCCCCAGGGCCAATTTGAATGGGTGTGGAGAAAATTCCTTGCTGCCACTGGGGTGAATCCCAGACTGTCCATCTCATAGTGAGTTACTCTACCAACTATGCTATCCTGGCTGCTAACAGTGCATTCTGTCCTGCTTCAACATGCGCATATATTGACACACCTGATGTAAAAAAAAATGTTATAATTCCTGTTTCTGGAAAATTTTACTTTGAAAAAATACTAAAAGAAACACATATAAAGAAAATAATATCTCTGAAACATATCTCAATTTGTAAAAGAGTGTAAATTAGTAATCTGTATTTCAATAAGGACATTACTTGTACCCATATAAAAGTAAAAATCTTAACTAAGGCAAAAGGAAGTTACTTGTACACTCTAACAATACAATTCAGTGCTTAGTTAGAATGTATGAGGGGGTGCTGATAAGTCCTTTGTCCGACCAGGAAGGAAACAAGCTACAGCGACCAAACTCGGGATTTATTCAACAAACTTCCCACAAAGCTCAATACACTTCTTAGCCCATTGCTCTAACTTTTGCAAGCCACTCAAAAAAAACTAGAAGGTTTTCCATCCAACCAGGTCTCCACGGCAGCGATGACCTCCACATCAGACAAAAAATGTGACCTTTCAATTGTTTTTTCAGTCCAGGGAACAGGTGGTAGTCCAATGAGGCCAAATCTGGAGAACAGGGTGAGTGATCAAGACAATGGAAGCCCAGGTAGGCCAGTTTCTTCTGCATTGCAAGTGCCCGGTGAGTCACAGCACTGTCATGCAATAACAAGACCCTCTTGGTGACCTTCCCGTGGTGTTTTTCCTTCAAAGTGTCCGTCAATTGCACCAGCAGAGATGAGTAATACCCTGCAGTGATAGTTTGGCCCTTTGAAAGATAATCAATGAGGAGGATGCCGTCTTGATCCCAAAAAATCGAGGAGAGAACTTTTCCAGCGGATTTTTGCACTCAGAATTTTTTGGGGTGGGGTGAACCACTATGCTGCCACTCCACTGATTGTTGCTTTCTCTCCGGGTAAAAGTGGTACAACCAGGTTTCGTCCATGGTCACCAATCGTGACAGGAAATCATTTGGATCGTGCCAAAAAAATTCCAAAAGTTGCTGAGATGACTGGCACCATTGACATTTTTGATCCACGTTCAGGCATTTCAGGACCCACTTCGTGGGGAGCTTCCACATGAGTGATGGACCCAACCCACTCACATGACATGCCCAGTTGTTCAGCTATTGATTTAGCTGAAATCTAGTGGTCTTCCAAGATTAGCTCGTGAACTTTATCGATAATCTCTGGGGTGGTCACTGTTTCGGGTCGTCCAGGACGAGGTGCATCGCAGGTGGAAAAATCATGTTTAAACTGGGCCACCCAGTTTTTGATGGTGGCATATGATGGTGCATGTTCTCCTCATGTTTCTGTCAGAATGGCGTGAATTTCCTTCAGTGCCTTGCCTTGTGAGAAAAAAACTTGATGACAGCTCGCATCTCCATGTTGTTGAAATCACGCGCATTGCCTGACATGTTTCCTTTCAGCCTCTGTAACAAGAAAAGACTTGCAATTCGGCACACGAACAGACCCCTCATTCCAATGACACTATCAATTCTGTCCTACAGCATCGGGAAGTAGGTCGGGCCAAGGACTTATCAGCACCCCCTCGTATTCATATGAGTGGTGATGGAACACACAAAGGTTAAACAGCACCACCAATGTACCAGTTTAACTTCCTGTTTGAAATGATCCACTTACCAGAGTTTAATTTATTGTTTATCAAGGTAAATATGCACAAATATAACTTGCAAATTGCATCCAAGCAATTTACATGATATCCATTTCTGAAACATACATCAAATACCTTATACTTGGTATGCATCACTGTACTTCCTATTCCATTTAATAGTATTATATACTGCTACACCTACTCTTTTTTAAGTATGGCAAATGAACTTCACATCTGGTACCATGCAACTAAATGTCTGAAAATCATGCTACTTCTCCATGCATAAATCCACTGTCCCTAATTTTAAAAAATGCACACAACATTACAAGCAAGGGAACAACAATCTAAACTGAAACAGCTTAAATTAATGAAAAATGTTTGCAATAGTTTCTACGATATCTAACAAATTCATCTGTACAGGGCCCTGACAATGCTACATGAGTTCCTGATGTCTTCTTCTTCCTTTGGACTTCGTCTACTGATGATTGACTTCAATAGGTCATATACCATCGACACTGCCCCAAAGAGTTCAATTACACAACTGGCATGGACCTGGCATATATCCAAATATCTCACCAAGTTAACTAGAATCCAGTTTTTAAGATTAAAATACAGGTCCATAACCACAACTGTAATAATGCAGAAATCCTACAATTTAAGAAATTGTTCTGATTTTACTGAGCTAACCCACAGGACCAGGAGTGATTATTATTAATGTTCATTTGAAACAAAGACCTGGCATGTGCCAGCAATCCACGCAAACCAGTCAGCTAATTTTTTACATGCATTCTCTTCATTCATCACTACCAAAGGTAAAAAAAAAAATATTGTATGTGGGAAATATCTGGAACCCACTGTAGATCAAATCCCATGTCAAGCCTCTCTTTCAGCTACCACCATCGTTTTCAAAAGCAACCTATCATCATTAGCAAAATGAATTCCTACCCTCTTGGTACATCCATAAAAATGTGGATTCGTGCCATCACTACAGGTAGATGGGCAGAGGCCAAGATGGTTCAAGATCATATCTGTAGGCATAAGCCGTGCACCGCAACTATACTGACTAAACTTTTTATGGCTTTACTGAATATTAGTGCAGATGTACTTTATGGACAGCCTATAGTTATCAAATTCCTCAAAATTAGATGGAGCAAAAAGTCTGCTGAAGGAAAATTCATTCCCAGTACTATATATCACCCATATGCAGACACTAATTATACATCAAAACTGTAATACACCTTAACAGCAAGCAAACAAATGCTGTGTTCAAAGAGTTACCATTCCTCCTTTGTATTTGGAGATACAGAGCTCAAATGCTGGCCCAGAGACAAGCTCTCCTGAGTGAATTATTCTCAGAATTTCCTCAGTGCACCAAACATGTATTTCAAACAGAAACCTGCAGTCATACAACTCCCCAGATTTCAAGAAATTAGAAAGTTTCTTAGCAGAGTTCACTTCCATAAAGATATTCAAATTAACTACAAATCAATACCAGTCTCTGAAAGTGGGACATCATATACTGGAACAACACTTGCATTTCTGTAATTTATTACTGATCTCTGACAATATCATTCACTTAATCATATTCAACCTCTGAAACCAGGTGTGAGCCCTGAATTTTCACTGGGGAACTGACTGTAAGGCTATGTATAATTTGTTTGATTTTAAAAGTTCTGTTATAAAAATCATGTCATAAGTATAACACAAAACTGTTTGCAACTGCATTCATATACAGACAAATATAACTACATGTTCCATTACTCACTCACCTAATTTATATCACACAGTCTATTCTTTCAGCTTATTGTAATTTCATCTCACAGTGAATTTTATGTTTATTGGATTGTGCATCATCTTGATAGTTGAATAAAGAGAGACCTACTTGATGTCACTTGCTTTATTATTTCATTATTTAATGCTCAACATGCTTCGGATGTTAATACATCCATCCTCAGGAGCTTGCGACTTATTTGTTCAGTTATTTCATGGGTTGTATTGCTCTGGTTCAATGTGTTGGTGTTACATTGTGGTTTGGATGGGGTGGTG
>Ga0123355_10009087_pt1 | contig 15065 bp, 10 predicted proteins | sample TergutEmb28metaG_3_FD_89872 | JGI IMG/M metagenome (GOLD analysis project Ga0123355, IMG submission 89872) | Embiratermes neotenicus P1 segment gut microbial communities from Petit-Saut dam, French Guiana - Emb289 P1 | ecosystem: Host-associated > Arthropoda: Insects > Digestive system > Gut ...
GTGACAACCCGCAAATAAATGGCATTTTCCCCCGCCTGGGGCTGACCGAGCATAAGCCGGAGCCCGCGGCGTAGGGCCTACTACCCTTCTCATGCGGGTCCTCTCGCTACCCTGTAAATGAACGTTGTACTAGTTCTATTGAAGAGCCGCGTCAAGCATCTCTTGGGTCAAAACCTTGCCCGCAAACATCCCCACCGCCCGCAGCGGAATCTCCTTCATCATAGCCGCAAACATCTCTGCCATTGGGCCGCCATCGCCTTTTTCGGCGTCTTCTTGGCGCTTTTGCATCATCTGGGCCATTTGGGAACCGGCCATCAATTGGCCTATCATTGCGGCACCTCTTGGGTCTGCCATGATTTCCGCAACGGGGGTGTTTAGGGTTATTGGGCGGGCATATGGGACTGCTGGCTTTACGGTGATGTCTTTTTCTAGGCGGATATCCTGGGAGGACGCGCCTATTAGAATGCCGTATGCACCGGCTTCTATGCGCCAGTTTTTCTGGGCTACATCGTAGAAGGCGAAGGAGCGCTTTTCTAGGGTAAAGGAGATTGTCTTTTCCTCGCCGGGGTTAAGGGCTACTTTTTTAAAGCCTTTTAGCTCCTTGGGTGCCCTTACTTCTCTGCTGGCCCTTGGGGCTACATATAGCTGTACTACTTCCTTGCCTGGTACTGGGCCGGTGTTTTTTACTTTAACAGTTACGGTTATGGTGTCTGTGCACAGGGCTTCTTCCTTATCCACTGCTAGGCCGCTGTACTCAAAGCTTGTGTAGCTTAGGCCGTGGCCAAAGGGGAATAGTACCGGCATTTCCTTTTTGTCGTAATAGCGGTAGCCTACAAAAATACCTTCCCGGTATTCTACTTTGTCCCGGTCTCCGGGGAAGTTTAGGTATGAGGGGTTGTCTTGTAGGCGAAGGGGGAAGGTTTCCGCAAGCTTGCCGCTTGGGTTAACTGCGCCACTTAGCACATCCATTACAGCGCCTCCTGTGGCTTGGCCTCCAAGATAGGCTTCTACTGCGGCTTTAACTCCGCATAGCCATGGCATTTCTACTGGGCTGCCGTTGTGTAGCACTATTACTGTGTTTGGCTGAACTTTTGATATTTCTGTTATTAAGTTAATCTGGTTTTCTGGCAGTTGCATATGCTTGCGGTCATAGCCTTCAGACTCAAAGCGGTCTGGTAGGCCTGCGAAAATTACGCATACTTCGCTTTCCTTTGCCAGCTTTACTGCCTCGGCCAGTAATGTGTTATCGGTTTCATCTTTTTCTATTAGGAAGCCTTGGGCGTATGCCCCTTTGGGGAACGTTCCCATTTCATCCTTGGCCGGGGTAAGCTTGTATGGGTTAATATGAGAGCTACCGCCTCCCTGGAACCGTGGCTTTTCGAAAAATTCCCCTACAAAGGCAACTTTCTTGTCAGGGGCTATGGGTAAAAGCCCGTCCTTGTTTTTAAGCAGAACAATGCACTCGCTGGCTATTTTGCGGGCTTTATCGTGGTTTGTGTCTAGGCAAAGAGGGTATTTTTCCTTTTGCTCTGGGGTGATTGCGGTTTCGAAGGTTATCTTTAGCAGCCGCTCTACGGCTTTGTCCAGGATAGCCTCATCCAGCTTACCGGATTTAACCGCTTCTACAATCATGGCATCGTGTACGCCTCGGGTTGTGGGCATCTGTAGCTCAAGGCCTGCGGCTAGGCCCTTTACCCGGTCGTTGACTGCGCCCCAGTCGCTTACTACATAGCCTTCGAAGCCCCATTCGTCTCGCAATATATCCGTGAGGATATATTTGTTCTCTGAGGCAAATGTCCCGTTTACTTGGTTGTAAGAGCACATTACCGTTGTGGGCTTTGCTTCCTTTACCGGCTCTTCAAAGGCAGCCAGGTAAATTTCCCGTAGGGTACGCTCATCAACTACAGAGTCTATGCTCATGCGTAGGGTTTCTTGCTCGTTGGCTACAAAGTGCTTTAGAGATGTGCCTACCCCAAGGGCTTGAACACCGTTGATATGGGCCGTTGACATCTTTGCCGCCAGGTATGGGTCTTCGGAAAAATACTCGAAGTTACGGCCACATAGGGGGGAGCGCTTAATATTGGTGCCTGGGCCTAGGATTATAGATACATCCTCTGCTATACACTCTGTGGCTATGGCCTTGCCCATCTCACTTATGAGTTCCTCATCAAAGGAGCTTGCGGTGGCGCAGCCTGCGGGGAAGCAGGTTGCCGGTATGCTTTCGAATATACCTAGATGGTCGGTTTCTTTCTTTTGGCGGCGTAGGCCGTGGGGGCCGTCTGTCATGGTTATGGAGGGTACCCCTACCCGCTCTACTGCCTTAGTCTCCCAGGCGGTAGCACCAGAGCATAATGACGCTTTTTCTTCCAGGGTCATTTCTGATACGATTTTTTTAATGTCCATTAATATTCTCCCTTCTTATACGAATCTCGAAAATCTTCGTATTATCTTGCGTTATAACGGTCAAGAGCCGCCTGCTGTATCTCAATCGCCCGCTGGGCACCCATGCCCATAATTGTATTGATAAAGGCATCAAAGTTATCCAAGGACTCTGCCCCAGAAATAAACCTGGCTACCATCTCGTCTCTATGGGTGTTTATCTCAGACATTATCTGGGCAAACTCCGAGCCTTCGTCTGCATCTAGGGTAATGGGGGGCATAAGCCAGGCAAAGTCTACATTAGTCTCCCAAATATCCAAGGCCTCTAGTACATCTGGGTGGATACCTGGGGTAAGCTCTCTGCGCCAGTCGTAGTGGAAGCCGCCCCCTGGGGCCCTTACAAATACCCTAATGGCCTCTGGCAAAGACAATTCGTCTGGGTTGTCATACATAAGAGGCGTAAACTGTGGGAAGCCGTCTGGGCCGTATACAAAGGTCTGGCCCTCTATACCCCAGTTGGAAAGGGTGCTGCCTGGGGGGCTGTATACATAGTTAAACCAGCGGGTAATCAAAACCGGGTCACTGGCATCTCTGGTAATAGAAAGTATTGTGCCAATAGGTTGGTTCTTTTGTGCAAGGTGTACGGTTTGGCCAGCGTGTCTAACAGGGGGCGGAACCGCAACGCTACGGTAATTGGGGTCTGGTGATATCAGTGCATTGACTGGGAACAGCACATATACATCTGGCCAAAGGCCGGTAAGGCCGGTGGTTGTATAGTCCTGTGGGCCAATCCACATTTGACGGGCTGCAAAGTCTTGGTCTATTAGCCCTTCGCTAAACCACTGATGCATCATTTCTACATAGTCTCTAAAATTTTGCCCCAGTGGGCCAAAGCGCACTTCCCCATTTACCTGATAAAAGTTGGGGGTAGTGTTAAACCCGGCATGGAATACATCAAACACCATAAAGCCATTGTTGGGCAACATCATAGGTGCCCGTGCCCCCATTTCGTCTCTAAACAAAGTTAGGGCATGGTGCCAGTCGTCAAAGGTAATGGGGGTGTCTAGGCCCAACTCGTCTAGCCAGTCTTGCCTTGTGGTAAGGCCAAACCATGGGGGCTGAGGCACATGCACTTCCCAAAACCCTGGGAGAAGGCCCTCGTCTGTAAAGGCCTGCCGCCGTCTTTCTTCGTTGCCGTGGATAAGATCCCAGTAATATGGGGCATATCTTTCTGCAAGGCCTACAACATCTAGTATCAGTCCGTCTTCAATAGCCCGGCTTAAGCCTCCTGGAGGCATTGCCGCTTGTGTAAACTCCATAATATCGGGCAAATCGCCGGTGGCAATCATTAGGTTAAGGTTTTCCTGCTCTGCCCCTGCGGGAGGGTGTATGGTGACAATATTAATACCTGTGCGCCGCTCCAACTCTTGGTAGTAATAGGACTCGTGGATGTATTCCAGTCCTGCCCCCATTAGCATACCTGCGGTGTGTGTCCAGATGGTAAAGGTGACTGTGGTATCGGTTAATGGGAGGGTTAGCCTGTCTCCCACTTCCAGGTCGGCTTGGGTAAAGGGCTGGCCTACTGTGCCAAGGCCGTCTCCGTTGCCGTCTTCGCCTCTGTTGCAGGCGGCTAGTGCTGCTAGGGCTACTAGCAATAGCACGCATACTAGATACTTTTTCATTGTATTTCCTCCTTATATCAGGGCAAAAGCCCCTTTTTCCAAATCCTTATCCCAGGAACTGTTTCCAATCATCACATGAAAGACCCCCGGCTCAGAAACCTCAACATTGTGTACATTGCTAAACCGCAGCATCGGCTCTGTGATTACAAAGGAGACTTCTACTTCTTCCCCAGGCTCAAGATATACCTTTTTAAAGCCCTTTAACTCTTTAACCGGCCGGGAGATGGAAGCGCTTACATCCCGAAGATACAGTTGTACAACCTCTGTACCCCCGCAGTTACCCGCATTGCGCAGCTTTACAGATGCGGTTATTTCGCTGCTTTTATCCATAGCATCCGCACTAAGGGCAAGGCCAGAGATTTCAAATTGGGTATAGCTAAGGCCATAGCCAAATGGGTACAAGGGTGTATTTGGCCCGTCCAGATACCGGGAGAGGAACTTGTCCTTATCCCCCTCCTTATAGGGGCGGCCTGTGTTTAGATGGTTGTAATATAGGGGAATCTGCCCTGGGTGATGGGGGAAGGTCATGCTTAGCTTACCAGAGGGGTTGTAGTCGCCGCTGATAATATCCGCAATGGCGTTACCTGCCTCAGAGCCTAGGAACCAAGTTTCTACAATGGCATCGGCGTTTTCTTCAAACCAGTTCAAAAGCAAGGGGCGGCCATTGGTTAGTACCAAGATTATGGGCTTGCCTAGGGCCTTCATTGCATAGGCCAGTTGCATCTGAGGCTCTGGGATATCTATGCTTTGGCGGCTTGCAGCTTCGCCACTCATTGCGGCGGTTTCCCCTAGGGCTAGGATTATTACATCCGCGTCTTTGGCAACTGCTATCGCCTCTGCAATGCCGCTGTCTGCTGAGGAAGGTGTATCGCTGTCCTTATCTGTTTGGGCTTGGCCTTCGCTGTCGTTGCTTATTGGGGTAAGCACCTCGCTACCCTTGGCATAAGCCACAGCATACCCGGCCAACTCCAACCCCTGCTTCAACGTAACCGTATCATTGGCCCGGCGGGTAAACTGCCACGGCCCTAGCATATCCGTGCTATCCCCCTTGGGGCCAACCAGCGCAATTTTCTTATCCTTAGAAAGGGGCAAAACACCGCTATTTTTAAGCAGCACAATAGATTCCCTGGCCATCTCACGGCTTGCAGCCAGATGCTCGTCACTAAAGGCGCTAACCTCTGGCCGGAAATACTTATAAGGGTCATCCATAAGCCCAAGCTCAAACTTAGCCCGCAAAATCCGGCTCACAGATATATCTATAAGCCCTGGGTCAAGCTCGCCCTTTTCAACTAAGGCGGCAAGATTGTCCAAGTACGCCGTAGTAGCCATTTCCATATCAAGGCCGGCTATTACGGCTTTTTTTGCGGCATCGGCCACATCCTCGGCAGCCCCATGGGCTACACATTCGTCTATAGAGCCGTAATCGGAAATAACAAAGCCATCAAAGCCAAGCTCATCCCTCAGCAAATCATTGAGAATAGGCTTGTTGATGGCCATTGGTACGCCGTTTATTACATTAAAGGAGTTCATTGCGCAGAAGGCGCCGGCCTCTACTCCGGCCCTAAAGGGCGGAAGAAAGGCGTTACGCATAGTGGTATCGCTTATTTCGCAGGTATTATAATCCCGGCCACCCTCTGCGGCACCATAGCCTATATAGTGCTTAAGGGTCGCAAGCATAGTATCCGGGGCATATAGGTCTTCCCCTTGGTAGCCCTTTACTTGGGCAACGCTCATAACACTGCCAAGGTATGGGTCTTCCCCTGCCCCTTCGCTTACCCGGCCCCAGCGGGGGTCGCGGCCAATGTCAACCATTGGGGCCATGTTGTGGGTAATACCAGCAGCAGCCGCCTCAATGGCAGATATACGGGCAGCCTTTTCCACAAGCTGCGGGTTAAAGGAGCAAGCCCAGGCCAAGGGTATCGGGAAAATAGTGGTATCCCCATGGATAACATCCTTGCCAAATAGCAGCGGAATGCCTAGCCTGCTTTCCTCAACGGCAATTTTCTGCTTTTGGTACATAAGAGGCATAACCGGCATACCGTTAATAGAACCTACCATGCCCTGGCGTATACGCTCGTCTAATGGCAGCTTATTTTGTATACCTGCCCCCAATAGCCCGCCCATCTCTCCCATAGACTGGGACATCTGGCCGATTTTTTCCTCAAGGGTCATCTTGGCAAGTAGCGCTTCCACTGCCTGGTCTATTTCCTTGCGGGTGCGCTTTATTACCTTCCCTGTTTTCTTTGTGGGAAGCTCTTCAAGTATTTGCTCCAACATTGTTTTCCCGGCAAAGGGTGTTGCCTTGCCAGACATGGGGCCAAGCAAAATATGTTGGCCGGATAGGTTATACCCCTCACCGTCCCATTCCATAACAAGCTCGGCTTCCCGCCCCGGCATAAACATAAATGTGGAGGTTGCCTTTAGCACATTGCCCTCTGCCACCACCTTAGCGGCAGGGAAGGGCATAGGGAGAGCAAGCATCTCAAGGCTTACTTTAAACTGGCCGCCCTCCTTGGCAACAACAACTAGGGCTTTTCCTCTTCCCGTGTCAACTACAAATCTTCCTGTCATTCGTACCTCCAATCGACACTAATATAGGGTAAAACGCCGTAATACCGGCCATGAAGCGCTTTTACCAGAAGTATCAAAACCTGATTTCGACCTACCCCTTAATAGACCCAATCATAACCCCTGTGACAAAATGCTTCTGCGCAAAGGGGTAGAAGAACAACAGCGGCAAAGTAGCAGCCACAATAGTAGAATATTGCACCAAAATATGTGCAAGATTAGCCAGCTCTGCCGCCTCAGCAGCAGTAAGCACAGCGGTAGGGTCATTCCTAATAAGCACCTCACGAAGGAATAGTTGCAATGGGAACAAGCTCCGTGTTCTTAGGAAGATATTTGCGTTAAACCATGAGTTCCACATCCCGATAGCATAAAACAGCACAACTACCGCAATAGTAGACTTAGCCAAGGGCACCATAATAGTCCACATAATCCTAAAGTGCCCGGCACCGTCCATCTTTGCAGACTCCTCAAGGCTTTCTGGGATACCAGAAAAGGCCGTCCGCATAATAATTATATTAAACACGCTTACCGTACCGGGGATAATCAAAGCCCAACGGGTATCCAGCATCCCAAGGCTGCGCACCACCATAAAAAACGGTATCAACCCACCAGAAAACAACATGGTAAAGGCCAGGTAAAACATAACAAAATTGCCCCACATTACCCCTTTGCGGGAAAGGCCATACCCAGCAAGGATAGTCATAAAGGTGCCAAAGGATACCCCAGCAACCGTATAAATAATGGTATTCCTATATCCAGTAACAATGCCGCTTCCCCCCTGGAATATTGCCCTATATCCATCCCAGTGGATATTGCCAAGAGGCCGAAGCACAAGCCCAGTATTTACAACCACCTGGGCCGGGTCGCTTATGGAAGACATAATTACATGCCAAAGGGGCGCAACAAAGGCAAAGGAAAGCAAAATCATCAGGATAACATTAAACCAGTCAAAGATTAATCGCGATGCAGACCGTTTATGAAACATCTCATCATCCCCCTTTAGAATAGGCTAGTTTCGCCCACTTTTCGGGCAATAAAATTAGCAGAAATAATCAGCACCAGGCTTACAACAGAGTTAAATAGCCCCACTGCCGTTGCAAAGCTAAAGCTATTTTCTATAAGGCCTCTTCTGTATACAAAGCTGCCTATTACGTCGGCGGTTTCGTACACTGCCGGGCTATACAGCAAGATAACCCGCTCAAAGCCTACATTTAATAGCTGCCCTAGCCGCAGTATCAGCAATATTGTAATGGTGGACTTAATCCCAGGCAAGGTTATATGCCAGGTCTGCCGCAGGCGGTTAGCACCGTCAAGCTTAGCTGCCTCATATAACTCCTGGTCTATCCCTGCAAGGGCCGCAACATAGATAATACTGGCAAAGCCTATACTCTGCCAAAGCTGCGTACCCACAAAAATACCCCTAAACATATTGGGCATACCCAGCAAATTGCCACTTGGCCCACCCATGGCAGATATAAGCTGCGTCATAGGCCCAGTAGATGCAAAAAAGTCTCGTATAAGCCCGGCAATAACCACCATAGATATAAAGAAGGGCATATAGCTAATAGTCTGAACAACCCGCTTAAACTTAAGATGCCTAAGCTCGTTTAGCATCAAAGCAAAAATAATAGGCATTGGGAAGTTTAAGAGCAAATCGTAAAGGCTAAGCAAAAAGGTATTGCGGATAATCCTATTAAAGTGGTGGGATTGAAAAAAGTCTATAAAGTGTTGAAACCCCACCCATGGGCTATCCCACCAACCCCGGTGGATATTATAGTTTTGAAAGGCCATGGTTATGCCCACCATAGGCAGGTAGGAGAAGATAAAGAAGTACACCACCACAGGCAGCAAAATCAAATAAATTGGCCAGTTCTTGTTAAAATCCTTCTTAGCGCGGAAGCCAAAGCCGTGTTTTGGTCCCTCATAGCCACTTTTAGAGCTTTTCATGTCACACCTCGCATATTTTGATATTATACGAATCTTAAAATTTTCAAAGATTCGTATTACCTTGCATTAAACCGGTCAAGGGCTCCCTGCTGCAACTCTATTGCACGGTATATTCCCATTGTCCTTATTGTGTCTAGGAATGCATCAAAGTTGTCAAAGGACTCTGCGCCGGTTATAAAGCGGGCTACCATCTCGTCGCGGTGGGTGTTTACGTCTGCCATAATGCGGGAGTTTTCTACCCCTTCCTCTGCGCTAAGGGTGATGGGGGGCAGTAGCCACGCAAAGTCTACATTGGTTGCCCATATATCTGGGGCAGCAAGTACATCGGCATCAATCCCTGGGGTAAGCTCTCTGCGCCAGTCGTAGTAGAAGCCACCCATTGGAGGCCGTACATAGCGGCGCAGCGCGTCAGGGAAGGACCAGCCGTCTGGGTTGTCATAAATAAAGGGAAGGAACTGAGGCGTTCCATCTGGGCCAAACTCAAAAGTCTCCCCTTCTATGCCAAAGTTAGAGAACATTTGCCCCTCTGGGCTATAGACATAGTTCATAAACCTGGCAAAAAGCGCTGGGTTGGGGTTTTCGTTTGTAACTACCCATATCCAGTCTACGGGTTGGTTCATCTGGGCAAAGTGAAGGGTCTGGCCGTGATAAAGCACCGGCGGCGGCACCGCAACACTGCGGAAGTTAGGGTCAGGAGAAACAATCGCATTTACCGGAAGCAATACATAAACATCCTGCCAAAGGCCAGAAATACCAGTGGTTGTAAGGTCTTGAGGCCCAGCAAAGAACGGCCGCGAGGAAAAGTCTGGGTCTATAAGGCCTTCTTCAAACCACTGGTTCATCATAATAAGATAGTCCTTAAAGCCAGGCTCTAGTGGCCCAAAGCGCACTTCCCCATTTACCTGGAAGAACCCAGGGGTAAAGCCAAAGGCCGCCGTAAAGGAGTTCATGTGGGGGAAGCCGGTATTAGGCACAAGCATTGGGGCCGTAGCACCCAATTCGTCCCTAAAAAGAGTAAGGGCATGATGCCAGTCATCAAAGGTTATTGGGGTATCAAGGCCTAGCTCATCCAGCCAGTCTTGGCGGGTTGTAAGGCCATACCATGGAGGTTGAAACACCATTGTCTGCCAAAAACCAGGCAGATGGCCGTAGTCTGTGCGGGAGTGACGTGCCCTAACAGGGTCGTTTATTATATCCCAGTAATAGGGGGCGTATCTTTCGGCAATCTCTGCAATGTCAAGTAATACGCCATCATTGATACCAGCACTAAAGCCCCCTGGCCAGGTTATGCCTGCCGGCATCATCTCAAGTACGTCGGGCAAGTCTCCCGCAGCAATAAGCAGGTTGAGGGCCTCTAGCTCCCCTCCCGCCGGAGGAATGATAAAGTCAAGATGAATGTTGGTGCGCCGGGCAAGCTCTTGGAAATGATAGGACTCAGATAAAGTATCCATACCAATACCCGGGATTTGCAAAATTGACCACACCGAAAAATGTACCGGTTCGCTTACCAGAGGCAATGTAAGGGCAGCCCCTACTTCTACAACGCCCTCTGCAAGGCCACTACCGCCCTCTGCGGCTGAGGACTCACCATTACGGTTACAGGCCCCAAGGGCCAATAGCACTACCAACAAGCACACTAGCAAAATGCTCTTTTTCATGACTTTCCTCCTGTTTTTGTATTATATTTGCATTTATTAGCTTCATGGAAAAAGGTTTATCATTATCATCAAAACCGCTTTTGGCAAAAACATCAAAACCGGCCCTAAAGCCGTGTATCCCACAACCCACAAAAAGCATCCACCGGGGAAACCCCTTTAAAATCTGACCTACCGGTAAGCTTATCCATCAAAGCCTCAAGCACCATATCCGTAGAGGCATAGGTATTAATAAAGGTCTTAACCCGTGGCACATCCAGCAGGTGATAAGGGTTCTCCACAGATATAAACACCGTAGGGATACTTTCCATATAAATAGGCACGTTGGCACCAAAGGGCATTGTCCACTCAATGCGGATGGTAGTCTGGTTGCTACGGGTTCCCATATTGGCAACATACAAAATCAAATCATACTTTTCCGTAACAGCGGAAAAAGGCTCCATCATCCCTTCAAAGCCCTTAGAGGCCTCAAAGACATCCACATCAAAGCCCTCTTTCTTAAGGCTATCAATAAATATCTGGGTAGCCCCAACTCGCACAGAGTAGGCAAAACCTCCCTCAGACTCTATTGGGTACACCAGTACCTTCTTGTACTTGGTGGGGCAAAGGGGCAACACGCCCTTTTCTTCCTTTACCAGTGTAATAGATTCATCGGCACATTCTTTTGCCCATTTCTCATGCTCAGCCTTTGCGGGGATTTCCCCCTTTGGCACAAGCTTACCCTCTGCCTGCTTTTTGTGTAGGCCAAGGGCAGCCTTAAGGCCTAGGATTTTTGTAAGTGCATCCTCCAGGCGCTGTGGGGTAATTACGCCATCTTCTACACCTTTCTTCATATAAGCCATATCTTCCTCAAGGCTCTTGGTAAACAGGAACATATCACAACCGGCAGCTATAGTTGCCGGTACTGCCTTGTCACGGGGCATTGGGATTGTCATCCCAGCCATGGTAGTTGCATCTGTCACCACAAGGCCGTTGAAGCCCATCTGCTCTTTAAGCAAAGTAGTTGTAAGCTCATAAGCCAAAGACGCAGGCATTATCTCCTCATCTTTTATCCCCGGCATAAGCTTACGAGAATATTCTGGGTGCATAATATGGCCAATCATAACCGTCATTGCCCCGGCATCAATACAAGCCTGATACGCCGCCCCAAAGGTATCATCCCACTCCTGGCAGCCAAGGGTATTAATAGAAGTAACAAGATGCTGGTCCCTCTCGTCCACACCATCCCCAGGGAAGTGCTTAATAGAAGCGGCAAGGCCTTCCTTTTGCAAAGCCTTTACATAGTTAACCCCCATACGCTTAACCCTATCCGGGTCAGAGCCAAAGGTGCGGATATTGGTGATAGGATTACGAAAGTTGTAATCAATATCAATAATAGGGGCAAAAGACCAATTGCACCCCACAGCAGCCCCTTCACGCCCACAGATAGTACCCAACCGGGTAGCAGTCTCGTCATTGTCGGTAGCGGCCACAGCCAAGGGAGAGCCCATGCTGGTACCCTCCACCATTACCCCATTACCCCCTTTTTCCAAGTTGGCAGAGATAAGCATGGGGATTTTGCTATTATTCTGCAAAATACCCACAATTTCCTTAGACTCCTCAGCAGACATAGGGCGGCACATAAGCCCGCCAGGCTTTACATCTGTAGCCAGCTTAGTAAGCTGCTCAAGGTCGGCACTATAGGCCACCAGGCAAAAGAGCTGGTAAATCTTCTCTTCCTGGGTCATGGATTCTAGTGTGTTTTTTACCCATTCTATGTCGTTGTCCTTTAGGTAAAAGGGTTTTTGCTTTAGGTGTTGCATGGTGGTTTCCTCCTTTTTTATTCACTTACGGGGGTTCGGCGCTACCATCGGGGGCAGTGCGGGTGGGTAAGAGCCGGTTTTGGCGCTGGTTCCGGCTGATGTTGGGAAGCCTCAGGGGTGGAAAAATGCCATTTATTTGCGGATTTTCATCCGCATAAATGGCGTTTTTCCAACCCCTGAGTCTCCCCAACGCCTCCACAGGCACCAAAACCGGCTCTTACCCACCCGCACTGCTTGCCAGTTGTAGTGCGGAAGGGCGAAACCCCCTGTGGGAGGTGGGGTGAAACAGCCTCTACTTTGCTAGAACTGCGGATAGTGTTAAAGGCGAAACCCGCCTTCACTAACCCTGCCAAGCTAAGCGATAACCGCCAAGCTCTTGCCCCGCGCCTTTAATCTATAATCGCGCCTACCGATATCGCAGCATGTGGAGGGTAGTAGGCTATTCGCCGCGCCTTGCGAAGGCGCTCAGTAGACCCAGGCGGCGGGAAAACGCCGTTTATGCGGATGATAATCCGCAAATAAACGGCTTTTTCCCCCGCCTGGGGCTGCTGAGCATAAGCCGTAGCCCGCGCGGCGAATAGCCTACTACCCTCCACATGCGGGGCTTTACCGCAAGAGCCGCGAATACTAGATAAAGAACGCTAAAGAACTTGCAGCAAATCGCTTAAATCCCGTATGGGATAGGTTGCCCGCTCATCACCAGCCCCATCCCCTATCCCAGCACTATCAAACCCACCCGCAACCGCCGCCTCAATCCCAGCCCGGGCATCTTCAACCACCAGACACTCACCAGGCGGTAGCTCTATATGCTCTGCCGCAAGCAGGAAAACCTGGGGATGCGGCTTAGAAAACTCAATATCATTCCCATCACTAACAGCGTCAAAAAACCCATCAAGCCCAATGCGGGCAAGGATTAACCCCGCGTTTTTACTGGAAGACCCTATGGCTAGCTTCAAGCCCATTTCACGTAGTCTGTTAAGTGTATGAAGCACGTCCTTTGAAACATTACTCTTGTCCATCTGCATTAGGAGGGCCTTGTATTTTTCGTTTTTGGTGGTGGCTATGCTGGCCTTTTCCTCTTCGCTTAGGGGTGGCCCTTCATATCGCTCTAGGATAATCTCTAGGCTCTCCATTCGGCTAACCCCTCGCAGCCGGTTGTTAATTACTTCGTCAAAGTAAATCCCAAGCTTATCAGCCACAGCCTTCCACGCCTGATAATGAAAGGCATCTGTGTGGCATATGACTCCGTCCAGGTCAAAGATTATGCCTTTATATTTCATGCCGCCACCAGCTCCTTTTCCCCTCGCACGGCCCGTATCCACTTGCCGCTATACATCCGGTGGATGCACCACACACTCCTTATAACCATGTCGATACGCAAGAAGTTGGCAATCCAAAATGGGGAAAGCCCAAATACAAACCCGGCCAAAATCCCCAGCGGCAAAGACGCAACCCATAGGAATATAACATCCGCAATCATCAAAAACTTGGTATCACCGCCCCCTCGCAGTATCCCCTTTGTTAGCACATTGGACACACAGTTAAAGGGCATTGTCACCGCAATAGACCACATCATTCCATATACAATAGTGATAGTCTCAGGTTCTACATCAAAAAACCTCAGGGAAGCCGGGGTCAAAAGCACTACCAGCGCCCCGGCTACAACCCCCATAATTACGCTTATAAATAAAAAGGTCTGCCCTTGGGCTTGTGCCCTAGCCAAGTCTCCCCTTCCAACAGTTGCGCCAATCAAAATACTGCTGGCGTTGGAAACTCCCATTAAAAACATAGTAGAAAGCTGCATACTTACAGCAACAATCGCATTTGCGGAAACCATGCCCTGGCCCAGCCACCCAAGCACCATTGCCATGCCGGTAATCCCCAAGGCAATAAACAAATCCACAAAAATTACCGGGGAGCCTATGCGAATATACTCCGGCACCATCACCCAGCAGGGCTTAAACAAATCCTTGATGCGATAACCAACACGCTTGTCAAGAAATAATATGTAGCCTCCAACAATGCTAAACTCTACCACCCTGGCGATGACCGTAGCCAAAGCCGCGCCGCTAATACCCATTGGGCTTGCCCCAAGATTGCCAAAAATAAATACCCAATTAAAAAACGCCCCAACCCCAAAGGCCAAAGCGCTGGCAAGCAAAGGCACACGCACAACCCCATAGCTGCGCCCAATAATGGCAAGGGTAGTAGAAAGGCCCTGCAATATAAACTGGAACGCCATAATACGCAAAAACACCGCTCCAGCCTCAATAACAGCCGGTTCCGGTGTATAAATAGACATTATCTGCCTAGGAAATATAAATGTGACAGCACTAAAAACAACACCAAATACCAGAGTAATACGCAGGGCAAGGGTTATAACTTTTTTAACAGAGGAAATATCCCCCTTACCCATATACTGGGCCGTCATAACCAGTGCTCCGCCACCAATGCCAAAGCACATAATCATAAAGAAAAACACGTACTGGTTAGCCAATGAAGAGGCCGCAAGGGCAATCTCCCCAAGGCCACCAAGCATAACCGTAGCAAGAAGCCCCACACCCATATTAACCATGCTTTGAAGAGAAACCGGCAAGACAATCCGCCACATGTCCTTGTAAAAGGACTTATCTCTAATAACAAGCGCGTCCATAAATCTACCCCTTGCCTTTAGTGCAACGTTGTACTATAATTGCAAAAATGGTTCATCCAAAAAAACGGCCTATACTTGTGGACTATATGTCCTATAACGTTGTAGTGCAACGCTGTACCAATATAATCAGCCAACATAAATTTGTCAAGAGCAAAAATATTATGTGCAATACTACAGATATCGAACGCACATTCCCGGCAATTCTATCATATTCGTGAATGCCGACTCACATATCCAACAGTTTGCGCATATGCGCCTATCTCGAAAGGAGTATAACTATGGCCACAATCAAACAAATTGCGGCAGAAACCGGCTTTTCTCCCAGCACTGTGTCAATTGTGCTAAGGGGCAAGTCCCACGAGCGCAATATCTCTGGCGA
>Ga0123355_10009088_pt1 | contig 15065 bp, 12 predicted proteins | sample TergutEmb28metaG_3_FD_89872 | JGI IMG/M metagenome (GOLD analysis project Ga0123355, IMG submission 89872) | Embiratermes neotenicus P1 segment gut microbial communities from Petit-Saut dam, French Guiana - Emb289 P1 | ecosystem: Host-associated > Arthropoda: Insects > Digestive system > Gut ...
ACGTTATTGCCTGTATCTGTAACAAGTATGCGGTCTCCGTTGATTAGCACAGCACTTGGGAAGTGGAACTCGGCAACATCGGCCGCTCCGTTCTTATAGCCAGGAAAACCTGTGCCTGCGAGAGTGCTTGTTTCGCCGCAAGGTTTGACAATTCGCAGTTTGTGGTTGGCGTGGTCTGCAACCAGCAGATTATCGCCAAGCAGTGTTATGCCTTTTGGTAAATTGAATCTCGCGTCACTTCCTGCTGCATCGGCAAAGCCGCCGGTTGGGAGGTTTGCGCGGTCATCCTCAGCTTCGGTATATAGGAATTCTGGGCTGCCGGCAAGTGTGCGAACCTGCCCATCTTCAATTACGCGGATTGTATGGTTACCGGTATCGGCTACGTATATTCTCGTGCCGTCGTTAGATACTGCGATACCCATCGGGCTATGGAAGCGGGCTTCGTATATCGCGCCGTCTCTAAAACCTGCAAGCCCTGGCATTCCTGAAAGGGTAGACACAGTTCCGTCGTAAGAAATTTTCCTGATAACATGGTTGCGTGTATCCGTAACATATAGATTGCCGTATATATCGAGAGCAATTGCAGACGGATGGTTGAACAATGCAGATTCGGCAGAGCCGTTAAGCATTCCCGCACGTCCTCCGCCCGAGAATGTATATGTACGATTGTCATATATTAGGCGGATTGAATGGTTTTCGCTGTCAACTATGAAGATACGTCCGTCTTCGAGGATTATACCGTCGGTAGGGCGGTTGAAAAGAGCGTCAGGGGCGTATCCATCGTTTAGCAGTCCGGCTGGGAAACCAAGTTCATCGAAAGCTACAATATCGCCCGCTAAGCGGTTTGTAATGCCTAATGGGTTGATACGGCGGATAAGATTGTTATATGTATCGGCGATATATATTGTATCTCCTGTGCCAAACAATCCCGCAGGCAGATTAAACTGAGCCTGGCGTCCGTCACGCATACCGTGGATACCTGTTCCCGCAAAAGTATAGACCGTGGCGGATTCAGCATTTGTGCCGAAAACAGCCATAGTTGGAGATATTAAAGCAAAAGTTAATGCACCTAGTATTATGTTAGCTAGTATGTTTTTACGCATGTAGTTAGTCTCCTTGGGCTATTTAAAGCCTATGAGAGCGAAAACCTCTACTGGCGCGGATTTACCACGAAAGTACATCTCGCCCATGGGTTCGCATTCTATTCTATCCTTTAGAATATCATAAACCTCGGAACTAATCAATACCTGAGAACGTTTTGCGTTAGATTCTAATCGCGCGGCGACATTTACCGCATCGCCGATGGCTGTATAGTCCTTTCTGAACGATGGGCCAAGGTTGCCAACGATAACTTCTCCGCAGTGTATGCCTATTCCGAAGTCGATATTTGTGTTGATATGTTTCTTTACAGAAGCGTTGAGCGCGGGAGTGCCTTGCACTATTTCCCATGCCGCTTTGACAGCCTTGTAGACATAGTCTTCCAGTGGAACAAACCCATTGAACAAAGCCATCGATGAATCCCCGATGAACTTATCGATACTTCCGCCGTTGTTGAACACCGCCGAGCTTGTCAGCTCCAAACATTCGTTCAGAGTTTCGACAATGGCCTCGGGAGTGTCGCGCAGGCTTTCGGCAATCGGGGTAAAGTTGCGCACATCCACAAACATGATGGCTACATGCTTTTTATAGCCAACGGCGTTGCTGTCGGCCTCGCCGCTCTCGATAAGGCTGTCGACAAGTTCAGGAGCGACATACTTGCCAAATATACTACGAAGATGTATTTTCTCGAGCATCAGCAAAATATATTTGTATACAAGGCAGTAGAGGAAAACCAATCCCAGTACCAGCAGCGGAGCAAGAACCGGAGTAACGTAGCCAAGAATGAATAATAACCGTGCCAATAGTATATATACCGCGCCAACACCAACGAACAATCCAAGAGTTGTGCGGATACCTAATGCTTTGCCCAAGTTTAAGCTGGCATAGAGGAATATTGTTATGAGAAGCACTCTAACCCATTCGGGAATAGTCTGCTTAAATGCGCCATCAAGTATCTGCTGGATAACGTTTGCATGGATTTCGACACCGAACATGGCTTCATCGTGGGTTATGGGTACAAGGTAATGATCCATCATTCCGGCGGAGTAAGGCCCTATTATGATAATCTTGCCTGCCCACCACCAAGGTTCGAAGTTGTCCTCGAAAATATCGGCAAATGAGAGCTGGCGAAATTCTCCTGGGGCTTCGGCATAACGTATATACGTTTCGGTGTTGTTTTGGATGAACGGATGTAGCAACGCAGGCTCTACGCCCATGTACATCGCTGCGGTTACAACTGGGAACGAGTAGAATGTTTCTTCTTGAAAATATGCACGTAGAGGTGCGTTTCTGATAAAGCCGTCGCGCTCGAAGATGCCGTTAACCAGGCCGAATTCAACATATGGCAGCAATGCGTCAAACGGAGCTTCGAGAGATATCGGCACAAGCTCGAGCGACATTGCAGATGTATCAAATCCAAGTTCAAACCGCGATGCCATAACGATATTGCCCGCGCCTCGGACGGCGTCAACAAGAGCCGCATCTGCTATGTAGTCGCGCCCGCTGTGACTGTAAAGTACGTCTATTGCGATAACTGCGGGGCGTTCGTCCTCGTATTGGTTCAGAATATTGATGGCATCAGCCATGAGGCTGCGCGGCCATTCGCCGAATGGGCCAAATGTTGCGAGAGAATGCTCATCAATTCCGACAACCACTATTTGCGGGTTTACTACCCCAGGACGCTGAAATACTGCGTCCTGCACACGGTATTCAAACATCCATAGCGGGAAAGGGTTTAGGACAACCAATGCCCATATACAGACGAAGAAGATTATGTTTATCCGTTTTTCAAACTTGTAGGGCTTCATAGCGTAAGCTCCAAGCCATCGTGTGCGAATATATACTTGCTGTCGTCGCTAAGAAGCGTCTTCCAGCTATCGATTTCACTATCGCTGTAGATTTGGCTGAAATGCGCGAACAACATGCGCTTGCAGTTCGAGTCATTCGCCAGTTGGATAGCCTCCGCGATTGTAGAATGCCCCCAGCCTTTGAAAGAAGCGTAATCTACAGGAGAGTAAGCGGCATCAAACACAACAAGGTCTGCGCCTTGGCAGTAGTTCAGCAGTTCTTTGTATACAGCGGGAGATACAGCGCCTATTTCGCTGTCCAGCAGATGCACAAATGTGCTGTGTCCATCGGTAATATGGAACGACAGCGTTTTGTCTGGGTGGCTGGCATTAAAAGCCGTGACTGTGAACGGGCCGATGTTGAAAGGCTTGTCCGCTTCGATTGCTATGCAGTCGGCGGTGGTTATGCTCTTCGCCGAGACAGGCCAGTAAGGAGGCTCGAATATCCCGAATATCTGCTCTTTAAGCGGTTGGTTGCCGCGGGAGCATGTAAAGATTTTTAGCTGTGAATCATCGCGATAGGCAGGCTCGAATGTAGACAAGCCAACGATATGGTCAAGATGAAGATGGCTTATAAGCAGGCTTAAATCAGGCGGCTGACCATCAAGGTTTTTCAAGTCATGTTCGAACTGCAAAATGCCTGAGCCTGCATCTACTATAAGGTTATGGCTGCCCGAGCTTAGCACCATACAAGATGTGTTTCCGCCGTATCGCGACCCATTAGTGAGAGAGATTGCCACAGAACCGCGGCAGCCGTATATTTTAAGATTCAAACTAGTCACAACCTTTAGCATTGGTAGTTGGGCAGTATAACCAGAGTTTGCTTTCTATGAACAGGGCAACAAGCTCTTTGTGTAACTTACCCTGCTCTGCCATATCGGTTAGTATGGTCAGAGCTTTCTCGACAGGTACGGCTTTTTTGTATGGGCGGTCGTGCGCGGTTAGAGCTTCGAAAATATCAGCGATAGTTATGATGCACGTTTCGGTGTCGATTTCGTTTTCTTTAAGTCCGCGCGGGTAACCCGAGCCATCGAGAAGTTCGTGGTGGTTACGTGTAAGTTCAGGGATGTTGCCATAGTATTTCCAAGACGATATTTTATCGAGCAGTTTGCCTGTAGCAATAACATGCCCCTGCATAACCGCGCGTTCCTTGTCGGTAAGAGTACCCTTGCGTATGCTAAGCATAGTGATGTCTTCACCCTCAAGGAGCGGCACAGTTGCGCCGTCTTCGTTTCTGTAGGCAAGTTTGCCAAGTTCTTTCACCTGCGAGAGATGTTCGTCATCCAAAACATTTAGAGTATTGATTGTTTCCACAGTCGAAATCGCGTTATTGATTTTCGCCGTTTCAGCCTCAAAAACTTGGGTGTTTATCAGCCCTTTGAGCATATCGTTTTCGAGCTGCAAGCGTTTAATTTCGAAGCGGTAGAGCAGGCCTGCGTGGCGTTGCCCAAGGCGGTCGCTTTTGTCCATAATTTCAAGCGGGGTTACTATCTTGCCGATATCATGAAGAAGTGCCGCGATAGTTATCCGTTCTATGCGGCTTTCGTCGAAGTAAAGCGGTTGATTTGGCTCGAACTTGGTGCTTAGATACTTTGTGAATGTATTGCAATACCATGCAACGTTCTGAGTATGCAAATTATTGTACGCCGAGCGTTCATCTATGGCTTGCGTAAGCATAGCAATGAACGACCTGAACATCTCGCGTATTTCTTGCATATGCAGCAAGTTGCCAAGTGTGTTGGAGGCTATTTTCGAAAGCGAGGGAATTATCGGCGGATTGTCGATATTGGTGTACGGTACGACCTCTCCGGTTTCAGGGTCTTTCGCGTTTATAAGCTGGATTACACCAAGAACATGATGCCCTTGGTTATCTATAGGTATTGACAGCGGCAGTACAAGCATGGATTGTGTGTGGTATCCTGTTAGTTTGTCGTACTTTTTTGGGCCGGAAAAATTGAACCGCTGGCTTGTGTAAACGTCATCGATGGAGACAATTTCGTTATTAATGGCGGCGTACGCGCTTATATTGTCGATACTGTTTTTGTCGAGAGGTATCGGCGGAAAGTTTATTGTGCCGTTTTCGGGCGCGTTAATGCACACCAAGCCGGACGACTGGTAGATGTTCAGCGAGGCATTCTTGATGATGCCAAAATGCAGACAGTTGTCTTCGAGTATGTAAAGTGTGCCGGCATCGGAATGTGTAATTTCAATCATCTTCGTTAGGATGATATCAAGAAGCATGCTGTAGCGTGTTTCGCTGCCAAAAGAGAGAACAACATCGATGATTTTCTCGATATTGTGCATGTTGGTTTGGTTAATATTTATGGCAGACACAATTACACCTCCATCAAATAAACGTTTGATGTTTTATTCATAGCAATTAGACTTATTGTAGCAAATTACTGCGGCAAGGTCAAATGGTTTCGTTGGTATACACATAATGAATATAAACGCTTTTACGGCTTCCAGCGCGCATGAGACTGTGCCATGTAATCGCGCACGTTTTCGCCGAAAATTTTGTCGATAATTGCGAGGTCGAGGTCTTGGCTGTTCTCGTGTGCGGTGATTTCACCGCTGTGCAAAATCATAATACGGTCGGCGAATGACAGCGCGAGGTTTATATCGTGCAGAACGCCTATAACTGCGCGGTTGCCGCCTGCAACCCATTCGTTAAGGTAGCGCATGAGTTCGAGCTGGTGGCGGAGGTCTAGGTGGTTTGTCGGTTCGTCGAGCAGGATGATTTGCGGTTGCTCGGACTGCTCTCCAAGCTGCGCGAAAACCCTAGCCAAGAAGACACGCTGAAGCTGCCCGCCGCTAAGTGTACGGATACAGCGTTCACGTAAATCCCACATTTCAGTGGCTTCGATACAGCGCCGCACGATGTCATGGTCGTGCGGTGTCTGTACACCGACCGTTTGGTGGGGATATCGCCCTTGCATGACAGTCTCGTAAACCGAATAGGAAAAGAACATCTCGAAGTGCTGGAGCATAAGCGCAAACCTTTGTGAACGTTCACGTTTGCTGAATGCGGAGGTGCTTTGCCCGCCTATGCTTATTTCGCCTGAATAGGGGATAAGCCCTGCAATTGCGCGCAATAAAGTTGTCTTTCCGCAGCCGTTTTCGCCAACTATGAAAAGCTTTGTGCCGCAAGGCACACTGAAGCTAAGGTTGTGAAGTACATCTGTGCCGTCGTATCCGGCGGATAGGTTTTCGATAGTTAGCATAGGTTTCACCTTGAATGTAATATTTCGTGAATATTATAGGGCGAACTGTGTTCGCCTGTTATTTCCGTGTACTCAGGAATATATACGCAAAAAACGGTGCGCCGATAAGCGCAGTAACCGCACCAACAGGCAACTCCGACGGAACTGCGACTGTGCGGGCGATGGTATCCGCAACAACCATGAACGCTCCGCCAAGCAACGCCGAAAGCGGGATGACAAGCCGGTGAGCCGCGCCGAACAGCCGCCTCACAACATGCGGCGCGATAAGGTCAATAAAGCCGATTACACCAACAAACGCAACCGAAACGCCTGTCAGCGCGGCAGTTATCATGATAAGTGTCAGCTTGACGCGCCTAACCTCCAGCCCGATTGCGGAGGCTTGTTCATCGCCAAAGGTCAGGATATCCATCTCGCGGGTGTAGCGTACAAGGCAGGTAATGCCTATGGCTGAAACTGCGGTAACTATGCCAACGGCGTACCAATGTGTGACGGAGAAGCTTCCAAGCTGCCACAGCGATATCGCCTGTGCGTGGTGTGGATTGCGGGTTGCGAGTGTCATCATGAGGGCGTTCACGAAGATTGAAAGCACCATGCCGACAAGGATTATGGAGAAGTTCGACAGGTTGCGGTCTATGCGCGAAGCTAGAGCGATTGCAAGCAGTACGGTGGCAAGCCCAAAAACAACCGAAGCGAGCGGCATTGCGAATATGCCAAACACGCCGGATGAAAGCCCAAACACAATAACAAGCACAGCTCCAAGCCCTGCGCCCGAACTTACCCCAATTGTGTAAGACGAAGCAAGCGGGTTGCGCAGAACAGATTGGCATACAGCTCCGCTTACAGCAAGTGCCGCACCAACAACAAAAGCAAGCAGTACGCGCGGCAGGCGTATGTTCAGAATAATCCCGCTGAGTGTGGGTTCTAATCCGTCCGGCAGAGGCATGCCAAATAACGCGTTCGCCAGTATTAGCACAATTTCGCGTGGCGAAACATCGGCACTTCCGGCGGACATGCCCAGAAGCAACGCCGCGGCGGCGGAAATAATTAGTAGTGTAATCTTCGCGTGTTTAGTCATTTTCAATGTCGATATCCAAGTTATGCAGTGCGTTTGCCATCTGCAATAATCCGCTAGTGATTCTGTGCGTGGGCAGTGATGTATGCGTACCATCGAGCAGGTACACTCGGCGGTTGGCAACTGCGTTCATGGCCTGCCAGCCCGGGCGTTCCAGTATTTCGCTGATGGGGTCATCTATAAAATTGACATCGGTGAAAATTACGTCAGGGTTAGCCGAGACAACGCTCTCGTTTTCTACAACAAGCCAGCCGTCTACCTCCGCAAAGATGTTTCTGCCGCCTACAAGCTCAAGCATTTCATTCATGAACACACCGCTGCCGAAACTGTACATAAACGGAGCGGGGGATATCTCGAAGTAGACATTTATCGGGCTTGGTGAAAGTTCTGCAATCGCGGCGGTTATTTGCTCGATTTCATTCTGCATTATATCAATCAGCCGTTCGCCCTCTTCGCTTCGATTGGTAATTTGCGCGACAAAACGCAGGTCATCCTTAATTTCGGCGATAGTAGTGCTTGGAAGTATGTACGCAACGCCTACGCCCATTTGGCGAAGCTGCGCGAATGGGTCGTTGGCAACATCGCCGACTAGGGTGATTTCCGACGCTATTATCAAGTCGGGCTGCAGCATGGCGATGCTCTCAACGTCAGGATTCATCATCGCGACAGTGGGTATGTCCTGCATTTCGGGATAAAGCAGTGCCGCTGAATGTGTATCGACTGCGATTATCTTATCGGCAATGCCGAGGTCTATAAGCGTGAACGTTATTGCAGGCGCCATCGAAATGATTCGCTGGGCATCCACGGGAATTTCAGCCAGAAGTCCGGCGCGGTCGTAAACAACCATATACTCGCTATGCGGCGAACTTGCTGTGGGTGATTGCAAAACGATAAAGATTGTAGCTACCACAACCAATAGAGCCGCCGCGGCAATGAGTTTCTTCATGCTTAACTTCCTCACTTTCAATAAAAAAACTGTATCACAGGATACAGCGGGAGATTTTGCGCAACCTACCACAAACCCCATACCTGTGGAGTTTTGCGAACCAGTACATTATTGGCAGGTCTTCCGACTTAGATATCATAGCCAAATTGGCTATACGCTGTTTCGCCTTCCCAGTTACCCAGTGGCAATGAAACAACTATATCATCACGGCAGCAGGACTGTTCGGGATTAATCACCCGATTCCCTATTATCACATATACAAGTTTAGTATTATTGTGCACCAAAACGTTAGTATTCAAGATGTGTAGGATTGTATTACGCTGGTTATGAACTGTCAAGCTTGCGAAACACAGCGAACATGTGAATTTAATTTGTAGAGAAGAGAAAGAATCCAACCACGAAACACACGAAATACACGAAAGAAAATCAAGCAAAAGTCACATGGTTATGTATGTGCAATCTTATTTTCGTGCTTTTCGTGTATTTCGTGGTAAAATTTTCACAAACTAGACTAACACAGCACAGCGAACGCCTGCGTAAAACCGATATGGCTAAAGGAAATTACTTGTAAGAGGCGGCTTGTTATGGTATAATCTAGTTCTGCTATACAATAGAAATTTTGCGTAATTACAAGGAGTTGCCGTTTTGAGTGTCATAAAAAAACTGTGGAGCCTTTGCGAGGGCAGCAAGCAGTTGCTTATATTTGGAGTTTTCTGCGCGGGAATGGCCGCGATGCTGAATTTGATTGTCCCGCTGATTACGCGGTACACAGTCGATACATTAATTAGCGGTGAAAGCAGTGATTTACCGCAGTTTGTGCTACGCGCGATAGATAATTTGGGCGGCGATGAGTGGCTTAGGCAGAATTTGTGGGTCTGCGGTGTGGCAATTATTGTGATTGTCGCGGTGATGGGCGTTTTTATGTTCTTCCGAGGGCGGAGTATTGTTACGGTGTCGGAAAATGCTGCTCTCAAGCTTCGCGAAACACTGTACGACCATATCCAAAAGCTGCCGTATGAGTATCATGTGAAAGCGCAAACCGGCGACCTTATCCAACGCTGTACGTCAGATGTTAATACGGTGCGCCAGTTTATGGCGTCGCGCGTGATAGAGCTTGTGCGCATGGTGTTTACGCTCAGCATCGCGCTGTTTTTTATGTTCAGTCTGCATACACAGCTTGCGCTTGTGTCGGTCGCGGTTGTGCCGTTTATCATCGTGTTTTCGATTAAGTATTACAAGCGAGTTTCGGAGATATTCCACAAGGTTGATGTCAAAGAGGGCGAACTTCATACAGTTTTGCAAGAGAATCTAAGCGGAGTTCGTGTTGTCAGAGCTTTTGGGCGCGAAAAATTCGAGATTGACAAGTTCGAAGTCAAGAACGATGAATTCAAGGAGCTTACAATCAAGTGGCTGAACATGCAGGCGGTGTTTTGGGCAACCGCAAACACGCTTACATTGCTGCAATATGGGCTGATTGTCGTATCCGCGATATATCTGAACTACATCGGCTACGTGTCGGTTGGTACGTTCATAGCGTTTGTTACATATGCGAACATGTTCTTGTGGCCTGTGCGCAATCTTGGGCGCATTCTTTCTGACTTTGGGCAGTCGGGCGTTGCGCTGAAGCGTATCGATGAAGTGCTTGATGTCGGGCAGGACAAAGAGGATGAAGCATGGCTAATGCCGTCGCTTAAAGGCGATATCGTGTTCGACGGCGTACACTTCGGCTTCACAAAGGATAACGAAGTGCTTAAAGGCATGAGCTTCCACGTTAAGCGTGGGCAAACAGTGGCATTATTGGGCGCGACAGGCGTTGGGAAGTCGACAATTATGCACCTTATGCTTAGGCTGTACGAGCCGCAAAGTGGGAGTATAACCATCAATGGCTATCCGATAAATGAAATTTCGAAGAAGTGGCTGCGCCAGCGGATTGGCATAGTATTGCAAGAAACGTTCCTATACTCGAAAACCGTGTTCGAGAACTTGCGCATGGCGGACGAAAATCTCGATATGGATGAGGCAAAACTTGCCACCAAAACCGCAAGCGTCCACCGGGACATCAAGAAGTTCGAGCGAAACTACGACACCCTCGTAGGCGAGAAAGGAGTTACCCTCTCCGGCGGACAGAAGCAACGCCTGGCAATAGCCCGAACAATCATAAAAGACTGTGACGTGCTAATCTTCGATGATTCGCTTTCGGCGGTGGACACTGAGACAGACGCGCAAATCCGCCAAGCTCTCAAGGAACGTGGAGAAGACGTGACAACATTCATAATATCCCAGCGCATAACAACGCTGATGGACGCGGACGTAATTCTCGTGATGGAGGACGGCATAATCGCCGACCAAGGCACGCACGCCGAACTTGTCTCACGCGATGGGCTGTACTCGAAGATTTGGAACATCCAAACCGCAATGGAAGATGAATTCCTAGATGATATGTAGATATGGGGTAACTAGGCTCCTTTTCCAAAGGAGCTGGCACGCCGTAGGCGTGACTGAGGATTATTCCGCCAAGATAATGAACGAGGTGACTTATGGGAGACAAAATCACAAATGAAAGCTTCTGCACATGCACTTACCACGAATGCCCGAACCATCCTCAAAAGCACAACAATGAGTGTACGGCGTGCATCGCTAAGAATCTGCGCAACCGCGAGATACCGGAGTGCTTCTTCACGCGAATCGCTGATAAATCAGGCGTAGACAGCAATTACACATTCGAAAAATTCGCAGAACTTATAGGGAAAAACTAATGAGTGACCAACCGCAACCAACACAATTTGAAGAGCAGGAGTTTTCAAAGAACTTTGACGCATCCGCGTGGAGGAAAGTTTTTACGTTCGCAAGAAGACATAAGAAACTTTTCTACGGAGGCATGATTTTTATGTTCTTCGACGCGTTCGTGGATGTCGTGCTTCCGCTTACAACTATGTACGCAATCGACACATTCATAGTCGCGCGTGATATGAGCATGTTCGTGCCGTTCATGTTCGTCTACTTGAGTTTAATCGTATTCCAAACGTCATCGATATATATGTTCATCTCGCTTGTGGGTAAGATTGAGGCAAATGTCATCTACGATATCCGCAAGGAAGCTTTCAACAAGCTCCAGAACCTATCGTTCTCGTACTACGATAAAACCCCAGTGGGCTGGATTATGGCGCGCGTAACATCAGACGTACAGCGCATAGGAGATATTGTTGCCTGGGGTGTGGTTGACGTGTTCTGGACAGTTGCGATGATGCTCATTCTCATGGTTATTATGTTTGTGCTGAACACACAGCTTGCGCTTATCCTGCTTGCGATTATGCCGTTCTTGTTCTTGATATCGATGTTCTTCCAGCGCAGGATAATCCGCGCACAGCGCGATGTTCGCAAGATGAACTCGAAGATTACCGGCGCAATAAACGAGGGTATCATCGGCGCGCGTACAACTAAGACACTTACGCGTGAAGACGGAAACTTTGGCGAATTCAGCACCCTTACCAATGATATGCGCAGTGCGAGTATACGTTCGGGTGTTCTTTCGGCTAAGTTTATGCCTGCAGTGCTTTCAATCGGCAGTATTGGGCTTGCGGCAGTGCTTACATCGGGCGGGCATCAAGTTATGGCAGGTATGATAAGCTTCGGAACATTTGCTGTATTTATAGCTTACAGCTTCCAGATATTCGACCCTATCCAGCATATCGCGCATATTTTCTCGGAGATGCAGGCGGCGCAGGCTTCGGCAGAGCGTACATTCGCGCTGCTCGAAACTACGCCGGAGATTGTAGATTCGGAAGACGTTCAGCAAAAATATGGCGATATAGAACACCCGCTTACAGAAAATTGGGAGGCAATCACAGGTGCTGTAGCATTCGAAAATGTAAGCTTCTCATACGGCGCGGCGGATGACGACAAGCTTTTGCTTAACAATTTTAACCTTAATGTCAGCCCAGGCGAAAAAATCGCGCTGGTGGGTGAAACTGGGGCAGGCAAAAGCACAATAGTGAACCTCCTGTGCCGCTTCTATGAACCTACAAGCGGGCGCATAACTATCGACGGTACAGACTACCGCGAGCGCAGTCAAGGCTGGTTACATGCCAATTTGGGCTATGTTTTGCAGACCCCGCACCTTTTCAGCGGCAGTATCATGGACAATATCCGCTACTCTCAGCAAGACGCATCTGACGATGAAGTTATCGCGGTGGCTAAGAAAGTCGGTGCGCACGATTTCATCATGAAACTGGAGGACGGCTACGCCTCAAACGTTGGCGAGGGCGGCAGCAAGCTTTCTGCGGGTGAACGTCAGCTTGTTTCATTCGCACGAGCAATTCTGCGCGACCCTAAGATTTTCGTACTAGACGAAGCGACGTCATCCATAGACACGCAAACCGAGGCGCTCATCCAAGACGCAATCGACGAAGCACTGCGCGGGCGCACGAGCTTCATAATAGCACACAGGCTGTCAACTGTTCGCAGTGCCGACCGTATTCTTGTAATCCACGATGGTGAAATCCTCGAGAGCGGCAGCCACAAAGAACTTCTGCGCGCACGCGGGCACTACTACCAACTCTACACCAACCAAATCAAACAAGAGGCGCAAGACCGCCTGCTTATGTAGGGACGGGCCTCCATGCCCGTCCGCAATGGAGGAATTTTATGAAAACATCTAATTTAACCATACGCGAAATAACTCCGGCGGATTATCATCTGCTTGAGGAATTCATATATCACGCCATACATGTTCTGCCAGGCGAGGCTATGCCAAACCGCGAAATCATCAACCAGCCTGACATCAACATCTACGTCAAAGATTTCGACACTGACGCGCGGCGCGGAGACTGCGGCAGTATCGCCGAGCTTGACGGACAGCCAATAGGTATGGCATGGACGCGCATAATCGATGGCTACGGACATATCGACAATGATACGCCGGAACTTGCCGTATCAGTATTACCCGAACACCGAGGCAACGGCTACGGCGCACAGATGATGCAATTACTGTTTGAAGCCTTACGCACACGCGGGTTCACACAAACCTCGCTGGCTGTCCAAAAAACGAATCCGGCGGCACAGTTCTACACGCGCCTAGGCTACGAAACCATCGGCGAAAACACCGAAGAATGGATTATGCTAAAACGTCTGTAAAACACGTATCTATGCGGAAGCTCCTTTTCCAAAGGAGCTGGCAGCCTAATAAGTGAACGCAGTTCACTTGTTGGGCTGACTGAGGGTTATGGAGGCTCAACCATGGAAAAACAAATAGACAAACGAGGCATGCTCGACGAAGAAGTATTCACTTACAGAATCACGAAAGACAAGAAAGTGTTCATCTCGTACGAGGGAAAACAGGTGACAACGCTAAGCGGCAAGAAAGCGGAAGACTTTATCAAGAAGATTGAAAATGCCGATGGCAAAGAAGCGCAGTTGATTCTCGCGAAAGTAACCGGCAACTTCAAGCGGGGAAACGAGAAATTATTCAAGAGCAAGAGGTGAATTGTAGGGCGGACTTAGGATTATCCCGCCGCATATGGAGGTGCTGTAATGCCTGAAAAACCTAGTAAAAATGTCACAATACTGCTGGTTATCATCATTGTGCTGCTTGTTGGCAGCCATATAAGCTTGAACAGCCGTATTACAAATCTTGAGATGGCACTCAACAGCCAGCAATTTCAACAAATGCACGAGATTCGCGCACTTAGCGGCACGTTTATGCACGGCATTGATTCGATAAACGAGCAAGTGGCGCAACAGGCGAGGCTCAGTTTTAGCGAATCTGCCACGATTGTAGGATATCAGGTACAAACACTGTCGGCCGATGTGGAGATATCGTTCAACCTAAAGGAATTTAACGATGATGACATCGTGACCGTTAATGCAAGAGGAATTCATAGCGGCGAAGTATTCAGTGCCGAGGCAAGCCTATTAGGGGCAGGCAGATTTAGCACATCTATGACGCTGCCTTTGCAAGACAATTATGTTATAAGCTTTGCCGCAAGCGGGTTAACGACCAGAGTAGGAGAGTTGCTTACGCTATCGATAGCGAATGAACTGTGCGACCGATTCGAGTTTGGTACATGGAATTCGCACGGATTTATTACTGGTAGCTCCAATCAAGCTTATTTTGCGCCAATTCCACATTTTATGAACAATACACGTGGGGATGACTACCTAGGGGTTAGAGAAATTTACATGATAGTTGAGTCCGACGATATGATGGTTAAAACTTGGGATTTACTGCCGCATTTACAGCGCGTGAGGGGGGTCGAGGTACTTGAGGTGGAAGACCCTTGGGATTTCTTTGAGATGCCTATAACCAGAGACAGAGAACGCTTCGAGAATGCCGATATATCACAGGGCATTGGGTATATCATATATGATGCGGTTACCGTAGCAAGGCTTGTTATGTACGACAATCTAGGTATTCGCTACGAGCAGGTCGATGAACTCTTCATATTTGGTGTAAATCACGTAGATTCCGGATTTAGGTCAAGCGCACAGTCTGCAGGCGGTGGCTGGACTATGTCTATGGCTCCGGCGCGGGCGGCAAGCAGGGTTATCGAAGCTGGAGAATACGCATGGGGGCGTGTCTATATTGTCAGGCAATGAGTGGTACAATGATTTAACGCGAGAGCATCCACTCGCCAGAGTTATGAAATCGAGGCGAAACAGGCTGTTGCTAATGGGTACGCTTACGTTTGTGATAGCGTACGCTGTATTCCTCATGCCACTGCCGTTTATGAGTGACTTGTGGGAAGACAACACCCTGCGGCACAGGATGTATTGGAGCATAAGCCGTACGGTGGTTGGTATGCACAAAGACGATATAACTCTTATGCTGGGAGAGCCTGAATCGGGCTGGCATTACTCGGCACTTGTTTACCGAATACATC
>Ga0123355_10009089_pt1 | contig 15065 bp, 12 predicted proteins | sample TergutEmb28metaG_3_FD_89872 | JGI IMG/M metagenome (GOLD analysis project Ga0123355, IMG submission 89872) | Embiratermes neotenicus P1 segment gut microbial communities from Petit-Saut dam, French Guiana - Emb289 P1 | ecosystem: Host-associated > Arthropoda: Insects > Digestive system > Gut ...
AATGATAATTTTAATGATATTGGAAGACTCAACACGGTTGATAAATTTACCAATGATAGCGAATACCACCAGTTTGATGAATCATACGATTATGATAAGCCCAACCATATGTCCCATTTTAGCAAAATGAAACGGGAATCATTAGCAAGCAGCATACCCATAAAAGACGTTGAAGAAGAACACTATCGCTTTGATTGCGTGAATGTCAAAATCGGCATTATCGGCGCGACACGCAGAGTAGGCACAACAACAATCGCGTTAGGGCTTGCCAATTATATAAAAAATCACGGAGGGACAGCCTGTTATGTAGCACTCAACACAAACCAACACCTAGAAAGTATAGCAAACGCATACAGCTTCGACACCGAAGACGATTACTACACCTGCGACACCATAGATTTTTACGAGGGTATACTACCAAGTTACGATTATAATTTCATAATCATTGACTTTGGTGACGTAAAACGCGAAGCCGTTAGAAAGTACAAAGAATCTGACTTGCATTTGCTTTGTGGGGCAAGCAACAAACCATTTGAAATTTTTGAACTCAGCGAAGCGTTTAAACAAGTAAAATCCGTTAAACCGCAAATTTTCACTTACTCCCCAACCCCTAAGCATAACGAACTTTTCAACTCCATTATCACGCAAAACCATACGACAATAAAGCCAACCCGAAACATGCTTGATTTTAAAATAAATGAACATGCGTATATGAGCATTATCAAGCAGTACATCGTTGAAATATCGAAAAGATTATGATTAAACAAACAACTCTTGTCGCAAAAAAAGAATCCTGCACCGAAAAACGAATTTTCGATGCAGGATTCTTTTTTTATACACATTAAGCCAAGATATGTTAGCAGATTTACAAATCTCCTAAAGTCATAAATAGTCATAATTTGTGATGGGTTTTTACGGTATATTTCCCAACCCAAATTATTAGAACATAAAAATTAACACTTGGCAAGTAAAAAATTTTAAATTTATACGACATAAATTCCCATGACAGTAAATAACAGCCAGCTAAATTGCCTAAATCAAGAACGAACTCGCTTTCTGTTTAAGCGTATACCAACTGCAAGCTGTTGGCGAACTCCTCATATTTGGTGGAACATGGTCAAAATATGGTCAAACTAGGAGGAAAATAATGGCACGTAAAGAACGCAACATTTACAAGAGGAAAGACGGGCGATACGAAGCGCGTTACATCAAAAGCCGTGATGCAATCGGAAAAGCAAGGTATGGTGCAGTGTATGCTCGCACATATGCAGAAGTAAAAGAAAAATTGAGAGCAGTGATGAACAATGCAAGCCCGCAAAAAAGTCAAAACGGTTTACGTCAAAGTGTTGTGAACGTAATGGAAAATTATCTTGAAGTATCTAAGCATCACATAAAAGAATCAACTTACTGGGTATATCATGGTTACATCGAAAACCACATAAAACCTTATTTTGATAACATGCACTGTAACCAACTCAACCAAGAAGTGGTGCGGAGTTTTGTAAATGGAAAACTTGAAAATGGAATGTCGGCTATTACCGTACAATCCATTTTTTCGTTGTTGCGGAACGGCACGGCGGAAGCGCATACCAGTAATGCGTTTCAAATTAAGTTACCTAGGTGTGCCAGCATTGAAGCTGAAGTGCTTTCCATTGATGAACAAAAACGCTTGGAAATTGTGGCAAGACTGTCTGATGATATTAACAGAGTAGGTGTTATTTTGTGCTTGTACACAGGAATAAGAGTTGGCGAGTTGTGCGGTCTTATGTGGGGAGATATAGATTTTGACAGGGAATTGCTTCATGTGCGCCGCACCATGCAACGCATAAAAGATAGTTCTGGCAACGCAAAAACTAAACTTGCATTTCTATCACCCAAAAGTCAATCATCGCGAAGAAGCATACCCCTGCCAGAGTTCCTGCTATGTATGTTGAGGGAACACCAATCAAAAACGATTGGAGATTATGTTATTTCTCGCGGGAAACAACCTGTCGAGCCACGTAATATGCAACTTCGCTTCAAACGACTTTTACTGGAAGCGAACATCAAACCGCTGTGTTTTCATACGACAAGGCATTGTTTCGCTACTCGCGCACTGGAAAGCGGTTTTGATATAAAAACTTTAAGTGAATTGCTGGGGCATTCATCACCTGTTGTGACGCTAAAAAAGTACGCCCATGTTCTGGACGAGCATAAACGCAAAAGCATGGCATCATTAGCTTCAATCTATCAGTGAAATTTGAACATGGTCATAAATTTGGTCGAGAATTTCCGCAAGTCCCATATTTTTGGTGGTTATCAGAATCATGTCGTAAATTATGACTATTTATGACATGATTTTGTTGTTTGGGGAAATATGAGAAGGATAAGTGAAGTTTTTATATGAAGACTAAGATAAGTCAAGCACATACAAAACTTGCTACCAGCCTTGGCACACAGCAGACTGTACCGCTTGTAGAAGATAGACACAAGCACCAAAGCATAGAATTATTGACTTCTTTAGTACTAACAGAACAACAAATGCGGGGGTGCTTGCATGGATTCTCAACAACCAACCACTCCCTGTGTCAGTGTGATAATGCCAGCACACAATGCAGAAGCAACAATTCAAGCAAGTATACGTTCTGTTTTGGCGCAAACACTTCCAGATTGGGAGTTAATCATAATTAATGATGCATCAACAGATAAAACGGCTGAACTCGCAAAAGCGTTTACAGATAAAGATAACAGGATTCACCTTTTAACAAATGAGAACAACAAAGGGGTAGCTGTTTCTCGAAACATTGGAATAGAGCAATCAAAAGGTAACGACATAGCTTTTTTAGACAGCGATGATTTATGGCGTGAGGACAAGCTCTCAAAGCAAATTGAGTTTATGCAAGCAACTGGCGCGGATATTTCCTATACAGCTACAGCCTACATGTATGAAGAAACGCAGTCTGGTTACGTTTTACGAGCCAAACGAGAACTAACATACAAAGAATTGCTAAAGCGAAACCTTATGTCTTGTTCTTCCGTGATGGTAAAGCGCGAAGTTATTGCCCAAACACCGTTTGTCCAAGGCGAATACCATGAAGACTATGCCGCATGGATGAAAATATTACGTAAAGTGAAATGCGCCTACGGTTTAGACGAGCCATTATTAACTTATCGTTCCAGCCGTAAGTCAAAATCAGGAAGATTGTTAAATTCGGGGGTTATGACATATCTCGCATATCGTCATGTGGGGTACATAACTATTGTTGCATTATTTTTAACCTTGCGTTACGCGCTTCACAGCATATCAAAACGTGTACTTGTAAGAAGTGTTCGACAAAATTAATCATGTTGGAGGAATGCCAAATGTCAACAGATTATGACATATCAGACGTTGTATGGGAAAAGATTAAACCCCGTCTTGACGAAAAGTTAATTCCGCGCCGAAGCAGTGTGACAGTAAATAGAAATTTCATAAACGGTATTCTATGGATGCTAAAAACAGGCGCACGATGGCAAGACATTCCATTGCAATACGGCAACACACAAAATATCTTACGCCGATTCTATCGTTGGCGCGACAAGGGAATATGGGTGTACATACTCGAAGTTTTAATAAGCGAACCTGGCTTCGAGTGGCTCACAAATGATGAAGTTTGTGTAAAAACCTACATTGGAATGCCTTTCACAACCAAAGACAACCAAAGTATTCGCGCCCATGGTGGCGTATGCGCAGGAAATATCTGGCCGTGGATGCGTTTATTTAAAGAAACTGATGTATTCTCTGGTAGATTGCCGCAGTTCGTAGCGCAATACATGAATCAGCAGGGAAGAAAAACAGAAGTTATATCGGCTTGATTTGTTGCGGGGGGCGCATATGCAGTCAACGAAAAAACTCAGTGTCATTATTCCAATGTATAATGTAGAGGTTTATGTATCAAGGGCTGCTAAGAGTATTGCGCAACAAGCTTTCGATGGACTGGAAGTAGTTTTAGTGGATGATGGAAGTACGGATGATTCGTTAAATGTTTGTCTATCACACTTGTCAAACATAGAGACGGTTGTTATTCGTCAGGAAAATGGTGGATTAAGTAGTGCGCGTAATGCAGGGATTAACGCGGCATCAGGAGCGTATGTGCTATTTCTTGATGCAGATGATTTTTTGCTCCCAGATGCATTTGAAAACATAATGGCTCTCTTTGAAATCGAACAGCCAGATGTGTTATTTGGACGTTATCTACGTTGGTCGCCGTCAACAGGCTTTTTAAAAAGCAAAGTTTACAATTGTAAATTGCCAGAATGCACAAATCTAAGAGCTGAGTATATCCTAGACGCACTGCCCGAGCAATCTTGGAATGCGTGGCGTTACATATGCCGTCGCGAGTTTTTGTTAGAATTTGAGTTGTTTTTCGAGCGTGGGATATATTGTGAGGACATCCCGTGGACGTTAAAACTGTTAGATGTGGCAAAAACCATCATGTTTTTGCCAGACCCATTCTATGCGTATTATCAATTTCGCATTGGCTCAATACTAAATAGCCGAAGTTCAAAGTGTTTCATTGACCTCAATAATATAGTAAGAAGGTTTGCACCTCTCTACACAGAACGCCCCGCTATTTATCGCCAACTTATAGGTCAGTCGTTCTTTTATATAAATGAATACTGCTTATTCAACTACCAAGAGCGCAAATGTCTGTGGCAAAGCTATCAAAAGACATTGCCATTGTTTGGTTGTTCAAGTTCGTTTCTGCATCGTATAGCTGGTATATGTAACGCGCCATTGCTGTTTTACCTGCTTTCGGTAGGTATGTTGATAATTAAATACGTAAGAAGGTCGTTGCTTAGGATTATCGGGCGTTAGTTATGAGTGCAAAATTATATCTATTTGGGAGTGATTGGATTGTTTCGTCTGTTTGTCTTTATGAAAAATCTTGCAAAAAAAGTTTTACCATTACCCATTGTTCATGCGGTACAACAAAATGAAGTTTTGCTTGCTAAAATCAGCCGAATAGAAAATAGATTTAAAGCTGTAAATGTTAGCGCAAAAAAAACAATTATTCTTGGCACTGGTGAAATGGCAGAGAGTGCCTTTAACCATTATGTAAGGGATAAGATGGGGGCAGTATTTTGTTTTGTGGATTTAGGAGAAGGTGGTATGGCGTTTTGTGGTAAGCCTGTTATCTCATTTGAAATGTTCGCAAAAATTCATAAAAAGTACGATGTGGTTATTGCTGTGTTTGACGTACGTAAAATTCTTCCTATGCTTGATGATTCGCAAATTGTTAATTTTACTGTATGGCAAGAACACTTTATGCTGTCCGCAAAAGAACATGAAGGTGTTATTTTTGAAAAATTGCGTGAATTAGAAAAAATAGACACAAGAAAAAAGATTATTTATGGGTTTGAAGGTTTTCAAGATATAGCATACAGATATTATGGCAGTGATAATGTTTATGCATTTGCAGATGATGTTGATTTTGGAACGTCTTATATGGGTAAAAATGTATTGCATACGCATCAATTGGCATCGTTGCAAGAAGACTATGATATTGTTGTTTGTAGTAAAAGCTGTGAACGAGTATCAAGTCATTTTTCAAAAATGAAAATCAAAGATTTTAGAGAAAGTATAATAATGCGTTATTATCATGAAAAAAATAATGATGTACGGATTCAACCTTCAGGCATAAACATAACAAACCCAGATGAATACTTGGCTCTAAGAGGTAGCATAAGGTCGGCAGAAATAATAAATGAACTGAAAAGTTTAGATTTTATCGAAAATCCAGAGTTGCTGAACTCGTATGAAAGTCATTTAATAAAACTTTCAAGAAGAATCTCTGGCAAAAAGAAGCCTGCACGCGCACTCACTGCGACACGAAATATTGGAGAGAACTTTGTGTATGGCAATCTTGAAGCGTTTGCTTCTTATGCTGGCGTTGAAGCAAAATTTTGGGAGTTCCCTGCGATTACACACGGATATGCGATACTTGATGCCTACGGATACCCTGTTCGGCTAAACTGGAAAAGCGTATTAGGTGCAGGATTAAAAATAAAAAATGTCTATCATGCGATAGCTAAGGATAGTTTATACTTTGCCGTTGGTCCTTTTTTTCACTATGTCGAGCCATTTTATGATGATGCAGAATTTAATAGAAAAAAGAGTACTTTAGGTAAAAATTTGACGGTATTCCCTGCTCACACAATTTTGTCTCATAGTCAGACGTATGATATAAATGAATTTATTGACAGGGCTTTTGAAGAAGCAAAACAGTTTGATTCAATCACAGTTTGCACATACTTTGCTGACTATAACAGCGAGGTTGTTCAGCGTTTTAAATCGGGAGGCGCAAAAATTGTTACCGCAGGATTCCATCATGATATTTCTTTCATGCCTAGGTCAAAAAGTATTTTTATGTTAGCCGATGCCATTTTAACTAATACGCTGGGTTCTCATATCAACCATGCACTTAGCCTAAATAAGCCAGTAAAACTTATAAGCCAAGAAATTGAATCTATTGGCAGAGGACACAACAATGAGGCTACCCAAACATCAATGAGCGAGGCACAATTTCATCTACAGTCTGTGCTTGAAACCCAAGATTACATTGTAACCAAAGAACAAATAGAAGCGTTTGACCCTACTACAGGGTTTGACCTCGTAAAAAGCAAAGAAGAAATTGCTGCACTCTTTGCTTTGAGTAAACGTATTATCGAAACAGCGGATTTTAAAATTGACAAGTTTGTAAGTAGTATGCGTCTCACCTTCTCTGATTTACAGAAGGCTACATCGGATATTGAAAAACTTCAGTATACGCTAATAAAAGATGCTTTGCCAGACGATTATGACTTGAAGGGATATTAGTCATTATGAGTAAATTAAAAGATTTTGTGAAAAATGTTTTTTGGCATATTAGTCCCACATACAGAAGAACTGAACTCCTGCTTAAAGAAGTAAAGAATTTAAGTGATTTACAGCATTCTGCCATCAAAAAAACGAGTTCTGTTATATTAAAACAAGAAGAAGAACTTAATGGGTTGAAATTATCACTTTCTGACCATATGTCAAGTGTAGAATCTCTATGGGGAAAGGTATGCGAACATGAATACGGACTTGATGGATTGAAAAGTCACTTGACCGTACAGGTGTCAAATATTGAAATGTTTGTTGATAGATTTGGTAAGCTAGAAAAGAAATTTAACACTAAAAAAGTAGAAACGGTTAAAGATAAGATAATTTGGGGAACAGGAGATATGGCGAAACATGCGTTTGAACACTTCACGAGAGATAGTTTAAGCCATGTTATTTGCTTTGTAGACACTAAGGATTCTGGCTATGTCTTTTGTGGAAAGCCTGTGATTTCCTATGCGGAGTTTGCTAAAATGCATAGTAAATACGATGTTATAGTTTGTACTTTTGATGTTAATGAATATTTGCGTTATCTTGGCGATGCAGATGTTGCTAACTTTACAATCTGGCAAGAACATTTTGCGTTATCTGCTGAAAAAAAAGAAAACATTGTTTTTGATATATTGCGTAAGTTTGATGTGGTAAATTCTAAAAGGAAAATAATATACGGTAAGTATAATCGCGATATTGCTTTCAGGTACTATGGTAGAGATGCCATTTACGCATTTGTCAATGATGTTGCTACAACGGATACTCGCTATATGGATAAACCTATAATAGTCACTGCTGATTTGGTTTTACTGCAAGATGAATATGACATTGTAATTTGCAGTAAAGACCATGAAGAGGTGTCGGAATTACTAAGAGAAATGGGAATTTATAAGTTTAACAATAGTATACTGTTGTCGTATTACACTGAAAGAAATAGAGATGTGCGGTTTCGGCAATCAAAGCATAATATATCAGACCCCGATACGTTTTTGGCGTTGAAGGGCAGCTTGAGATGTCCCGAAATATTGAATGAGATAAGACAAGTTGATTTTATAGAAAACCCTCAGTTGTTAGACTCATATCAAAAACATTTGAAAATGCTATCAAGAAGAGTGTTGACAAAAAAGGCTTCAAAGCATAGAGGAACTACAAGTCGAAATATAGACGAAAATCTTTTATATGGAAAGCTACAGGCTTTCGCAGACTATGCAGGGATAGAATCCTTTAACATTTGGGACTTTCCAGCAATTACACATGGTTATGCTATTCATAACGCCCATGCTGATAAAGGCAAAAATATTCGGCTTGATTGGACAAGTATATTAGGGGCAGGGCTAAAAATGAAAGATGTTTATCATGAGAATTGTCGGGATTGTATGTACTTTGCCGTGGGTCCTTTTTTTCACTATGTTAAACCATTTTATAGTGATGCAGAATTTATGACAAAGAAAATTGCTCAAGGAAGAAATTTAACTGTATTCCCTTCACACTCTTCGTTAAAAGTTAAGAAAACTGTTTCGGATGTGAATGATTTTGTCACTAAAGTATTTGAAGAAGCGAAACAGTTTGATTCTGTCACTGTTTGTGTCTATTTTGCAGACTATGATAGCGAGCTTGTGCAACAGTTAGAACAAAGAGGGGCAAAAGTTGTTACCGCAGGTTTTAGTTATGATAGCTCGTTCATGCCTAGGCTCAAAAGTATAATTATGCTTTCGGATGCAATTTTGACAAATTCATTAGGTTCACATATTAATCACGCACTTAGTTTGAATCGTCCTGTGAAATTTATAACTCAAAAAACTAAAGACCTCTCAATCCACAAAACTTACAGCAAAGAATTAATAGCAGATAGTTATTTGGTCTATTTGCAGTCTTTGTTGGAAACACCAGACTATCGTATATCAGAAGAACTACTAGAAGCGTTCGACCCGACCACAGGCTTCAATCTTGTGAAAAGCAAGGAAGAGATTGCTGCAATTTTTGACTTGAGCAAACGCATAATAGAAACAGCGGATTTCAAGATGGATAAATTTATAAGCAGTATGCGACATACTTTTTTTGATTTAAGTAGGGCAACATCAGAAAAAGAGAAGCTTCAATACAGGCTAATGAAAGAAGCATTGCCGGATAATTATGATTAATGTACAAACTTGGTTGAGAGTACTATAGCACTTAGAGTCTCACGTTAGCGAAATTTTTGTTTCTGATTGAGGAGGTTGCAGAATGGAAAAACTGCGAAAATTCATACATGCTATTTTGAGGATTATAAGTCCCACGTACAGACAAACAAGTTATCTTTTATCGGAAACAAAATCCCTCAAAAAATCATTGCAAAAGTATCAAGACAAAGAAACAAAAAAATTTGATAGTCTAAAAGAAGACATCGACGAACAATATAAGAAAATAATAAATGAAATTGAACATTTAAAAAGCGCAGAAACTCAAAAAGAAAATAACGTGCATTTGGATACGCAATCGTCTGCAAAGAAAAATAAAAACAAATATCTGCCGACATTGGAAAAAATGCTCAATGCGTATACGTTTGATACAGTATTAGATATAGGGTGTGGAGCAGGTCGTCAATCATTGTTTTTTAAGGAAAATGGTAAAAATGTTACTTCCATAGACTATGGTTGTTCACCAGCATCTTTGTTGAATAAATCAGATGATGTTATCATTGGCGATTTTATGGAATACGATTTCAATTCTCGGCAATTTGATGCGGTCTGGTGTTCCCATGTTTTAGAGCATATCCCTAATCCTAATCTGTTTTTGCGAAAAATTCATTCCATCTTAAATGAAAATGGCGTTTTGGCACTTTCCGTGCCGCCACTAAAGCATGAAATTGTAGGAGGGCATGTTTCATTTTACAATGCAGGCGTACTACTCTACAACCTTGTCTTGGCTGGTTTTGATTGCAATAAGGCTAGGGTGAAAAAATATGGATATAACATCAGCGTTATTCTTACAAAAAGCACTATAAATGTATTGCCAGAATTGGTTTTTGACAATGGCGATATTAATACTATCAAGAAATACCTACCCGAAAATCTTGATTATAAGCAACGCAAGAACGACATATCGTTCAATGGCGACATTGATAGTGTAAACTGGGAGTAACTTTCAAAACATTCAGCAAACTGGAGGTCTCGTATATGAAAACAGTGGCATTTACTCCAATTAAATTAAACAATCAGCGTTTACAAGGCAAAAATCTGATGGATTTAGATGGTCGCCCATTGTGTGATTATTTATTGAAAACATTGGCACAATTGGATTGTTTTGACGAAAAATATGTCTACTGTAGTAATGAAGAAATAAATACCTATATTCCAAATGGTATTAACTTGTTGAAACGCACCCGAAGTTTGGACACTCCAGAAACCAAGGGTATGGAAATTATTGAGGCCTTTATAAAAGATGTTGAAGCAGATATTTATATGATTAGCCATGTAACACAGCCATTCATTAAGACGGAGTCCATCGAAAACGCGTTAAATAAAGTGAGGTACGAGGGATACGATTCTGCGTTTAGTGTGCTGGAACAACAAACATACTGCTGGTACGAAGGAAAACCTGTGAATTATTCGTTGGACAACATAATAATAACACAAGAACTAAAACCAATTTACACAGAAACCAGCGGCTTTTTCATATTTACAAAAGAAGTGGTTACTAAACTGCATAGCCGTATAGGAAATAGCCCCTATATGCAAATAGTTGACCAGTTTGAAGCCATAGATATTGATACAGCCGAAGATTTTAAGATGGCAGAAATTGTAGCAAAATACCTTACAGGGAGGTTTTAATATTATGGATTTATTTACTAAAAATGCGAAAAAATTTTTCCTTCTGGCAGGGCCGTGTGTAATAGAGTCGCATGAAAGCGTGGTACTTATAGCTAAAACGATGAAGGCTATAACCCAAAGGCTTGGTTTGCAATATGTATTTAAGGCTTCGTTTGATAAAGCAAATCGGTCTTCAATTTCGTCATATCGTGGTCTTGGCATGAACGAAGGACTACGCATACTAGCGCAAATAAAAAATGAATTGTCTCTACCCATAATAACAGATATTCATACACCCGAGCAGGCAAGTGCCATAGCCGAGGTAGCTGATATTATTCAAATTCCAGCTTTTCTTGCAAGGCAAACAGATTTAATTGAAGCGGTTGCGTCTACTGGAAAGATAATGAATATAAAAAAACCTCAATTTATGTCTGCTTTTGATATGGAAAATGTAGTAGAGAAGTGCAAAAGCGCAGGGAATAACAATGTAATGCTTTGTGAACGTGGCACTTGCTTTGGCTATAACACTTTAGTTGTTGATATGACTGGCATCTATGAAATGCGTAAATTTGGTTTTCCCGTGGTTTTTGATGCAACCCATAGCGTACAAAAACCTGGCGGAAACAAGACAAGTACGGGTGGCAACAGGGAGTATGTTAGGTATTTAGCACGAGCCGCTGTAGCAGTTGGAATAGATGGTTTATTTTTGGAAGTTCACCCAGACCCAGATAATGCGTTATCCGATGGTCCTAATATGGTGTCACTTTACCAAGTCGAATCGTTACTCCAAGAACTCATAGACATTCATAAAATCATAAACATGTAGTTGGTTTATCTGGAGGAGACACTATGGATATTTTGAAAGAATGTCAAAATGTTTTTGATATTGAAATATCACAGCTGCAAAAAATGCGTGACTCCCTTGATGACACAATTGTTGAAATAGTGTATCAAGTCCATAAGTGTAAAGGTAAAACCATCATATCTGGAATGGGAAAGCCAGGGCATATAGCACGAAAGATAGCGGCATCGTTATCAAGCCTTGGTATAGAATCGTTTTATCTACACCCCGCTGAGGCACTTCACGGGGATTTGGGTAGCCTTAACCAAAAGGATATAATTATTTTAATCAGTAATAGCGGAAATTCGCAAGAAATGGTTGACCTTTTTCCCACTCTAAAAATGATTGGACTTACAACAATAGCAATTACTTCCAACACAGAGTCGGAACTTGGAAAATATTCCGATATAGTGCTGTGTACACACACAATTGAGGAAGCCTGCAACTTAAATTTAGCTCCAACAAGCAGTACAACGATAGAACTTGTAATAGGTGATGCTATAGCCGTAGTAGCATCAAAGCTTTCTTCATTTAAACGCGAAGATTTTGCAATGTACCATCCTGCGGGGGCATTGGGTAAAAAGCTTCTAACTCGCGTCGAAGATATTATGTATACAGGCACAGATTTGCCAATTGTCAATGTTGACTCTACCCTTAAAGAAGCGTTAGTTGAGATTTCAGGAAAATCATTTGGTACAGTCGTAGTTAAAGATGTGCGTGGGAAAATGATTGGCATAATAACAGACGGTGACATACGGCGTGTGTTGGAGAAAAATATTGACATTTATACATGTAGGGCAAAAGAAATTATGACAGTTGACCCTGTGTGTATTAAAAAAGATGTTCTTGCTGTGGATGCATTACGTAAAATGACAAGAAGCGAGAGACCTGTATCTGTTCTTCCTGTTGTGGACGAAGCTGGAAGAATAGAAGGTATTATCCGCAATAACGACATCTTACGCAATGGGATTATATTGTAACTGGGAGGAAAGGCTATGATTAATCATATTATTTTTGATGTTGATGGAACACTTACAGACGGAGGGCTTTTTGTCGCTAACAATGGTATGGAGTTTAAGCAATTTAGCGTGAAAGATGGCTTAATAATAAGTGTGTTGCCTAAATTAGGATTTACTACAATGTTTGTCACTGGGAGAATATCCAAACTTACGGATATTAGGGCTGAAGATTTGCACATATGTAAAGTATTTCAAGGTGTAAATGACAAAGCTGGATTAATTGCAGGGTATATGGAAGAAAACAAATTAGGCAGAGAACATTTTGCGTATATGGGTGACGATTTAAATGATATTGCGGCAATGAATTTATGTGCATTCAAGGCTTGTCCATCTGATGCGGCGAAGGAAGTCAAGGATATTTGCGACTACATCGCAACCCAGCCTGGCGGGTGCGGTGCTGCACGAGAAGTTTGCGAGATTCTGCTACACAGACAAAATAAATATGAAAATTTTAAAGCGTGTTTTTAGCTGTAATCCTTATATTTTGAACAAGGAGCCGCCGCTCAATGACTTTCATAACAAAGGCAAGACATATCTTTCCGCGTGGTGTAAAAATTAAATTGGTTATCTTGCTGATTGCAATAATAATAGGTGCACAAATTGAAACATTAACTCTCTCTGTCATACAGCCTTTTGTGTTGATTATCACAGACCCATCGGTTATTTACGCCAATCAAATGTTGTATTTTGTCTATAACTTATTTGAATTTCGCGACACTACCATTTTCTTGGCATTTCTGGCGGTTACAATTGCGATTGTGTATACTTTCAGAGGTCTTTATGTTTATTTTTTTACGCGAATACAAAATAAATTTTTAGCCACAAACACAGCAATGATTTCCAATAGATTGTTGATGCAAACACTAAAACAACCATATCTCTACCATGTGAATCATAATGCTGTAGAGTTGCAACGGGTAGTTGTAAGAAACTCAGAACATCTTTTCACTGTGGTAAGCAGTGTGATTTCCGTTCTCAATGATGGGTTTATGGCATTGTTTATCCTTGGATTCCTTATGTTTACATCTTTCTATATGACCTTAGTTGTGTTGTTTTTTGCATTTATATGTGTAGTAGTATATTTTAAAATATTTAAAAACCGAATACAACAAAGCGGGGAGGATGAAGCCAAAGGTCAAGTGCAAATTAATAAGTCTGTTCTACAGGCTTTGCACGGCATAAAAGAAATTAAAGTTACACGAAGAGAAAATTACTTTACAAGTAAATTCAAGTCAGTTCGAGTAAGAACCATTGAAGCTGGCGAAAAAATACGAACATTGCGACAATTGCCAAAGCTATTCATTGAGTCTTTATGTTTTAGTGGGGCATTTTTGGTTGTTGCAGGGGTAATTGGGGCGGGGGTAGATATGGAAGCCTTAATTCCACAACTGGGTATGTTTATGTTAGCGGCGTTTAAGTTATTGCCAGCTATTTCACGTATTGTCAACAGCATTACTCTAATTACACTTAGAAAAAGTTCAATTAATCATGTATACAATGGTCTTTTTGAGCAAAATGAGGAGTTCGTGCAATTATTACCCGAGCCTAGTGTAAGCGTTACTACTCGCGATATTATTGTTTCTGATATAACATTCAAATATCCTAAAACCCAAAAATTCATTTTTAAAAAAGCTTCATTGACTATCCCTCACAATACAGCAGTTGGTTTTATCGGGAAATCTGGGGCAGGCAAAACAACTCTTGTAGACATTATACTGGGAATACTTGTTCCGCAAAGTGGAAACGTGATTTACAACGGAAAATCTGTACATCATCACTTCTCAGAATGGGTAAAGAATGTTGGTTATATCCCGCAAGTAATTTACCTCCTAGATGAAACTATCTTAGAAAATATTGCTTTTGGGATAGATAAAAAAGCTATTGATGTAGGTAAAGTTTGGTATGCGCTTGAGAAGGCGCAGCTTAAAGAATATGTACAATCATTGCCAAATGGACTACAAACAATCATTGGCGAAAGAGGGATACGGCTTTCTGGTGGTCAACGCCAACGCATTGGAATTGCCCGTGCCCTATATAATGACCCCGCAATTCTGGTGTTAGATGAAGCTACCGCTGCATTAGATAACGATACCGAAAGGGCAGTTATGGATGCGATACATGACTTAAAAGGAAATAAAACAGTGATAATCATAGCTCACCGTTTAAGTACTATTAAGCATTGTGATATAGTTTACAAAGTGGAAAAGAAAGTAATTATACAGGAGCGTTGAAGTAATATTAGTGTAGTTACACGTATCAAAAGACACTACAAGCAGATACGTTATTTCTTCCTTGTTACAATTTGCAAACATTTACATTTGCACAGCACAGTTTGCCCCGCGATTGACACCATACTGTGCTAACTTTTATATAACGTCGATTTTCTACGGCGGAGTATAGGGGGAAGCATGGGGGATGAATATTAGACAAATTAGCCCAAACTATTGGGTTAAGATATATGTTGAATCCTGTAAAAGTCAAAATAGCGTTTGCATAAAAAATGCCGTAGTCCTCAAGGGGATTGCGGCATTTTTCTATTCGTC
>Ga0123355_10009090_pt1 | contig 15065 bp, 8 predicted proteins | sample TergutEmb28metaG_3_FD_89872 | JGI IMG/M metagenome (GOLD analysis project Ga0123355, IMG submission 89872) | Embiratermes neotenicus P1 segment gut microbial communities from Petit-Saut dam, French Guiana - Emb289 P1 | ecosystem: Host-associated > Arthropoda: Insects > Digestive system > Gut ...
CCCCCACCCCCCGGAGGGGGGGTGGAAGTGGGGCTGGAGTCCTGCTGGCATTGCTTTCATAATTGTAAAAAATAATAACAGCTACACATCATTGGGCCCAAAAATGTGGTTCCGCCAACGGTGCCTGAACCTTAAATCCGCCACTGTATAACCCTATTTGGTAACAGTACAGATTTCACGTTGAATGGCACTTGTAACGGCTTGTATCGCGCGTACAGTTAACCGACCCGGTATCCTATACGGACAATGTTCAGAAATTTGCAGAGTAAACCACAGATTTATACCAATCGTAATTGAAAGAGTATCAACGTGCCATTTTATTAATTGAGTATCAAAGATAAGTGAACTGTCAGATGACTGACAGCAAGGAAGATCCCCGATTTGTATGTACACAGTACAGAAATATGAAGTGTACCTAATAATACGAATTATGTCTTGACTTAGAACGCCATACGTTCAGTGCAGTCCATGTGACAATTTTGTTTTACAGTGTTGGCCCATCGTATGATAATATTGAAATGGGTCATATACATAGTATGAGATGGCGTGGTCTGAATTCGTTCGCCCCAGAATACGAATAAATGGCGGGCTCCTGTGACCAGGGTTTTGAACCTTCGGATTCCGTAAAAATGGAGGAAATCTTTTAATATTCGAATTTTGAGCCCATTAGTCACAAAATACAGCTACTGTTAGCGTAGGTTTTCATTTCTCTGAGGTATGATTCCGGATCACGAGGTAATCAATTCCCGACGTATACAAGTAACGTAGTGGTCGCATTATCAAGAGTCGGGTAACATCAGTTACGTCATTGCTGAGACCTTGTATTTCGCATAAACTGTTAGCTTCTCAAAAACACAGTTAATTGCTTTGCTCCAGGAGTGCTGTGAACATCGGGTAATAGACTCCAGTTGAAATGTGATGGCATACGGTAACGCACGGGCGGGGAAGTGAAGGGGAAACCGGCGAATGGAGTGGATAGCCAGTACCCTTCACACTGCCTCGAATTATGGTGTATCCAACATTACGACCGCTGATCCGCACACCTCGACTGCCAGTACAGTGATACCTCCGCTAACGAGTGACCCTGCTAACGAATTTTTCGGCTAACGAAGATTTTTTGCGCTGTTTTTCGGACTCGGCTAACGAATGTTTTAGTGGATGCGCGCGCTAACATAAAGCAGCAAACATAAACGGTCGGGCAATTCCAGGAGCTTATCTTTTCCGTCTGTATGTATGTTTCGGCTAACGAATGAGATTCCGGAACGAATTGTCTTCGTTAGCCGAGGTATCACTGTAATCTACTGAACTGACGCCTCCGCGGATTTAAATGGACTCGTCCGTTTCGCCGAAAGACGAAATCTGCTTTCTGCGTGTGTGCCATCACATTTCAACTGGCCTCTAATACGTTTTGTATCTGTACTTGTAAGAAGAAGAAGAAGAACTCGGCCCCCTGGAAAATCGATTATTATGATACCTGTGATCCACGGATGTAACCATTATTTTAGCAGGGAGAAAAGTCTGACTGTTAGTTTGTTGCTCAACGTATGGTAACATCTTAGAATTTTAAGCATATTTGCTGTCAGAAAACACACTTAAATTTAAACATATAAATCTAGGTAAGATCCTTACTTCACTGATAATATCCAAAACGACAAACCGTAGGTTTTTAAACCTGAACGCAGCTACAGTTTGTGGTATTTTGCCGTGGTTTTCTTGAACTACTAGAGCCAAGTGTCGAAACAAGGAAGTGTCTCATTTTAAAATGGTAAGAACATCATTTCCAATATTATGGAAACTGGGTATTAGGTACGGAAGATTGTGTTTTTAAACATCAACAATTTGTTTCGGTTTGCAGTCGGAAGGAGAAACCGACCGGGTACTTCATCCAAGAATATTGATGTGGCTCTTGAGCCGTTTAGTTGTTGTCCGTAAGTAGTGCGACAAGTTGAATTGTATACTATTGAGTCATATAGTCTTGAATACTTATTCATGAGTAATTCTTTTTTTATGTCAGTGTATTTAAGATTATTGCAAAATAAACAACCAAGGCATTCTTTAGCATGGAGCCAAATTTTATGCTGCATAATGTACTTGGTTTCTTGAGCATGGGGCTAGGTAGCAAGGGAAAGTGGACTGTGGTCAATGAATTTTGAGATGGAATAACCCATGAATAATGGTGTTTGAAGGCTTTAATTTGCATAGAATTGCTATACTAATATGAGTTTACTGTGTTAATGGTAATGTAGGTTTTGAGGTATAGTTATTGTTATAGTTAAGTATCAGGAAGACCAAGTTGTAGCCCTTGCCCAGTTTGACTTTTAGAGAGCACGTTAAATTGTGTACCCAGAAAAGTGATGACATTGTTTGAAAATTGGTTCAAAATATATCTGTAGTTTTCTTGGTTCATTTAACACTTTGAAGAACAATAAACAGAATGTTGTGAGGGTACTTTTATGCCCACTGCTTCCCAATATCCAGAGGAATATTGTTTTGTTTGAAGGCTCCGAGGCTTTGCCCAGTTGTAATTCTGATAAGAATATTATTACCATGAAGATGAATATGGAGTATTAGTGGAATAATAGTGATGGGGAGAAAAGAAATTACTCAGAGAAAAACCTTCCAGTGCTACTTTATTCACCACAGATTTCACATGTACTGTCCTGGGATTGAATCCAGGCTTCCACAGTGAGAGGCCAGCAACTAACCACTTCAGCAGTGATGTTCATCAGAATAATATATTGTAATCCTCTTTCTGCTTCACAGAGAACACAGTTGATGTCCATTTATAAGACCTATCAGTGCTGTTAGGAAATAATCACTTTATTGTATCGTATGTAGCCTAAGCACACTGTGTAGCAGAATGCAGATCTTCTAATGTTACAGCACATGGTACATACACTTACAGCTAGTTTTTTAAATGGTAAAATGCTTTGTGTAGAAGGCAACCAAATGCTCCCAGAATGTTTTATTTATGAAACTCATCATCTACCAGGCTTAAAGAATGCATTTACTTGCATATATATTTGTAATATTATTTGTCTTTCTGTATGTTAGGGCAGCAGATTGTTTTGGTTGCACAGGGGATAATGAGAGAACAGCGTATCTCTCATTTCTTGGACATGGCTGCAGTATATTCAGTGCAACACCCCATAGTGACAGTATTTCTTATTTCTATGGCTTTATGTTGTGGATTTCCAATTCTGATGTTCATTGTATTTGCTGTTCTGACAGTGATCCTTACATTTACTGGATTTCTGATGCTTGAAGGTGAGTAATGAACACATCACAGTGTTTGGTGTTACCAGTGATCTTATGATTTTCATAGTAAATTCCTGTGCATGACTCTCAGTCATTCAGTTTGATTACTATTTATACTTATGGAAAATAAAGTGCCTTTTTTCTTGCATGTATGGTACATGTTAAAACTTATCCTCAATTGTATGTTGTTTTCTTCAATAGGGACAATTTTGTCAGTGGGATCAGTAGTGCTGTCCGGGTTCTTGCTGGGTATGCTTATTGTGGTGCTTGCCGTGGCAGCTACAGTTGGAGTAGCATACTTTGGCTTTACGGAAGTCTATGGATTGTTTCAAAGTAGTCCAGAAAACAGCCCAGTATCACGCTTCGTGTCAAGTACTGTAACGAAACAAGAATCACACGTTTGTTCTTCTAAAAGTCCGATGAATGCAGGCCAACAACAACATTATGATCATCATGACGATTAAATTGTAATGGCTTTTTGAACTTAATTCCTGTAATTTATGTCCATAACATGTTTTTGCTGTCATTAATATCAGCATTTGCTGTAATTCATCTGTTACTGGAATTGTCCTATTGAAAGTTACTAAGTGCGTTTGTAGAGCTCCAAAAAGCAACTGTTAGCTTCAAAATGTCCATGCAGCTGCCCATGTGGATGGAACAGCACAGCTCCCACTTGATGGATTTTCATGAAATTTTACTTTGGGGCTTTAATTAAAATCTGTTGAGAAAGTTAAATTTTCACAAAAATTAGACAAAAATATCAGGCACTTTATGTGAAGACCTAAGTATGCTTTATATTCTTGATAGCAACATACATAGTTCAGCATTGCAACGAGAACTCATTGTTTTCATGTAACATTTAATATTTTATATTTTCCACAGCAACTTGTAACTCATCAGTACAAGAGAGAACTCACTGTTGCATTTTCAAGGTAACACTTAATACTCATGGGCCAGGTAGCCCAGTTGGTATAGCGACAGACTACGGGCTGGACGGTCCGGGATCGAATCCTGGTGGGGACGAGATTTTCCGCCCTTCCAAACTGGCCCTGGGGCCCACCCAGCCTCCTGTAAAGTGGGTACCGGGTCTTTCCTGGGGGTAAAGTGCGGCCGGGGCGTACTGCTGACCACTCACCCCCTTCTAGTGCCGTGGTCACGGAAGAGTAGATCTATACCTCTACCCACCCTCTGGGCCACACCGGGCCTGTAACGGGATCACTTTACCTCTACACTTAATACTCATCTCTTGTTGACTGTCGAAGCTGTTCAAGCAAAATGGCTTGACTGATACGTGTGTTGAGGAGAGCAAAGATCCAAACTCACCACAGTTACATTTTATGTACTGACATTTCCAATCTTGTACTCTATGCTGATATTAGTAAGGCAATGATCTTAAGTGTGACAGGTTATTCAATTAATATGTTCACTCCTGAGCTGTAACTTAACTGGTACTTAGTAATGATTTATCCAGACGATATTGGACCCCCTACACCCAAGATGACCTTTGATGTCTCCATTTATAATGTGGTAGTCAAGAAACCCAAAATGAATGTACAATACCTCTGTGGCTGTTGTAGTGTAATACTTGCACACATCTTCTGTCTCTGAAGTTTCTGGGAATTAAAAATGCACATATGTGAATAGCATTACATGTTGGCATGTTCACTTTCAGAATGAAATTTTACATTATATTTTGAAGGGGTGTGACTTACCTGCAAAGACAGCACTTACATAGTGTGATTTTACTGCGTGTTCCATGGTTCATTCACTACATTAGCTGACAGTAACAGTAGTTGGTATTTAACCAACTAAATGTTCACATGTTCTTACACTGCCATTCATGGCTTATAGAGTTTTTGCTGGAAGCTTAAAATCTTGTGCATCTCTTCCGGCAGATGAAATTCCCTGTCTGTGAAACCACCACAGACTGCATTCTTACTTACTCCATGGTGCAGAGTCCTTCTTGAGAAGCTAACTGGTTTGCAGCTAGTCAAGAAACTCCCCGCATTTCACAGAACCCGAAGGTTCATTACTGCACTTACAAGCGTCCGCCACCTGTCTCTATCCTGGTACAGCCCAATCCAGTCCAAATAGCCACATCCCACCTCCTGGAGATCCATCCTAATATTGTCCACCCATCTACGCCTAGGTCTCCCCAGATTCTAAGGAACCTAAATGAAATGATTTGAAATGTATATATTTATAGAGGCACATGCTTCGTCAATCAGAAGTCTTTGTGTCATACTGTATAGCCATGCCTGTTGTCCTGCAAGTTTGAACTGGCATTTCAACATCTAGCAGTGAGTGTGTTAATTTGCATTAATTTGTGTTTAATGTGGAAGTATTTTTATCTAAATTTTTATTACTGTTGATTCATTTGTACTATATTATGATAATTGCTGGAAAACTCCATGTTTTAACTTATTTTCCTGATTTTGTAAAGAATACCAAAACATTTCAACATGCATGCATAGGAAACAAAAATGACATGGAGAAAGTAAAGAACAATATGCCATATAGTTAAGGTGTTTCTTCTGTCTGAAACTTCTCTTCGACCATGGTTGAATGTTACACTGCTTTGTTTGCTGTGCCTTCTAATGAAATATCTTAATCGGGGCAACGTGGTATTTTAATTTTCTTTGACATTCCTGTAAGGTACAGAAATGTGTTTTGCATGTTTGCTGCTAGTCCCATGCCACATCACTCACACCAGCTCTGAATACAAAATTGACTTATTTCCATTGGTTTGCTAGTGCAGTTAGCATCGTCAAATCTATTAGAATAGCTATAATACAATTTTGGAGCCAGAATTTCATTCACGATATCACAAACAGCATCCATTCAAGGCAGTTTCTACAAAGTAGGTGTTGAACATCTTATGTGGAGACTTTATCTGTACCAAACTGTTTGCCAGATTTTCATTAAATACGGCATCTAAATTCTTTACATGACATAGAGGGCATGAGTTTTGCAAAAAATGGCTCAGTGACAATAATACTTTATGTAAAAGAGTAAATGAAATACTATCCCAACTCCCATATTCATTGAGAGATTTGGGTGAAATTTGATATCTGTAGTTAAGGGGCCACATCTCCAGTGTTTTAACATTTTTCCACACCATTTTTTTAATGTATCACTGGACTCTCTTAATATTTACATCATATAGTCCGTGTGTGTTTGTGGCATATTTGACTTACATTTACCAAATCTACTGCAATTAATACTGTCTTGTTATCTCAGCCATTCTTGCATAGCAACCTTTTTATGCTTGCAAGGCATTTTGATTTGAGGAGCTCAAGAATATGCGAAACTTAGGATTAATGTTGTGGGAATTGGATATGGATTCCCAGTTACCAGTACTTAACACCTGTTATGACTTCATTGATAGTGTCACCGTTTATCAATTTTAATTTGTCTTTTTTGTAAAAGTGCACATTGGAAATTGATTTTACATTTGTTATTAGAACTGTGATCTGACAGGCCATTTACTATCATTCCTTGAAATATCTATAAAAATGTTACAGCAGAAAGTTGTTTTGAATCCTTGTTGGAAAATTGGTGGATGACATGACGTTAAACGGTGCAACGAGGGAACTTACACACTTTATGGTAATTTTCAACATTATGGCACCACAGATTAGTAATTAAGTGGAAGCGGTATGTACAGCTAAACCATGGATGTTGGGGAGTTTACAATTTGGATGTACAGGGTAGGCTTCTATATTTTTGTTCTTTAAGGGTATATAAACTGTAAGACCTTTGAGATTCTGTGATTGCAGGCAGTAATTTAAAAACAAACCATAAATGGTGTTGGTCACTGCAAGTCCACAGGCCGTAAGAGGTGCTGTCTCGCAGCAGATCGAATATTTGCGGCCCTCTGAAGCAACTAAGAAATATAAGTACTTTTTTTTTTATGTATATGCTTGGCGATTTCGAAGTACACACGGTTGACGAAACTAATCGCCCGCCCCCGCTTCTTTACGAAAATGTCACAACATGGCGTCCCAGGTTTCTAGCGTTATAAGTGTAGTTGTGGTTACATGTGTTCTTCTATCCGCAACTCTTTGAGCAAAGATGATTATAACGTGCAAACGCCTACAAAAACAATCCTGTCGTGACGTAACGCAGTAAATGACGTGTACTGAAGGAAGACGTGGGGAGTGAAAATCACATACTCACGCTGGCTGTTATTGTTTTAGTACGTTTCGTCGTAGTTGCGAAAGTCGAGTGTGATTAGTGCAGTTTATATTTTCGTACGAAAATGACGTCGGCAGCAAACAGTTTCATGCGTTCATTCAATGCAAAGTTGTAAGTATGATCCTGATATATCAATGGAAGTAGGTTGGGCGTCATAATAAACATATTGCATTTACTGCAGTTAGAACTGTGTATATTACATACAAGATTACAGTTAGAAAAGCTGGAACTGCATATATTATATATAATTGTACATCTACGGATGCAGAAACTGTGTGTAGATTTGTAATTAGTTGTGGTTTCGTAAGCTTTGTATATATAGTAATTGATTACGTGTTAGTGTACACATCTGATATTGTTTGTAGGGAAAAGCCTGTAAGAGACCATTTGAAGAATGTATATGGTTGCCTGACACTGTCCACAATATCTGCTGGTGTGGGAGCATACATTCATATGTACACGGAGTTGCTTTCCGCCGGCCTGATAACAGTTCTTGGATCTCTGGGACTTCTCATTGCCCTTATGGTTACTCCTGACAATGGCAAGAACAGTGGTCTACGAATGGGATACCTGTTTGGATTTTCCTTCTTCGCAGGTACATAGTTTGCCAATATTAAGTAATATAATTATGGTATACTGAATGTATGGTTGTGTGGTATCTTATGTGCATGAAAAATGCTTTGTAAATAGGCTTAGGATTATATGCGTTTTGCCATGCATATAATCTTGAACGTAATTATATAGGTAGGACAGTATCCTTTGTTCTGTGTTTCTAACTGAAATGTGGAATTGCCTGCAGACTGCCAGTGAAGGTAGCTAAGAAACTTTATACATTTTGCATATTGAAAAATACATATGATCCTAGATCTAGTAATATGATTTGCTTATTAGCTTTAGAAAAAGGCTCAGTTTTGTAAGTACAGAGGCTTGTTATTTCAAGTCTGTGAAAGGTTGTAATTTGACTTGTGGTCTAAATTTGGGTCTGCTAATCCTTCCATGCATATTATGTGATACATTTGTTCTTAGTGACACATACATCCAGCATACCTTAGCTTAGGTGTGTATGTTAGCTGCATTTCAATTTATAGCTTATTTTGCATTTATTTTATTATTTTGTAAATTTCTTTTTAAAGTTGTGGTTTTAAATTATTTCCCGATTACTTTTAAATGTATTATATGAGTACAGTGATAACATTTTAAGTGTGTTTGTGTATGTGTGAGTGAGTGAGTGAGTGTAGCAGTAGGGGTGTTGTGTGCATGGGATGGAGAGATAGGTGAAGTTGGGTTAGGGTGTGGGTGAGTAAGGGAATGTGATGTAAGGATTTGTAAGACACTGTTATCTTGTCACTGGTAGTTTTGGAGATCTGGTACCATGGCATAAGAACATATCAGAATGCATGTGACATATTTGACTTCTGTATCATACAAAATTAAAACAAAACATTTCATGTATATAAGCATGTAATGGTCAATACGGCTAGTTTGTATAGTTTTACTTTGTATTTGTGGCTACATGTTTTGGCTAATTTCTGAGTCATCATCAGGCCTTTGTACAAAAGGTCTTGAAAAGGAAGTGATATATATATATATTATATCCTGGAGGCAAGTGCTGAGATCTTGGAATTTTCTTTTTGTTTTAGTTACATATAAGATAGTAATTTATTATAGTAAATCAGTTATTATCTGAGTATGTTGTATGATAAAATTACATCAGAGTGGTAGTTAAGAAGGTGAGTAATGTGCACAAAATGTAACATTGAGGTGTGTTCATATTTTTGTATCCTGGACCCTTCTTAGATGATCGTACTGTTCAGTTGCCTGTGGTCATGCTTTTTGTTATTCACATTTGTGCATATGTGTACCGTGTTATAAGTATTGTTAGGATCTATTATATTTCTTTGAAGAACTTATTTCAGGCGCCTCTGACTTAGTGCTCTTAATTGCTTACAGAAAATAAAGTACTAGGTGAAACTGCACTAATCAAAGGAACATTTACCATAAGCATAAATGTTTGTAGGTGTAGTAGGTGCTGTCAGCTTATGCTTCAGTGATAATTAATTTTCAGTGTCAGGTATATTTCAGTACTGAAATCGGATCACCAATTAGAAGTACACAGATTACTGTTTTAATTTCGAAGCCCATGGACTAGTTGCTGTCTTTCCACTTTCCTTAATTTTATCTTTATGTTTTTAACTAGGTCATACTATTGACCTTGCAAAGTCTGATGCTTTACAAACGCTGAACTGGTATTCTCACTTCTAGTGACATTCATCTTTACTGCCAATGCCACGCTTTTTCTATACACCTTTACAGAAGGTTTTTTTTTGCACATTTTCATATTTCTGATTAATCGTGAATAACTGCGGCCAACAAAATCAAAAAACTTGACCACAGCACACTGAATGCATGAGAAGGGATGCAACTTTACACCACACTTTACCATAGAACTAACTAATGGTTACACACTCCTGTGATTTGTCATGATCATTCCCCACACAACTCGATAGGCTCCTGATCAACTGCTGATGTCAACCAACTGTGCTGTTCCATCAGTTAATGCGTGGGAGAGGCAATAAACATGAATAAAAGTACTCAGAAGATAATTCAACTATGTAGTATTCTCTGCAAAGCTAAAGAAAAGAAAAGTCGGTTGGTGAGAGAACTATAGTGACACACCCGTAAGGAAAGTGCAGTTTAGTGGCGGATGCCTGTATTTGTAGGTGTTGATGATTTTCTTTATGTTACATTCATTGGTCATACGAACCTCAGATCTTCATTCCATCAAAATATTTTTTAATTACCGACTTAAAAATGTTAGTAGTCTGTGCAATTTGTAAGTGTCTTAATAATCTATTTACATACCAAATTTCATGTTCTGCAATGTAAGAAATATGACTATTATGATTGCACATTTTTGTTTTCCTTAATTATTCATCATGTAAATTGCACCGAGAACTAAGGTAGGTTAGCTTTGATTACACTGGTCAACACACAGAATGTATCTGTAACCAAAATAGTTGATTCCTCTTCAATTCAATGTGCTGAAACCAAATATGGCCTTAGAATTCATTTCTTGGCTCTAGTTGTCATAATACATGAAGTGTGGCATAATGCATAAAATAGTTACTTGGAAAGGGATACATGTGTCAGCACTGCGTTCCCAGATGGTGAGTAATGATGTTTGCTGAGTGGTCACACTGGCACAGTGCCAGTTAATGAGGTGCCTGTCAGTGATAGCTTGTGCAGCAGAAATAGGCGGACGTTAAACTTATATAGAAAGAAGAAGTTAGTGAGACTATTAAGTTTGTTTTAAGCTTGTTATTTCTTTAAAGTGAGTTACATTTCCTATACTGTGCCATGAAACTGTGTAAACAGCCCAGACAGTTTTTGCTACATTTGTGGAGAAATTACTTTTTCAACACGAAAACTTCCATTAACACCGATAGTGAAAAAAGCTTATGAATACTGTTTCGGTTGCTAAGTCGGAGACCAAGACAAAAAATGGGCTGCTCGTGTATGTTGTGTCTCTTGTGCTACAATTCTATGTGAATGACTAAATAACAAAGGGCATTCAATGCCTTTTGCCCTTCCCATGATATGAAGGGAACCAACCGACCATTTGACAGATTGCTATTTTTGTATAGTTCTGCCACTTCGGCATGGAATTACAAAGAAAAAAAATAGGATTGTCAGTTATCCTAATATTTTGTCTGCTATTCGACCGGTACCCCACACTGAAGACCTCCCTGTTCCAGTACCACTGCAGCAGTATATTTTACATTCAGATGACGAGCCTACCGAAAACCAATAGAAGACACCTCTACCATCAACATCTATGGATGCTGATTTTACTGCTGATCTTCAATTTAATGAATTCCATCGAATTACACAAGAGGAATTAAATGATCTATTTAGGGATCTCAACTTACCTAAAAGTAAGGCTGAACTGTTAGGTTCAAGACTGCAACAATGGAACCGTATGAAAGAAAATGTCAGAATTTCAATGTATCGTAAAAGGCACGAAGATCTAGTTCAGTTCTTTAAAATGGAAAGGGGCCTTGTTAATTGCACTGATATTGAAGGCCTGATGCATACACTCAGTATTAATCACAATCCTCTTGACTGGCGACTCTTTATAGACTCGTCTAACTTGAGTCTGAAAGCAGTTCTCCTTCACAGTGGCAACACCCTACCTTCTATTCCTGTTGGTCATTCAATGCATAATGAGTCATATGAGAACGTGAAGATAAATTCAGATGGCAAATCTGTGGTGACCTAAAAGTGATTGCCTTACTGCTTGGACTACAACAAGTATTCACAAAATATTGCTGCTTCATTTGTGAATGGGATAGCAGAGATCGGTCACTTCATTACTCAAGAAAGGAATGGCCTACCATAAAATCTCTGGAACCAGGAATCATGAATGTGGAAAAGCAACCATTGTTGCCATCCATGCATTTAAAGCCTGGTCTGATGAAAAATTTTGTAAAGGCCATGAACAAAGAAGACGCTGCCTTTACTTACTTATAAGAAAAGTTCCCCAGACTAAGTGGGGCAAAATTAAAGGAAGGTATTTTCATTGATCCACAAATATGAGACCTTATCAAGGACGAATACTTCGAAAAGCTCCTTCAAGGCTACAAAAAGGCGGCTTGGGACAGTTCTAAATTTGTAGTAAACGGATTTTTGGGAAACAGAAGGGCTCAAAACTATGAGGAGCTTGTAAACAACCTTTTGCAGAGCTGCCAGAAATTAGGCTGCAACATGTCACAAAAAAAAAACACTTCCTTCACTCGCATATGAATTTTTTCCCGGAGAATTGTGATGTAGTTAGTGATGAACATGGAGAATGTTTCCATCAAGACATTTCTTCAATGGAGAAGAGATATCAAGGGAAATGGAACTGTGCTGTGCTCGCTGACTACTGCTCGACTTTGGCAAGGGATGCCCCAATTATGGAATACAAGTGACAGGCAAAACAAAATAAAATTACATGATTTCGTTTGTGTTAAATGATGAACTTACGTGAAAAAGACTGTGCAGATGTTCAATTTACGTTGCAAGTATTATCCCTAAACAGAATAAGTCTACTAACACATTCTTTTCCACTGAATATTATTTAGTTTTTTATTTAATCCACCATTCTATATGATATTTCAACCTATTTCATAAAATATAGTGGTAGCATAATTTTAAAACTGGAGCCGAGTAATTTTTTATGTCCCTTTTCTAACTTCATAGATGCAAACAAATAAATTAATAACATATTCGTCACAGATACAAAAAAATTTTTGAAATTTGTTGTCTGGTGTTATTAGTAATGGAAAACCTGGGCATGCTAGTAACTGAAGGAAGCATAAAATATATAGGTCTTAATGTGAAATTCTTGTTATTTTTGTCCAATTTTAATGGAACTTGAGTTGTCTTAACAGATTTTAGTACCCCATTTCCCCTTCCCCCAGTATAAAATGTCATAAACATCTGTCCAGCAGGACCCTAGTCAGTCCATGTGGACAGGCATGGTGCACCTTGTCACAGCTTTGTTCACATGCCTAAAACAGGCAAAGATGTGAGGTAACAAATATTAACAGGTATCCCATATGGTGTTTTGTTATGTTCTGTCCTTATTGAAACATTTAGTTCTAAAGAAATCTTGCGCATTTTAGTACGGTTGATTTTATCATATTTCTGCCTGTTTTTAACTGTGACCCTGTGGTTATTTTATCAGACAGTACACACAGACTATAATGGATTTATTACAACAACTAAACAACTTAATATTTTACATGTATGTGAGCTTGCGTGTCTCAGCACCTTCGAACTTATGTCTCCTCTTGATTGCCTTTGATGCATGGGTTTGATGGTGATTTGGAAATTATTTGAAACCTGTAGCCAGGTACCAAGTAAAACTGTATTGACATAGATGTCATTGTCATTTATGTGATTTTTGAATATACTGGATTGTTTTGTTAACAAGAATTGAGCATTTAGTTGAAAGTAAGTAAGAAACTCTCAGTGATAACGAGAAATGATGATGGTGAGGTCAGTGATGGCGATGACAGTGATAAATCAGTTCTTTGTTTATTTCGATACCGACAATCAGCAGCCAAATGGCGAAATGCACAGCACAAGACCAGCATAAAATAAAGTGATACAACTTATTTAAGTGATGGGTCATAGCTAAAATCAGCAAAGAAAAATTTTACATAATTATAATGATGCAGTTGCACCCTTTATGAGGAATATAATGGGTATGAAATTACAACAGCCAATGTAAAATATGATTAAAGAGAAGTGATTTGTTGTTGAAATACCTTATGTCAATATTTATATGAAGAAGATTAACAGCTGATGTGCATGTAGCAGAAGTACAGCGGTTGCATGAAGAATCAACATAGAACAAAACAGTTCACTGAAATTCTGAGTATGAACTCAAGAGACAAGTGGTTTCCAATAGGGAAGGACAATTTAAAACCAAAGTAAACTTTTGTACACAAGAGGGCATCAGGTTGATACCTTCTTTCTTTGGTGAGTCACAAATAAGCTATCACAGACCAGTAGATTTTTTCCTGATATGGGCCTCATTTTGAGAATATGATGCACAGTAATTGGCCAGATGGAAAGAATATGTTATGGAATTGTTGGAAGGAACAGAAGTAGTTAACTGTACAGAAGAATAATAGTTTGAAATTTTGAAGAAGAAGAAGAAGAGACTGGTATTACTGAAATAGAGTTGGAAATGGCAATTCAAACAATAAAACTTGGTGCATTGAGTCATGATATGATATCCCCAGAGATGGTTTTGTATATATGGGCAAAGCAGGTAAGACAGTGTTATTTAACGTTATAAAATCAGCCTGAAAGTACAAGAAAATCCCAAAGGATTGGAGAATGTCCATAATTTCTTTTAAGAAATGGGACACTGGATTATGCCAAGTGAAGTAATTGGCAGCATGTGTTTGTAGTTAACTTATATGCCATGAATTGCTACAGCAGTAAATGCTGCCCTAATTTTCACATAAGATTTCTTGGTATTAATGTACAGAAAGATTAGTAATGGAATTTTATAGTGTGGGATCAGTGTTGGCTGTAAATAATAGAAGGAGTTGGATTATACTGACATAAAAATCAGATGAAACTGGGGCTTTCTTAGAAAGAAGCCCAACAAGCTCCTTGGTGCATTCACCTACACAATCTGGCAGTAGAATCTAATCACACAGCAGTGAGACTTGTTAAATTTTAGCCATAAAAGATAACTGTTGTTCAGAGATTCGGTCCAGATAATGGTGCTAGGATTTATTTCTGAAATTGGTCATTGGGATCAGTGCCTGATGGAAAACCCAGAAGAGTTGTTGTTAGTAGCAAAGCATGGCTGCATTTAAGCAGATAGGTCATGAGTCAGAACAGTTACTATTGAAGTTCAGAAAATTCACGTCAGTTTCATAAACAACCTCTTCATGAAATTACGGTTGCAGTTTGGTGTACATTGTTGTGGCCCGCCAGGACAAACACCACGATATTCCTTGCGGCGCCACGACACCCCTTGGCAGGGCCTGTAGGATGGGGGTTCCTGAGAGGGGCGAGGGTAACAAGCGGACTACTGCCTCAAC
>Ga0123355_10009091_pt1 | contig 15064 bp, 12 predicted proteins | sample TergutEmb28metaG_3_FD_89872 | JGI IMG/M metagenome (GOLD analysis project Ga0123355, IMG submission 89872) | Embiratermes neotenicus P1 segment gut microbial communities from Petit-Saut dam, French Guiana - Emb289 P1 | ecosystem: Host-associated > Arthropoda: Insects > Digestive system > Gut ...
TTTACAGAAAAAACTGATTGTACAATTTGATGGTGATTCCGCTTGTGTTAATGAAAGCCGTGTACTTCGTCTGCCTAGCTTTAATCATTGCAAAGGCGAACCTGTAATGGTGGAGTGTATAAAGTTCGCTCCCCCTCCACGTTTATTAGGAAACAAAAACAAAGCGGTAGAATCGGTATATTTGCAAACATAAAAGAACTGATGATTGCTTGTCATGGTTCTTTTTTGTTTCACATTCATATGGATTAGGCAACCATGCTTTCAACAGAGTAACTTTGAATAAGAGTCTCCAGATATGATATAATTTACGAAAGCCTCGAAAGGATAAAAACTCAACGGCTATCAATCGTGAAAATGTTTTATTTTGCATTTTGTGGTTAGGGATGATGTTCGTTTGTTTAACATGGATACGCAACAAGTCAACAAAGAAACTATACTGTTTGTGATGGCGGTATTTTGTATAGGCATGTTGGCTTCTGAACCAAACAGATGGCTTGCTTTATTATTAACAGCGATTCTTATATCAGTAGCACTGGCTCATGTCTTATTTAAATATGTTTCTATTTCATCAAGACATATTCCGTTAATCCTTTTGCCGTTATTATATCTTGTTTCATCAATTGTTACCAATGGGGTTACTTTTTTTTCAATTGGGCAGACTTTGTTGATGTGCGTCCCACTGATAGCATCACTCTGCGTCACCAACACACGGAGTGCTTTATTAATAATAATCGTAGGTGTTAGCTTTTTGGCAATTACTAGTTTACTAGGGGGAATAATTCCGGGCATCCCAAATACATTTACACCATCTGGACATTTTGGTGACCCACGCATGCGCCTCCAAACAACTCTTTTGTACGCGAATACAGGAGCGATGTTATTTGGATGTGGAATCTTTGCTTTACTAGGTATGAAATCACATCAAACCGTTCATCGGATTTTGAAATATGCTCTTTTATTTTTGCTGGTAGTTTGTTTGCTCTTAACGGGATCTCGTTTAGCTATTACAATCACTGTAGTTCTTTTGTGTTCATATTTTCTACTCTTAATAAATGCGAAGAAAATCTTGTTTGCATTTTGGGGGATTGGGATTATTGTTACAATAGTTGCAATTACAACAATTCCAGAAAGAGTCATCGGCACCTCATTAGCTTTGCGACTGATATATTGGTCAGATGCTATAAGGGCGATAATCAGATATCCGTTTTTTGGACTAGGCGCAGAGGGTTTTATTTTTAGAATACATGAACTTCAGAGCGCAATATATGTTACAAGAACAGTGCATAATGGTTTCTTACAGGCAGGGATTGATGCTGGAATACCTGCCGTAATAACATTGTTAGTATTGTTTTTGATTTCTTTAAAAAATCGTTGGAAAGAAAACAAAGGAGCATTTTTTTCATTGTTGTTATTAATGTTTCATTCTGCTGTGGATTTTAATTTATCATTCTTTCCTGTTTTAATGGTCTTGGGGATGCTTTCTTTATCGCAAGAAGAAGAAAACTGTTATCCTGTAATCACAAAACAAACAATAATTCACAGAACAACTACTGTTTTTCTTGCTTTCATAATATCAACATCGTCTGTTTATTTATCAGTTGGTGAGCGATTCCATTCTGTTGGGGAGAGAGCGGCGCGATTCGGTGAGTTTGGTCGTGCTGAAGAAGCATATCGAATCGGGCTTTCAATGATGCCACAGGATTTTAGAATTACATTTAGACTTGCATGGGTTTATATACAAACAGGAAGACCAGAAAATGCGATAATTTTACTTAAAGATTCTGATCCATTAAGGTTTAACAGGGCGGTTCGTAGTCAGCTTCTCGTAATGGCATACAGAGATTTAGCAAAACTGGAAGAATGGGATAACGAAACTCTTTCTCAAATAAAATATGCTCCTTTCCGACAAGAAGCATATTTAGACAGGGATTGGTTTTTACTTATTGCATATCTCAGTTCGTTTATTACTGAATTTGAACTTGAATACGAACAGGCATTGCTTCGCATAATGATGGCTGAAGCTAACGAGTCATTGCATTGGCTCAGTGGTTTTAGGGTTGAGAGAGATATGTTACTTAGGTTAGATTAACATTTAAATTACGCTATTCATACTCTTTGAATCGCCAATTTAAACATTAATCAAACCAACCATAATGACCTACCACACTACCACCGACACCTATTTCGAAGTCCCTAACAAAATCCCAACCAACGGCAAGACCATCGACAATAGTTGCCCTAATTGTTAGTATGTGTTCCCATCCATATCTCCCCCATGCACCGCTTGAAATTAAATTATTGCCTACTATTCTTGTTCCATCGCTCGCATCCCAAACAATACTCCAAGTAATTTCTCTATTTGTTGCATGTGCAGGATTTGCAATTACCGATGTGAGAGGAAATGGCGTTTCCCACATTATGCTCATAGGCATCCCAGTTATACTCGTCACGGGAACATGTGGTGTAGGTGTTGGCGTAGGTGTTGGTGTTGGGGTAGGTGTTGGTGTTGGTGTAGGTGTTGGCGTAGGGGTTGGTGTAGGTGTAGGTGTTGGTGTTGGGGTAGGTGTTGGTGTTGGGGTTGGTGTAGGTGTTGGCGTTGGCGTTGGGGTTGGTGTTGGAATCGGTACAACGGCTATTTCGCTGTGTGCTACATGCCCACCATCAACCGTTTCAACTGTAACAATGGCTTCTCCTGTTGATATTCCTGTTATTAATCCTTCGTCAGTTACAGTTACGATGTTGTAATCGCTACTACGCCATAGAAGACTAGGGTTTGTTGGAAATAGAGGGTCAATAATTGCATGTAAAAATTCGGATTCTCCCACTATTAAAGTAATGTCAGTTCTATCCAGTGCCACATCAACAACACTAATGGTAATATCAATTACTGTAATATTTGTTTGCGACACATGCCCTCCACTAACAGTTGTGGCTGTGATGGTTGCTGTTCCTTCTGAAACAGCAGTCACCACTCCATCGGCATTTACAATGGCAACATTAGTATTGCTACTGCTCCAAATTACACGATCATTCGTGGAATCAATGGGATATATATTTGGGGTCAATGTTTCCATATCATTAACTATTAATGACATGGATGTGGGTGCAATATTTAAACTTAAAACGGGAATATAGTTCGGCGACTCATCATTGTCATTGTCTACATTTGTGACAAGCCATGTAATTCCCGCAAACAAAAGGATTGCAAAAACTGCTACAAATCCTATAAATGGAAGGATTTGTGCTCTTTTTTTTATTCCTTTACTTGCATTTATAGCTGCACCGAAAGCTACAGCGCGATCAGGTCTGTCTGGTGAAATAATTTTGGCTGATGGAAATTCGTTTCGCAAACGCGCCTCAACCATAGGCATTTGGCTTGCTCCGCCAGATAACAGAATCACATCAATGGGCTTTTTATCAGTGCATTTTTTAATTGCATCATGCACTAAATCAATGGTTTTTTCTAATTCATACTTGGCTTGCAATTCAAAATCATTTCGAGATAATCCTTTTACAGTAAATATATCGCCGCTACTGGAATCAAAAGAAAATGTTACAGCATTCTTGCTGGAGAGTTCTTCTTTCTTTTTTATGACTTCAAGCAGAAATTCGTACCTATCATCCTTTAACAGAGTTTTACCCGGATTTTTTGAAATTATATATTGACCCAGCTTTTTATCCCAATCCGTCCCTCCTGTGTCGGTATCTCCACTCGTAGATAAAACTGTGAAATCTTGTTTTGACACACACTCAAGGACGGCGGCATCGAACGTGCCACCGCCTAAATCATATACTAATACCCTGCTTCCGTTTTTCATTGTGTTACTCTTATTTAAAGTAACATAACTTAATGCAGCGGCAACAGGTTCTGCTATTATTTGTATTTGGGGGGTATGCGGCTTGGAAGCTTCAATTGCACAATTAGTAATAAACTTGGCAAAATCGTCATTTTCGTCATGTGCAGGGATTGCAATTGACAGCACATCTAGACTTGGATTGCGTTTATACTCACTTGGATCGTCATTTTTTAAGTTGTTTATGGCGTTTACAATCAAGAATTTAAGAAGTCTAATAACTATATAATTAATCGGAACATCTCGACTACCAAGTGGCAATTTAACAGATAAGTGCGACCTACGAAGAAATCTTCTTTTTATGTAGGTTATACCGTTTTGAGGAGACCTACTACAAAGTTCCCTTGCTAGTACGCCAATAGTTTCGCCAGTTGAATCCTCATAATAAAACACCGTAGGAATGCCTTTGTTTTCGTCGTAAATATTTATGTCATTACCTACCAATGCGACGGGTGTTGTAGTGCCTTCTTTGCAGGTTGCGACAAAGGAAAAACAAGTTCCAAAATCAATCCCAAGTTTCACCGTACTATCTCCCTTTCTTTTTTCGCACTACAACCTTGGCTTTTCTTATTATTTTTCCGTCTAGTTTATATCCGGGAGAAATTACATCATGGACATAAAAGCCTTCACTGTCGTCAATACGATTTTCTACATCGTGTTCATCAAAATTATAGGGTGCATTGCGACCCGGCTTGAAAATTTCATATTCTTCTAATAAACCGTCAATTAATGTCGTGAAGTCGTTAAAATTATTATTAAATTTAGCTAAATTGTCATCTTTCAATAACAGTTTAGCTTGCTCCAGTTGTTTATCAGCCCAATTTTGCATACTTAGACACAGTCTCAAAAATCTCTTTGAGTATTTATAAAAGCATCGTCTGTAATCCAATAAACTATCTTTTGGTATTGCGTTGACTGCATCATCATTCAAATCATCATTTTTAGAAGCATTCTCTGTGCAATCATCAACTGAGTTGCATCCCGAAAGGAATACATTGTTTTTTTCGTTATACAACTCTCTTAGGGTGTTGAGTTCTTTGATTAAATCCTTATTTTTTCGCCTTTCGCTCTCCAGTTCCCTCTTAATTTGTTTTATCAAGGTAGTATCCTTTTTCTTGTCCGGCATGGAAACCTCCCAACTTACAATGAATACAACTATTTAATCTGGCTCTAGCGTGTTAGCACTATTTTTTATCTGATCCACTCTATTTGGATCTAATCCACAATCTTTAAAGGCGCGGGCTCTAATAATTTCAATTTCATTTGGAAGACCGTTGATAATGCGGAGCATACTACAGCCAGCAAATGCATACCGTCCAATCTCTTTTATTCGAGAACCTTTTTCGATATGGATTTCCTCAAGTTCAACACATGATTCAAAAGCACCTGTATTTTTAGGAGAGTTTGGCTGTTCATAACCAATAAATTCAACACTAGCAGGGATGGTCACAGATTTAATGTCCTTCCCTTTAAAGCAACCACCCTCAAGTATCCTTATTGAAGATGGTATAACTACGTCTTCAGAATCCCCAACATACTCTATTAAAATGTCATCCAATGATTCAAAGGCTTCAATGCCTTTAGAATCATGTCTCCTCGAAAAAATTTGAATTGTCGAAGACTTGGGAATCGCCCTATCCGCAAGCGATTTCAAAAAAGAGATAATATCGTCTTTATAAATTATAAATAGCGCAGGAATCACTATCAACACTACAATAAAAAGTTGAGGTGTTTGTTGACTTTCAACTTCAATTTCAAGCCATGCAGTAACCACTCTGAAATTCTGCCCCATCAGAAGTGCAACAATAATAATTATGGTTGCACATACAATTCGCGCATAGGCTAATTTTCTGTAGTGGTCAAATCCATTAGAAAAAACAGGCTTTATTAACTTTTCAAGAATATAACCGCCTGTTATTTTTATTTCCTCGCTACCGCAATTTCCACATTTATATGGATCGTCAACTCTTGTTTTACATGCTTTGCAAAAATACAGCTTCACAATTACACCCCACTACTACTTCGCATCGTGCATCTCCTTGAAAATTTCTAGGTTTTTCAAATCATCTGTTTTAACACTGCTGACAAAAGTCCTAAGTGTGCCATAAATATCATTCTTTGTTATAATTTCCTCGTCAATACTCAGCCCAGCTTCTTTTGCTTTTATACATCGTTCAAGCACAAAATCCTTGCACCTATTACAAAATTCTGACACATCTGCACCGTTAAAACCCTCTGTTTGCTGAGACACATCGTCAAAATCAATATCACCATCTAATGGGATACCTTCGAAGCATTTTAGCAATATATGTTTACGTGCCTCAAAATCGGGTAAAGGGATGTATAGCTTAACAGAAAATCGCTTGCTTCGTACCATTGCGCTATCTATGTCCCACGGACGATTAGTAGCTGCCAATAACAACAGTAGAGTATCCGATTTTTGAAAACCATCTATTTGACTCAAAAGTTCGTTTACAACACGAGCCATTACTCCCGAAGACCCCGTGTCACGGTTTGGTGCAAGGCTATCAAACTCATCAAAAAAGATAACAGCCGCCTTTTCTTTTCTAACTTGATTAAATAATGCACTGATGTTCTTTTCGGCTTCGCCATACCATTTACTCAACAAATCCGAACTCTTAATTGAAAAGAATTTCGCACCCACTTCGCTTGCGATTGCCTTTGCAATCATCGTTTTGCCTGTTCCCGGTGGACCATACATCAATACGCCGCCGCCCATGTCTACTCGGAACTTAAGATAAACATCGGGATGCTCTCTTGGATATATCACCCTTTTGCGTATTGTGTCTTTGACCTCCTGTAATCCGGCAACATCATCAAAAGTCATTCCCGAAATTTCCGAAGGGGCAAATTCTGTTTCATCGTCACCATTTTTTTCGGCTTTGGATGCAGATTCATTTTTTCTTGATTCATGGTTAGGTGTATCTTTTTTAATGCTGGGCATAGATCCATCAATGCCCAATGAATCGGCATACGAAACAACTTCCTCTGCGCGTTCCATCATGATATATTTTATTTCTTCATCGGCATCAAGAGCCAAAGTAAGAAGTGCGAGTCCTGCAAATTTGTATTGTTTTTTGGCTGTTTCAAAATCTCCAGCTTTTTTTGCTTCAGTTGCTTTGTTATAAAAATTATTAAACTCATTCAAATCCACAGTTACACCTCTTTCTACAATTATGAATCCATTTCGCCCTTTATCTCAGCCATCCGAGCCAAAATTCGAGAGTTGCTATCTGTTTTACTGCCAAACAACTTTGCTCTTGCGTCTTCGCTAGACATAACATGGTCTTCCCCATCATTGCGGATATGCCCCGTTAATCTACCTAATGTTTTTCTTCCCGATTTCGATGGAGTAGTCGTAAGCTTTCCTTGGAGTATCATTTCTGCTCTTTTTACATCTTCTCTTTTAGGTCTTTTCGCCACATCGGTTGAGACACGCTTTGCTAATTCAACAACAATATTATCCAAAATACTGTCCAAAGAATCTGAACCTGCGACACCATCGCCCACACCGCTGATCAGTTTATTAACCTCATCCAAGGCTTCTTCATGAGAAACAAGGTCATCGTGTGTACGTCTATATTGCGACACTAACTCATCCTCATCTTTAGGTGAGGCGTTCAACGCTTTTTTTTCAAGTTTTTTCAACTCGTCTTGCAAGATGTCGATTTTATCTTCAATCTTGCTTTTTTCATTGAACAACTTAAAGTCGCTGTCTTCTTTCTTTTGTTTTGCGCTTTTCAAAAAATCGGGCATTGGCATGATGGTCTCCTCTATTCCTCTATTATTGTTTTAGGACTTGAAATTTCCAAACTGGATTTGGGTACAATTGGTGAATGAACCTCTTTGGAAACAGGTATTTCAACAGCATCAAAGTTTCTAAATCTTCGTTGGTTTTGTTTAATATTTTCGGCAGTTTTCGCCTTCGTGCCTTCTTTATAAAACGCTGACATTTGCGATTTTTCTTTTATTTCTTCAGATATATTTTGCGCGTCATATATCTTTTTCTCTCGCTCTAAATCGGCTTTCCTTACCCTTGTTGATAATTCCAACATGATTTCAGCTATTTGCTTTGATTCAATAACTGCTCGTTTATATTCAAAGGCGTATATATCGTATTTATTGGGGTCTTTTTCAAGGTTTACTAACGCCCTGTCTGCCTCATCCAAATATTTACTCATTGAAATATCGTATTCTTGTAATTGAATTTCTACAGGGTCTTTTAATTGTTCGTAATAATTGCTAAAACCAATGCGAGAATCTACAAGTTTACCGATATATCCCAATAAAGTATGGACAGTTTTTTCATTTCCATCGTTCAGATTGTATCGCAACATTGATATCAATTTAACAATCATTCCATCTATATCTTTCCACTGTAAATGGTATTCAGTGTCCAACTGCATTTTCCCGATTAATGAATCCAATCCAAGTCCTTTATATCGATTGGAGGTGTCTTGCAATTTACCAACTACATCAAGAAGTGATTGTTCTGCTTTTTTCTTTTTGGAAAACATGAGCATTTCTATCCCTCCAAACTACACCCTGTTTGTATCTTTGGTGCTGAGTTGCACAACTGCACAGCTATATGAAATAGTCATTTCTGCATCTATAGTATCTCTTAACGAGGTAACAACTTGAGATGCCTGTCTATAACCTATCGAATTATTAGAAAATGTCTGCTGTAGCAGACTACCCCAATGCTTTAGCCAAAGGTTCTTAAAATCATCAACTAAAATTTTATTTGTGGTGATCCCATTAAGTTTTTCAAAAAATTCTACTGGATACTTGACTTCAAAACCAACAACCCCATTGAGACCGAATTCATGAGATAAGTTGCCGTTTTCCATTTCGCATATGAGCTTCCCAACACCCCAAGTGATATCAAATCTCATCTTCACTAGATATATTGCATTAGAGCCACTAACCTTGCCTCCGATATGCGGTAATTGTCGTATGTCTTTTCCGTGAGTCATAGCTATGAGCGAATAGCCATGAGGGGCAACATAACTTTTGTCAAAAAAGCTAATTTTTCTTGGTTTCCTGTAGCGCATTATTAAAATGTTAGATTTTGGCGGTGCAACCTTCTTCATACACATTACCTCAAGGCTGATTCGGTTTTATTAATCAAGCGTAACACGCATTAAATATTTTTCTGACATCTGATGCCGCCATGATCTGACAACACATAGCAGCAAGGATTGACTCCCATATATTTACAGTTAACCCTGCAGTGTTCCCCACTTGACACCAAACTATTCATGTCCAAGTATAACCCAACAAAAGGGAAAAATCAAGAGACAGACAATGACGAGTGTTAGGTATTGCCTAACATATTTCATGAAGGCTTCTCTGTAAAATTGTGTTAGGTGATGCCTAACATGAAAAATATTAAGTACGATGATAATGTTTACGATACCATTCGAAAGAACATAAAGAAATACCGCAAAGATAAAAAAATGACTGCCGCTGAATTGGCAGAACTTGTTGACTTGTCGCATGATTTCATTCGGCAAATAGAGAGCGAGAAGGTTAGCTATAATTTTTCTGTTGAAACATTCTACAGGATTTCTGTTGCGTTGGGAGTAAGCCTCGATGCTCTTGTGAAGAAATAAAGGCGAACATATATTGTGAAAGCATCGGTGTTATACAATCTTGAAGAAACGAAAAAACCTCGCTTTGCGCGATGCTGACTTTTTTGGACAAAATTTATTAAACCCAGCCTTGGCATACCATGTATGTAACAAGGCTATTTTTATGCCTAGCTGGAGGTTTTGTCCATGATTTACAAACCCATTTACACATTGGATGAATTACAAAAATACATTTCCGGCGCGAGTCATGTCGGTTTTGATTTTGAAACTGCACCGCTTGCAAAATACCGCACCGAGGAGAAGGCTTCGTTGGATGCCCATAAATCCCATATTGTCGGGATTAGCTTTTCTATTGCCGAGGGCGATGCTGTTTACTTGCCGCTGGCGCACACGATTGGTGAAAATGCCACCAACCCCGAAGCCATATGGCAGTGGTTGGCTGTGTTCTTCGCTGATTCTTCCATCGTAAAGATTGCCCACAACTTGGCATTCGAGGCACAATTCCTGTATGCCTTGGGCATTGTTGTGCAAGAGCCATGTTATGACACCATTGCCGCCGCGCAGTTGATGTACAAAAATGAAAAAGAATTCCGTTCGCTTGGTGACTGTGGATTGAAAACATTGGTGTCTGAGTTTTTTGCAGAACAACTGCCATCATATGCCGATGTAGTCGGTGACCACCACTTTGACGAACTCGACCCAGCCGCTGACGCGACCGTTCGTTACGCTTGCGCTGATGCAGATTATGCCCTGCGGCTGTACCATTTCTTTAATGGTTGGTTTGACTGCATTCTGCCAAAGCATCGTTTTATTGCGGAGAAGGTAGAATCACCAACAGCAGTGTATGTGGGTATCATGAAATATAATGGTCTGCCCATCGACCGTCCGCTAATGGAACGCAAAGGCACTGAGGCGGCTATGAAGCTGACTGAGATTCGAGATAAAATTCGGTTTATTATTGGCGATGTTAAAATTGGCGAGAACGCATCGACCACTGCCTTCAAACGTTATCTGTTCGAACATTTGAAATTACCCAAGATGAAACTCACTGCTAAGGAAAAGGATGCACTGGACGATGAAGCCATTATACTCCTCAAGGAATGGTGTGTCACTAATCGTTCTGAAATCGTGGAATTGCTGGAACTTGTGCAAGAGTACCGTCATTGGGGGAAAATTAAATCCACCTACATAGATGGCTACTTAAAATATGTTAATTCTGCCACGGGTAGACTCCATCCCGACCTCATGCCCTTGGCTACGGCAACAGGGCGATTCGCTTCCAAAAATCCCAACTGCCAAAACATGCCTCGCGCCGGAGCGGATGATGTTGGTGTGCGTAACTTTATTCTCGCGCCTACAGGCAAGGTTCTGCTTGCGCTGGATTTCTCCCAAATAGAACTGCGTGTTGGTGCATTCTATTGTAAGGACGAGAAGATGCTGGAAACCTACAATAATAATGGTGATATACACGCACTCACCACAGGCGTTATTTATCGCATATCTTTGGATGCCGCATCCGACCGACATCACCCATTATACAAGGAACGCCGTACCATTGCCAAGAACTGCAACTTCGGCACATTCTTTGGCTTGTTCCCCAAGGGATTACAGAAAACCCTCAAATTCAAAGCAGGGCTGGATGTTGATATTTCCGAGTGCGAGAAAATTATTATGAATCTAAAAGCAGGGTATCCGCGCTTGTCACGCTGGCAAGAAGAAATTAAGAAAAGGGCAAGTTTCCGTAAATACACAGAAACATGGCTTGGGCGGCGTAGGTTTATACCTGACATTGCTTCGTCCAATTGGGGCAAGAAGTCATTTGCAGAACGTGTTGCCATGAACACTCCAATACAGGGAACTGCCGCGGATATCCTAAAATTGGCACTTGGGCGAATACTTGTAGGCTTGCCTTCACGACCATTTTTGAAGCCTTTGTTGCAAATTCATGATGAATTGGTGTTCGAAGTACCCGAAAATGAAGTGAAGAATGCCATCATTTTCATCAAAAACTGCATGGAAACATGCCCTTTTGATGGGTTTTCTGTGCCGATTGTAGCCGAGTCCTCAGTTGGTTCTCGCTTTGGCGAAATGAAAGAAGTGGAGGGAGAATATGTCTGATTACAGTTTAAATCCGATTAAGATTTCCGCAGAAGAATTTTTAGGTGCATTCTTCCAAGCAGGGGAGCGAGTTTGCATTCGTATTCTTCCCGATAAACTTGGCAGTGCATTTACAGGGCTGAACTTGGAAACCACACAAGGGCATTTTGACAGACTGGAGGAAGAACTGCATAATCATAATGCAAAAAACAGAGGCGTATTTTATGTTGTAAACTCCGGCGGTCATGAAGATGCACACATAAAGCGCATCACCGCACAATTCATGGAAAGCGACAAAGTTCCCCTTGAAGAACAGCTTGCACGAATTAAAGCATTTCCGCTTGAGCCATCGCTGGTGGTAAAAACCCGTAAATCGTTACACACATATTGGCTAATAAAGGATGGGAAAGTTTCTGAATTCCGGCGCATCCAACAGGGGCTTGTTGCTCACTTTGATGCCGACCCCAAGTGCGTAAATGAAAGCAGGGTTTTCAGACTTCCCGGATTTAACCACTGTAAAGATGAGCCGATTATGGTACAATGTGTAAAATACAATCCCGAACTGAGGTACACCCAAGAACAACTGGCGGCAGTCTTGCCTGATGTAGAAGCACCGAAACTTTCTGATGCGACGTTTGTTCCCAAAGGCGGCACGAACTTGGGATTGAAATTAGTTGGACTTAAATGTCAGTTTATAAAATATTGCGGCAAAAATGCCAAGACCCTAAGTGAGCCGGATTGGTATGCAATGATTACGAACTTGGCAGTATTCTCCGGCGGTGATGCCGCAATCCACAAGATGTCAAAGCCGTACCCTAAGTATTCATTTGAACAGACCGAGGCGAAAATTGCACATTTCCACAAATCTAAAACCAAGCCTATGACTTGTGCAAAGATATCCGAAAATGGATTCAAATGCCCCAATCTCCAAAAAAATGCTTGCAAGTGCAAATCCCCGGCAGGATTAGCATATTATCCGTTGGAAATGAAGGACATCCACAAGCGTTTTGATTCATGCAAACGAACAGGCGTTTTGACAGAAGATGTTGCCGCTGTCCGTGCATTTATTGAGGATTATATGTACAACATAGATACAGGCATGGTGGAAGCATTTGTTAATTCCAATGTGAAAGAGCGATTCGCCTTCAAGACCCCGGAACTAAGACGGTTGGTATCTTTCCATAAAGAAAAGTACAAACATTTCTACAACTCGCCCCAAACTGTGCAAGAGCGTGTTGGTGGCACTGAACTTCCCCATTGGTTTGAAGTAAACGACCGTGGCGGACTTCGTTTTATGCCCGGTGTATTGGCAGACCACTGTGCGGCAAATTCCCCTGTATTTTACTGCGGCGAGGAGTTTTACTTTTACATTGATGGCTATTACAACTCCAAGAAAGAACTTAACGCAGAGAATTTTATTCGCGAACACATGGTAACTGACAGGCATAGAACTTCCAATCAGATTGCGGATGCCACACACCAATGGAAGATGCAAATTGACAAGGATGCCCATGAAGTTAATCCCAATCAATATTTGATGAACTTCGAGAATGGTCTGTATAATCTACTCACCGATGAACTTCTGCCCCACGACCCCAACGTGTTGTCCACAATTCGGCTTGGCGGCAAATACGACCCCGATGCAAGCTGTCCTGTTTTTCTAAAATACATAAACGATGCCCTGCCGGAAACGGAGATTCCGTTGATACAGGAAATGTTTGGTTATATGCTTGTGCCTGTAAATAAAGCACAAAAAGCGTTTGTGATGCTGGGTAAGGCAGAAAGCGGCAAGTCTACTTTATTGTATATTGTGCAAGACCTTCTGCTTGGGAGGCAAAATTGTGCCAACCTTGAATGGCAAAGCATGGAGAAGGAGCGGTTTGCAATTGCACAAGTGTTTGGCAAACTTGCCAACATTTTTGCGGATTTGCCTAACGAAAAAATCCGCACGACAGCACTATTCAAGGCAATAACGGGCGAAGATTATATCTCAGGGCAACACAAGTTTAAGGATTTCTTTTCATTCAAACCATTTGTGCGTTTGCTTTATTCCTGTGAAGAAATGCCCAAAAGCGCAAGCGACCGTTCCGCCGGATACTATCGACGTTTAATCATTATGAACTTTTCTAATGTGGTTGACCCTGCAAAGCGTGACAGAAATCTTAAAGAAAAGTTGGCACGAGAAACAGATGGGATTCTTGCATGGAGTATTCTTGGGCTGAAGCGACTGATGAAGAATGATTTTTGTTTCTCTGAGACCGCCAGAACCAGAGCCGAACTTCAAAAATACAAAGCGGAAAACAGCACTGCACTGACTTTCATTTATGAAAACTGTGTAATCGAACCAAAGGCAGAAGTTGGGCGGCAAGAGTTGTTCAATCTCTACATCGAATATTGCAATGACAACGGCATGAAGTACCACCTAACACAGCAGAAGTTTAACGCAGAACTGGATGGGCTGGGCTTGGCACGTGTTACCACTCATGGTGTCCGTAACTGGCGAGGCATTCGTCTTTCATAATTCGACGTTGTGATTCGACATTGCATTCGTCATGTTTAATTTTTTTTGCTTTTACAGTCACAGGTCTGCACTGCCATTTTACTGCCGATGACACCGAAAATATCCAGTACCCATGCGGTTTGCTACAGCTTTAACAGGTTTAGCCAACCCTTAGCATATACTTTCTGCGAAACACAAAAAAGATATAAAAAAAGAAAAGAATATATAGTAATAGCACTGTCGTGGTTATTCCTGTTGCAAACCCATTAATATCAAGGGCTTTGCGGTATCACTGCCATGTTAGAAGCTGTTACTTTCCGACAGGAGGATGCCTATGCCAATGAAAGCCAAGTATGCTTGTTCCTATCCCAACTGCCCAAACACCATACGAGAAGGTCGCTATTGCGCTGAACATAAAACCAAAGCCAGCCGCGAGTATGATAAATACAATCGTGTTAATCATAGTTTGTATTACGGTTCGCACTGGCGCAAGGTTAGAACTGCATATGTGAACAAACATCCACTTTGCGAGAAATGTTTAGAGCGTGGGTTTTATGTTCCCGTTGACGAGGTACACCATATCCTTCCGCTTGATGAGGGTGGTACTCATGCCGAAGATAACTTGGTGTCCCTTTGCCAGTCTTGCCATACTAAGACAAGGTGAGTTTGTCTAGTGTTTTTGATTCCCCACTTTGTTGTTTGTCCTGTGTTATGACAGCGCATTGCATTAATTATTTCCCGGCTTCCCTGTGAAACGGTAGGGGCATCAACATCCTCCCAACCTTTCCCGTAAGCACCGCCCAAGGGTTTCACGCATTGGGGGCGCGATTTCAAGTTTTGCAAAAAGTCCGTAGAAGCCAGTATCTACGGGCTTTTTTCTTGTACAACATCCCGAAAAGTTGAATCTGAAACCATTATCCAGCCTATTTCAACTTTTGTACAGGCTTTTTTGCGCGGAAAAAAAGAATTTTTTATATAGCGTGGGGGCATAACGCAAA
>Ga0123355_10009093_pt1 | contig 15064 bp, 11 predicted proteins | sample TergutEmb28metaG_3_FD_89872 | JGI IMG/M metagenome (GOLD analysis project Ga0123355, IMG submission 89872) | Embiratermes neotenicus P1 segment gut microbial communities from Petit-Saut dam, French Guiana - Emb289 P1 | ecosystem: Host-associated > Arthropoda: Insects > Digestive system > Gut ...
CGTATTAACGGCCGAAACATGTTGAGTAATGAATGAATATTAAATAATAAAATAAGTGGCATCAAGTTGGTTTTTTCTCTTTACGCAACTATAAAGATGATGCACGGTCCAATAAACTTAAGATTTTTTCTATAGTTGGTACAAAATGGAGTTTCTATGAGAGCTGGCAGCAGCTGGCACAATAATTAGTTCTTTTGTGTGTGTGTTTGTGTGATTAATGAATGTGTTATTTTGACTAATTGTGGTGCATAATCAGAAGTTTGAATAGTCGCGGCGTAATCCTTCACAACACAAAGATCTACTTGAAATAATAATCTTACCTATTGATGTGGGTATAATATTAGTATGAAATTAAAATTATTGTCTATTTACATACACACACACACACACACACATACACACACGGTACAAACTTTATACTAATGCTGAGTGGAAACAACTTTCAGCCTTTAATGTTATACGTGTTTCGTTGAACTTATATATATTTAGCTGTAAACGTGTTTAACATTTACTGGCATATGATACCCTGCTTGCATCTACTTAATATTATAGCTCCCCGATGTTGGCTACAAGATGTGGCCGAAACATGTAAACCAAGCTTTGTGCAGTAGCTGGAAATATAACTAGTGCGTAACTTTCACTCTTGTCGCTGCAACCAGCTAGATATTGGAAAACTACGGGAAAACATTGGGAGGGAAGGCAACTAAATTATGTGTATACAGCCCACCGAATACATTGTTCTACATTTGCTGAAGATTACATCTATTTATCATGCACAGAAGTTTTTCGAACCTTTCTGTCATCGTACGTCTTCAAGATCTGTTCGATTATGAATATTTTACTATATGAGGCCTAAATAGGTATGAAAAGTTACTTTAGTTTAAGTGAAGCCTTACGATACAGAACTACGATTGGCCAGCTTTTTCATCATGTGTTGAATAAGAACGAGCCCAAGAAACACGTATAATTTGTCTTTTAATACGTTGTGAGCATACGCTTAATTTGTAAAATTTGTAGAATTTTTAACGCCACATGATCTGCATGATAGTGAGTGAAGAAGAGGACATGTTGCAAATTTTTAAACATGCTTAAAAATTATAGTGATGAATCATGTATATAGTGACAACTTCTTGTCGTAACTCACCATTTGATACCACTGGTATACTGAATTTCTTGGTGTCCTCGCGAGCCAATGGTAATTGTTCTTCAAGAGCTGCTATGTCAGAGTTCCAACACCAATGATCGGATGTCACCAGGGAGAACAACTGCGTAGCAAACGACATAGCAAATAGTCCATTTATCGTACCCACTACCACAACACACAAGACCTTTTGGTACATCCCAAATCCTCCGATATCCTGCAGGATTCCCCCCGCATCAACGTTGAAAGCTGCAGTCATGTTTGAAGGCTTGTCAGCAGGAAAGCCCGACAAGACCTGTAATAGTCTCCAAAATGTGCAGCTGTCTTGCCGCCACTTTGGCGTCAGTTTCATGTGGAAAGCAAAAAGAAGATTCTGATTACGTCATATTTCACTTGGTACTATCTACTTAAAGTGCTTAATTGAGCGTACGTACCATGACGACGGTTGTCATGTTGTAAAACTATACGAAGCGCAATAGTGATGACTGTGCAAGTTCAGTTGTGGGTGGAAGCAACCGTATCAATGCTGCGAACGGTACAGAAATTTTCGTGTGAAAAATAGATCATCGTACTGCAGCATGACCTGTACACATGGGCGTAACTTGGAGGGGGAGGGGGATCCCCCCCCCCCAATATTTTTTTTACCTAAGAATAGTTTTTGGTTACTGAGTTGAAGAGGAGTAAATAAAGCATCTGGATGAGAGTGGAGGGAACGGGGTCTATGTATGTTAAGGATTGTTTGAAACTAATCTTCCCTCTCTTTCTAACTTGACTACTACGTAAAGTACCTATGGTCAGTTCCAGCCCCATGCTCTTACGCCGCTGATCGGTTATGCAGCATGAAATTGAACTGATCAGGACTGACGAAGTCTTGTGAAGATAGTTCTGTGTTTAGGCCTAAGCACTGTATGTGTATGTCTCGTGTTTTCTCAAATAACCCTAGTCTTTCATTACAGAGCATTGTAATAGGAGCCTTAGACTACATAGGCGACAAAGATGAAGGCAGCAAGCACCTCCGAAATGTCGGTAATTAATTACCCATAAACGGCGTGTATACCAGAAGACTGGTGCGTCTGTATTGGAAATATTTAGCTCTTCAGTAGGCCTAATGCACTTCTGACGTATTCGATTCGAATGTAGAGCTTTAATTTGTTACTTAATAACAGTGGCATCAGTTACAGAATGCATTCAAATTTCAGACTCTTGGTAAATCCCTACAATAATTCTGAGTTCTTGGTTGCCTGTGCTGTTAACATGGAGAACAGCCGGAAACATTCGTTGGCACATCTTCGATGTCTCGCGCTCTACTCGATATGAAAGCAAACACGTTCTAACGTCGGGCACTACAAATACCTACATTAGAGTGGGAGACATCATTACTTACAGTGGTTAACACACTTGACTTAACTGATAATGACCTTGAATTATGTTGGCCAACAGTCAATGCCACGTGAATTAGACCTAATTTTTAACCAAAAATAGGTAGCCCGTATTAAGCACTAGAGAGCGTTTCCTATTCAGAATGTGAAGCCTGTCCCAACGATATCTAATAGCATCAAGAATTCGGGAATTTGATTACAGAGAAATTAGCACATAAGTATGTATATTTTGCCGTAAGCAATGCAATATTAAACATTACAAGAAGATACTCAAGATATACTCTTCATGCATGCGGGTTTAAAAAAAAAATATTTGAGGAAATTAATAGTTTTGCGGCAGCCGAAAATCGACGTCTGCAAGGAGATGTTACCGAATCAAAAAGGGGTGGAAATTAAATCTGCTTTTTCAGGCAGAAATAATGTTATTAGACGGAAACATATATATTTTAAACGTCAAATCACACTTCCTCAACGCACGTATAAACGCTAGAGCCGTTCGGGGCACACGCACGGATAAAAGAGGACGGCGGGTTCTGCTTGCAACTACACACACTCACAAAACTTCTCTGATCCATGCTTAACTGACAGCGTGATGTGTTCAATGACGTTTATAGTGCAGTGCATGGTTTTTGATCAGCGGCGGATTTAGCTGAGCTGGCGGACGGACCAACTGGTTATGGTACAGTGGCGAGGGATGGGTCTTTATTTGCTTGGAACTTTGGTGTGACAAGGTCAACTGTACCCATAGAGAAGGAGAGAAGGACTAGGCCAAAATTTACGCTGTCGCTACTGTAGTGATTCTGTCCCATTCTCCCGCATGAAAATTTCAACGGCCAGAAACAATGCACTGCACTATAGAATTGTACCCGAGATGATGCACGTATTCGGTTATTCGATGCCTTTTAAATACCCCTGATCAACGTTCGTGATACACTTAGCATGGAATTCGTGATGGCGCCTAATATATCGGTAAGAAAGACCCGTGGTGGTGATAAACCTGCCGCATCTCTGAGATTATCTCAGTGATTTGTGTCTCTGATCGGTATCGTGTACATGTTGGGATCATGGAGTCCAATTAGTTTTTTGCAGACTACTTGGCATACATGTGAGGTACTTCAGAAGACCGACTAGAGGGTAAATAAACAGAACAACTGAAATGCATGTAGCATGTTGGTCGAAAAATTCAAACAGAAGCTTTGAGGTTTGATAGAATTCACCAGTTTTTAAAGTTTCTTGCTAGCAAAAAGACACAAAATGCTTAGCACGTAAGCAGTATGTTATGAGTTTTATTGTTTTGTTATGAGTTATAAATGCCACAAGCTTTTTTTTTTTGGCCATGTTGAAAGCGCAGGCATTATTGAATGTGGTATAGTTACTCTACTGGTATCATCAGTATGTACGGACGAGAAATTTGTCTCGTGGTTTAGTGGTAGCCCAAATGGAGTATAAGTGACAAAGTACAAAGGTGAAAGGCAAGTTGATAAATAAGAATGTAATGTCTGGCTATTGCAGGATACTATGCAGTTTAATGAAGCAAACCCAAAGGCAGCTTCATGTCTGGGAATTGCTGCTCGAGTAGGGGATGAAGAAGGTGTTAAAAGTTTGTTGAAAAGAGGTCGACGTATAGATATTGGAGATAACCGAGGTTGGACACCTCTTCATGAAGCTGCAGCAGGAAGTAAACTTGGTTGCCTCAGATTGCTACTTAAGAAAGGTACTGGTGGTGTAGCATACATGGAGTTTATAATGTTAGATGGTCAGAAATATGCACAGCAGAACCACTAGTGCCTGATCCAAGTATCTTTGAGGTTGAGTTGGATATTGAAAAGCTAAAAAGTCACAAATCACCAGGTATTGGTCAAATTTCAGCATAATTGTTTAAGACAGGGGGTAGAAAAATTTGCTATGAGATCCATAAACTTATTATTTCTATTTGGAATAAGGAGGAATTGCCTGAGGTGTGGCAGGAATTGGTCATTGTACCTATGTATAAGAAGGGTGATAAAACAGATTGTAGTAATTATAGGGGCATATCACTTTTGCCATTTATGTACAAAATTTTATTTAACTTCTTTCAAGGTTAACTCCATATGCAGAGGAAATTAATAGGTACCATTAGTGTGGATTGCTATGCAACAGGTCAACTACTGATCATATATTCTACATTCATCAAATACTTGAGAGAAAAAAATGGAAATACAATGAAGCAGTGTCACCTCTATATAGACTTCAAGAAAACTTCTGATTCAGTTAGGTGGGAAGTCTTGTATATTCTCATTGAGTTTGGGATCCCCATGTAATTTGTAAGGCTAATAAAAATGTATCTGAATGAAACATGTAGCAGAGTCTCGGTAGGCAAGAATGTGTGTGACATGTTTCCTATTAGGAATGGTTTGAAACAAGATGCTCTTTTGCCATTGCTTTTCATAAGCTTTAGAGTGCACCATTAAGAGGGTTCAGGTAAACCAGGATGGATTGAAAAAAGTGGTACACACCAGCTTTTGGTTTATGCTGATGATGTTAATATGTTGGGAGGAAGCATACATACTATAAAGAAAAATGCAGAAGCTGTAGTAGTTGCTAGTAAGGAGACTAGACTAGAAGTAAATGCTGATAAAACTAAGTACATGGTCATGTCTTGAGATCAGAATGCAGGACGAAGTCACAGTATAAAGACTGATAATAGTTCCTTTCAATGGGTGGAAGAGTTCAAATATTTAGGAACAACCTTAACAAATCAAAATTCTATTCAGGAAGAAATTAAGAGCAGATTGAAGTCAGGTAATGCTTGCTATCTTTCGGTGCCGAATCTTTTGTCTTTCAGTTTGCTATCCAAAAATTTAAAGATTAAGATATACGGAACTATAATTTTGTTGTTTTGTATGGGTGTGAAACTTGATCACTTACATTGAGGGAGGAACATAGGCTAAGGGTATTTGAGAATAGGGTGTTGAGAATATTAGGGCCTAAGAGGGATGAGGTAACAGGGGAGTGGAGAAGACTACATAATGAGGAGCTTAATGATCTGTACTCCTCAACCAATATTGTTCAGGTGATCAAATCAAGAAGAATGAAATGGGTGGGGCATGTAGCACATATGGGGGAGAGCAGAGGTTTATACAGGGTTTCAGTGGGTAAACCTGAGGGAAAGAGACCACTTGGGAGACCCGGGCATAGATGGGAAGATAATATTAAGATGGATCTTCAGGAACAGGGATGTGGGGGTAAGGGCTGGATTGAGCTGGCTCAAGATAGGGACAGGTGGTAGGTACTTGTGAATGCAGTAATGAACCTTCGGGTTCCATAAAATTCGGGGAATTTCTTGACTAGCTTAAAACTGGTTAGCTTCTCAAGAAGGACTGTGCTCCATGGAGTAAGTAAGTAACTATTGGTACAGCCATGCCATGTAGTTAATAATATTTCCGAACTTTGTCTCACGGACCCTCAGTATTTAGTCTAGGTAGTAGCACTGTGATGCGCTTGACATAATTGCAGAATTCTATTTGATATAACATATGCAAGGTTTTCTGCTTAACAAGACTAGTAGCTTATTAATGTAGGCTGGTGGTAGGTACAGTTTAATCCTTAGTCTCAGTGTATTAAGAATTGTATTGAAATTGTATCTGTTACCTCATATAAAGGTGAATTTAAAGTTGACTTTGTACATCCCATGTAGGCATGTAGGGGGAGTGGCCAACATCACTCCCTGAGTGCTTTACTGCTGGGGAAAGAATCTGCAGTACCCATTGAATAGGAGGCTGGGTGAGTTCCAGAGCTGGTATGGATGTTTTGGAGATTAGAGAAATCTCTTGCTCCTTGCAGGCTTTGAACCTAAGATTGTCCAATCCATAGCCTATTCACTGTACTGAGTGTGCTGTTCTCCCTCTCTTAATCATGTGTTATGTTAATTTTTACTGATGCCAATACTTAGGCTGATGTTTTGTTTTTTAATGTACCTATAAAATAATTTGTGTCACATATTGAGTCTGTGGGCAGTGGTTCTACCCTGGAAACCTGACCTTAGTGTAGGTAGTTTCTGGAATTAATAGTTACAGTAAACATAAAAAAAAGTTACAGTATTGTTGCAGGGCATCAGTATGTGAATCACAGGACTATGGAAGGAGAGACACCACTGCTGTTGGCGTGCATGCATCAAGACAACACAGATGTAGTGCGCGTATTACTTGAGCACGGTGCAGATGTTGACCTGGGGAACAATGAAAATCATACACCACTTCATGAAGGTACAGCAGGGTTCCTAGTGTCACGCAATAATCTTATATTCTTGGTACCTGAATCACAATCTAAAAAAGCTGGAAAACTCTATTTTAGATTGACATACTCAAATTCTAATATTGTGAATACGGCTTTGTTGTACTCCTTTTAAAATGTGACTATACTTTGTCAGTGGTAAATATAGTAGAGGGTTGATTCTTCATGTAATAGAATGCTCAGTATGAAGTTGGCGCTTGTAGCACAGAGTTACAGGATAGATGACCCTACATGTTGGTTATGCATTGTAAAATTACATGTGTACTAATACATGACAAAGTTTTGTTGTTTTCCAGTCTGTGGGAATGGAAAAGTCCAGATTGCAGAAGTACTGATGGCACATGGGGCCAAGTTGAATGCAGTGAACTTCGATAACTTTACCCCATTGCACTGTGCAATTTCTTCAGTAAGTTTGCCTTTGCTGCTATAGTAAATTAAGCATCGGGCTTATGTCCTGAACATCATACTGTAGAGCAAGAGAAAAGAATGGAGCATTTCTTCCATAAGAATTTGTGAAAATACCTGGAAGTCGGACTGTTTAATATCCTACCAGCTTCCAGGGAAGATGGTGTTAGTCCAACATGGACCCTGTCCATCATCTGCTCTAAGTCACTGACTGTGACTGAGAAGGCTCTTTCTAAGGAGGCCCACCAATGTAGGTGTATTCCGTGATAGGTGTCACCTGAGGAAGGAAGCAGAACTGACTGCCAGAACGTTTTTCAGTTGTACGTTAGATGATGTGTGTCTTGATGTATTTTTGGTTTTTGAGATCATGTCATATTTCCCCACATGCAAGACGAGGTTGTTTTCCTTAGATTTGGTGCTTAAGTGTTTGAGGTTGTCTTAAATTCGCATAGGAGGGGCTGAACTGGACTGTGCTGAGCATACCGAGGCTTGCCTTGCCAAATTGTTGTGTGTGGATGAAAGAGAGAATAGAGCATGCTGTATGGGTATTACCCTCTTATTCTTGAGTGTTCTAAGTCATTTGTTATTCCGTTCAAATGACACACCATATACATGTGCCACCTGCATTAGGAATGGAATTGGGAAGTTACGACACTGGATTTAAACTAATGGTGATTAACTACATTGACAAAACAAACAATTGCAATCGTTGTAGAAGCAAACATACAAAAGTGGAGGCAACAAACAGAAGTTGATAAATGTACACTGAGCTCAGAAATATTTCACTGGCCCCAAGCATGGATGTTTCCAAGATTTAGAACAGAAACTTGTTGAATTTGTATGTGTGAAGAAAAAAACCGGAGTATTGATTCCATAGGAAACAGTTAAATATAAAACACAGGAACTTGCCAAGTCATGCAACATCATGCAGCATCATTTCAAGGTGAGCATGGGTTGATGTGGGGGGACACAATGTTGAAGCTGGTTGAGGCACTGTTCCACAAGCTGGAAGGTAGTTGGTTCAATCCCTGATGGTGTCAGAATTTTTCATTGACGAATTCCTTCCGTGCACAATGTGGCCCTGAGGTCAACTGAGCCTCTCACAGAAAGGAGTACCTTGGGGGTAAAGGCAGCCAGTGTGTAGAACTGACAGCCTCACCACATTCATGTGCCAATTGTCTTGAAATCTTGGAACCTCAACCTCCTGGAACCCGCAAGGCCTGTCCTGTCCCGTAGAGAGATTACTTTACCTTTACCTTTTATGGGTTGATGTGTCTATGATACACAGGAGTGGGTCCTTTCTGCATAGATGAATTTGTCTTCACCAGAAATTTTCATAAGACTTCGAGGAGAAGCTTGCTTCTTCTCAGCAACTTGTATTTATAGACTTTGAAAAATGGTGAGGGACCTCCTGAGCTGAATAGGAAATGCCAATGAAATGCCATTATATTTTGATATACCATCCAGTTATTCTGTCTGTGGCAAAACTGTAGTGATTAAAATACTAGGTTGAGAAAAGATGCATGTAACTGTCGTGTTGACAGTATCAGTAGGTGGTAGCAAGTTGCCACCATTCAAGACCCTAAACTGCAAAACCGTGTCTAAGAAGCAATGGCCTGGAGGAATTGCTGTCAGATGCCAGCCTAAAGATTGGATCACCAGTGAACTTACGAAGGACTGGTTGTTAGTGGCATAGAACATAACACCCATGGGGATGCTGGTTTTGGATTCATTTAAGGGACTTAGCACCAGAAATAAAAGCCACAATTATTGGCAGTACCATGCACACAGATGTTTTGGTTGTAGTGGGAATATCACACAACTGTAGGTGCTAGATGTAGTGATGAACAGACTGTTCACAGACCACCAAAAGCAGCTGTGTAGTGAATGGCTCTTGACTGGGGACCATGCTTGCACCCCAGTTGGAAGAATTAAGAAGCCCAATGTGACTCTTCTTTGTCAGTGGCTCATAATGGCATCACAGTGCATCTCACTAGAAGTGATTGTGAAGGTTTTTAAGAAGTGCTTTATAGCCATTGCAGTGGATGGGACCAATGATGGTTTGTTGTGGGATGACAGTGAAGAGGATGGTAATATTAGGAGTGAATGTGGGAAAATGAAGGCACTGAATTTGAAGATGGAGACAGTGACACTGGTTGGTAAAGGTAGATAGAATCTGACATGCTTTGTGTATTAAGTATATGAAATTAATAGTGAAATATTTTTTCGTAGCGGACTTTTATTTGGGATATTGTCTTAGATTGGGGTTGTCTTGCATTTGAGTAAGTACGGTATAATATACACCTTGTTACATAAACAGTGATGAAAATTGGATAGGGTGGCGAGGAAACAGGACAGGATATAAAGTGACAAATTAAATAGTCAAATCTGTCCATGATGTTGCTAATTGCCCTAAGATACACATTCAGTATAACATTCAAATATCCAGAAAATTGTGATCTGACAACTGTGTAATCTTGGATATGCCAGATAAGCAGCTTATGCTGTAGTAATGAATGTTTCTTGAATATATGTCTAAGTTCCAGGCTCATAATTGTTCAGATATTCTGATTAATTGCAGAGATTTTTACATAAAATGCTGATTTTTGTAAAGTATTGCTTTGAGGAGGAGGTGAAATGGCAGACAGGTAACTAGTCATCTTTGTATTGAAAACATTTTCTTTTCAATATATATAAAAACAGTATTACATATAACTTTGTCTGTTTTAAGGCAAATACCACACTTGTGAGATATCTTATCAGCAAAGGAGCTGATGTCAGTATTCAGGATGAATTTGGTCGAACACCGTTGTTCATTGCTTCTGGACTGCAGAATTGGGATGTGGTGGAGACAGTTGTAGCTGCATGCCACACTGTGGACACAAGGTTTGTGGTCTGAAATTTTGTCACCACTGTCAGAAGTCAACTTGCACTTTGCCATGAGTTGTGTTGGCTTCTTCAGCATATTAATACTGTCCTCCTATCCATGCTTTATTTGTCAAATATCTTTTAGGATTCCAGGTAGACATGAGTTTCAGAATGATACTGCCAGGCATTTTACAGTTTCACCCAAACTTAACCCTACCTTACCCATTGCATTAGGTAAAGACAAGCTGCACGCCCATACAGAAAACAGAAACATGTTTACAGTTCAGTAGTTAATATATTAGGAAAAAATATAAATTTCTACTGCAGTCATGTGGGATATTTTTCACTTCACTGTTAGACAGTCCTTGCAATTCTTGAGTGATAAAATAATATTTTAAATTGGTTTGTGCCATGGTTCAGTCACTGGGCTCAGGTTCATTCGCAGGTCATTAAAATTTATGGCAGACTGTGTGGCACTGGGACAGGTATTTCTCTGTCATTATTTTGTTTTATAAAAAAAATGGATGCTGTAATCCTTTTTACACTCATAGCACACCATGCATCCCATTAACATCATGTCATTTGATTTCCTGCAGACCAGTAGCTGTTACTGTGAGAAATTGCATGTCCAGGAACCTTTTGTCTGAAGTTATGATGACAGTTAATAGGAACTGTAATTAGGACATGTATCATAAGATATGCACTGGTGCCATGGAATTATGATAGGTACTGTACCTTACAAACTCTGTGATCAGCAATTTGGGAAAGAGCTAGTAATCAGCCTTGGAATATAGTGTAATTAGTTCCTACAGTAAGTGACTGAATAGTTGGAGTCTTATAAAATAGTAGCACTGTATTGTGAGATATGAAAGAAATGCCACTCAGTTTACACATGACATCCTGATGTGATGTGTTATTCAGTAACTGAATACACGGAGTTTCATAACAGTCTAAACAGAATAGAATTTGGTTGTGTTTAGACTGCAACAAACATTGTGTATTGAAATCCAGCTCAGAACTGTGTTTAACAGTAATTTCTTTAATACGGTGTAAAGGAGGTATCCATTGATAATTGTGAGTCACTTAAAAAAGACACAGAAATTGTATATGAGGTTGTCCTATACAGGAGGTAAAACTGTAGCGGAACTGAGAAGAGTGTCAAGTTGGTTGAAATGAGGCCATAACTCTGTTGTTCTGGATCCTTTCCAGTTCATTATTTCCCTTACCATTCAACACTAGCTATTGACCACGTGTCTAAATATACCATAAATACCATATGCTAGCCTTACCACAGACCAGAAAGTAAGGTAAGAAAAGTTATAAGGCCACCATTCTCAAAGAAAGTGGTGTGTGTTCAGTATATTTGAAAATAAGGTGGAATTAGTGTTTGGGGACATAAAAAGCCAGTCTGACCCTTTTGCACCTGAATTAAATGCCCATTGTATTCAGCAAAAGACCAGAATTTAATTGGCCAGCCCATTACTTTGCATGTTGCTGGCCGATGACAATAAATGTTTGGCTTTCTCAGCGTTGCACCGTGTTACTACCATAATCATCCTTCAGCACCAAAGGGCTTAAGGTCTCTAAATATACATTATGAAGAATCCTATTTTCATTTCATGTTTTTCCTAATTGTGCTTGGTTTTATTGTGTCATTGTATGTGGGCTGTACCGTTTTCATTTGTTCATTATCTTCGTTAAGTGGAAATGATATCTTAATCATGCGACATGCAGGGCGGCAGATGGAGCTACTGCACTCATGATTGCTGCCCAGAATGGAAACTTGAAAGTGGTAGAAGAGTTACTGAATAGAGGTGCAGATCCTGACTTAGCAGCTCATAATCATACCATGGCCCTCCATCTTGCCATACATTCAGGAAATTTAAGGTAGAGTACTCAGAGAAGTGATATTTCATGTACGGAAAACATAACACAATCTGCCATATTTACCCAATGTAGAATGATCCTGCTTATATGAAGTATGATCCTATTTCACGATCTACAGTTTTCAGGAAGAATACATGTATTTAATATTTTTCCTTCTGTTTATGCCTAGGTCTTTGAAGTGAACTTTGTGATTTTAGGTTTTGAACCAAAATTTTTAATGCATACTAAATGCCTTACCCATCTCCTCTTTCTTGATTTGGTCATACTTATAATGTTTGGAGCTGAGTATAAGTTATGAAGCGCATTATGCAGCTTTGTCAACCCTCGTGTGACGTCCAGTATCATACCTCTTAATATTCCATTAAACACTGCTCTCAGACTCCTTCAGTCAGTTCTTCCCTTCATGTGACCAAGTTTCACACCCATACAGGACAACAGGAAAAATTATAGTTTTGTATATTTTAATCTTTATGGAAACTTTTATTACAGCATTCAGTTATTGAGGATTATGCAAACAACTGATTTCGATCATTACATGTGTTGTTATTTCAAGATTATTTTGCCTTGCTACTGTGTTGTGTTTATTCTTTACTACTCACAGAATTACTATGTGTCTATTTTATTTGGGCAAATGAACAACTAAATGCAGTGTTTTATTTCTCTGTGTTAATATTGCAGTTTGGTGAAATTACTTATAAAAGTGACAAGCAGAGATGCTTTGATTCATCATTGCACACATCCTGATGCAGATGTCGGTCGCAGTTTGTGTTGTCTTGCAATTGATAGTGAACAGTAAGTTACACATTTAAAAACTTCTGTCTCCCGCGTCTTTCCTATGTTTTGTGCGTGAAGTCTTCAAAATATACATATATTAGGAAAGTGATGTATTTTCCACAGTCTCGTAATTTTATCTATTGCTGTTGAATTAATTTTTTTTATAAAGCATGCACTGAAATTTAAGTACCAACCTATTCATTTGAATGTTAAATTATATGTTGTTCTACATTCAAAGTTGTCAGGCAAATGTAATTTTCTGTGTATTTTATACATAAACTTCAAGTTGAACTTGACTGATTTTTTTTTAAAAAAAAATGGCTCATCATGCTGAAGATTGGTACATAACATACAACACAGACTCCTTGAGTTCTGACAGTCTTATCTGCAACTTTTGTTTGATTTGGTATTTTGAAATACAAGGAGAAATAAGTTCTGTTTGTACTGTATGGTATTTTCAGTGGCATTAGCTATGCAACAGTAAGATTTGTTTTGCTAGTAATTGACAGTCAAGGCCAGTGAGGTATTCGTAACAACAAACAGGACATATTAAATATGTGTGTACTTCAATAGAGCATACTTTCATACATTTCCTCCATGAAGCTAGTAACAGCTATCGGACCTCCAGTATGTATATTCTCCATCCTTTGTTACAAACCCTTGGCTACAAATAAAAATAACAATCTCAAGTAACTTCCTTAGCTGATGTAACTTCATTAACATCGCCCTTGGCCACTTCATTCCATGTTCCTTTCAGTATACTGTTTACATTAATCTAACCATTCTGTGCTGTTTAACCTGTTCACTGTTAAATTATCCATTGATCACTGATTCATTGTTATCATGTTTGTATTGTGATTCACAGCCTGGATGTATTGAAGCTTCTGATGTCAAGTGACTTAGGAGACTATATTCTACATCGTCCAGTACACCAGGAGACTGGCCCAGAAAATGATCCTCGTGTTGCGATGCAGTACTCTGAATTTTCACCAGTCAGCTTTCTTCTGTCCACACAAATGGATAAATTACAAGATGATGCTATTATATACCTTGAACTACTACTGAAACATGGTAATTCTTACAACCTCTGAGTTGTTAGTCTTGGTTTAGTCCTGAAAATTTAAGAGGGATGATCAGAAAGTTTGAGGACAATAGTTTTTCTCTATGATAACAGCATATATGCGCTACTCCACACTGTCCACTTGAAGGCATCCCCTTGTTACTTGATAAACGAATTCCAACAATTGCACCACTGTTGAAAGAATTTGTTAATATCCTCTGTTCATAACTCTGGAAGTGTAGTGTGTGACTGTTCTTCAATCATGTTAATGTCCTGAAATCTCCTTCACTTCAGTGCCAACTTGAGTTTAGGAAGAAGACAAAAGTCAGAGGGTACTATCTGGGCAGTGTGGATTGTGCAGGACACCAATCATGCCATTATTGACCAGAAGTTCCTGCACAAAACAGTGTGAGTGGGAGTAAAGTTCTGGTGAAGCAACGCTCTCCAGTGCACCACTTCTCAGGTGATTTTCACCGCACATCTTACTGTAAATACTGGTTCGTAGTTTGTGCTTGTGTTTGTCCTCTGTACTTCTGCTAATAGATGGGCACCTGAAACATTTGGCATCTTCAGATGTTGTCATTCCACTTTTGAACCAATCAAATGCTCATTGTTTCTCCTCTGAAGTGTTTTAACATCACCAAGGTCTCTGCAGTGGTTTGCCTAATCTGAAGCAAAACTTGATGTACACACACTGTTCTTTAAAGTCTGTCATTTTCTGAAGGAGTGGAAATTGCAGAGGGCATAACACATATTCACATTTCATAATGATGCATGCCAGAACTTTGAAATTAACAGCCAATAACTGCTGATTCTTCTGTACCTACACTTTTGGATGAGTTTTGTCTTAACTGCAGTAGTGTCAGCTTGTGGCCAGTCCAGAAACTTTCTGATCATGCATCTCATATTCTTCTCTATGGGTCAGTTATTAAAGTTCATGAATTCCTGTTCTCTGTAACATCATACTTATTTTCGTAATGACCAGTTTTGTTATGCATTCTGTGCCCAAAGTGCAAAGAATAAGTGCACAAATGGGATGTCATGCCTACATGTATACCTAATCTTTAAAATTACTAATTGGAGTTCCAGAGAGTTTGGTGTGCACTGAAATTTAACAAATTTTATTTGATGTGCATTGGTCAAACTTGATAATGGTTCCCAAAATCTTCAAAAAAAAAAAAAAAAAAAAAAAAAAATTATTTTAAATATAAAAACCATAATATACAAAAAAAAAATTTTTTTTTTATATATATTTTAAAAAAAAAAAAAAAAAAAAAA
>Ga0123355_10009094_pt1 | contig 15062 bp, 17 predicted proteins | sample TergutEmb28metaG_3_FD_89872 | JGI IMG/M metagenome (GOLD analysis project Ga0123355, IMG submission 89872) | Embiratermes neotenicus P1 segment gut microbial communities from Petit-Saut dam, French Guiana - Emb289 P1 | ecosystem: Host-associated > Arthropoda: Insects > Digestive system > Gut ...
CAAATGTCGCACCAAGGACGAAATGATTGATATTGCTGTTGAAGATATGGCGGCATCCTGCCTTGAATATGCGCCCATCTTGGATTGCAAATATTCTATTGACAGAATTGATGAAATGGCAAATGGACAGTGGGTTTCAGTAATCACATCGTCGGTTAACAAGAAACCATATTTTACAACGTCATACTTTACATTCAAAGATGGCAAGATAATTGACTTGGTCGAATATTACGGTGATTTTGGGGATTAAGTTTTTTGCCTTTAAAAAAACCTTGATGTCACAAGGTTTAATTGTTTTAGTTAACCATATGGGGCAGAAACAACTTTAACGCTCTTAACCCTTTTGTTACCACTTCCGCCTGTTTTTACCCAATTCTCATCATTTTCGTCAATACAAATTAGGTCAATTGAGTTTGATTTATTGCAAGCATGTGAAGCAGTCTCAAGTTTTTCTTCGCTTGGTTTACTTTTTGTTGCTTGTGTTCTTACTGTCATGTTTGCGTTCTCCTTTATTAGTATCTCTCATTCTAACGAAAATATCAAATGAATTTGCGATTATACTATATCATTATATATTTCGTCAATAACTACTAGTGTGCCTATTCTATGATAATATATATTAACTTAATTATGAAGTTGTTACCTCTAACATTCTTGGTGGTTGTTTCATAGCAGAATTTGGGGTATATATTACTCGAACACAGTCTAATGTTGCCATTGTAAGTAGTAAATGGTCGTGAACGGATTCAATAATAGCATATAACTCGGGGTTATCTTCAATTCCTGACACAACGTTTACACCTAGATGTCTTTTGCATTTTAACAAATCAAAAGTCGCTTCATGGTCAAATGAGTGCACAGGATTACATAGTAATACTACAGGAGAATCTTTTGATGCAGAGCCAGGTTGATGTTTCGCTAGCATGGAAATTTTCTCTCGCATATTGTTTTTTTGGAAATCAATATCATCAGATAATTTTTGACCTCGTTTTTTTAGTTCGCCTTGTGAGAGTGCGCATAACGCACCCTCAGACGTGCACCCTGAATCGCCAAAGCATGGGCAATCTTTCTTCAAAATCATTATTTCATCACACATTTTCTTGAACCACCGTTGTAACAGATCAGAAACCTCATGTTCATTAATAATTTCGTTGCATACCTCTTTAACAAGTCTAGCCGAAATGTGTCCACTTTTCGCAAGCGGAAGTCTTGGGTCAACACGACTTAATGACTTATCTTTCATAATTATCTTATTACCACAACACACTGCAACGTATGTTCCCGCAGATTTTGCAGTGCATGGAACAACTACATATATATCATTTTTGAAGGTATCGGTAATTAATTCGATGAGACTACTTGCATGTTTAATAGAGCCACCAAGAGTATGTAAGAACAAGTACAGCGGCTTACTTTTAGCACTATCGCTTAAACCTGCAAGTCGTTCTGTCAGTTCTTCTACGTCATCCGTATTTATCATGAATGCTCTATTCGCTAATCTTGCATGTTCTCGTTCAAATGACAATGACTTTGCACCTCTAAACTGAAATTGCAATTCGCTGCCAGCATAGAAAAATAACAATGTTGCGTTCAGTTTTTGTGCCGCGTTTCCTGCTAGTTCTTTAAATTGCGTCCATTCCACAGGCTCTTTTGTGCTAATAGTCATGGTGGAATACTAGCATGAAGCCCATGGAATGTAAAGATAAATTGTATGCGCTTGCTATCGTCAGTTATACCAAGCAAGGTTTTTCCTATAATACTATACTTTTTTAACAGCGTCTTGTTCCACCTTTAACTTTCTCCATTTCAATGTGCCATAGATATCGCACACAGTAAAGATAATCGGGTTAATAAGCATAACTGTGGCACCAGGGTTGCCGTCTGCTATGAACAGTGCCCACCACAATAGTACGGTAAGGCTGTACCCAATGTGAACCGCCAATGCCCATTTAAATCGACGAGAGATCAAATACATAGCAGCCGTTCCAACTGCCAACGAAATAGTTGAAAGTATCAGAAATTGCGCGTCCCAGTGACGTAGAAGGAAATAATAACCAACCGCCATTATTGCTTGGGAGGCTACTACCAAAACCAATTCTAGTGTTCGTGTGTTTGTGAGCACGGTTACTTTGCTTTCATCTGTCTTGCGTTGATTTTTGTTCCAGTTAATCAGCCCGTATATTGTAATCGGCATCATGATGGCAACCATATAAATTATGTCACTGTAAAACTGTGCTTGGATTGCGACTACCAGATAAAATCCTACTGAGAAAAAAGTTAGGATATATGCCTCTAGTTTTGCCTTTGCATATAACACGGCAACAGCCATGCCAAACATTGGGGCTAGGATTTCCCATATATTAGATTCGACCGCTATACCTATAGCAGGTGGCACAATAAAGGCGGCTATTAAGATTGATAACTCGAACCAATTCCAGTCGCTGAAGTATTTTTTTATTGCTTTCATTTTTATTCCCCTTTTACAACAATCACCAATAATTGCCCGTCTGTGATTGTAATAGTTGCTGTTTCATTTTCCATTACGTTGCTTATGCTCCTGCCAAAACCAACATCTAGGGTTTCGTTGGCAAGTCTATACTCCAGTCCATCTGTTGTAACGCCAATGCATTGTGAAAGCGGCACAAGTGAAACAGTTGTTCCAATCGGTTCGCTTAGAGTGACGCAGTTTCGTGCCTTGTTTAATAGTGATACGGTGTTATATTCATCAACAATTGTAGCACCACTGTGTACAAGTGAAAGTATATTGGTTAGGCTGTGGTCTAACCGTGTGCCAGTCGCGCCCATTATGGTGATGTTTGTGGCACCCAAATCTTTTGAATGCTCAATCGCGAGTTCAGAATCCGTGAAATCTTTGCGAGTGGGGAAGGACACTACATCAACGTCAGTAGGAATGTTGCCGATGCTGTCCATATCGCCGACAAGGGCAGTAACGTGTACGCCCATTTTTATTGCATGATGATAACCGCTATCTGCAGCAATTACTAAATCATCTGGTGAAATCAATTTTGCCAGTTGTGCGTGATCTTTTACCGCACCACCTGCTAAAATAAAGGCTTTTTTCATATGTTGCTCCCTCCGCGAGTGTTAACTCACAGGTTCAAAGGGTTTTTCTCAACCTAGGCAAGTTTGCCCAAGTACCCCTGCAATCCTGTCAACATTTTGACATATGAAAATTTCGTCGTCAACATAATCAACCAAACAAATTGCAAGCACTTATAGTGCTAGCGTTTTTTTAAGTGGTTTGGTATGATGCCATATGGGAATACTAAATTTTTTAAAAAAGAAGTCTAAAGCAAACAAGTTCGAAAAGGAACGCGAAGAATTGGCAATGTTAAATTTAACGACAATGGAAGATTTAGAAGGGCTTGTTAAGCCATTGCTTAGAGATGCAGTTAAAGTAATTGCCAACGAGCCAAAGACCCCATTAAAAGAAAGCAACATGAAGTCTCATTTTGGAGGGGTTCCATATTTCGAAAAAGGTGGGAAGTGGCCACAAACAGAAGATGGAATTTACTTGCAATTTATTTTCCAGATTTTTAATGATGGAAGTTTAGGGCTTCCAGAAAATATAAAGTTAATACAGTTTTTTTACGCCATAGATGGGGAGTACATGGCATTTGAAACGGAAGATTCAGGTTGGCATGTAAAAATCTATGAGAAAATTGATGCGACAAAAACAGTAATTATTGATAAGCCGAACGATGAACATTTTGGCGAATGGGATAATGTTGCATACTGTGAAATTAGCTTTGAAAAGATAAAGTCATTGCCTGATTGGGAAGGATTAGAAAGATATAATACAAATGCACAAAAACTTTCGTGCGTGCTGAACGAAGAAGAGCCATGGGAAAGTTATAGTCAAGTTTATTCAAAATTAACAGGAAGAAAACAAGAAACTGACGAAGATATTTACATTAGCCAAATTGATGGCTATCCAGTATGGATGCAGGGTGACGATACTCCAGAGTCGAGTGATTTCTTGTTGCAGATACACTCGGAGGATAACGCTAATTTGATGTGGGGCGATGCAGGATTAATCTACTTGTTCTATGACAAAAAGACTAAGAAAGTAAATTTTGTTCTGCAATGTGGCTAACAGACTTGTCTTTCTTTTCGTTCCTACCAACAAGCAACCTGACATAGAAGATTATGATGGAAATTATTACCGCAACAGCCTTGATAAGGTTAGTTGGGTTGAGGAACCAGACAATACTATTAATAATCATAGCGACCCTATAAACCAATTGACTAGAACGCATTATATGGGTGCCTTTTACCCATTTGCCAAAGTTTGCAAAAAGCACGACACCAAGGATTACCCATTCAAACCAAAGCCGCGTAAACCACCATGCCCAAAGGACCACACCCGCGGAAATCATGCTAAAGATAACAAATCCTAGGATTGATTTCCAACGTTTGACCTCGCCTTTACTGGTTTTTGCGAAAAATAGGTTTTTGAAGATGCTGACAACTTTCAGTCCAGCAAGTGACCAGTTTAAAAGGAAAGCATAATTTAGTGCTTTGAATACATTGCTGACAGCGGATAATTTCAGGGTCTTTGCTTTTTCTTTGTATTGAAATTTTATGAATGCAATAATGATGTTTATTGCCCCAAAAATTTGGGAGATAATAAACATCCATAAAATGACTGGGAGTTCCATTGTTTTATTCTCCCGTTACCTTTGTTATCTTTCTTGCCATCTTTTCATCTGTATAGCAAAGTTTGATTTTTAACGATTCAGTGAGGTGGTCAAGATAGCCATCAAGGTTATTTTGTTCGTCCGCTTCAAGGCATGAAAAGATTTCGCCATCATCGGTATAGTCGTCTTGTTGAATTGCTTTGCCTTTGTCGGTAAGTTTTATTACTTGCGCGCGCTTGTCGTTTTCGTCGACTTCACGTGTGACATAACCTTTCTTTTCCAGTTTCGTCAACATCTCGCTCATCGATGAAGGGGCGAGGTCGAGAGCGAATGCCAAATCTCGAAGACTTGACCCATCGTGCTCTTGTAACGCAGTGAGAATTCGCCCTTGTCCGTGCGTTGGGTCGAATTCTCTTTCGTTATTTTTCATAGTTTGCTTGCGGTTTTTTTGTATCAAATAACCGACAAGCGCCATTTTGTTTTGAAGTTCTTTTTCCATATTTGATTCCTCCTATATTGTTCGGTATAGAACTATTATATTTCGCTACCGAACAAATTGTCAATAGGTTTTCCGAAATATCTTCGTACTTGTGTAACCCCGATTGAATTATATCGATTTGTATAAACAAGAACTTTAATGCCAATACTATATGTATGAAAATAAGAAAACATGAAAAAGTGCACGAAGAAATGGATAATAAAAGCATAGGGAAGGCACTGGAAGACCTTGCAGCGCAAATAGACCCTAACGGCAGTTACACGGGCAACCCCGTGGATGGTGGCGAACCTATACAAGACGCAGATGATTTGTGAGTTAAGGAAGAGGCTTTTTAAAACCCAAAAGAGTTCTTTTTTCGAACTCTTTTTTTGCTATTTCCATTGACAACAGCGCTAGCATACATTAAGATACGGGGGTAAAGGAGCGAGAGATGAATTTCAAAATCACATCAAACCGCAGGCGTATTTCGTAACCACCATCTAATTACAGATGCGTGGTATTTGAAATACGCATCTGCATGATAAACATTTATCCCCCTATGCAGATTGACGCATAGGGGGTTTTTAGTTCATTAGGGAGGAAAGTATGAAAAAAATTAAAGTATTCATTGATGGGTCAGAAGGTACAACAGGCTTGAAGATTAAAGGGTGGCTCATTGCACGCGACGATATTGAATTGTTGCCAATTGATGAAAAAGATAGAAAGGACATAATGGTGCGTGCCGAGAAAATCAACGCAGCGGATGTGGTGTTTTTGTGCCTGCCAGATGATGCGGCGAAGCAATCTGTTTCTGTGGCAACAAATCCAAACACAATTATTATCGACACCAGCACAGCACACAGGTGTAACGATGACTGGGCATATGGATTGACAGAGTTGTCGCCTGAATACCTTGAAAAGGTTAAAACTGGCAAGCGAATATCTGTGCCAGGATGCCACGCTACAGGTTTCAGTGCAATGGTCGCACCGCTTGTAAACGCAGGTATACTTCCGAAAGATTATCCGTTTGTTTGTCACAGCGTAACGGGCTACAGTGGTGGTGGCAAAAAAATGATAGCGGACTATGAAGAAAGCCAAGATGCTAATAAAAGTCCTATGCAGTACGCACTTGGGCAAACACATAAACATTTGCCAGAAATAGTAAAACACAGTGGTATAACACATGCTCCAGTCTTTAATCCAATTGTAAGCAATTTCTTCAGTGGCATGGCGGTTTCCGTACCATTACATACAAGGTTATTGAATGGCAATGCAGGTGTGAAAGAAATTTATGACGTACTGGCAACGCACTACAAAGACTCTGCTTTAATTACAGTTACCATGAAAAATGACGAGGGGTTATATGCCAATGAACTCGCGGACACAGGCGAGATGCGCATAAACGTCAGTGGTAATGATGAGAGGGTAACAATCGTTGCATTGCTTGATAACCTTGGCAAAGGTGCAGGTGGTGCTGCGATGCAGAACATGAATATCGCACTTGGGATTGAACAAACAAAAGGACTAAACCTTAAAGGAGGCAAGCATAAATGAAAATAATCGAAGGAGGGGTAACCGCACCAAAAGGATTTGTTGCCGGTGGTATCCACGCAGGAATCAGAAAGAATCAGACTAAAAAAGATTTAGCAGTGATATATTCCGAAACACTTTGCGATGCCGCCGCAGTTTATACGCAAAATTTGGTCAAAGGCGCGCCGATTACAGTAACGCAGAAAAACTTGAAATCATCGGGGGGCAAGGCACATGTGGTTCTTTGCAATAGTGGCAACGCGAATACATGTAACGCGGATGGTGAAGATGTTGCAAATGCAATGTGTAAACTTGTTGCAAAAGAACTAGATATCAGCGCTACAGAAGTAATCATTGCATCCACAGGCGTAATAGGGCAGAAATTGTGCATTGACCCTATAGCAAAAGCCATGCCAGAACCTTGCAAAAACCTAAGCATTGAAGGTGGCGAGAATGCAGCGAGTGCGATAATGACAACCGATTTATTTAAAAAAGAAATAGCGGTCGAGTTCATGCTTGGCGATAAAGTCTGCAAGATTGGCGCAATCGCAAAAGGCTCAGGTATGATTCATCCGAACATGGCGACGATGCTTGGGTTTGTTACAACAGACGTAAACATTGACGGCGACTTGTTACATAAAACTCTTGTAAGCGTAACCGCAGACACATTTAATATGATAAGTGTGGATGGCGATACCTCGACAAATGATATGGTATCCGTGATGGCAAATGGCTTGGCAGGCAACGCGAAAATCACAGACGCAGGCGAGAACTTAGATACATTCGAATCTGCACTGTACACAGTATGCGAAACCCTCGCAATTAAAATCGCAGAGGACGGCGAGGGTGCAACAAAACTTTTGACAGCCGTCGTGTCAAACGCACCTGATAAGCAAAGCGCACAAAAAATTGCAAAGTCTATTATCAGTTCCTCGCTGGTAAAGTCCGCGTTCTTTGGTGAAGATGCGAACTGGGGGCGAATCCTTTGCGCGATTGGGTATGCTGGCGCACAGTGTGATATTAATAAACCAGACATTGATATTTCTTCAGCAGGGGGTGAAATTACAGTATGCAAGGCAGGTAAAGGTGCGGAATTTGATGAAGTTCTTGGCAAAAAAGTTCTAGCGGAAAAAAGCATTACGATTGCAGTAAACATGAACCAAGGTAAAGGGAGTGCCACAGCTTGGGGATGCGACCTGACATATGATTACGTTAAAATAAATGGAGATTACAGAACATGATGACAAGTTTAATTGATAAAGCAGAAATACTGACAGAAGCATTGCCGTATATACAAAAATATAACGGCAAATACATCGTGGTGAAATATGGCGGGAACGCGATGATTAATGAAAATTTAAAACATACCGTGATGAAGGACATAACCTTACTTTCACTTATTGGCATCAAAGTGGTGCTTGTACATGGTGGTGGTCCAGAGATTACTTCAATGCTGAAAAAAGTGGGAAAGCAAACCGAGTTTGTGAACGGACTTCGTGTAACAGACGCGGAAACCGCCGAGATTGTGCAAATGGTGTTGGCTGGCAAGGTTAACAAAGACCTCGTTGCGCTTATCAGCAAAATGGGTGGCAAAGCGGTTGGTCTGTGTGGCATTGATGGTGGCATGATTAAACCAAGAAAGGTTTCGGATGAACTTGGTTTTGTAGGTGATGTGGAAAGTGTGGACGTCAGCATAATCGAAAGCGCGATGGCTGGCGGTTTTATTCCTGTTATCGCAACAGTGGGCACGGATGCAACGGGACAGGTTTATAACATCAACGCGGATATTGCAACCGCGGCAATCGCGGCAAAGTTGGGTGCGGAAAACGTTGTATTTATGACGGACACAAAAGGATTGTTAAGAGACGTGAAAGACGAGAACTCGTTAATAACAGATATCAGCGTAAGTGAGGTACCAGCACTAGAAAAAAGCGGCGTAATCAGCGGTGGAATGATTCCAAAGGTTGCGTGCTGTGTCGACGCAATAAATCAAGGCGTGAAAAAAGCAATTATGATAGACGGACGAATACCACATGCGATACTTATTGAAACTTTGACGGACCAAGGCGCAGGGACGCTGTTTAAAAAATAGAGGGGAATTGGCAATGAATAATACAGAATTAAAACAACAATCTGCGAAATATATCGCACCAACGTATGCAAAAAAAGACGCAGTTTTAGCCAAAGGTAGAGGCGCAACTGCATGGGATAATGACGGCAAAAAATATATAGACTTTACCAGCGGTGTTGGGGTTAATTCGCTTGGGTTTTCGGATGACGGATATGTTAAAGCGGTTACAAGGCAACTAGAGGCATTACAGCACACATGCAATCTTTTCTATCATGCACAGGATGCATCGCTTGCACAAAAACTTTGTGAAAAAAGTGGAATGCAAAAAGTATTCTTTTGTAACTCGGGCGCAGAGGCAAACGAAGGTGCAATAAAGTGGGCAAGGAAATATGGCGAGGATAAAAAAGGCAAGCAGTGCTTTAGGATTGTGACGTTGACGGATTCATTTCACGGGCGCACAATAACAACGTTGGCGGCAACAGGGCAGGATGGTTTTCATACGAAATTCCATCCACTCACAGATGGATTTGTTCATGCCAAAAGCGGCGACATTGACGATTTATTATCAAAGTTAACGGATGATACATGTGCTGTTCTTTTTGAAATTGTGCAAGGCGAGGGCGGCGTAAATGTGCTTGATGCGGAATACGTAAAAGCAATGGTAGCGGCGTGCAGGGCAAAAGACATCCTTGTAATAATAGACGAAGTTCAAACAGGCATAGGCAGGACAGGCATGCTATTCGCATACGAACAATATGGGATAAAGCCAGACATCATAACCCTTGCAAAAGGTCTTGGTGGCGGTTTGCCTGTTGGAGCGATTTTGCTGGGTGAAGCCGTTCAAAATGTCTTAGGGGCAGGCGACCACGGAAGTACCTTTGGTGGCAACCCTGTTTCTTGTGCCGCGGCAAACTATGTATTAGATACAATTACACCGAAGTTCTTGGATGAAGTTAATGCGAAAGCAAAAGTAATTTCCCAGCGATTAAAAGCAATTGACGGCGTGGAACTCAGTGGCCTTGGGTTGATGATTGGAATATCAAAGGACGGCATGGACGCGGGCAAGGTGTTGTCGGAATGTTCGAACAAAGGGTTGCTGGTTTTGACCGCTAAGCAAAAGGTACGTTTGTTGCCACCGCTTAATATAACTATGGATGAGTTGAAGATTGGCCTTGACATTCTTTGTGGCATATTGGAAAAATTGTGATTTTTTCAAAATATAGTGAATAGAAAAAACTAATCTGCCCATAATAAACTATGAAAACCACGGAATGAGGGAACACCCCTTCCGTGGTTTTCTGTTTTACGCATTGCAATATGTGACAAAATACTTGATGTCGACATATAAAATATATTATAATAAAATATAAATCTGAGCAGGCGAGTGCGAAAGCACTGGGGCTGGGCTGCGAAAGCGGCAGCGGGTGAAATCTTGATTCATACACCTGTGGGACAGTACAAGACCGAGAGCATCGGTCGAAGACGTGTTCCACAGGTGTTTTGTTTTATCTAGGAGAACGTCAGAAAGGAGGGAATACATGGGCAAGAAAGACTTTTTTGGCAGACAGGCGGAAAACAGGAAAATAGTGCTGCGGGTCGCTATGGTCGGCATAATCGTCAACATAATATTGACTGTGTCGAAGATGGTGACGGGATTACTGTTTGACAACCTGTCTGTTATTTCAGACGCGATACATTCTGCGTCCGACTTGGTGACATCACTCTTTTTAATAATCGCGGTTTTTATTTCGAGTCCGAAACGTGACAAAAAACATAACTATGGTCATGAAAAAGTTGAATCGTTGTTTGTGTTATTCTTTGCTATTGTGCTTGCAGGTGTTGCAGCATTGTTATTCTTGCAAGGCGTTGAAGGGATAATGTCTCCGCAAGCACCAGATGTTAATTGGTATCTGATAAGTGTCATAGTTCTATCGCTTGTGGCAAAGGAAGCACTTTTTTGGTATGGCATGTACTATGCAAAGAAGACAAATTCAGATATGTTACGTGCGGACGCATGGCATAGTCGTTCGGACAGTTTGTCGTCTGTTGCAGTTCTTATCGGTTTGATTTGCAGTATGTTTATGAGTACCAACATTGTGGAAAGTATCGCCGTGCTTATCGTTTCCGTGATGATTTTAAAAGTTGCATTTGATATTTTCCGCCCTGCTATAAATCAACTTATTGACAAAGCCGCAGATGAAAAAACTTCTGCCAGAATCAAGCAAATTACGGAAGGCGTAAGTGGAGTAGAGGTGGTGAACACGTTGCGCACGCGTCTTTTTGGTAATAGTATATTCGTGGATATAGAAATTGCGGTTGATGGCAAACTTATCGTAGATAAAGCACACAAGGTTGCAAAATCCGTTCACGATACATTGGAAGACACCGAGGACCTACGAATAAAACATTGCACAGTAAGTATTGTGCCATATGATGCAAAAAGCGATTGATTTCTATGCGCACTTTTGCTTTAATGGGTATTAAAGGAATGGTGACGCGTAAATGAAATCATTAAAAGAACTTTTCAGAATAGGCAACGGACCATCTAGTTCACACACAATGGGTGTGGCGAAAGCGGCAGAGGTTTTTAAAAGCAGGACAACTGATGCGGATGCATATGAGGTTGTTTTGTTTGGCTCACTTGCTTCTACTGGTGTTGGGCATTGTACGGATAAAGTGCTGCTAGAAACATTGGCACCAATTCCTACGAATATTGTTTTTGATATGGAAACCCCAACCACATACCATCCAAACACGCTTGATATTATTGCGTATAAAAATAAACAAGTAATTGCAAAACAACGATTTTACAGTGTGGGTGGTGGAGCAATTGAAATCGAAGGCGAAAAAACCGCTGATGCAAGCGGTAAGGATATATACACCATGCGCAAGTTTGATGATATAAAAGAGTATTGCGGAAAGAATCACAAACGCTTATGGGAATATGTGTACGAGGTCGAGGGTGATGAAATCAGGGAATATCTTGGCACGGTTTGGGAGCAAATGAAAAACACGTTACATGCTGGATTAAAAGGGGAAGGAGTGTTGCCTGGACCTTTGGGTGTTACACGTGAGGCGGCACAGATATACAACAAAACTGTGGAAAATGAATCTGCGGCTGTTTTTGAAAACCGTATGGTATGTGCATACGCTTTTGCAGTGGCAGAGGAAAATGCGGCTGGTAGTGTAACGGTTACTGCTCCTACGTGTGGGGCTTGCGGTGTTCTTCCTGCTGTTCTGTACTATTTGCAACAGACCAGGGGTTTTTCGGATGAGGAAATTATTAACGCACTTGCAACTGCTGGATTAATTGGTAACATTATAAAAACCAATGCAACGATAAGTGGTGCAGAAGGCGGTTGTCAGGCAGAGATAGGCAGTGCCTGCAGTATGGCTGCTGCGGCGACTTCCGAACTATATAAACAAGACTTGCAACAAATAGAATACGCGGCGGAAATCGCGATGGAGCATCACCTAGGACTCACGTGCGACCCGATTTGTGGACTTGTACAGATTCCATGTATTGAGAGAAATGCGGTTGCGGCACTTCGTGCTATGGATGCATCGCGCTTGGCATTCTTTCTATCTGAATCACGTAAAATTTCATTCGATTTGGTGGTAGAGACGATGTATGAAACAGGTAAAGACATGCATGAACATTACAAGGAAACAAGCAAAGGCGGGCTTGCTAAACTCTACAATGTTCCAGACTCAAGCAAGCGTGGCAAGATAAGATAGACAGAAAATTGTGTAAAAGCACCTGGAAATCATTATGGTTACAGGTGCTTTTTTGGTATAATTGTACATGGATAAAACATTACAAGAAGCAATAATCTTACAGATTCTTACTGCGGTTGCGTCGCTTCGAAACGATTTGCCTGCAGATGACCTTGCAAACTATTCACGCACAAAATTAATGGAAATGTCGGATGAGGACTTGGCGATTGCATTGTCAAGGTTCTCTGACGAGACACTCGCAAAAGGGCAACTTGCCGAGATGCAAAGCCAAGAAGCACAAAAAGAAAAAGAGGGTTTACTTGTTGACCGTGATACGGGGCTAGGAACAAAAGACGCTTGTGCTAGGATGATATCAGAAAGGGCGTCGCTTGCTGGTGATTGGAGCGTAATTTTCATGGATCTAAATGGTTTAAAGGCTGTGAATGATAATATTGGCGAATTTGCGGGTGATGACTTGATAAAAGTTGCTGGCAAGGCTATACGTGGTAGCACCCGTGAAGGGGAAGGTTTTCGAATTGGCGGTGATGATTTCGTGGTAGTGCTTCAAGACTGTCCGTCAGAGGTTGTAAAGAGTAAAGCGATTGATATTACTAATGCTTTTATGGCTATGTGGAATAACTATAATAATACAAATGCTGTTCCAAATGAATTCGTTGGTATGAGCTATGGCATTGCAACTACAAAGGACAAAGAACTAGAAGGTGCTACATTTGAAACCTTAAAAGCCGCAGCATTTGCTAGTATGAAGGAACATAAAACTGCTCCAATAGATTTGGGGAATGGACAATATAAAAAGAAACCAACAAGGGATGAAACTGTTGCTGCGTTAAAGGCTCATATGCAAGTTAATGGCATAACTGCTGTCTTTAAATCACCTGAAGAATTCCAGGCACATGTAAAAACAAGTGGCAGGTTCACGCCAACGCCGATCCAAACTGAAGAAATGAAAGTCAGTCAACAAGACACATCAAAGACAGATTAATCTGTTTGATTATCATAACAGAACCATTATACTTTAATAAGTGAAAAATCATAATATTTTATTAAATACATGCTGTGCACCGTGTGCAACAGTGGCACTAGAGCAGTTGTCAGGGGAGCATGAATTTACTATATATTTTTGGGGCAATAACATACATCCACAGGAAGAATATAAGAAACGCCTTGACGCTGTATTAATTCTTTCCCCAGATGCAATAATCGCACCGTACGAGCAAATCCAACCAAAAACATGTGAACAGTGTTTTGAAACGCGCCTACGCGTTTCTGCGGAATTTGCAAAGCAAAACGGCTTTGATTATTTCGCTACAACACTTTCGACCAGTCCACATAAACCAGCGGAACTAATTAATCAAACAGGCGAAAAGATTGCGAAAGAATATAACATTAAATATTTGCCGACCAATTTTAAAAAAAATGATGGGTTCTCGCGTTCGGTTGCTATTTCAAAACAACTTGGGCTTTATCGTCAAAACTATTGCGGTTGCGAGCAAAGTTCTCAAAGAAAGCCAGATATAAAGTGAAGCAAAGCAAAGTGTAGAGGGTAAAAAACATAGAACGCGTATTTCTCGAACTTTGATATTTTTAACTTTTTGTCAACAAACAGCAGAATAAATGGTAATGCCAGCAACGCCCACCATTGTATAAGCCAAGTGCCATATAGCCAGTGCAGGAGAATATTAAACATGACGATACTTGCTACAGCAGTTATCTTTAGTGTCTTCACCGAATGGAGCAACGCTAAATAAAACAAAACAACTAGAAGTATCCCAGCCATACTGTAATCAATAGGAAAAAACACCCCAGACACTATCACCGTAATTGCTCCGAATATTATCACCCAGATCCATAGGAATCTTCCCAGACGCATTTCAGATTTGTCGTTTGAGATTGTTATTGCGGTCTTAATAAGACCTGACGCCAAAACGCCTAGGGCAAGTGTAAAAAGTATATTCCAATGCTCGATATAAAAAATGTCATTGTGTATATAAAGGTTAAAAAATACTTGTACAACAATCGCGAATATAAACAATCGCCAAAAGTATTTTTTTATATCCCGTGTCTTTGTCATCCCGTAGGCAATTAAAAACGCAAACAAAGGCATTGCAATACGCCCAATGATTCGAAAGATGTTTGAATCAGGAAACAAGAAAAAGCCAATGTGGTCAATCGTCATTGTGACAATGGCAACAATCTTTATATAGCGAGAGTTCATTATCTCATTATACTTCAAATAATTTCGTGGACAAATACTTTTCGCCTCTGTCAGGGAAAATGACAACAACAACACCGCTTTGGATTTTTCGTACGGCCTTTACGGCAGCAAGCATCGCAGCACCACTGGACATTCCAACAAAAATACCTTCTTCCAACGCTATACGGCGGCTCATCTCGAATGCTTTTTCGCTGTGCACTGTTATGTGTTGTTCAACAAGTTCAGGGCAGTAAATACTTGGGACAATCGCTTCTTTCATATTTTTAAGTCCCTGGATATAATGCCCTTTGTGCGGATGAGCCTCGACGATTTGAATATTCGGGTTCTTTGCTTTCAGGGCACGCCCAACGCCCATAATAGTGCCACTTG
>Ga0123355_10009095_pt1 | contig 15062 bp, 12 predicted proteins | sample TergutEmb28metaG_3_FD_89872 | JGI IMG/M metagenome (GOLD analysis project Ga0123355, IMG submission 89872) | Embiratermes neotenicus P1 segment gut microbial communities from Petit-Saut dam, French Guiana - Emb289 P1 | ecosystem: Host-associated > Arthropoda: Insects > Digestive system > Gut ...
TAAAACTCTACATGTTTCGGACAGTTCATCTGTTCATCATCAGGAGTTTTTCACTGTACACATAGCAATGGTATATGTCATACAGTTTTGCTGACAGCTTGCTTGCAAGCTGTCAGCAAAACTGTATGACATATACCATTGCTATGTGTACAGTGAAAAACTCCTGATGATGAACAGATGAACTGTCCGAAACATGTAGAGTTTTATTCCAATAATAAACGTGAGAAATTAGTGCATCTAGTTGGTTTTATTATAAGAACTACAAAGATCAAGCCTATATGGAGTCGGAGGTAGGTGAACGAATGTGTATGGAGCATTACTGGAATAATATTGACAGGGCAAACCTAATTGCACGGATAAAAGACTGTCCTACTGCCACTTTGTCCACCATAAATTCCACATTTATACTGGCCTCCGCGCTGAAAGGCCCACCACCATCTGCCTGAGCCACAGCACAGCCCATTTGATTGCTACCGATCAATATGCTGCAGGTACCTCTCATGTCTGCAGCAAGAAACTAATTAAAATAGAAATAAAATTAAAATAAATGGGACTTGGCTGTGAGTTATACACAGAATTAACTGAGACAGACAGAGAAAAAGTGAGTTGAAAGTTTTCTATAAAAAAGACTGAGGGTTCTGGTGGGTAATTCGGATAGAACAATTTGAATATGAGAAACATTTTGGTCCTCATTCAATGCCAAAGTCACTCTCACGACCTGCCAGTTAATAAAATTCATTATCCTCACATGGGCGGTATAGACATTCTAAATACGTGTAGGAGTTTGCCGTAAGATATAAAAATAATAGTGCACAATACATCTGCAGATTCTCCAGTTCTGCAAGAGAGTATTGTTGCCATTTGTTCGACCGGAAGCAATCAAATTACAAGTTCATATTCCACCTTCTCCTTTTCTTGAATTCCGAAAGAACTTACTGCTAATTACAACTGCAACCCACCAAATTGCCTCGGATTTCTAACGTCATTCCTTCAGTCTCTCCAGGCGAATGTTGGAACAGCCGACATTGACCCCCCTCACGTATTTCCACAACCACGATTCATCACTTGTGTTGTAGCCCTATAAATATGCAGTCTATAAAGCACTGAACCGAGTACCGTGACCCTGTTATCTCAAATTCAAATCTCGGCTGGAGACCTGATTACGTATGTTCGTGTTCTTCTTCGGTCTCTCCAGAAAATGTCACGGCGGCGCCGTACTTTATGTCACGACTGTTTCCTCCAACGTCCTGCTTATTGCATTATTCACTAATCACCTGCCATTTGTATACAAATTGTAGAAACCTAAGCCCCAGGATGGTGAAATAAAGTTAATTCCAGAATGCGCATTCACACATTACAGACTTTTGTTGGAAGGGCGACCAGGCGTCAGGGACATGTGACACCTGGATTAGAGATGTTTACATCGGGTAATATGAAAATGAATGTCCCCCATAATATGACAACAGAGTAGAACCTGAAAATGTGAGTAGCAGGGTTCTGCGAGGCCTCGGTATCAGTCTAGCATACGGCACCAGAGTAGAACCTGAAGATGAGGTGTGCAGGGTTCTGCAGGAGGTTCGTATCAATTTGAGAACCTAAAGGGCGTCAAATCAGAGAATAGCAATATTAAGTAAATAAGAAGAACAGTTTCCATTCATGCACTAATGAATAGCTTGCGTCTCGTACCAGAAGTAATGTCTAGAATTATCACAGCTTATAACTTCGCCTGATTCTTCCCTTCTTTCATTATAACGGCTAGGTAAAGGTAAAGTTATAGGTAAATTTCACTCTAAAACAGGCCACGAAGGCTCAGAGGGGGAGTAGAGGTATAGTTATACTCTTTCTTTAACTTCGGCTCTAGATGGAGTGGGTGACCAACGCCACGCCCCGGCCTCTTTACCCCCGGGAAAGAGATCCAGTACCCATTGTATAGGAGGCTGGGTGGGCCCCAGGACCGGTCTGGACGGGCGCGGAAGATCTCAGCCCCACCAGGATTCGATCCCCGGACCTTCCAGCCCGTAGCGAGTCGCTATACTGACAACGCTATACCGGCCCCCATAATGGCTAGGTCTATCTTCAATTAAATTTGAAATGTTGTCAGATGTATGAACAAGAACAAAAATTGTTTCTCCTGGATTCGTCAGGGTCATGGGGCTGTTAATGTAAACATAAAATAGCTTCAACCTTGAAAAGGACGATTCTACTCGCCAGATAAATGCAACACAAGGGGACGTCATAGCGGCCTTTAACGCGAGTCCTTTTTCAGAAGACTGTATTTTCTGAGCTAGTCAAGACATTCATTGTATCTTGTGGGACACAAATATTCATTGCTGTGTGCGTATGTATTCACAATTCCATCTCATTTACTTAGCATACACTTTAATATTAGCCTGCCGTCTACGTCTAGATCTACAAAGCAGTTTTTAACTTCAGGTATTCCCACAAAACGCTGCCTGGATTTCTGTGCTACGTTCCACCCGCCCATCCTGTCTCATCCTCCTTGATTTGATCACCCAAATAATGATTGGCCAGGAGTACACCTACAAATTGTTGTGACATTTTGAAATGTGTAAGAAACAAGCTAGACCATGTATGTATAAACGTTACATTGAGGCGTGTTCGTATAACCATTGTGGCCGAGCGAAAGCAAGAAGTATTATATATATTGTATGTGCGCGCGTGCGTGCGTGTGTGTGCGTGGTGTGTGTATGTGTGTGTGTGTGTGTGCGTGTATGTGTGTGTGTGTGTGTGGTCTGTAACCTTAGTTATCCAGCACGCAAAGAACACGTGCCCTATTATACGGTCATTTGTGGCCTGTCTGGCTCTACCATATTTTTCCACATTATTCGTAACCAGCACGATTTTAGGGGGGGGGGGGGGAATGGTGACCCTAAAATGTGTATTTTGATGTTATCTACAGCGCTTGTCTGACATATTTCTCATTCTAAGAAGAACTGAGCGGGATATGATCCAAAATGTAAATTGGTCTTCTTGTAAAGTACCCGTTATTATTTTAAGATATTAATCAAAATTGAATTTTCTCGACAGATTATCGAAAAATTCTCAAATATTAAATTTTATAAAAATCCTTTTAGTGGGAGCCGAGTTGTTCCATGCGGATAAATGGACGGACGGACTGACAGACAGACATAGCGAAGCTAATAGTCGCTTTCTGCAATTTTGCTATCGCGCCTAAAGAACTGCTCAAGAAAGGGGTGTTAGCGAAGTCCTTGTAAAGGTGATGTGATATTAAAACGAATTCCCAGACTGAAGGTCGAGGTTGTTCTCATGTTTTATCAAGACATGACATTGTATTAGTAATTATTATGTGTGAGTTAGTTTGGAAAGTCAGTACACAGCGTTATGTTTTATTACGAATACTTGTTCCTTGCCATAGCGTGCAACTCGCAAGAAGGGTGAAGGGTGAAGAGGTCGTTTCTGAAGGAATTGTTCGTTTGCGTGCTGCTGCCTTTCCTTCCTCTGCATGAGACGTGAATTCCATGGTCTCCCAGCGCCTCTGCAGTGGTGTGAAGGGTTCCCGTATTGACTGTGTGGCTCACTGAACGAAATACTTCACTGTGGAAACAAAACACACAGTACAGCTGTGTTTCCTGGCATTTTCCACATATTAAACTCTACACAGTTTGAAGATGTTTGAGAATAATGTGTTGAGGAAGACATCGGCGCCTAAGAGGGAAAGATAAGAGGGAGTGGAGAAGAATGCATACTGAGGAGCTTCATGATCTGTACTCCTCACCAAATATTATTTGTGTGATCACATCGAGAAGAATTGCAAAGGCTGGGCATGTAGCACGAAGGGAGGAGAGCGAGAGAAAAATTGTATTTGTTGGGAGAACACTTGGAAGGCTTAGGTATAGAAAGGAGAATGATATTAAAATGGATATTCAAGAAAGAGAGTGGGGGGTGTGGATGGGATTTTTTTGGCTCAGGACAGAGACAAGTGATGGGTTGTTGTGAACACGGTAACAAACATTAGGTTTCGACAAAATGCTTAAATTTTCTTGGCTAGGCGAGGAACTATTAGCTCCTCAGAAAAAAAAACCCTGTCCCGTATATTTAAACACCACATCAAATAATATTTTACGGAACAGATATCATGCAGGCTAATACTGAGAAACTCTTTACGCATTCAAAATTATATTCAAATTGTTCGTCTTAACTGATTATGCACTTTAGGTTCATTATGGTATAACTAATCATTTTTCCAAAATTTTATGAATGAGAAACACTTCGCGAGAGTGATTTGCAAATAGAGAATTTTGAATAAAAGTGTCTGTTTTTGAGAAAGAACAGTGTGTGGCAAATATAGAAATTGTGGGCACACAACGGTTTAACAAATGAGTTAACAAAGTGCAAGGTCACGCTGACAGTATCAGAGGTTGTGAAATGTTAGAGGTGCAGAAATTCACTTGAATTCAAAATGCCTTCTACATATTTCGATAAACACTGGAACATTGTAACCACCAAGACATCTGGGGTTGACAACTAGCTCTCCATAAACCAGGTCATCTGAACTGCAACCGGAAAATCCCAATTCGATTCCCGACGCCAACACTGATCTTTCTATTCGCCATGTCACTTTTGGGACCCAAACGCCCTCCTACCGAACGGGAAATAGTGACCCTTTCCCCGTGTGGTACATCGCCCGATCTCCGAACTTCCCCACTCACTGTCACACAGCTGTGAGATTACAAACCACCAGTAGGTTTTCACTGAGTAACAGACCTACTCAGTCAGCGCATTTCTAGCATAATAAAACGCTACAAGTGACAGAAAAAACGCAACCATAATTAGCTAGGCATTTTTGAGGACTTTATAAACTACTTATGTAATAATTCATTAAGACGCACAGTGATCTGGGGGGAAATTTGGCGAAAAAATACCGTAAGGTGGGGGAAAAATTATTCAAACACAGAGGCTTATTTATGTTTACCTTACCTAGCCGATCAAGACGGTACATACTCAGTATTTACAACATACAAGTTGCACCTAGTATGAAAGTAAACTATACCCTTTAACCGGTAACGACCTTCCTGACTAGCTTTATCATTTTCCTTCATCATTCCAAAAAAATTCGCGGTATTGTGTCCTCAAACAGGCAGAGCTGTCTTCCATTTATGACCTTCTGCGCCTGTCATTCGACGCTGTATTAGAATCTCTTTACTTGCAAAGGGGTTAGGTCGTTAGTAAGCTAACTTTAGACAAAATATGAGGTTAAAGCGGCGTTAAATATCAACATTACTATCGTCTGAGATGCGAGGCTGTGTAGTTTGGTAGGTATGTATCCAGCCAGCAAGTGCGCTGCTTCTAATCCCGGAAGAGTGTAATCCTGTGCATAACATTATGACAGTCAGTGAAACACATATCTAGCCCTTGCCACTATTTAAGTGAAAATACTTAAATTCCATTCTTAATAAACGGCATTGATGAAAATCCGTTCAATCCAAATGTATACCCATTTATAAAGTAGTACGTAAGGCAGTTTATCTTAAGAAATTATGACATATTCCTATATTTTTTTACTAGTGGTGTAGATGAAGTCCCTGAAGACCCAGTGACGCAAAAGGCTCCGCTGGTCAGGTGCCCTTTTACTTAGAGACAAGTAAAATCCTTTGTGAAATTTTCAAACAGCGTTTTGTTCTTCTGACAGAAGGCAGTAATCTGGAGTCATTTTATGAGATGTGGGAGTAACTTCGTTAGCAAATGTGGGGAAGCAGGGAGGGATGGATGGACTGGGTGTTATTATCGATTCGCCGGGGGGGGGGTTTGGGGTGCGGCCGTTTTTCTACCAGGTATTCAAAATCTCATGAAATTAAAGTTTTCACTCCGTTATCATATTGGTCATGTTGTTATACAACCATTTGAAAATGGTAATATTATCATCTTTTAGGAGAAACTGCGGTACCGCCTACCAATAAATGCAAAAACAGACATGGTCTGACTTCGGTGAGTGACAATTCCAGACCGTACGCACCATAATTACAAGAATACCCACACCACCCTGGCATATCACAGTTCGTGTCTCTTGGAGACATGACTGTATGTTCCTTAGTAAACCTCCGAAGTTGCGGCCTACATCATACTTGAAGTTCTCGTGGCGATGAATTGTAAGACAGCGGATTTACTGTTGTGACACCGTGCGGCCTGGTGAATGTTTGCTATATCGCGGAGACCTTTCATTTTTAGAGTAATTAAATATGCTTTTAGTAACTGAAGAATAAAAAACGAATTAGATGCCACTTGCTATTTTGTTGTACATCTCATAGGCTCAACATATTTCGGGCACTACTACGCCCATCATCATGAGCTCGTGACTATGATGTTGATTACCATATTGGTCGTTTCGTTCTTGGTTTGCTGTATGTTGGAGGTTAGTTGCGGTTAGGCTGGAGTAGTGTCCGGGCTGCAGGTTAAAGCACAACTGCGCAATTGTGCTTTAACCTGCAACCCGGATATGGTCCAATAAACATCAGATGCTTTTAGTAATTCAGACTCTAGCATGTAGTGATTATAGCTAGTAAATAATGCATTGCCAACGATCTGGAAGGTAGCGGACTTGACATAATTTGAGTCATTATCCTGGCATTTTACTGGAGGTACGGAGGAAACATAGGAAGATCCTTATTCAGGCTTCTCAGTGTAACCGCCTGAAGACGGGGGGTAGCAGAATCTTACGAACATTTGTTAACATTTTAATAGGACACACACATTATTATATCCCAGAAAATTTCAATAATAGCACTCCTAAAACACTTTCCTTCGCTTCTGTACTGATGGAGGGTGCAACAACTTACTATGCAACTGTCAGATGTGTTTTCTATGATTTAGGTTTATTTATACACGTTTAGTACGAAATTAGTAGGACGTATGGGTAAGAGAAGAGGTGTATACAGGGTATTGGTGGGGAAAGCTGGGAGAAAGAGACCACTTGGAAGATCCAGGCTTAGATGGGAGGATAATATTAAGACGGATCTTCAGGAAGTGGGATGTGGGGGTATGGCCTGATGGACTGGATCAGTTTGGCTTAGGATAGGGACAGGTGGCGGGCTCTTGTGAATGCAGTAATGAAACTTCGGGTTCCATAAAATGCGGGGAATTTATTGATTTGCTGAAAGCCGTTTAGCTTCTCAAGAAGGACTCTGCTCCATGGAGTAAGTAAGTAGAGTACTAAATTATCTGTATCGTTTCAAGCACAAGCGACAAAATTTAGCGTCGTGAAATTACGTAAACTCTACAGGTCACTTTCTGGATGCGTTTGCTGCAGTCGATCTTGCATTATGCATGGAATGTGTCACTAAAATTACTGTAAGAACTGGCTCAGTCACTTTAGTTTGTTCCTAGTATCTGAGTAATATGCTGTTCGCGTGGTAGAGTTCGAAATATACTGGTTTTTCTTGTATGTAAAGTTACAAAAAATATTGAAATTGTTCAGCCATAACAAAGAATAAGATAACGACAGTAAAATACTTGCATAGTATTATTACTGTCTTAGCTTGTCAGTAAAGTGTCTAGAGTAGGAGATAAGTGGCATGGTTCGATTTGATTTGATTTCTAAAATCGAAAAAGATGTTTCTATTTGACGCCGTACAGATTGAACCTAATGTCAATTCAGCTTCATGTAAAATGGGCAACAGAGACTACGTTTGTGTCCGAAGGGTAAATTATGCCCAATCATCTCTACCTTGTTTTCAGGGTAAATACGTAAGTGCAAAACCCACTCTCCACTCCACGAAATTTCTTCATGATTTTGTGATTGGTTAAGCTTAAATAGCCTACTGCTACAGCCTACCTTAACACTACACCTCTGCACTTCGCTTGCTCATTGTACTTGTAAGATTCTTAAAATATGCAGAACAAATATAAATTATTTCCTTTAAAGATCAGAAACAAGGGTGTCCTTTTTAATGTGTTTGTTGCGATAGAGGAACTGGTTTTTGTATATAACTCAAGATACTGTAAAATCAATGTGAATAAAAATCCAACAGATGCAACAGTATGCAGATATTTATTTACTGCAAAGCTACTCTACATATTTCGGGTGTCATAGCACCCATCAACAGGAGTATTAAAAACTGTACCCGCAGCCTCCGGTACAGGTCATACTGCTTGTACCGCTACTCCCCTCCATCGTGGTCTGATCGGGACTGGTTTGTGCGAGTCGACTCGCACAAACCAGTCCCGATCAGACCACATTGGAGGGGAGTAGCGGTACAGTAGAAGTAGTATGACCTGTACCGGAGGCTGCGGGTACAGTTTTTAATACTCCTGATGATGGGTGCTCTGACACCCGAAGCATGTAGAGTAGCTTTGCAGTAAATAAATATCTGCATACTGTTGCATCTGTTGGATTTTTATTCACACTGAATTACGATGCACGGAACCACGAGCTTAAAAAAATACTGTAAAATGTCGGCACTAACATGTTTAACTCGTCTCCTGGAGATGTGCAGCTAAAACACGTTCAACAAACTGCGAAATTTCTAGAATAACTTGTTACGCTATATCGCTAGAATTCCAAACATAAACACAATCAGAACTTCACGCAAGCAAAACGGTATGGAACACTAAAACATATGTAATAAAACTAACACATGTGCATGTGTCAAATATTTAGTGTTTTGTATACCGTGCATCATGATATATCCTTACAATAAGAACCAAAAATAATTAACTTCTACATATTTCGAGCAGGTTTATTGCTCATCATCAGGAGGTACTAGTCTGTGTACACAGCAGTTGGTGTATGTCATGCGTTTAAGTTGACTAGTTGCCAGCAGCCATAAAAATAAACGCATGACATATACCAATTGCTGCACATACAGAGTAGTAGAGTGAATTTTCTTGGAGTGCGGATCGGCGGAGAAGGATTGTAATAACGCTGGATGGACTGCTCCGAGTCAAGCTGAAGACTGCTGGCTACCCATTCCATTCGCCTCTTTCCCCTTCACTTCTCCTCCCGTGCGTCGCCGTGTGCCACCAGATTCCGTTTCCACTCTACTTCCTGATGATGAGCAGTAAACCTGCTCGAAACATGTAGAGGATAATTATCAAAATAAAATGAAAGAAAATAGTGCATCCTGTTGGTTCTTGCTGCACAAGTATAAAATAATTTTACCACATACTATTAATTACCAAGATGTTTCTGTCGCTTCTACGATCAACATCAGGATAGCAATACAAGAATACCAAGACATCCCTAGTACTCTCTGAATGCTATCCTGATGTTGACCGCAAAAGCGACCGAAATATCTTGGTAATTAATAATATGTGATAAACATATTTTGTATATTCGCCTTTGTTTTATTACATAAGTTTCAACATTCCCATATTGCAGAGGTCTGTAATATATTAAGTTCAAGATAAGGAACATGCAAGTACCCATATCAGTAGGCTAGCGCCTACATCAACTTTAAAAGCCTATTTAGTGATAAGGACAAAAGGTTCACAATGCTATCTATGACAAAAACAAATGGCTACCAGCCCTGTTGAAGAAGAGACCTCCGTTTAAGACAGACTCCTACATACTAATGATAAGAAGCCTAACTAATGCAGTACGTTTGTGTAAGGAGCGCTTTTTCGTTGGAGGCGGTTAAGGAACCACCAAGCAAGTCCCACAGCTGAATGAGACTGACGGAACGTATCGTCCATGAAACAGCAATTTGTCGAAACGCACACATTTCGTCAAACTGAGATTCCCGCATTGCTAGACAGCTGGATTACAAACATACTAGGTACCTTCTGTCAAAATATTGTGTCCACATAAAAATTGCTTGCTCTTATTTGCGTAAAAATATAACATGAATGAATTTGGGTCTATGGAGAGTCGCTCAAGATTTTCCATTTGTCACCCACAGATCAGAAATTACTAAAGATTTTTTTCGGATAATAGGTGTTTATGCACGAACACTAGTGCACATACATTAGTGTCACATTGATTTAGATTTTACCAGGTACATTTGGCACGACAAAATATAAGCACTCCTGGTTATGTACGGAAGCCTTCAACATACTTCGTCGATTAAATAAGAGGTAAAACTATCCGTCTACAGGTCCTTAGGTTATCAGGAGATTGAGGCTCCTAGAATTTCTAGGCAATCGGCACACGCAGACAGTAAGGTTGTCAGCATTACGCACCGGCCGCCTTCACCTCTCACCATATATACCTGGTACTCATTTCTGTTAGAACTGAGTCGACCCCAGGGTCATAGTATAGCCCGAAGGATTAACTCTTTGACGCCTAACGACCCCTATAGTGGTAGTACCGCACCGCTAACCTCTAAACTTTACATTTTATATATTTCTTCAACAAATAAAGGTACTGAATATTTTAAACATGGTATATACTCTCCGTTTTTTTCTGTTCAAAATGCAGTTTGTTTCATAATTCTAACGTATTTGGTTCCTGTTTTATTCACATTTTATATACAGAGTGTGCTAAAATTAAAAAAAAAAAATCCGGCGCCAAAATGTTAAGCCAATGAAAAATCCCAATGCCACCGTCGGGAATCGAACCCGCGACCTTCCGGCTTGTAAATCAGTGCCTCAAAAAACTGCGCCACGGCGTACTCCCTGCCCATTAAATATTACCCTTAAATTGTCTCTCTAATGCTGAGGCCAATGTCATATCAATTCTACTGTTTAAAATGCTTAAAGATATAAATACGTTCATAAGCCAAACACATCCAAACGCCGATTCCAGTGTGTATGTGTTATGTGCAGCATTAGAGTGTGAGGACAGAAACAGTTCACAATTAATTTAATTTAAGAGCAGAACACGCCGATTGAAGGCGCATCTGCAACTTCAGTCGAAGGTAAACATTTTATCTAACCTAAGGTGCACTTTGTGTGGCGCAGTGTGTGTATTTATTGTGTGTTATTCCGTGGAACGTCTTCGTAAGGGTGTTAATGTTTCTTTTCTGAATATGAGTAATAATAATAATAATAATAATTATTATTATTATTATTATTATTATTATTGTTGTTGTTGTTGTATTTATAATATGGTGAAAGCTACTACCGCACATGGAAGTGATATCACAATAGTCACCCTATAAGCAGTGACACGCTATAGAATAGGTAACATGGAATTTTCTACACTTTATGGTCAGATGTGAGAAGCCTGCACCTTACAAATGAAGTATAAGAACCAACTAGATGCTACGTATCATTTTATTATACTTATGATAGGCTCAACATGTTTCGGACACTGCTATGCCCATCATCAGGAGCTCATTTCTATAGTGCTGATTACCACACAGGCCGTCCGGTTCTTGGGTTGCCGTTGGTTGGAAGTTAGGTGCAGGCAGGCTGGATAAGTGCCCGAAACATGTTGACCCTATCATAAGTATAATAAAACAATAAGTAGCATCTAGTTGATTCTTATACTTCAGTTATCACAACGATGCAGGTCCAATACATATCAAAAACTGCACGTTATAGTGTGCACGTATATAGAGGTATAACAAACTGGTGTCAATATCACGCGTCAGACACCCCGTCTTATGCAAACAAACTCCTAGAAAACGTTACAAATTTAACTTCAGGTTCTAAGAAAATTGGTGCTCGCACACTTTTTTTTAGTAACAATCATAGGAGAAATGTCAAATGATTAAGTTCAAGTTTACGTCAAAAAGCACTTTTCAGTTTTTAACCTTTTCAATATTGTTCTTCACGACAAACATCAGGCTACTCCACTGAGATGTTGCTCACACACCTGCGGGTGACATGATCGTGTAGAAGTGAAGTTGTCACCGATGAAATTTGGTTACATCTTTCCGGAGGGAGGCGAGAACTATTTAAACACGGACAATAATCCACTGCAGTCACTTCGTCTTTGTAAATTATGCATGTTGTAAATTGAACCTTTTTGTCTTCTCGTTCAGCCTAATGATGGCTCGTTGGTACAGCCGAAACATGTAACTCTGCTTACAAAACGTAAGTTGTGTTCGACTGTTCATTTTTTGTTTTACATTTCGCCAAAAGCTGCTTACATGACAACGCTATCCTTTCCTTCATCGCTTTCATTTCCCAACTCCCTATGTGTCTTTCCTGCATATTATCCTTCTTATTAAGGCATTTAATTTTCTCTCCGCTTTTCACTTTCATGTTTCTTTCTTCATTACACCCTCCTTTCTTAGATTCGTTATTCGCGTTTAGTATTTTTTTCTCGCCCTCTTTTTGCTACTGAACCTATAGAAATACCATTTCCATCCACACTTGGTCAACATGCTAATTATTCAATGCCACAATTTTAATACTGGCCTTATCTGATCCATGCAAATTTTTCGCAGGTAGCCTCCATCCACCCTAATGGTATATGGCAATCATTATCAGTGAACGTCCACAGACAAAAAAGGTACTACGATGCTGACAACAGCGATAATGTGCATTGTCTGCGGAACAATCGACTTTCTTCACTGTGTTGAGTGCGTCAGAACCGTCCGATTTTCATGTACCTGACCCTGTAGTCATGAACATAAAAGAGGGGCATTTTATGCATAAAAGTAACATCAAGGCGCGTTCGCATAACCAGTGTTATCGTGGAAAAAGCAAAAAGTATTACATACTCCGGGTGTGTGTCTGTGGCTTTAGTCACCCAGCATGCAAAGTGCATGGGCCGTATTGTATTGTCATCTGCGGCCTGTCCGGCTCTACTATATTTTTGCACATTGTCTCATAAATGGCACGACTTTCGGAGGAAAATTTTTGAATATAAAGTATCGTATTTCGATTTTCTGTACAAATCTGTCTGAAACATTTCTCACTTTAAAAAGATTTCATCGAGATATCATAAATGTACATATATCGGTCTTCATATAAAGTATCACTTATTCTTGTCACATTTTAATAAAGCTTGAATTTTCTCGATACTTTTTCGAAAAATACTTAAATACAAAAATGCACGAAAATCCGTTCAATGTGAGCTGAGTTCTTCCATGCGTAGTGACAGACACACAGAAGGACAGACAGACAGACAGATATGACGAACCTAAGAGTGGCTTTTCACAATTTTACAAACGCGCCTATAAACCTCATCTGGGAGAACGCGGTAGAGGTCTTTCTCAAGTAATATCCCCGTATATTTTAAGAGCTACTAACCTCTTCAAGCCTAGTGCTTACTTTACGTAGCACCAGGTTTAAAATGCAAAAATCCCACATTTTGCCCACACGGTGAATGTCTGTTTTGCAGGGATCTCAGAAAATCAGTAATGAATTTCACAATACTGTATTAACTTGTTGATTTGAACAACCGAGACGAAGTGTGTTTAATGCGCGGCATACAATATATTTTTAATTTCAATATTTATGCCGCTAAAAAACAATACCAAAGTATAAAGGAAGCAGGTCTCCGGGCTGTGATCTGAACCGTGACGTAAAGCCGAAGAAGTTAGAATAAACAAATTGGGGTCAGACCGATATTAGCAACAATTATCCGATTTGACAAAGTTAGGCTCCACTCCACCCCACTCCACTCCACCCCATTCCACTCCACCCAACTCCACTCCACCCACTCAACCCGACTCCAACCCACTCCACTTCATTCCACTCCACTCCACTCCACCCCATTCCACCCCCATACATTTAGTGGAAGTTCTTCAAGCAGTTTCGGAAATTAAGCATGCGGAGAGACAAATAAGGAGTCCAGCGAAGAGTGCATATACAGGAAAATTCCTAGACATAAAAGAAATCTGATTTTAAGGCACACATCACGAAGGAAACAGAAAGTTTTTGTTGCGATTATGTCCGTCTGTCCCTCTCTGGCCTAGTATCAGGAAATAATGATGGATTTTTATGAAATTCGATATAAGAGTTCTTGAAACAAACTAACAAGTGCGTTACGTTAAAAATGACTTGGTAAAAACCATAATTTATTTAAAGGCGTAAATGTGGTTCTAACAGTGCTTCGCACAGTTTTTGCTGATTTTGGTGAAATTTTGTACAGGAGGTCACCTCATAAGCAGTTGAGTATGTATGAGGTTCGTGAGAATTGATGAAGTGACAACTACACTTTAATTACAGGAATACATTTATTTTGCCACTATTCTCTACATGCTTTGTCCCATTCCGATAGAAGCCGGTACAGCTGATGTCCACAACTGCCAGATGTGTTTCATGAATATCGGTACAGTGTAGGAATTTCTATCGGAAATTATCACATATATTTTCTGATTTGGATGAAACGCTTTGCAAGTGGTATGCAAATTGTGTTCTTCCTTAATAACTGGTGCATGGAAAGCTGTACTTTCGTTATAGCTGTATGTACTTCAGTAAGTAAATATAATTACATTTATATGTGTAAAGTAAAGCCGAATGATACTCTGAAAATAAAGATCGCCCTGTAAAGTCTGTATAATACCGAGTACACCGTTTTCAAACCAATTATATTGTGAAGAAAGATGAAACACTCGTAGTGTATCGGATCAATATCCGGAATTCTACAACTGTTTGATTTGTTGTTGATATTTTAATCATCATCGTCATCATCATCATCTAGCTAACATGGAACTGAGCCACATGTTGACCACTTCCAATCTCACACATCTACCAGTCTGTTTAGTGGTCTCCCCTGGTTTCTTCTGCCTTTTAATCTGTAGTATTTTTATTATCCTCTGTATTTTTTAATAAGATTTCTAAATTGAGGTCAGCAAATATCTTCCACTTCTTCCTGACTGTTTAATAAAGTCAGGTAATTGCAATGTATCTTAACTTTCTTGATGCATGTTAGTGGTACATTTTCAGTGTAATAAATGCCATTGCTTTGACTTAGAAGGCCGGTCATTGTTTCAGAGGTGAAAATGTGGTAAGGGTAGGAAAGGTTAGATGGACTTTAGACAGCGGCGAAAGAGCGCGGGAGGAGATCCTGCGATAAATCGCTGAGTTGGTGCACGCAAGTTATTAACATGCTGTAGAACCGCACGAGACAGGCTTCCTGTCTTACAAACCGCTCCCCCCCCCCCCCCCCCCCCCCCCCACCATTAAGCCCAAAATTCCCCACACCCCACCACCCTTTCTCTTTCTTTTTCATACTTCCTTCTTTTGAA
>Ga0123355_10009098_pt1 | contig 15059 bp, 10 predicted proteins | sample TergutEmb28metaG_3_FD_89872 | JGI IMG/M metagenome (GOLD analysis project Ga0123355, IMG submission 89872) | Embiratermes neotenicus P1 segment gut microbial communities from Petit-Saut dam, French Guiana - Emb289 P1 | ecosystem: Host-associated > Arthropoda: Insects > Digestive system > Gut ...
GTCAAGCCACTCTCCTTGAAGCTAAAGTTCCAGCCGTGGACACGCAGAAGCCCTCGCCCGCCGCCGCGTCCGACTCGGAGGCATGGCCGGCCAGCGACGACCCGGTCACGGAACACGTGCGCTGGGCCGTGGCCACATGGCCGCAGATCGACGCCGAGGTCGAAGGGATCGTCGCGAGAGTGGAAAAGGTCCACCGCCACTTCCAGGAAGCGTTCCGGGCCAGCCTCGGGGAGGCCGGACTCACCAAGGAAGAGTGGAAGGTGCTGATGGCTCTGCACGGCCGCGTGCGCTCGCACGGCTGGCTCTGTCAGGAACTGGATGTCTCGACGGGGGCGATGACGAACCGACTCGACAAACTCGAGCGCCGCGGCCTGATCCGGCGCGCTCCCGATCCGCACGATCGCCGAGGTGTGCTGCTCAAGCTGACCGAGACCGGCGAGTCCCAACTCGAGGGCTACGTCGACGCCGGCGCCCGACGCGAGCGCGAGCTGGTGGATGACCTGACCGTGGCGGAACGACAGGACCTCAATCGGCTCATGTCCAAGCTGCTCGCTTCGCTGCAAACCAAGAACGCCGGGAGAGCCTCTCCCCGCAAGAGACCTCAGAGCTCTTAGCGCCTCACTATCGGCTCGCTCAAGGCCGAGAGCCACCGTGCCGATGTTGATCGCAGACGGAGCAAACCCAGAGCGAGGCCAGGCGCTCGAGCCAGCGAGGCCTTGACCTCAAGGAGTGACCAATGGCGGTAGCTGACACTGTGAACGTGGGGACCGGGCTGATGGGTGACGTGGACCAGTGGGTTCGCTCGGACCGCGAGGGGGTCGCGCTGACCCATGCCAACGACCGGTACCTCGAGGTCCGGGCCTACGATTACGACGCACCTGTGTGGCGCCAGTGGACTGTCACGGTGACCGACCGGGAGACCGGTGCCAGCGTGACCTTGGTCGGCGATTGGCAGAACGAGGTCACGGCCGCCGCGTTAGAGCAGATCGGAGCGCCGAACCCGTCCCCAGTCAGGACCAGGACCAGGCTCTCGCCCTGGCGAAACAGGCGACCCGGCGGAAACTGCGAGCCCCACTGAGCCAAGCTCGACTCCGGTTCGCCGGCCGCCCCGCCGATCGTCGCGCACTACCTCCGCGACGTCCGTAGGGTCCAACTCGACGGTCATCCTCGCTGCATCACTACCGCCAACAACGTACCCGCCACTCGTTTGACAGTCGGGCGTCGGCGAGCTAGGTTGCCTGTCGTCCCGCCACGTCCGATGTCAGGTGCTTCGGCCGGGTTGCCACCACTCCAGCCGAGCGTTCGCGGCGCCCGAGGTAGGAGGGGTACAGCATGCAACGAGTCAGCAGGGGCTGGCTGCGACGAGGCGCCGCTGCCGTAGTCGCATCGTCTGCGGTCGTGTTCGCCGTCTCGGGGTCGTCGCCGGCGGCGATTTCGCCGTCCTATGAGTGCGACGGCGCGAACCCGATCTACCGCAACCTGGACTACACGTTCAGCCAGCGCGCAGCCGACCTTGTGTCTTGCATGACGCTCGACCAGGAGGTCCTGCAGCTGCACACCAACAGCGCGCCGGCGATCCCCAGCCTCGGGATGCAGGAGTACTGGTACTGGAGCGAGGGTCAGCATGGTGTCAACACGCTCAACGCCGATACCAACGACGGCGGCGTCACGGGCGGGGTGCACGCCACCAGCTTCCCGACCAACTTCGCCGCGACGATGTCCTGGGACCCGCAGCTCACCTACCAGGAGACGACCGCGATATCCGATGAGGTCCGCGGCTTCACCGACCCATCCCTGTGGGGTAAGGCCCAGAACGACCTCGGGCCCTCGGCGAGCGACTACGGTGACCTCACCTTCTGGGCGCCGACGGTCAACATGGACCGCGATCCACGTTGGGGCCGCACCGACGAGGCGTTCGGCGAGGACCCCTACCTGGCGGGGCAGATGGCAGGAGCATTCGTCAAGGGGTACGAGGGCGAGACGATCGCCGGGGTGCCGATGAGCAAGTACCTCAAGGTGGCCGCGACCGCCAAGCACTTCGCGCTGAACAACGTCGAGAACGACCGGGAGCCCGGCGGCTCTGGGACCAACGACGAGAACCTGCGTGACTACTACACCGCGCAGTTCCGCACCCTGGTTCAGAACGCGCACGTGGCCGGGATCATGACCTCGTACAACGCGATCAACGGCACGCCGTCGGTCGCCGACACCTACACGACGGACGAAGTCCTGCAGCGCACCTACGGCTTCAACGGCTACATCACGAGCGACTGTGGCGCGATCGGCACCACCTTCCTGGGACCGCCGAGCGGTCACGATTGGGCGGCGCCCGGTTGGGTGACCGATGGCGGCGGCGCAAACGCGATCTGGACCAACGCCCGTAACGGCAAGGCGGTGTCGGGTGCGGCCGGCGGACAGGCCTACGCGCTGCGCGCCGGGACCGATCTCAACTGCACCGGCGCCGAGGACACCTCGGCGAACATCGACCAGGCGATCGGGGCGAACATCCTCGACAAGGGCGTGATCGACACCGATCTCACGCACGTGCTCACCACCCGGATGCAGACAGGTGAGTTCGACCCGCGTGCCGGCGATCCGTGGACGACGCTCACCGCCGCCCAGATCCAGAGCCCGGCCCACCAGGCGCTGGCGCGGACGGTCGCCGACGACGACATCGTGCTGCTCAAGAATGCGGCGGTGCCCGGCACCGCCGCCAACCTTCTGCCGGCCGGGGCGGACAATCTCAACAACGTGGTGATCGTCGGGAACCTCGCCAACACGACGACGCTCGGGGGCTACTCCGGCGCTCCCACGACCGAGGTCGACGCCGTCCAGGGGATCACCCAGGAGGTCCAGGCCGTCAACCCGAGCGCCCACATCTATTACGACTCGTGCGGTACCTCGACAACCGCGACCGCCCCAGCCTCGTGCTCCGCTCAGACACTGTCCGAGATCAACAGCGCCGATCTCGTCGTGGTGTTCGTCGGCACCGACGAGACGATCGCGAGCGAGGGTCACGACCGAGCGTCGCTGGCGATGCCGGGCAATTACGACTCGATGATTCGCCAGGTGGCGGCAGTCGGCAACCCGCGGATGGTGCTCGCGATCCAGTCCGACGGCCCGGTCCAGACCTACGACGTCCAGCAGGACTTCCCGGCGATCGTGTTCAGTGGCTACAACGGGGAGGACCAGGGGCAGGCGCTCGCCGACGTCCTGCTCGGCCACGTCAACCCGAGCGGACATCTCGACTTCACCTGGTACAAGGACGACACCCAGCTTCCGTCGATCGAGGACTACGGCCTCACCCCCGCGCAGACGGGCGGCCTCGGCCGCACCTACATGTACTTCACGGGCAAGCCCACGTATCCGTTCGGCTACGGGCTCAGTTACACGACGTTCAAGTACTCGAAGCTGGCGGTCACGCCGACCGTGACGACGCCCAACGGTACCGCGCACGTGAGCTTCGACGTAACCAACACCGGTAAGAGGGCCGGCACGACCGTCGCGCAGCTGTACGTCTCGCCGCCGCAGGCATCCGGGGTCGAGACGCCAAAGGAGGAGCTGGAGGGGTTTGCGCGCACGAACACGCTCGCTCCCGGTCAGATCCAGCACATCACCCTGTCGGTCCCGTTCAGCCAGCTGTCACGGTGGGAGGAGAAGCTGCTCAAAGAGGTCGTCGCGCCTGGCACCTACCTGTTCAAGGTCGGCCCGGACGCGGCCCACAGTCTCGCCTCACAGAGCGTGTCGGTGAGCGGGACGCTGACTCAGAAGGTCACCGACGTCACGGTGCAGCCCGACCAGGTGATCTTCGCCCCCGGGGACACGCTTGACCTGACCGGGCGCAACAAGTGGATCGCGAGCGACACCCAGGCAGGCACCGAACAGCATCACGCGCTTGCCAGCAACATCGTCGAGGCCGTCAACAACGACCAGTCGTTCGTCAATCTGGCGAACGCCCACGTCAGCTACTCGAGCAGCGACTCCAACGTGGCAAGCGTGAGCTCGGCGGGACTGCTTACCGCGGTCTCGCCCGGTGTGGCGACGATCAGCGTGACGGTGAACGGCGTCACCGGCTCAACTCCGGTCGTCGTCCAGGCGCCGCTGTCGATGACCGCCTTCCCGGCGGTCGGCGCGCCCGGGTCGAGCATCACCATCCGCGAGACGCTCCCGAACGGCGAGGGCGCGGCGACGCTTCGGAACGTCAATATGACCCTAACCGCGCCCAGCGGCTGGACGGTACAGGCGATCTCCCCGACGACGTTCGCCACGCTGCCCGGGGGCGAGACGGTGCAGAGCGCCTGGCAGGTGACGGTCCCCGCCGGGACGAGCCCCGGACCGTACTCGCTGTCGGCCGAGGCGACGTTCGATTCCGCCAGCGGGCCGCAGGACGCCGAGACGAGCACCCAGGTGGCCGTCCCGTACGCCTCGATGGCCGCGGCCCTGGACAACACCGGCGTCAGCGATGACACGGCGAGGACCGCCGGCGACATCGACGGCGACGGTGCGAGCTACTCCGCCGAGGCGCTCGCGGCCGATGGTCTCACCCCGGGAGCGACCTTCAGCCACGATGGCCTGAGCTTCGCGTGGCCCGACGCGGCCGCCGGATCGAGTGACAACGTCGTCGCCTCGGGACAGACGATCGCGGTCTCGGGGTCGGGCTCGACGCTCGGGATCATCGGTACCGGCGACTACGGCGCGGCGACCGGCACCGGGACGATCACCTACGCCGATGGCACGACGCAGGCGTTCGCGCTGTCGCTGCCCGACTGGTTTGCCAACGCCGCCCCGGCCGGCAGCGACATCGTCGACACGTTCCCGTACCACAACAACCAGACCGGAAAGGGCCAGGCGGTGAGCCTGTACTACATGCCGATCCCGTTGGATCCGAGCAAGCAGGTCGCCTACGTCACGCTGCCGGACGTGAGCGTCGGCGTGGCCGTAAACCAGACCGCCATGCACATCTTCGCGATGGCGATCGGGTCCGGGACACAGCCGCTCAGCGCCCTTCTGGGCGCTCAGTCCCAGGCGCGGGCAGCCCCCGCGACCGACGCCGGGGCCGCGGCACAGGATCAGCAGGCCCGATCGCTGTCTCAGAAACAAGGCAAGTAACGTGCCCGGCGCCCGGCCGACGATGATCAGGTCGTGCGCGACCTGCTGATGTCGCCGACCGGCCCGAGATGGGTCAGCTTGTCGGGGTTTGTGATCGAGCTGATGGCGCGGATCTGGCCGCCGGCGATTTCGAGCGCCACCACAGCGATCAGCTGCTGTTGCGCGTCCAGATAGAGGGCTCCCGCGTCGCCATTCAGCTCGACGAGGCGCAGCGACAGGCCCGGCGCCTGGTAACGCTGCCAGCTACCAAGCATGCCCGCGACCCGCGCGCGTCCCCGCAGCGGGCCGGCGAGCGCCCGGACCTTGCCGCCGCCGTCGCTGGTCAGTTCCACGTCGGCGGCGAGCAGCGCCTCAAGTCCGGCAACATCGCCCTCCTGGGCGGCCGCGAAGAACCGTCGCGCAAGCTCGGCACGCTCCTCGCGCGTGGTCTCGAAGCGGGGCCGCCGCTCCTCGACGTGTCGCCTGGCCCGGGTCGCGAGCTGGCGCACGTTCACCTCGCTCGTGCCGATGATCTCCGCGATCTCCGCATACGCATAGTCGAACACGTCGTGCAGCAACAGCGCTGCCCGCTGCTCGGGCGAAAGGCTCTCGAGCAGCACCAGCATCGCCAGAGTCAGCGAATCGGCAATCTCCGCGTGCTGCGCCGGGTCATCGCCGCCCCCTGTGATGATCGGCTCTGGCAGCCACTCGCCGACGTACTGCTCACGCCGCGCACGCGCCGAGCGCAGCTCGTTGATCGCCAGCCTCGCCGTCACGGTCGCCGTGAACGCGGGCAGCGAGGCGATCCGGTCCCCGGCTTCGAGCGCCTGGTGCACGCGCAGCAGCGCCTCCTGGACGACGTCCTCGGCCTCGGACACGCTCCCGAGCATGTGGTAGGCAATCGCGAACGCGACCGGCCGCAGCTCCTCGAGGAGTTCTCCGCGATCGTTGCTCATCGGGCCGGGTCGGAGGCGACAGCGTCGGGGATCAGCGGACGGGCCGGGGCTCGGGGTTCGACGGCGATCACCGGGACGCGTCGTTCAAGCCACCGCGGGCACCACCAGGCTCTCGGGCCGAGGAGTTGGAGGACGGCCGGGAGCAGGAGGGTCCGGACCACGAACGCGTCAAGCAGCACTGCCACGGCGGGCGCGAGGCCGATCAGCTTCAGCAGGTTGGAGCTGCTCAGGGCGAACGAGGCGAACACTACGATCATCACGGCCGCGGCGGCGGTGATCACTCTGCCGCTGCTGCTCAGTCCCCGCCTGATTGCGACGGTGTGATCGCCGGTGCGTTGCCATTCCTCGTGGATGCGGGAGATCAGAAACACCTCGTAGTCCATCGACAGGCCGAACACGATCGCGAACAGGATCACCGGGAGGTATGACTCGATCGGCGCCCGTTGCGCGCCGAACAACCCGTCGAGCCAGCCGCGCTCGAAGACCGCCTGCACGAACCCGAGCGAGGCGGCGATCGTGAGCAGATTCATCACGGCCGCCTGGATCGGGATCACGAGCGAGCGGAACACCAGCAACAGGAGCAGCGCGGAGACGCCGATCACCACGGCGATGAACACCGGCAGCCGGTTGGAAATGACGTGGGCTGTGTCGACCTGGGTCGCGGTCCAGCCGCCCACGTACACCTTCGCCCCGGTGGCGCGTTCGAGTGGCGGAATAACCTGGTCTCGGAGGCGGGTGACGAGGTTGTAGGTCTGCGGGCTCTCGGGCGATGTCGTCGGGTAGACGGTGATCGCAGCGGTGTCACGGGCGCGGTTGAGCTGCGGCCTGGCCACCGACGCCACGCCGGGGGTGCGGGCGATCGCCGCGGTCAGCTCCGCGACCCCGCCGGCCCTGCCGGCGGGCGGCAGCTGCGCGGCAACCTGCAGCGGTTCGTTGAAACCTTTACCGAACCCTGCGGCGAGCAGCTCGTAGGCCTTGTGGGTGGTGGTCGACGCCGGGTCGTTGCTCTGGTCGCTGGAGGCGAGCCGCAGCCCGAGCGCGGGCGCGGCGATCAGCAGCATCAGCGCGGTGGCGGCGAGTGCCGCGACCGCCGGGCGCCGCTGAACCAGCCCCGCCCAGCGCGCCCACGCCCCGCTATCGACAGACGTTCGGGCACGACCGCGGGCGCCGATCCTCGCGCCGAACCAGTACAGCAGTGCCGGCAACAGCGTCAACGTCCCGAGCAGCATCACCAGCACGGTGACCGAGGTAGCGACCGCGACGCCGTAGTACGAGTCGATCCGCGCGCTGAACAAGCCGAGCATCGCGATCATCACGCAGGTTCCGGCGAACGCGATCGAGCGTCCGGCGGTGTCCATCGCCACCGCGACCGCCTCCTCCACGTTGCCGCCATTCGACTGGTATGCCTCCCGGAAGCGAGTCAGCAGGAACAGCGAGTAGTCGATCCCTACGCCGATCCCGAGCAGGATCGCGACCTCCGACGCCCAGCTCGGCGTGTTGACGAGATGCGTGACCACCGCGATCAGGCCGGTGCTCGCCCCGAGCCCGAACAGGGCGGTCAGGATCGGCAGCGACATCGCCAGCAGCGACCCGAAGCTGAGCAGCAGCACGATCATCGCGGCGCCGATCGCAATCGCGGTCGCTGCCCCGACGCCCGCGGGGACGGTCTGTTCGATCGCATCGCCGCCAAGCTCGACCTCGAGCCGTGTCGAGTCGATCGAGCGGGCGACGCTGACCACGCGGTCGATCGCCGCGATCGGCAGCAGATTGCCCTGCTGATCGAACGACACCGTGGCGAACCCGATCGTGCCGCCCGGTGAGATCGCGCGAGCCCCGGGGGCGTACGGGCTGACCACGCCGGTCACGTGCGGAAGCCGGGCGACCCGCGCCAGCATCGCCTCGATCGCTGTCCTGGCGAACGGATCGCTGAGCCTGCCGGTGCGCGCACGGAACACGATCTGGTCGGTGTCGCCCGCCTGCGCCGGGAACCGCGAGCTGAGCAGATCGCTCGCACGCTGTGAGCCGGTCCCTGGCAGAGTCGCGCTGTCGCTGAAGTGGCTGCCGACGCCGCTCGAGAGACCTCCGAGCGACCCGACCAGGACGACAAGCCACAGCGCAACAACGGTCCGGCGATGTGTCATCGACCAGCGAGCAAGCGAGCGCATCATTTCCATCCGACTCCTTCACGGTCCGCGGGCGGCCGGGCCGCACGAATTCACTGTCACCCGTTAAGACAATGCAGGCCCGCCGCATGTGACAGCTGGGCCGGCGCGGTGTGTTTGGGTCAGCCGGCCGCGGCCGGGACGCTTACCGGGTCGATCGGATCCGCGAGCGGCTCGCAGATCGCGGCGGGACGCTCCGCCCGCAGCAACATCCTCCGCAGCTGCACGAAGGCGACGCTGCCGAGCAGCGCCGGTACCCAGATCGAGATCGTGTGGTAGATCAGGACCGCGCCCGTGGTCACGGCGAGCGGTTGGTGATACAGGACCAGAACCCCGACCAAACCTGCATCCAGCCCTCCGATCCCGGCGGGAACCGGGACGTTGCCGCCGAGCTGTCCGATCAGGTAGCCGAGCACGAGTACTCCGAGCGGAGGCGAGTGGTGCAGCGCCTTGAACGCAAACCCCAGGACGGCCAGGTCGAACACCATGGTTCCGACCGAACCGACGAGAACGGAGACCGGACGACGGCGGAGCAAGCTCACGGCGTCACGAATCCCCTGCCCCAGCGAATCGCGGATGAACTGACGGGCGGCGATCAGACGGCTCGGCGGCTCATCCGAAACAGACGAGGAAGGCCCTCGTGTGAGGAGTAAGGGGAGCGTCAGGACCAGTGCCGTCGCCAGGAGCGCGGCGGCTCCGAAGCCGTAGGTGAGTGCCGTGTCGCGGTCACGACCGAGAACCCCAATCGCATACAGGGCGGCGAACAGGATCACCCCACCCACGTTCGCGAGGCTGGTGAGAACGAAGAAGGCAACCGATCGCCGGGCGATGTGTTCGGTGCTCATCCCGCCACGACTCAGGGCCCACGCTCCCAGCGCGAGCCCGCCGATGCCGCTGACCGAGAGAACCGAGTTCGCACCCTGCTCGGCCATCGCGATCTGGTAGCTGACCCGCCAACTCATCCGCTCGCAGAACACGACTCGGAAGATCACGACGTACGACAGCGCGGAGAGCACCTCGAGCGCCACCGCCACGACCACCCAGCCGGGAGAAGCCCGACCGATCGCCTGGCGCAGGCCGCCGAGGCCCGGTCCCACCAGCACGACCAGGGCGACCGCCGCTGCCACGGCAGCGAGCTCCACCAGCCGGCGGCGCAGGCGGCTGGGGTTGAGCTCCTCGGGCATGGGGCCGTCCGGGGGCGCGTTCGGTTCCGGCTTTCGACGCGACAGCGGCATTGCGGTAGTGCTGATGATCGCTGATCGTCGCTCAGTCGTCGTCGACCGGCGGGGTCCGACGCTGCCGCTTGCGCTCGGCCTGGCTGCGCTTGGCTTCGAGGCGGCGTTGCTCTGACGCCTTCGTTGGGCGGGTCGGGGTGCGGGGCGGGGCGACCTCCAGCGCGGACGCCAGCCGGTCGCGCAAGCGCGACAGCGCCAGCTCGCGATTCTGACTCTGGCTGCGCGAGTCCTGCGCGATCGCCACCACCCGAGGACCAGCTCGCGAGATCACTCGCCGCTTCTGGTCCTCGGTCAGCGCGACCGAAGCGGCCACGTCGAATACCGCCTCGATCCGCGATGCCGTCACGTTGGCGTGCTGCCCGCCCGGCCCAGAGGAGCGTGACGCCCGAATCGTGATCTCTGACAACGGAACCTCGGCGTGGTCGCCCACTCGCATCGGATCTTCCACGTCGCAGCCGAACCTCTCTCTGATGCGGCGGCTCCCGCCGACTTATTCACGCCTGTGCATGCAATAATGCGTGCATGAGTCATGGTACAGAAACCGATCTCGCGTTCGTCTCGCCGCAGACGGCGCGATCGGTCGCCGACACGATGCAGGCCCTCGCGACGCCGAGCCGCGTCCGGATCCTAAGCCGCCTGGGCGCCGGCGCCTGCTCGGTCGGCGACCTCGCCCGCGACCTCGAGATGGCGCAGCCGGCCGTATCCCAGCAGCTACGGGTGCTGCGTCATCTCGGCCTCGTCGTTGGCGAGCGCGACGGCCGGCAGGTGATCTACGCGCTGCACGACGACCACGTCCGCTCGCTCCTCAGCGAGGCCGTGTCGCACACCGAGCACCTCAGGCTCGGACTCGCCGCGCGTCCGATCGAACGGGCTGTGACGGCATGAGCGCGACCGGCCCGGCGCTGCTCGCCGCTGCGGCGGGGGTCGGACTCGGGCACGCGATCCTGCCCGACCACTGGGTCCCGCTGGCCGTGATCGGCCGCACGCGGCGCTACCCGCTGTCCAGGATCGCGCGTCTCTCCAGCCTCGCCGGGGTGGCGCACGTGCTGGTCTCGATCGCGCTCGGCGCGGTGATCATCGCGGTCGGGCTTCAGTTTCGCTCGACCATCCAGCACGCCCAGGACACGATCATCGGCTGCATCCTGATCGCCACCGGGGTCGGCTTCCTGGTACTCGAGCTCGTCGGCCACGATCACGATCACGATCACGGCCGCGCCGACAGCCACGGTCACGACCACCATCCTCCCGACGGCCACGAGCACCGCCCCTCGGCCAAACGGAATCGCGGGCTCGTGGCGGTGATGGTTCCGTTCGGCGCGGCCGCATCGCCCGACCTCACGATCCTGCCGGTGTTCCTGGCCGCGACCAGCGCCGGGATCGCGACCGCCGTCGGATCGCTCGTCGTGTTCGCGGCGGTGACGATCGGCACGATCGTCGGACTGACCCTCGCCGGTGCTCGAGGCGGCTATCAGATCCAGGGCGATTGGCTCGAGCGCTGGAGCAACGTCTTCACCGCCGCCGTTCTGTTCGCCATCGGCCTGCTGGTTCTGCTGCAGGTCATTTAGTGCCCTGGTGGTGGTGGCCCTGGCGGGTGCCTCCCAGATGCCGCCGGAAGACGGACGGACCGTGTGCCGCCAGGGTCACCAACAGCATCGTGGCACAGCGACGCTGGATTCCGGTCCCATCGTGTGAGAGATCTCACGCCCGCGGGCCAGAAAGGCGAGCCGAGACGCCGCCTGGCCGATCGTGCCGGCCGAGGTTCCGGGGGCTGTACTTTGAAGTCAGATGACCGCCACCGACCCGGCCCTCGAGGGCGACCTCCTCTCGACGAACGGATCCGTCGGCGCCAACCAGGCCGGCGCCGACACCCACGTGGACCGCGCGCTGCTGCTGGTGGCGAGCGTCGTCGTGCTCGGCGCGATCATGTCGATCCTCGACACGACGGTCGTCAACGTCGCGATCAACACGCTGGCGGCCCGCTTCCACACGACGCTGCCGACGATCCAGTGGGTCGCGACCGGGTACACGCTCGCGCTCGCGACCGTGATCCCGCTGACCGGCTGGATCGCCGATCGGTTCGGCACCAAGCGGCTGTACATGACGTCGATCGCGCTGTTCGTCGTTGGCTCGTCGCTGTCGGGGCTGGCGTGGTCGTCGACCTCGATCATCGTCTTCCGCGTCCTGCAGGGACTCGGCGGCGGCATGATCATGCCCGCCGGGATGACGATCCTGACCCGGGCGGCGGGGCCGAACCGGATCGGTCGGGTGATGGCGATCATGGGCGTGCCGCTGCTGCTGGGGCCGATCCTCGGGCCGATCCTCGGCGGCTGGCTGGTGGCCGACGTCTCCTGGCGCTGGATCTTCTTCATCAACGTCCCAGTCGGGATCCTGGCTGTGGCACTGGCACTGCGCGTGCTGCCCCGGGACGTCGCCGCCCACGAGCAGAAGCTCGACCTGGTCGACCTCGCCCTGCTGTCGCCGGGCCTGGCGCTGATGATCTACGGGCTCGCGGAGTCCAACTCGGCGGGCGGATTCGGGTCGAGCAAGGTCCTGATCCCACTGATCGCCGGGGTCCTGTTGTTGGTCGCGTTCGTCTGGCACGCGTTGCGCGCCACCAACCCGCTGATCGACCTGCGCCTGTTCCTCGATCGAACCTTCACGACGTCGTCGATCACGCTGCTGCTCGTCGTGATCGCGGTGTTCGGCTCCTTCCTGCTGCTTCCGCTCTACTTCCAGGCGGTCCGTGGCGAGTCGGCGCTGCAGAGCGGCTTGCTGCTCGCGCCGCAGGGCTTCGGCTCGATGATCACGATGCCGATCGCCGGCAGCCTGGCGGACCGCACCGGCTCCGGGCGGATCGTTCCGTTCGGGCTGATCGCGGTGGCGCTGTCGGTGCTCGAACTCACCCAGATCGGCGCGCACACCTCGTACGTCCTGCTCGAGGTCGTCCTGTTCGTGTTCGGCCTGGGGATGGGCTTCACGATGATGCCGGTGTTCACCGGCGCGATGCAGTCGATGCGCGAGGAGGTGGTGGCCCGGGCCAGCACGGCGCTCAACATCATCCAGCAGACCGGCGCCTCGATCGGGACAGCGGTGCTGTCGGTGCTGCTCGCCTCGGCGATCAGCAGCCAGCTCGGCGGCGGCCACGGGACGATCGGGTCGACCGCGGGCATGTCGGCCGCGGCCCGAGCTCACATCGCGCCACCGATGGCCGCGGCGTTCGGGCAGACGTTCTGGTGGGCGCTGGCGCTGCTGGCGGTCGCGTTCGTCGCGTCCCTGACGCTTCCGAAGCACAAGCCGGAGTTCGCCGCCGACGTGCAGCCCGCCGCCGTCCCGATGTAGCGCCTCGCGGCCGCCGGTTCAGGCGCTCGCGCGCGATGGCTGCTATCAACCCGACAGATGCCCGACTGGTTCGACGAGCTCGCCGAGTTTCTGCGGATCCCCTCGATCAGCGCCGACTCGGACCACGCCGCCGATGTGAAGCTCGCGGGCGAGTGGGTGTGCGACTTCATCCGCGACGCCGGCGGCGACGCCGAGTTGATCGACTGGGACGGACAGCCGCTGGCGGTCGGCGAGCTGCGGGCGTCGACGGATGCCGCCGAGGCCCCGACGGTGCTGTGCTATGGCCACTTCGACGTGCAGCCGCCCGACCCGCTGGAGCTGTGGACGTCGCCGCCATTCGAGCCGGAGATCCGGGGTGAGCACCTGTTCGGCCGCGGGGTCGCCGACGACAAGGGCCAGCTGTACATGCTGCTGGCGGCGGCGCGCGAGCTCGCCAAGGCCGGCGAGCTCCCGGTCAACGTCCGGTTCGCGTGCGACGGCGAGGAGGAGACCGGCGGGCACTCGATCGTCGACTTCCTGCACAGCGACGACGGACCTGCCGACGCCGCAGTGATCTTCGACAGCGGGATGGTCCGACGCGGCCTGCCCGCGTTCAACATCGCGACGCGCGGGCTCGTCTACTTCCACGTGACGATGCGCACCGGCGAGCGGGACCTGCACTCGGGCATCTTCGGTGGCGCCGCGATGAACGCCGCGAACGCGCTGCTCCGGACGCTGAGCACCGCGACCGCGACCGACGGACGGCTGGCGCCGCCGCTGCGCCAGGGGATCCTCGCGCCGACTGCGGACGAGCTCGCCAGCTGGCAGGAGCTGCCGCCGGGCTCCGGCGAGCTGGCCGACCAGGGTGCGCGGCCGGCCGATCCAACCGCCGCCGAGGAGTTCTACATCCGCACGTTCGCCGAGCCGGCGCTCGACGTCAACGGGATCGAGAGCGGCTCGCCGCGGCTGCAGAAGACGGTGTTGCCGGTCGAGGCGATCGCCAACGTCTCGATCCGCCTCGCACCCGGGCAGGAGGTCGACGCGGTCGCGCAGGCGTTCAGGCGCGTACTCGCCGACGCGACGCCACCCGGAGCCGACCTGGAGGTCGAGCTGCTGTCCTCGTCGCGGCCCGGGGTCGTGCCGCCCGACTCGACAGCGATCAGACTGGGCGCCGACGCGTTCGAGCGCGTGCTCGGAGTTCGGCCGGTGCTGATCCGCAGCGGCGGCAGTGTGCCGCTGATGGCGGCGCTCAGCGACCTCGGCGTCCCGACGATCCTCAGCGGGTTCTCGCTCCCCGACGCGGCGATCCACTCGCCCAACGAGCGGATGCTGGTCGAGTACTTCCCGACCGGGATCGCGACGGCGCGCGCCGTGTTCGAGCAGCTGCGCGCGGTCTAGACGCGAACGGGCGGCGCGGTCGAGTCGCGCACCACCAGGGTCGTCCCAAGCTCGATGTGGAGCGCCTCGATCCGCTGCTGCTGCAACAGTCGCACCAGCAGCGCCACCGCCATCCGTCCCATCTCGGCCAGCGGCTGGCGCACGGTCGTCAGCGCCGGCGTCACGATCGATGCCTCGAAGGTGTCGTCGAAGCCGACGATCGACAGGTCGTCGGGAAGCCGCACCCCGCTTTCCCGAGCCGCGTCCATCGCCCCGATCGCGAGCATGTCGTTGAACGCGAACACCGCCGTTGGCGGCTCGTCGAGCGCGAGCAATCCCATCACCGCGTCCCGGCCGCCCGAGACGCTGAAGTCAGATTCGACCTCGAGCTCCGGCGTCGGCATCACTCCGGCCGCGGCCAGCGCCCCGTGATAGCCGCGCAGCCGCTCCTCGGTGGCGATCCATCCACGCGGCCCAGTCACCGCGGCTATCCGGCGATGCCCGAGCCCGAGCAAGTACTCGACGGCCTCGCTGGCGCCCGAGGAGTGCCCTGCCGACACGGTCGGAACCCGCTCGTCCGGCGACGTGGGCGGATCGACGATCACGAATGGGTAGCCATGCTCGTGCAGCGCCGCGAGCTCCTCGCTCGATTCCGCCGGGAGGACGAGCACCGCGCCGTCAGTCGTGCCCTGCATCAGGCGCTCGAGCAGCGTCACCTCGCGGTCGTGCTCGTGGTAGGTCGGGCACAGCACGACCCCCATGTCATGCTCGGAGAAGGCCTCGCTGGCGCCCGCCAGGATCACCGAGAAGTAGGAGTGGTGCAGCAGCGGCAGCGTCACCCCGGCGAGGCCGGTGCGCCCAGCCGACAGGCCTCGCGCGGTCCGGTTGGTGCTGTAGCCGTACTCCTGGACGACGCGCATCAC
>Ga0123355_10009099_pt1 | contig 15058 bp, 12 predicted proteins | sample TergutEmb28metaG_3_FD_89872 | JGI IMG/M metagenome (GOLD analysis project Ga0123355, IMG submission 89872) | Embiratermes neotenicus P1 segment gut microbial communities from Petit-Saut dam, French Guiana - Emb289 P1 | ecosystem: Host-associated > Arthropoda: Insects > Digestive system > Gut ...
AGATGTAAAAAACAACTACTTCCAGATGTAACAAACAACTACTTCCAGATGTTACAAACAACTACTTCCAGATGTAAAAAACAACTACTTCCAGATGTAACAAATAACTGCTTCCAGATGTAAAAAACAACTACTTCCAGATGTAAAAAACAACTACTTCCAGACGTAACAAACAACTACTTCCAGATGTAACAACCAACTACTTCCAGATGTAACAAACCACAGAAGTATTCGTTCTTGTTAGGCAAGTGGCCAGCTATTTAGACCGTACAAGTTATTGTTTTGCACTGAACATCAGTAGACTCCCTGGTGTTCTAATAATCGGTTCTTTTCTCACGGCTGTCGCCTTCAGTTCTTCATCTCTACACAGCTAATCTGTGCCTTCAGTGGCCCGGATCGATCGAGTTCGAAGTTACTACGGTTCACAGCGTTTCGTAAGTCAAATACACGTATAGTGAATATAACGTGACCAAGACTAATTTGACGTTAAGGTGACCGCGCATCATGATATATACTTATGATAAAAGCAACTAGATGCACTAATTTCTCAAATTTATTTTGGAATAAAACTCTACATATTTCGGACAGTTCCTCTGTCCATCATCAGGAGTTTTTCACTGTACACACAACAATGGTATATGTCATACAGGTTTGCCTACAGCTTGCTGTCAGCAAACCTGTATGACATATACCATTGCTGTGTGTACAGTGAAAAACTCCTGATGACGGACAGAAAAACTGTCCGAAACATGTACAGTTTTATTCCAAAATAAATTTGAGAAATTAGTGTACCTAGTTGGTTTTATTATAAGACCAGAGTGGCCAAGACTCTTTGACAGCTTCTGGAAAATGTTGCAGTCGCTTCTAAGTTTGAGTTTCACAAATTATCTGGGTGTAAGAAAATGAGCCCCATAAATCCCACAGATCAGCCATGTACAGGCGGACGTGTAGGGCAGCTGAACGACACGCACAAGAATTTGGTAGTTTGTATTTTAAGCTCTCGAAATATGTAAAAATTACGTGCAGATGTCGCGAGTCGCTGCTTGAACCTGAACACAATAAGGTTCACGCTATTTATTGTCGCTATTGAAAATTATAAATTATATACAAATCAAAATATATTATTTGCTTCTCAACGTAAATTACAGCGACTAAGATTCAGACCACCTGCATTTTCGATACCTCCATTACCTTTGTCTCCACTTGCTACTCACAAATTATATCCTAATAAACTCTGCTTTGTAAGCTGCAAACTGATGCATAACACTTCAGCTGGCAAATACTTTTATTAATAACTCTATTCCTTGAATTATTTCACGCTTAACCTCACTGGTGTCAAACACGTCACTCTTGATACGTGCATATTAGTAACTGTCTGGTGGTATACTTCAGCTACCTACAGCCAACAACTCAACTTTACCACAGCGCCATCCCTTCACCAACAGCTCAACAAATCTTTACCTGTGACATTCACATTTAGAGCAGCAGTTCTTCTGTCAAGATCAACTACGTGGGTGCAAGGGATAAAAAACGGAAAAACGAACAAATAACGACAAAAACAACGCAGTTGTCTTGCAGTACGAACAGAGACAACATCGAATGGGAATACCTTGAGAATGACGCACCATATTGCTCGATGTTACTAATGCCTATTGCAATCAGTGTGCAGCGCGCTACAGCGGCAACTTGTCCTGCAGTACTGTACGACATACTGCCGACCCAAACCGCTGCAGGGACTACCGTTATATGGATGTGCTACCACTCTGTGCGATTTAACAAAGTTGCAAAACCTGTCAAGACAGAACAACGAAGTGACGTAAACTTACTGGTCGCCATATAATTCTAATCAATCTTAATTTCCTGGTATCTGTCCTATGTGGCTTTCTGTACCTTCCACTGATATCAGTTACTTATGTCAGTCATCTGGTAAGTCATTTTAGTGGCATACTAAAATGACTCTGGGTAAGTGTCCAACTTGATGCGCATTACGTTATATAATAAGTTTATTATTATAATCCTCTACATGTTTCGAACAACTCATCAGTAGTTCATCATCAGTAGGTCAAATTTTATTGATACAGCATGTGGAATAGTATTCTGTGTAAGTGACCGTCCGGTGTGCAGGTGTGAACTGCAGTTCCTTCTCAACCTGAACACCGGACGGTCACTTACACAGAATACTATACCACATGCTGCATCAATACAATTTGACCTCCTGATGATGAGCACAGAGTTGCTCGAAACATGTACAGGATTATAATATTAAACGTATTATATAACGTAATTGTGCATCAAGTTGGTCATTTACCCAGAGTCATACCAGGATGCACGGTCAGCAAAACATAAAAAAATAAAATGACTGTCTAATTTTAAGAAAAAAATTAATGACTTTTCCAGATTTTCACCAGATTGCAAGACGGAAGAAGATGAATAATCTACTTCGACCTGACATCCATATTTTTCCGTTATTTATTGTTCACTGAATTGTGACTTAAATTTTCCATGCTCGAATTGTTCCGGACACTAATATTTTCAAAACCACATAATTTGCAAGGCTTTTGTTCTTTAAAATATTCCTATGCAAACAAAATATGGATTGGTATGTTACCCGCTGAAAGTCCTGTTCTAATAGCTGGCACCTTTGATATGATCTCCATCAGCAGCGCAGTCGTCTCGACTATGACTGAACTACATATCGAACACAAGGTTCAAAAGAACGTTAACGTGATTACAGAGAGAAAAAATATTTGTGCCTGCACGACTCATTCAGTACATGATTCGAACTGGCCTGTTTGATGTAGTTTCGTATCCACCTGCCTACTACAGGGCGTGGATGCCCAGGCGAAGTACAGTCATCTTCGTTGTACCTGGAATTAACGACAGGTACCGAAATAGTAATTCATATTAATTCATGTTTTTCGTCAAATCGGGTAGACGCCCTGGAGTATTTGCATAATAGTAGCGTAATCGGTACGGCTACTTGCTATGGACTGAACGGTTCGGGGTTCGTATCCCGACAGCTGCAGAATTTCCTTTTCTTCACACCCGTCCAGACAGGCCCTGGTGTCCACCCAGTCTATTGTACAACGTGTACTGGATCTTTTCCGGGGGTACAGTGGCAGTAGCATGGCGTTGACGCACCCTCCTCCCGATCTAAGGCCGAGGTTCAGCATGGGTAAATCTATACATATGTTCCGCCTCTGTACCTCCACAGGTATGTTACGGAGCGAATTTTACCTTGTTATTTGCGTAAGTTTTCTTGGTGGGGCGCAGTAGTCAATCATGTTGCCTCATTGTTGAGGTTTCTAGATCACACACAATTAGACCAACACATTAGGTAGGAATCCTCTGAACAAGTGATGACCACTTCGTATAGACCGCTACCTACACAACAGATTTTAATCCTGCTGGTGACATGGAGGGATGTCGCGTTGTTCAGATTTGTTGTATCCTGTGTAGTTAAGGGCCTTGAAGTAGGTCAGTTGTATCCGGTGTGGTTAAGGGCCTTGAAGTAGTTGTATCCTGTGTAGTTAAGGAACTTGAAGTAGGTCAGTTTTATCCTGTGTGGTTAAGGCCCTTGAAGTAGTTATTTTATCCTGTGTAGTTAAGAGCCTGGAAGTAGGTCAGTTGTATCCTGTGTAGATAAGGCCCTTGAAGTAGTTTTATCCTGTGTAGTTAAGATCTCGGAAGTAGGGCAGTTGTATCCTGTGTAGTTAAGGGCCTTGAAGTAGGTCAGTTGTATCCTGTGTAGTTAAGGGCCTTGAAGTAGGTCAATTTCCCATCGAAAGATTTATAGTGTCAGAGTTAATTTGCATCGGTACAGGCAGCAGAGCTGTTTGTGAAGAAGCAGAATAATGTGCATAGGAAAGAACTATCTATGTCTGTCAGACTGAGGGCAGCAGAAGAATCGAAATTACGAAAAGTGATTTGTAGAAAGGACAATGGCATAATTTTAATGTCAATCTTAAATGTGATTACGACTATGAAAACAAACTGTGAATTTCAATCAAACGCAACCGGATTTCATTTAATTAACAGAATAGCAATGCGATGTTTCTATTGTGGAAGGGAACAGTCTAATAGACCTCACGTTTCATTTTGAATGAACCCTATTCTGGTTTCCGTAAATCAACGTTGATTTACATTCATATATTGTTTATGTACGCAAAGCTGATGTACTCGGACAATGTTTCCCGCTTTCCGAACATAAATAAACACATGTTTTCAACTGAACTGGAATGCGAATCCACTTTGTTTGTTATGATTTGTTTTCTGTGTATTATGTCAGCAATAGCCAGCGGGTACAACAGTATGTCTAAGACTGAATTAGACTAACAAACGACGCATTCGATAAGTTACACAGCCGTCCGCCGTTTACAGTTCGGGTGATCTTCGAACGTTAAGGTCGATAGTACAATTAAAGTTATAGACCACCCCTATCATTCCACAGGAGGCACAGAGGGGAGTAGAGGTAGAGCTCTACCCATTCTTAACATCGGCGCTTGATGGGATTGAATCGTCACGGCCACGTCCCGGCCGGTTTACCCCCTCGGGAAACACTGAACATACAGTAAAGTAAATATGACTCAAACAGAAGGTATCCGTTACAGTAATAGTATGACTAAAATGTAGCATCTAACGCTTGTTGTAACATATATAACAATATATACATTTATACCAGACAAAAATCTAAAAATATTTCACACATTTAATGTTATATTGGCAGATATACGATAAATAATGTGTATTAATAAACAGTTTTAATCCCCTTATTTTCGTATTTTTACTATTTAGATCTACACAACAGTCCAATTAAAAGTGTCGATCAATTGACGTAATCTACTAGTACGCTTTAACACATCTCACTACATTGTGAGACCTAAAAGTTAACCATTATTTTATATGGCAATAAAATGTTAATAACAGGTTTTTTTATAGTTTTTTAACAACTTGAGGCAAACATTCTTTATTTTAACACATTTATTACATTCCTCTATATGTTTCGAGCATTACTGTGCTCATCTTCAGGAGGACAAATTGTATTAATTCAGCATCTGGTATCGTCAGTCTGTTTGGGTGACTGTTCAGTATTGAACAGTCACCCAAACAGTGTGACGATATCAGATGCTGTGTTAATACAATTTGTCCTCCTGAAGATGAGCACAGTAATGCTCGAAACATGTAGAAGAATGTAATAAACATGTTAAAATAAAGAATTTGTGCATCAAGTTGGTAAAAAAGACTATCATTATATTAGGATGCAGGTCAACAAAATTTAAAAAAAAATTTTTTTATCTGCTTACATTCCAAGATTGTACTGCAAGATATTCGTGCGAACAAGAACCTAACTCAACGTTCCAAAAGTAACCAGTAAAAACCTCAGTAGCTAATAAAATTATATAACATCTGATGATAAACCACTGGTTATGAATGTGTCGGGTATAACAACAAGACCAACAATTAACGAAAAGAACCGTATGTGACGGTAGAATGTCCGATCGCAAATAAACAACAGTTGTAGTCCACAAGTTGTAACCGAACACATCAAGAGTTTAACCCGTATATAAGCAGCTGACAACTAATAGGGCTTAATCAAATGATCGTGACGGCGTTACTAGTGGCTAAAGTTAGCAGTACCAATAGGAACACTCTATAATCGAAATAAGGATTTAACATGCCACATAAGGCAGGCAGCGACGCCTCACGTTATTACGTATGGATGTGTAAGGTAGCCGTATGCGTATGAAACACTTGTTCGGGAAAAATATTTTCATTCTAAAAATAGAAACAAGTGAAGCATATGATCACTCAAACATAACAGAGAAAAGGTAGAATCGATATTGTGATGCGCGTTTTAGATTTTGAGACACTTATATCGTAAACGTAAAATACAAAAGAACTTGTCTCTGAAACCGCAGGACAGTAAGGAATTTCAATTTTCAACAATTTTTTCTCTCTTTGAGACTAATTGCTCTCTTCCATCGCCATCTGTCAGCTTTTAGCGAATATTAGCAAACGTATTCAAGACGTTAATATTAGTCTCTCTCTCTGTCTGTCTCTTATATATATATATATATATATGTGTGTGTGTGTTTGTGTTTGTGTGTGTGTGTGTGTCCAGGCACGAAGACTGATGACGGAGTCTTTCAGTGTATTAAGAACCAACAGGATGCACTATTTACTTTCAATGTATTTGACGATTAACCTCTACATGTTTCGAGCAGGCTTACTGCTCACCATCAGGAGGTACTAGTTTGTATATACAGCAGTTAGTATTCATCATGCTTTTATGTTGGATGGCAGCTAGCAGCCAGCCAACATAAACGCATGATAGATACCAATTGCTGTATATACAGACTAGTACCTCCTGATGACGAGCAGTAAACCTGCTCGAAACATGTAGAGGTTAATCGTCAAATAAATTGAAAGTAAATAGTGCATCTTGTTGGTTCTTATTACGCTAATATTTCACGATGCACGGTTCACGAACATTAGATTTGTCAGATTCTGTCATTTTAGTGATGAAAAAAAGCATTACTCTTTGACGTACGAAGAAACAGGGTCAGGTAGGCGGCATCACTCCTGTGGCGTGTCTATGATCTTTCATTTCAAACTTATATCATTATGGTCACTCAAAGAATGACAACCTCCTTATATGACCAGCTTCCCACGACACCGAAAGGATGAGACGTAATACAAAAGTCACAAATATGGACAAATAAAATTAGCCTTGTGATTTCTGTATGTCACCTGCTGTAACAACTAAACCTCTGTGATTTACTTCACGTAATTCTCACGGTGAAAGACGATATTTCCCCTAACAGCAATGACCAGTTTATCTTCGTAGCAGAGAAGTTTTCTGCGAGGTAGGAACTTAGTTTCGTATAACATAATTTACACGAATTCTGGTATTAAAAGAATTAATTTGTAAATTACGACTAAACAGTAATAACTAATAACTCCACAGAGAAATTTATAGCAGCCTAAATAGTCAAGTAACTACACAAATTTTATGAAACCTGATGGATTATCAGGGGGTCGTGCACCCACAGCAGCCCGCCATTGAGAACTGCCCTGAAACCAGCTCAATACAAGTCACAGCGTATTTCACGAAGCCTCCCAAGCATGTCTCGTTCTCTCACATAACCCCTTACCTTCATGTATTCAAACTCCAATTTTGTATATATGTATGCTACACGTACCACCTATCTTATACTTTTTTATTTGGTCAATCCACACAGGGTTAGGGCACGAGGGCAGGTAGTACGTTGGTCGTCACATATAGGAAACTTCAAGTAAATATTTTAAGCATTGCCGTAAATGCTTGCAGTCATTTATCGGACAGCTTGATCGTGAAGAGGGAGGTAGTCAGCTTCTCGGGGAAGTCAGTTATTATTAACCAGTCAACATGGTGTAAAATTCCGAAGAGATGAATATTCATAATCACCGCTGTGAGAACCTGAAACCACACAGTGTTGTTTGTCTGGCATGGCAGCTCAGCTGATGACGGTGTGGCCCAGGCCATATCATATATATTTTTCATATTTCAATTTTTTTTAAACGACGAATTATGCCACAAGAATGAAGAAGTATTTATATTTTCGGTTTAGCGGTTTGTGTTTTTAAACTCAGGCCCCACTTCTACTAACAGGTGTCACGCCAGCTCTATGAAAATAAATAAAATAAATGTGGTTAGGAAAAAGCCCTGTTTTCCAGGAATTCAAACCCCATAATGTACAGTCATTTTGTGATTAAAATATTGGCTCTTTAACTCTAAGGTAAGTGGTTTCGGATGAATCAAAGCGTCCAGATTCTTTATACTCTAATTGGAATGTAACGTAGAGAATTCAAACTTCTAACTGGTCAGAACGAACAAATATTCATTGGCTCGAGCGCGAAGATTGAATGCAAGTGGAAGGACCGAGAAAAGTCAGCTGCACAGGTTACGGAGCACCGCGCGGGCGCACATTAATTACACACGTACGATCAAGCGTCCGTATGCAGCTTTACTGCAAATAAATTGATTTTGTTTCAATTTAATGTAGGACATATTGTCACATGTATTTAAAAATACAATACACCCAGGAAGTTGCGCACAATTTTCTCATCCAATGTATTTGTACATGAATAAATACAAGTCAGACATCCACGCTCCATACATGCAGTCTAAACTGTGCTCAGGCTTACGTGTTTTCAATGTGTCCTATTTTTTTTAGTTTTTTCCAATTTTTCAATGTAATTTACTGGCGGAACGCCTTAATTCCTTCACATTTGCATCCCAGAAATTGTTCGTTCTGAAACAAATTCCCGGAACAGAGTACAGAACAATATTGCAGAAAGAGAATATAATGGACAGTGAGATTGGTTTTCGGTCTATATTCGCAGGAATACATTTTCCAGTAAGTGCAGACTTACGTCTAACCCGTTTCTGTTTTATAAAAGCTTCCCTACTATGTCAGCCGCATAAATCACTAAGTTCTTACTATGCGGTATGCTGCATTGTCCACTTCTTTCATACTTATGCGGGCATATACTTTAATCGCAAAATTTCGTTTTCAAATATCAACAATGAATGGACTTCCTCGAACCGCACCCAAAACAGAAGCGCTATGTATGTATGTATGTATGTATGTATGTATGTATGTATGTATGTATGTATGTATGTATGTATGTATGTATGTATGTACGCGGTGGCGCAGTTGGCTAAGACACTGCGCTACAAGCCGGAAGGTCGCGGGTTCGGTTACCGATGGCGTTAATGGAATTTTTCATTGCCTTAATCTTTCCGGTCCTGGGGTCGATCAATCCTCTAACAGAAATAAGTATCAGGCATATTTCCTGGGGGTAAAGGCGGCAGGTGCGGAGGACTAACAACCTTAGCAACATAGTGTGCTGACTGTATAGAAATTCTATTAGCCTTAAAATCCTGGAACAATATGCAAGCTTTAGTTTTACTGTGGACGTAAGGGAATACATCTTATCTACTAGGCAAAAGTACTGTGGGGATAAGAGGGCAAATATCATATACCTAGTGTTGTTAATATTATTTCGAAATCGTACTGTGGGCATAAAATGTCACATATTATTCACCCAGCAGGCTACAGGTTCTATTATTTGTCTCGACTTTGTGGAATTTGGGAGACAGAGTAGACATAGTATATGCCAAAGGCAACAGTTTGCAGGCTTCCGTCCAAAAAGACACCATTAACCTAAGTCCTTGAATAGTAACAATAGATCATACGTCCACTGGAGTTTCTTGATGTGGACATTTTAATTGTATCTGTAGCAGAAAAATGATCCGCGGAGAAGCGTGAAAATGGTGCCACTTCAGTTTATATCAAAATCAATGGCATCATAGGTCAGTGTACTAGCCCTGAAAGGCTTATACAAATAGAATTAAAATATGACATCTCGGTAGAAAACTAGTGCGGCCACCTCTCTTTATAGGTCCACTCGAGAGATCTTGAACGAGATGGGAGAATAAAATCAGAGTGAATCTTAGGCCCATATGATTAGGAAACCAGCAAGAGGTAACCGACTTCCCTGTCACATGGAAATGGGGCATTCAGCGTCAGCTGCAGGACCTCTATGTTGACCGGGCGGTCAGGGATGTAAGTTCGAAGCTTCGGCGAAGGGCGTCGGGAATTCGTACAGCGGTGACATTGCTGAGGAAGCTGCCGGGTGCAAAGCAAATACCTGGACATGATATGACATTAAGTGCTGCCGCACAAATACTAGACACGATGCTAACGGTAACGCAAACCAAGAGCACAACCAGTCGAAATCTGAACAAGCGATCAATCAGCCCAAACACCCGCTTTGTACGGACAGGCGGAAAGGATTTCTGCAGCATCCTATAATTTTCCGTCTATGTTTCATTGTTTAAAGGGAGGTAAGAAGCCACAGGTGTAACACTGACCGATGAATCTCCTGTACCATTCTCACGGCCCCTTAAACAAATGTTTCCAGAAAAGTATAACAGAGGTATTACAGTTCCATTCAAAATATTTGTGTATAAATTAAGGACCATTAATCTTAGGTGTAGGATAGTACTGGTCTTCGGAATGTGCTGGTCTTTTCCCTATGGCCAAAATTCCCCAGTTTTCCTTCTGGAAGTGGTAGTAAAGTACACCGCTAAAGGGAATAAAACACTGACTGTCTTGTACACATAGCAAGTCTAACAAGACTTAACTTAGCACCAGGTACGTACAAAGATAAACATGTACTTAACTATCATAACATTACGGCCGGTATGTTGGATAACGTTCGAAGACCCTCAATTTGACCACAGTGGGCACTACAACAAGTCTGGTGGCACATCTCACAGACCTCTTTTCACGCAAAAATGGCACGTACCTCAGGTTGCAGTATTCGTCTCGGAGATGATGGTGATAACGAAGATGATAATAATAGTAATAGTAATAATAATAATAATAACCTACAGACCGCAACCAATTGCAGGACGCTCGCGGAAACTATTTCCCGTTTTGCTAGGGGCGAAATTGCTTTTCTGCTAGCTGAGTTTTTCCCTCCCCCTCCCCTCCCCCTCACCCTCCCGAGCCTTCTACTTTACCACCAATGTTTGGTGTTTTGAAACAGAACAGCGTGCGGACCAGAGGTACAATACTGAACTATGAACCTTCCCCGTCATTCCCATAATCCCATAAAAGTATGTTTTAGAGTAATTGTTTTATAAATTAAAACTTTTCCCGGTCAGACACTCTCATATAACAATACAACGGAAATCCAATAATGTAACGGTGCTGAACTGAAAAAAAAAAACCCTCAGACGTCCCGATGAAAAGTAGGAACTGTCTTTGTAGCGCAGATGCAGGGTGCTTAATACTCCGAAGAGTTCGACTTGTGTTAAAGTAATAAAGATTTCATTGCTTGAAATTATTTTCGTGGGTAAGAGGTCGACGAGACGAATGAGATGGGCGGGAATGTGGCACGTATGGGAGAAAAACAAGCATAAAAGTTCGAGGTGGAGAAACCTGAAGGGAACAAACTGTGCAGTAGCTAGGAGAACAATATTAAAGTGTACCTTAGCGAAACAGAATGGGATGAGGCAGACTGGATTCGACGGAAACTTGTGAACACGCTCATGAACAACCGGGTTTCATAAAATGCCGGGAATTTCTTGATCAGCTGAGGAACTATCAGATTCCCAAGAAGGACCCAGCTCCAATGAGTTATTTAGCTGGGAAAGACACCGGTAACTTCATCTTATAAGTTTTCATTTTCACAATTCTGTATGGCGCAGTTAGCAGTTATTTGATTACCCACAACACGCTGCGACACTGTGTCGCCTTCAGCTAAGTATTTACCATTGCATTTCCATTCCATCCTTCTAAAATTGAATTATATTAATTTCCATGGCAGTTAAATAATACAGTCGAACCAAAGATTTTTGTAACCGTCATTTATTGTTCGACAGAGTACAATGAGAGGCCTGACATTCAGTTGTAGGAATGCCATTCAGTCTGGGCGCGTCCTTCTGACCTTTCCGCATGGTGTCGTGGAATCAGCTACGTCATAACAAAGCCCCACGAGCTTGCGTTATAATAGTCACACATGCAGCTTTTGTGATCCAGTCACGGGGCAACACTTCGCCACAGATGCGCTTCACACATATATCATACAATAGCCGGACTGCATCATTTGCTTCGTTCAAAGGAGCAGAAGTCAGCCTAATCGCTCATCATTTTGGATGCATGAACAGAGAGACTCCGCAGCAAAAATATGACGTTACACACAGCTCATAACTTCTCGTACAGAACCTTAGTGTGCATTAACAAGCAGCTTTGTACGGGTCTAGAACTTGTACTTTCACGCTAAAGGGAGAACGTCGACTGCGGGCTTTGAGAAAACAGCGCTTGTAAGAGCATTTGAACCTAACATAGAGAACGTCAGAGGACAATGGAGTAGATCACACACAGAGATGCTACGTCATTTGCAGTAGTCTCATAATAATATAAATTAAGGCGATAAGTCAATAAGGCATGGGAGAAGAGAGATATGCATACAGCAGTTTAGCAACAAAATCTGAAGGCAAGAGGAAACTTGAAAGAACTAGAGTACGATACGATGAGTGGTGAATGGATAAGGTGTTGGAGTGTGGTGAGATTCATGGGATTGCGTGCAGAGTCAAGCAGCCGGCTCGCATGGGGAAGGAATTGTTGACTTTACAGGTTCTATAAAAGCATTACAGTTCTTCCAAAGTTCCCGAAGAGATGAAACACTCTTAGTTTCTCAAGAACTCTATGCAGGCATATAAACACCATAATGATTATCAACATATGCTTAAAATCAAATGTATATGAACATGATTACATTTAAACACATAAACGAAAAGAAAGTAAATTTCACCCTAGAACAGCCCATAAAGGCCCCACAAGGGAGTACAGGCATAGCGCAACGATTTTTCACTTCGGCACTAGATGGAAATGAGTAGTTACCATCACGCCCTGGCCACATTATCCACGGAAATGACCCGGTACTCATTGTACTGGAGACTGGGTGGGTCCCAGGCCCCTCTGGACGGGTGTGGAAAATCTCTTCCACACCGGGATTCGATCCCCGAACAATCCATTCCGTAGCGAGCCGCAATACCGCCTACTTTGGCTCGGCCCGCAAACATAAATTTGTTCTAAAAATAATTCAAATACTCGTGAAATCCATAAGAAATAAAGTTGATTTTGATGTTGAAACATCCGATAGGTGCTCGACACATTAATTTTAACACCCACAAGCGTGACATTCACTGCATCTAAATAAGACTTAATATTCAGCTCCTAATGCATATACAGTACAATAAATCGCGTCTCCATTACAGCTACATACACCAGCCGGTCGTATGTTGTTTAGGGGAATAGCCGTTTATTACTGCGAAAATAATAAGAAAGACATAAAAACATATGCCCATCATCAGAAGCATTAGAGGTTGAGTTGCAGCATATGGTTTTCTGCACCGGGCTTTTGGATGGGTGGTGGTCTTGAGAGCCGCTGCGTAGGTCGTGTGTACGGTGCGGATGGTGCCGTGCACGGCACCATCCGCACCGTACACACAGCCTATGCAGCGGCTCTCAAGACCTCCACCCATCCAAAAACTCGGTGCAGAAAACCATATGTTGTAACTCAACATCTAATGTTCCTGATGATGGGCGTATGTACCCGAAACATGTCGAGCTAAGAATACATCAATAAAATTACCTTGTCGCATCAAGTTGGCATTCCACATTATTTCATGAGGAAGATGCACGGTCAAACAACCCTCACGTGTTACATAGTTACCACTACGTTTCAGACGGTTACAATTTAAACAGACCAGTTTCGTGGAGAAAGAGGACATACATGCAAGATACCAACTTAAAATTTCCGTCTGATTCGGAAATGACGCCATGAAGACAGGTAAATAGTTCCCTAAAGAGCTTGCTTGGTTTAACCTGAAGAAAGCGACAGCGAAGTACATGAGAAGTTGACATTAATGTACCAGTCTACACGGCGTTATATCCCAGAAGACTAAAATATCTGTAAGAATCGCCCTGTGGACCTCAAACACTGCATTTATTAAATGCAGTCCGTCCTATTCTTTAAAAATTTTACAATATTAGAACGATATATAAATACCCAACACATGAACTGATACTGAAAATAAGAAACCTTTTCTCTTTGCAAACGATAAGTCCTTGATTTCGTTGCTTAGCCCACACGAAGTCCGTTCCTGAAGAAAAGTCGGCAAAACTCCAGGCTGAGTAACTTCATAAGGTAAAATCTGCAGAGAAAGTTTAGGAGATGATTTACTTCCAGAAGTCCCACTTTCCGCTTATTTTTATTGACAGTGGAAGTCAGATGCTAGAAATCAAAAGTGAAGCTTGGAAAAGATTCTGCTTAAGACTCAGCGCTAATAATTTTGGAAAGACAAAATATCAAAAGGTAATGAGGGCGACAGCGAAATGTAAAGTTATCCAGGTGTCGAAACAGCACACTGTGCAAGACGGAGAGGCGGGTTGGGGAGGGAGGGGGGGGGGGGAAAAAGAAACATGTTAATATAAATGAACGTCCGCAATAGAAGCTTCATGGTCCTCTCTTTGTAACCCAAGAAGAACGCACCGCCCCAGATAGTACTTAAACAATTTACCTCTTTTCACAAAATAGAGGACAGGAACTCTAACACTGAGGTAGCAAAAGCGGAAGCTGCGACACCGGCCATACCAAAGCTCACTATTTGAAAGAATCTTCAGCCTCCTTTACTTACATCTTTTCCTAGGACATTTCTTAAAGTCGTAATTCTATCGTCTCCTCGGTCTTCCAAGTTGACATTTTCTGACAGGTTCCCCACGAAAATTCTGTGCACATTAGTTGTCCAGTCATTCTAGCCACACAGCGAGCACAAAATTTCCCGTAGATTTCACTGCGGCAGCCAGATACTACGTGACCAGTAAGTTCATCGCTCTGTATGTTAAAGAGCGTATCTTATACTGTTCACTTACTGCATTTTCGGAGGACAGGGACTGCGCATACAAAGTGTTAGAAAGTGAATGTATTCGCTTATTTCGGTTTTACTGTCGTGCTGCAGTCCACAGCGATACGAGCGTTTTCCACAGTCTTGGTCCCGACAGTGATGAATAGGAGAGGCAAATCTGCGTCCCGAGGCAGGTGCTGGAAAGAGATATAATCCACGCAGATCAAGTGAGGAGCCCGTGTGCGGTTACGTTTAGTTTAACATTGACTTTTCCTTCAATAAATAACTTAGATTTATATTAGTCCTGGTTTAGTATATCACGTTACATTTTATGCCGTATTTGCAAAACTGTACGCCACTGACGTTGCCTTCTGTGTTGTCCAGATCTTTACCAATCACATTTCATAAATCTGCTTAGTAGGAATTGCAACAATGTCTGAAAATTACTGCTATAAAGTTTCCATTATTACCGCCGCCGTCACCACCACCACCACCACCACCGCCATCGCCACCACCCGCACCACCAGCACCGCCACTGCGACCACCACCACCACCACCATCACCACCATCGCCACCACCAGCACCGTCACTGCC
>Ga0123355_10009100_pt1 | contig 15058 bp, 15 predicted proteins | sample TergutEmb28metaG_3_FD_89872 | JGI IMG/M metagenome (GOLD analysis project Ga0123355, IMG submission 89872) | Embiratermes neotenicus P1 segment gut microbial communities from Petit-Saut dam, French Guiana - Emb289 P1 | ecosystem: Host-associated > Arthropoda: Insects > Digestive system > Gut ...
CATGCTTTGACCGCCATCAATTACTACATCGGTGCCCATACCGATAAATAGCTCTTTTAACCCGGCACCCGCCACAACAGACACAACCCCAAGGGGTTTTGGCGGCCCTGTATTTTTTTCAGAAAAGTCAATAAGGCCCGTATGTTGGGCCTTCATATTGTCGATTTTAATATTTAACAGCCCACCAAATCCCAGGGCTTTTTCAAGAGCTTTGCCTGGGTTGTTAGTATGAACATGAACCTTTACCAAACCCTCGTCTTCAATAACAACAACAGAATCGCCAATGGTGGGCAGATATCTTTGTAAAACTACCTCAGCGCTTTCTGTTTGGCCTGGCTTTGGCTTTTTATCTAACTCAACCAAAAATTCGGTACAATATGCAAACTTAATATCGTCTGTATTGAATGCCGCCGCTGCTGTGCCTTCCCCTGTATCAGACGGTTTTTCTAATATTTCGATATCTCCAGGAATGCTCATGGCATTAAGTGCACCTTGTAAAAGGAACACCAATCCCATTCCCCCAGAATCCACGACCCCTGCTTGTTTTAGCACTGGCAGCATATCCGGCGTTTTGGCCAGGGTTTCGTTACCACGATCTATAACAAATTTGAGGGCGACGCCGATATCTTCCTCATCAAAGACTATTTCATGAGCTGCCTCGCTAAAGGAGCGGGCTATGGTTAGCATTGTGCCTTCCTTTGGCTTCATTACTGCTTTATATGCCATCTCTGACGAGCGGGCCAGGGCCTCGGCTAAATCTTCCGCTGTTGCTACAGATTTACCTTCTAAGCCTTTTGCAAAGCCCCTAAAAAGCTGAGAGAGTATTACCCCTGAGTTTCCTCTAGCTCCTCTAAGCGCCCCACTGCTTGCGGCTTTTGATATGTCACTTACACTGGGGGTGCTAAGTTTATATACTTCCTTTGCTGCCGCCATTACCGTGTGAGACATATTTGTGCCAGTGTCCCCATCGGGTACCGGGAAAACATTGAGAGCGTTAAGACTTGCCATATTACGGGTTACCTCGTTGGCACCGCCGATTATCATTTTGCGTAGTATATTTCCGTCTATGGATATCAGTCCCATAGCAGATCCTCCTTTGGTCGTGGGGTTTACACCCGTACGCCTTCTATGATGATATTCACTTCCCGCACTTTTAGGCCAACGGTGTCCTCTATTTTATATTTTACGTTGTCCATAAGGGTCTGGGCTATGGCAACAATGTTTGTGCCATATTCTACTATTATGTGCAGGTCTATGAGTAAATCACCTTCATCTTGAGTTTGCAGGCGCACTCCTTTGGAGAGGCTTTCCATTTTGAGTAAGCCAACCAGTCCGTCGCGGATACTACGAGCTGCCATGCCTACTACGCCGTAGCATTCCATGGCAGACATGCCGGCTAAACGGGCGATAACCTCGTTGGATATACCTACGGTGCCCATATCGTTTCTGGTTCGTGAATGCATGTGTACCTCCTATATACAAGTGTTTACAGTTTTCATATTCGGAGTATATTATATTGGTTGGGTTTGTGGCAAGGGTTTTGCACCTTTCGCGGTTACATGTTTCAATTTATGTAGAATGTGCTGGCCTTTGCCTATGTATAGTCTTCACTAAAGACAGGTTTATCTTGTAAGCGTTGCATCTATAGTAAGAAGCTGTATTCATAGGAGGCAATGCCGCCTTGGCGCGGCAGATTTTCACCAACCAAGGAGACATTTTCGCCGCTTGCCAAGAAGGCAAGCAAGAAAAAGTCGACGCCGAGTGGCGTAAATCTGACCGCCAAGGCGGCGTTGAATCCTATGAATACAGCTTCTAATATACGAATAACTTTTGGAGTGATTACCTATGAAGATTAAGGAATTTTTACAAAAAAAAGATATCGTAATCTCCCTAAAGCGATATGGTGTAGAGGCCATGGGGGCTATGACTCTTGGATTATTTGCATCGCTGATTATTGGGCTGATTTTATCAGAGATTGGAACCCGAGCTAGCATAGGTTTTATGGCAGATATGGGAGCGTGGGCCAGAGGAGCAGTCGGATATGCAATCGGCGTTGCTGTGGCCTTTGGTCTTAAGGCACCCCCCTTAGTTATTTTTGCTTCGGCAGCTACAGGGTTTGCGGGCAATTATCTTGGCGGTCCAGCAGGGGCATTTATTGCGGCCCTGATTGGGGCAGAGCTGGGCAAGCTAGTTTCCAAAGAAACTAAAGTGGACATTATCGTAACCCCTGTTGTAACCTTAATGGCAGGAATGGGGACAGCAATGGCTGTTGGCCCGGGAATCGGTTGGCTGATGACAGTTATCGGTGATTTTATTATGTGGGCTACAGAGCTTATGCCTGCTTTTATGGGTGCAATTGTTGCGGTTGTAATGGGTATGGCCTTAACAGGGCCTATTTCAAGTGCGGCGCTTAGTATAACGTTAGGTTTATCTGGTATTGCCGCCGGGGCCGCAGTGGCGGGGTGCGCCGCCAACATGGTGGGCTTTGCTGTGTCTAGTTATCGCGAAAATAAGGTTAGCGGGCTGGTATCTCAAGGGATTGGGACATCTATGCTGCAATTGCCAAATATCATTAAAAACCCTCGCATTTGGATACCACCCATAATCGCAAGTGCAATAGCAGGGGCCGTGTCTGCGGCAGTTTTTATGATGGAAAATATTGCAGAAGGTGCCGGAATGGGCACTTCTGGGCTTGTAGGCCAATTTGGGACCTTTACGGCTATGGGCTTTACCTGGGGGGTGCTGGTGCAGGTTGTGGTTGTACATTTTATAATACCTGCGGTAGTTTGCTTTGGGATTTCGGAGTTTATGCGCAAAAAAGGCTGGATTAAATTTGGGGATATGAAACTTGAAACATAGAGTGAATACGCAAACAATTCCCCGCTATGAGAAGGGAATTTAAAGGAGGTACCTATGATAAGCCCTCGAGAAAAACTTATGTCTCTTATCCGCGAAACTCCCATTCCTTTTATCGCAGTCCGGGATTCCATTTCCAGCATGAACATCATAGACATAGGCGATATTTTCGACAACCTGGGCAAAGAGCAAACTATTCAGGTCTTTCGGATGCTGCCAAAAGATATAGCTGCCAATGTTTTTGCCCATATCATCCCAGACAAGCAGCAGATAATAGTAGAAGCCTTAACCGATGCCGAGGCCGGCACTATTATCAATGGCCTGTTTATGGATGATGCAGTTGATTTTATTGAAGAAATGCCAGCCAATGTTGTAACCAAAGTGTTAAGCAATGTAACCCCAGAGCGCCGGGCCACAATAAACCAGCTGTTACAATACCCCGAAGACTCCATCGGCACCATAATGACCACAGAGTTTATGGCTTTTGGGGAAGAACTTACAGTAATAGAAGCCTTTGATCGTATGCGTAAGGCCAAAGTTCAAGGGCTGCACACCTGCTATGTTGTGCGCAGGGACAAAAAGCTGGTAGGTTATATTTCGTTAAAAACCCTCTTACTGGCAAAAGAACACCAGCGCTTAGGCGACCTGACACGCCGCCACGTAATAAGCGCCCAAACTCATGACGACCAAGAACAAGCAGCAGCACTTTTCCGTAAATATGACCTGCTTTCCCTCCCAATTGTGGATAGCGAAAACAGGCTGGTGGGCATAATAACCGTTGACGATGTGGTAGAAATTGTGGAAGAAGAAGCCACAGAAGACTTTGAAAAAATGGCGGGTATAATGCCGATTATTGACGATGGCGCGCCCTATCTAAAAACAGGCGTATTTAGGCAGTCCATAGAACGAATAGGCTGGCTTTTGATACTAATGTTTGCGGCAATTTTTGCCGAAGTCGTGCTTGAAAGCTTTGAAGAAGCAATGACCGCGCTGCCGGCACTTTTGCCTTTTATCCCTATGCTAATGGACACAGGGGGCAATGCAGGGGTTCAAACATCTTCGCTGATTATCCGCAGTATGGCCCTGGACGAAATCTCTGCAAAAGACTTGCTAAAAGCTTGGTGGAAAGAAATCCGTATTGCACTACTATGTGGCGTGGGATTAAGTATTGCCAATGCAATTCGTGTAATGATATTTGGGCCAAGGAACGCACTATTAACTTTGGTTATATCATTGACCCTTTTGATTGTAGTGGTGCTGGCAAAAACAATGGGCTGTTTGCTTCCAATGGCGGCAAAAAAGCTAAGGGTTGACCCAGCGGTTATGGCCGCGCCTATTATTAAGACGCTTTTAGACGTTGCGTCATTGTTTATGTATTTTTCTATCGCCAGGCTCATTTTGCCAGGGCTATAAGCAAAAATCTACACGGCGAAGGGTCATAAATGATGCAATACAACTTAACAGTGGAGGACGCCATGGATAATATACTAGAGATGTTAAACCAACCCCCGCTAGACGAAACTGCCCTACGGAGCCTTTTTACCAAAATGAACGAAGCCGATATCGCAGATATGCTAGAAGAGGCACCAGATGATGCGGCAATCGCGGCTTTTAGGCTCCTAGACGAAGACCTAGCCGCCGATGTGTTTTCCTATATCTCCCCAGACAAACAACAGATGCTGGTGGAAGGGTTAAGCGATGCCGAAGTAGAAGACATAATGAACGAACTTCCCATAGACGATATGGTAGACTTTATAGAAGATGTGCCGGAAAACGTAGGCAAATACGTACTGGATCAAGTAAGCTCCGAAAAAAGCACATTAGTTGACCGACTACTGGACTACCCCGAAGACTCCGCCGGCAGTGTTATGACCACAGAAATTGTTGAGCTGTCCCTTAACATGACTGTAAAAGACGCATTACAAACCATCCGCACCTCTGGCGTAGACAAAGAGACGATTTATACCTGCTATGTAATAGATGATGACCGTAAGCTAATAGGCGTAATTACCGCAGATACTTTAGTGCGCTCCAGCCTATACCAGCCTATTGCCGGCATAATGGACACAAACGTAATAAGCGCTAACGCCACCGACGACCAGGAAGAACTGACCAACCAATTTAGAAAATACGACCTTATTGCAATGCCTGTTGTAAACCGTGGCGGGCAGCTTGTGGGCATTGTTACCGTAGACGATATATTGAGAGTTATAGCAGAAGAGACCACAGAAGACGTAGAAAAAATGGCAGGTATTATTAACCTCTCCGATGAGCCGTATATGCGAACCGGGGTGCTAAGACACGCAAAAAACCGAATTGCATGGCTGCTGATTCTAATGCTGACGGCAGCAATTACTGGGGCCATTATTTATACTTTTGAAGACTCACTTGCAGTGCTTCCGGTGCTGGTTGCCTTTATCCCCATGCTAATGGGTGCAGGAGGTAATGCCGGAGCCCAGTCAACAACTGTTGTTATCCGGGGGATGGCCCTTGGGGAAATCGTAATAAAAGACGTGGTGCGGGTAATATGGCGTGAGACCCGTATTGCGCTGATATGCGGTGTGGTACTTGGGCTAGCCAATTATGGGCGTATATGGCTGATGCATGATAGAGATGGGACACTGGCCCTGGTGGTTTCACTAAGCTTGGGGATAACGCTAGTTGTTGCAAAATCTATTGGATGCACACTGCCCATCCTTGCTAAAAAAATAAGAATTGACCCTGCAACAATGGCTGCGCCTATTATTACTACTATTGTGGACTGTACCGCGCTTATTGTGTTCTTTTCTATTGCGCGGGTGGCGTTTAATATTTAACGATTGGAGATAGTGAAAATGGAAGCAATCCGTGGTTATTACGAGGACGGAGCGGTGAAGCTTGAAAAAAAAGCCCCGATACGTAAAGGTAGAGTGATTATGCTTTTTACTGATGATAACTCCACAAAACAATCAATGTCTGATGATGAAGCTATGATGCTATTCAATAAATTTACTGGATGTATAAAGCGAGACATTGATGTAGAAAAAGAAAGGGACGAATATTTAAATGAAAAATACGGCCCTATTAATTGACACAAATGTGATTTTGGACTGGATTTTGAAAAGGCAGCCCTTTCACCAAGACGCGACATATATCGTAGATTTATGTATGCATAGAAAAATTCGCGGATATTTAACCGTGCATACGGTTCTTAATGCGTTTTATATAACACGTAAAGACTTAATGCTAACAGAGCGGAGAGATTTGTCCAGGCTTCTGTGCAATAGGTTCGAGATCATTGGAGTAAATCGTGAACAAATATTAAATGCTTTAGATGCCATTAATTTTAAAGACATTGAAGACGGTTTGCAAATGCAGTGCGCAGAAGAAAACAATTTAGACTATATAATTACCAGGGATATAAAAGATTTTCAAAATTCAAAAGTAAAGGTGATTTTGCCTGAAGATTTTATAGCTATGTGGAAATCGACAAACTCGTAGAAAAGAGGCTCTCACATGGGAATATTTAAAGTTGATTTGAACAACATAAGGCAGTTTACTGCTCTATCCATTATGCTCTTCCCTAATGATGATTTTTATGAATTATACTTCATGTACAGCAAGTCTTTTAAAAAGAAAAACAATATGGGATTCCTATACAAAATAGACGACCAGTATGTAGGAATGATGCATTTCTCTATACGCAACGATTATGTAAACGGGACAGACACGTCCCCAGTTGTTTTCATAGAAGCGATTTATGTGCTGCCTGATTATAGAAAAATGGGAATCGGGAAAGCCTTAATTGATTATGCTGAGACATATGCCAAAGAAAAAGGTATAAAGCAGCTTGCATCAGATTGTCTGGTCGATAACCATATGAGCGAGACATTTCACAAAAACTGCGGATTTAGAGAAGAAGAGCGGGTTATATGTTTTGTAAAGGATGTTGGATGATAATGTTTACTAATCGCCGGTGGGCATGTGTGTTACCATCAATTTGATTTCTGGGAGTCACGCAGTGGACATATTATCAATGAACATTCAAGAAATAGAGCATTTAATAAAAGAATTGGGGCAGCCGGCCTACCGCGCTGTCCAAATATTTGAATGGCTTCATCAGCGGTTTCCTAGCAACCCAGATGAGGCTTTTTCTTTTGCTGCTATGGATAATTTGCCAAAGAATTTGAGGGAGGAGCTAGAGAAGCGCTGTTACATAACAGATGTAAAAATTGCGGACAAGCTTACAGCCAAGGATGGCACTGTTAAGTTTCTGTTGACTATGGGCGTAAATCAAGATGCTATCACTCAAACTGATGTACAAGTAGAGTCTGTTTTAATGGAATACTCCCACGGTCGCTCTCTATGCATATCCACCCAAGCTGGGTGCCGTATGGGCTGTTATTTTTGTGCAACAGGTGAAAGCGGGCTAATCCGCAACATTTCAGCTGGGGAAATGTGTATGCAGGTTTACGCCGCTGGTGATGTGCGCAACATTGTACTTATGGGATGCGGAGAGCCATTGGATAATTTTGATGCAACCATGCGGTTTGTTGAGCTGATTACCCACCCAAAGGGAGCCGGGATTGGACAGCGGCATATTACCCTTTCTACCTGCGGGTTGGTGCCGGAGATACATGCGCTTGCCCAGCGCAGATTACAGATTAACTTAGCTGTATCGCTGCACGGGCCGGATGACGCCACCCGCCAGGCATTGATGCCTATAGCCCGCCGTTATTCTATTAGTGAGCTAATAGCCGCTTGTCGGGAATATGCAGATACAACCCACCGGCGCATTACTTTTGAATATGCCCTCGTGGAGGGGGTGAACGACAGCCCTGCCCAAGCCAGAGCTTTGGCTAGGCTGATAAAAGGGATGCTCTGTCATGTAAACTTAATCCCAGTGAATCAGGCAGCAAATTCGAACAAACCTAACAACCATGATGTTATTAACAAGAAGCCCCTCCCCTCATTCTCCCCAACAAAAAGACCCGATGCCCTTGCCTTTGCGGCAATTCTTGAACAAGCCAAAATCCCTGCCACAGTACGCCGCACAATAGGCGCAGAAGTTAATGCCGCGTGCGGGCAACTACGGGCTAAGGCCAGCAATACCAAACACGTGCGCAGTCGATAACATTTCCTGGAAAATGTATGCCATCATACGTTTTCCACATTTTACGAAAGACGAGGCCCCAATGAAAACCACATACAAAGAAACCGATTTATACAACCCAATAAAAAACTTGTTAGCCGATCAAGGCTTCATAGTCCGTGGCGAGGTCAAAGGCTGCGACATTGCAGCGGTCAAAGATGATATGCTGTGGATTGTAGAAATGAAGCTGTCCATTAACCTAAAACTAATCTTTCAAGCTATGGAGCGCCAAACCGCCACTGATTGGGTATTTGTTGCTGTACCCCGCCCCCGCAAGGCCCGGGACGGCACTTTTATCCAATTACAGCGCTTGCTAAAAAAACTCCAAATAGGACTGATAACTGTAGCCCTAGACAGCCCTGCCAGGCTGGCAGAGATTGTGCTGTTCCCCACAGGCCGCGCCGACAAAACAAATGCGAAATCAACAAAACTACGGCGAGAAATTGCAGGGCGCATCTCCGACACAGTAGGCGGCAGCCAAGGGGCAGTAAACACCGCTTACCGAGAGCGATGTGTACGCATTGCCTGTTTACTGGAGGCTTATGGAAACCTATCCGCAAGAGAGCTAACCAATATCCACGGCTGCGAAAAAGATGCATCTGCCATTTTGCGGCTAAATTATTACAACTGGTACATAAAACCATCCAAAGGCCGCTACCAACTAAGCAGTATAGGGCGAGCTTATTTGGAGGAAAACGAAGCCGAGAAGTTAATTATCTTTTACCGTATGAAGACAGGGGATTATAGGCAAAAATAGAGTTTGTACCGCCATGCAACCATCCGCATTTTTTCTTGTCTATAAATAAGGGAAAAGTTTGTTTGCGAAAGGAAGCTGATATATGTACAAGCTATATTGCCGAATATACCAAAATGCCTTTAAGGCTGGGGCTGTTGTGCTGCCTTGGCGGCGGCCTAAGCGGCTTGGAGGCTATGACGCTTTAGCCACTCTTTTGCGGGATAAAAACTGCAACTCGGTGCTTATAGTAACGGATAAAGGCATTACCGCCTTGGGCCTGCACAAAAAATTGACTGATACCATTACCCAAGCCGGAATCAAAATCGTAACCTATGATAAAACAGCCCAAAACCCCACCATTGATAATGTAGAAGAGGCATTGACCCTTTACCATGATAAAAATTGCAGCGCAATAATCGGCCTTGGCGGCGGTTCTTCCATGGACTGTGCCAAAGGTGTTGGAGCCAGGATCGCCCGGCCTAAGAAAGCAATCCACCAGCTACGAGGCCAGTTAAAAGTTTGGCTTAAGATGCCGCTTTTTATTGCAATCCCTACAACGGCAGGCTCTGGCAGTGAAACATCTGTGGCGGCGCTGCTTACAGACAGCCTCACCCACGAAAAGTTTGCCATCAATGATCCAGCCCTTATTCCCCATTACATGCTGCATGACCCAAGGCTTACAATTGACTTGCCACCAGCCCTAACCGCAACCACTGGAATGGACGCTCTTTGTCATGCGGTAGAAGCCTATATAGGCAATAGCAATACCTGCCGCACCCAGATGGACGCTATAAAAGCGGTACGGATTATTTTCAGCAATTTATATACTGCCTATTGCGACGGACAAAACTTGCAAGCACGGGCCAATATGCAAAAGGCCGCATATCTGGCAGGTGCGGCTTTTACCCGGGCTTACGTGGGGAACATTCATGCAGTAAGCCATGCCCTAAGCGGGCAGTATGGCACACCCCATGGGTTGGCAAACGCAGTTATTATGCCCTATGTGCTGGATATGTATGGCGAAGCCATTGAAAAGCCCCTTAGCGAGCTGGCTATTGCCGCAGGGCTGGCAGATGTAAAAACCTCAAAAAACGTAGCTGCCCGCCGTTTTATAGACGCTACGCGAGATATGAATAAAAAAATGGGAATACCAGATAAGATTAGTGGGATAAACCCGTCAGATATCCCCATGTTAGCCACCCGCGCATTACGGGAAGCCAACCCACTTTACCCAGTGCCTGTGATTTTTGGGCATGATGATATGGTAAAGATTTATCACGCGATAATGTAACCAAATTCCCCTCCTTCGGAGGGGTGGCGCGAAGCGCCGGGGTGGCTGCACCCTTTTAGAAGAGATATATTAGCATTATGTCTTTCATCAAAAATCGTTTAGTTACTCGACATCTCAGAGATATTTTTCTAAAGGATAACTGCCACCCCGGCGCTTCGCGCCACCCCTCCGGGGGAGGGGAATTGGTTGCGTCTCTCTCAAGAAAGGAAATTCATATGTACATTAAAGCCTTCCAACGCCAACAAGCCCTCTTCGCCTCTGGGCGAACAAAGAATATCTCCTTGCGGATAAATTACCTAAAAAAGCTCCGTCAGTGGATAAAAGATAACTCCTGGGCCATTATGGCAGCTTTACGCTCAGACCTTAACAAGCCCCCTTTCGAAGCTCAAGCAACAGAGATTGGCGTAGCCCTGGACGAAATACGCTACGCCCTCTGGCATATCCGCAGCTGGGCCAAGCCACGGTATGTACTCTCTAGCCTAAAAAACTTCCCATCCTACGGGAAGATATACCCAGAGCCATACGGCGTATCTCTTATTATTTCACCCTGGAATTACCCCTTCATGCTAACGGTTGCACCCCTAATTTCTGCAATAGCCGCCGGTAATTGCGTGATTATAAAACCATCCGAGCTGGCACCAGCCACATCAACCCTTATCGCCAAAATGTGCGACGAAGTATTCCACCCAGCCCATGTAACCGCAATAGAAGGAGACAAAGAAACAAGCCAAGCCTTATTAGACCTACCCTTCGACAAGATTTTTTACACCGGCGGCACAACTGTAGGCCGTATAGTAATGGAAGCCGCCGCCAAAAACCTAACCCCTGTAACCTTAGAGTTAGGCGGCAAAAGCCCGTGTATAGTTGACCAAAGCGCTAACCTAAAGCTTGCCGCAAGGCGCATTGTATGGGGCAAACTGATAAATGCCGGGCAAACCTGCGTTGCACCAGATTACATCCTTGCTCACGAGTCTATCAAGGACAGGCTTATACAAGAAATACTGCGGGAAATCCGCAAACAATACGGTCAAAATCCTGGGGATAACCTCAATTATCCAAAAATTATAAATGACAGACATTTCCAACGTCTAAACACCTTATTTGATGGGGAGAATATAATACAGGTGGGCGACAGCAACCCATCCACTTTACAGCTTGCCCCCACAATAGTAGACAGCCCAAGCCTAGACTCCCCAATTATGCAAGAAGAAATATTTGGCCCAATACTGCCGATTCTGACATTCTCTATGCCGGCAGACGCAGTAAAGCTTATCCGGGCCAATCCCAAGCCACTGGCGCTGTATGTATTTACCTCTCGCAAGGCAGTGGAAAAATACTACTTGAAAAATATCTCCTTCGGCGGCGGGTGCATCAATGATACTGTGGTACACCTTTCGGTGCCTAGGCTGCCCTTTGGAGGGGTTGGGCCAAGCGGCATGGGCAGCTGCCACGGTAAGGCGGGATTTGATGCCTTTACACACTATAGAAGTGTGTTGCATAAGTCTAAGCTAGTGGATATACCCTTGCGGTACCCGCCATATACAGACTGGGCATTAAAGATATTGAAAATGCTGTAAGCCCCTATACAAGATAATTCCCCAAGCTCGGCGCGGATGTTTTCCTCCTTTCACCCGCCGGGCTTTTTTGATGCTCGTATGATGTGACAATTTTATCCCCATATTGAATATCCACAAAAAAAGTAATATATTTATTCCTCAATATTCACAACAAAGGGGAATATAAATGAACATCAAAATAATCACAGATAGCACCTGCGATTTACCTGAGGAATTACTCCAAAAATATAATATCCGGGTCGTCCCTTTAAGCATTATGATGGACGACCAATTTTATAAAGACGGCGTAGAAATTAAGCCAAAAGATATGTTTCAATATGTAGACAGCGGCAAAGGAGTATGCAAAACCTCTGCCGTCAATGTTGGAGAGTATCTGGAGGTATACGAACAAGAGCGCCCAAAATGCGAAGCGATAATCCACTTTACTATCAGCGCCGATATGTCATCCTGTTATCAAAACGCCCGTATCGCGGCGCAAGAGTTTGATAATATCTATCTTATCGATTCACGAAATCTATCAGCAGGAATAGGGCATCTTGTTTTGGATGCGGCAGAAATGGTGGAGCAAGGCCGCCAGGCAGAAGAAATTTATGCCGAGTTAAACCGCCGTATCCCCCTTTTGGATACCAGCTTTGTAATCGACACCCTTACATATTTGCATAAGGGGGGCCGATGCTCTGCTGTTGCGGCGCTTGTATCCAGCGTATTAAAAATCAAGCCCAGCATAGTCGTATCAGATGGCAAAATGACTGTAGGTAAAAAATATAGGGGCAACCTGGAAAGCGTTGTCCGCAAACATCTGGAAGACAAGATGAGCAATATAGAAAACATAGACAAGCGCCGCGCCATTGTCACGTACACCACCACCCCGCAAAACCGCCATATTGTGGACATGGTGAAAGCGCTGCTTAAAGATGAGTATGCATTTGAATCCGTATTGGAAGCCGAAGCCGGAGGAACAATTTCGTGCCACTGTGGGCCCAATGCGTTGGGGTTGAAGTTTTATCGGAAGACTCCCATGACAAAATAACACTAGGGCCTGTTCCCACTACCGACAATAGCCAGATTTTGCGGCGATTTTGCGCCAATTGAGGAGGTGTTGACGCAGCTTGCCAAAAGGCAAGCAAGGAAATACCGACGAAAAGTGGCGCAAGTCGACCAAAAGATGGCTGTTGGCGGTAGTGGGAACAGGCCCTGGCTTGAAACAAAAAGAAAATTATGGTACACTAATACAAGAAAGGTCAGCGGAAACATTTTTCTGCTAAAAAGTTACAAAAAAACAACCGCGGAACCGTGAGAGTGCCTTAGAAACACTTCCACGGGCTCGTAGGGATGCACACCATCGCCTACAAGCACAGGACAAACCTGCCACCGCAGCAGGCGAAGTATACAATATTTCCACTTCCTCTTCAAGGAGCTCAACCAAGAGAGGAGAGCAGGCCATGTGTTAGGCATACTAACACCGGGGTAATGGCACGGTATATTGTTATACAAACCCAAAGCGGCAAGGCAGCAAGTTTTTTGTGTATGCGCATATGTAACAGCGTGTAGGTGATGATGGGATAAAACCCACTACCCTACACGCTTTTTTATTTTTCATATTCTCCATCCGCTGGCCTTTCAAAATATTAAGAAGCTGTATTCATGAGTCGTGCCAAGGCGGCGTTATAGTCATAGCTTCTAAACAGGAGGAGCACCATGGAAAACTTAGGAACAAAGACAATCGACGAGCTGGGGCGGGTTATTGTGCCAAAGGAGGTAAGGCAGGTTAAAGGCTGGAAAACAGGGGATATGCTCACTTTTCGCAATTGCAACGGGGTAATTGTTCTGGAGACAGGCGAAGATATCCCAAGCCCAGGGCAGGTATATGACCAGGCCCCTCAATGATTTGGAGTAAACAGCCTCTTAATGCGAATTAAGGGTTGGATGCAGTACAAGAGCCATAAAATGTAATAGGCGTTGATTCTGCGTTCTTTGATACAAATTGGGCTGTCACGTTAAGCATTTTTATGAATAATTATGCATTTAACCCGTCATTGCGAGGAACGTAGCGACAAAGCAATCCAGTGTTTTCACAAGTCTTGGATTGCGACCCTACGCTCGCAATGACGAGTGATTTCGCATTTATTCATATTTTCTGCTTAACGTGACAGCCCTGTTACCACAATTTCATTTTGTACAAAAACCGACCGATTCATATGTTTGACATGTAATACCGATTCCAATTAAAAACCTATCCAAGGTTTGCGAGGATTTTACCGCAAGCCAAGGAAGTGCCGACGACGCGGGCCAAGAAGGCCCGCTAGGGTACACCGGCAAGAAGGCCGGACGCCTGTAGGGCGGCTTTCCGCGTAGCGGAAAGTGTTGAAGGTGCTGACGCGGGATTGCGGCAAAAGACCGCAAAAATTGGATAGGTTTTTAGTTGGAATCGGTATAAGTATAATTGCTAAAAATATATTACATTACCCTGCGTACCATCATAAAAAGAGTAATCATCGTGAGGGTGAGATTTTATAAGCTCACACTTCCCACCAGAGTGTTCATCCGCTGTCCTTTCCCAAAAACAAGCGGATGCTATATTATTGGGATGGTAAAGCACTTGCCATGTCCCCTTGTAAGTGTCAAGGATTTCAAACAACGCTTTTTTTCCAATGCCTAAGCGGCGATATTTATGCATAACAAATAATTCGTTGACTTGATAATCTGTCTTTTTATCTCCGCTAATCCCGTCGCCAATCATAATAAATCCTGCCAATTTGCTATCAACTTCTATAAGAAACGCGGCATATTTTCCGATTCCTTTCCGATACTCTTCCTCAAAATAGCAGCCGTAAAGCCCATCCTCACGTACATCCCAGTGATGATACTGGGAAAATTCATATTCATATTTTTCCATAAGATTGATGAGGACGTTCTCATTATCAATCTTTACGCACGTTAATGTCATTTGCATATCAAACACACCCTTTCTTCTTAACAAGATGCATAATATGAATTTTCTGCGATAAATTATATCATTTTCGTTGTATCAAAAACAATGTTCAATCGGGGGTTTTGACGTTGAGTTGAATACAATAGCACGTTGGTTTTGCCAAATCGTAGGGTGCAAATTTTGCACCCTTTTATTCTATTCCATTTTATGGATCATGAAAGGAATATTTTCACTGCAATCAAAAACTGCGGCCGATAAAGGATAAGGGAATTTACTTATAATGCTTTACGTGGTACGCACTATACTGCATAATATATATACAGAAAAATTATTGGAGGTCTTTATATGGCACAAGCAACCGCAAAACAATCAACGTCAATAAATGTGAGAGTGGATGAAGAGGTCAAAAGGGATTTAGATTTTTTACTTGATAAGCTGGGGCTAAATGTTTCAGTAGTTGTTAATATGCTTTTTCGGCAGATGATAATGGACGAAGCCCTACCATTCCAGCCAAAATATAAGCGCAAACGACTAA
>Ga0123355_10009101_pt1 | contig 15056 bp, 11 predicted proteins | sample TergutEmb28metaG_3_FD_89872 | JGI IMG/M metagenome (GOLD analysis project Ga0123355, IMG submission 89872) | Embiratermes neotenicus P1 segment gut microbial communities from Petit-Saut dam, French Guiana - Emb289 P1 | ecosystem: Host-associated > Arthropoda: Insects > Digestive system > Gut ...
ATATAACTTTAAGTAATAAGGCAAACAAATCACAGAATGAGTAGGACAAATTAACCACATAAGAGAACCACCGCCAAAAATAGATATAATCAACAAACCAATTATACCAATCACCATATTATAGCCAGTCTCAACTATAGAATAAGAAGGAACAAAATTAAAATCACCACACAAAATAAAATAAACGGAAAGAATAACAAACCATCAAACCAGTCGATACAAACAATAAAAAGAAACCAAACATATTCACATATCTCATAGAAAATATTTCCAAAATATATATATATATATATTGGAAATATTTTATATATATATATTGGTATTGTATTTTGAGAATTATTGTACTTATATTATATAGATTCTTCATATGACCAAGCCAAGTACATAGAACATGTCATGGTTTAATAAAATAATTGATTGAATATGCATGTATTTATGTGTATATATAAATACATATATATATATATATATATACATAGCAATATTTATTTACATTTACAGTAGAAAGTAATTAAATCACAGAACATTTGTCATTCTTATGTGCCTGTTTTATAAAAACCTAATTTTTTGTTCTGAGTCAAATCCTTGTAGACTAGAGGGAGTGAGATATGTAACAAATGACGCTCCTGAGTGAAAGTAGGCACTGGAAAATGGAGGAATATTAAACTTCCTAAATATTTTCCTATAAGGGACTTGCATTTTATGACCTGCTATATTTTCATCTTTTCTTCTTGAAATAAAATACATAATTTTTTGTCTGTTGTATTTCCCCAGAAAATTATTCCATGATTGAGTGGAAACAAGAAAAATGAACTGTAAGTTTTCTGTTTTCATGAGTGATATGGCTGTCATCATAGTAAAGCATGTTGAACTTTGCAGGTAATATACTCCTACTTGATTTTTCCAGTTTCAAGTATTCTCAGTTTGTAAGGCAAGAAAGTATTTGTTCCTGCTTCTTCAGATTTTTATTCTCATCCCCTGCATTTAGTTCAACACAAGGTCTGTCATGAGTACAACATTTTATTAAGCTTGTTTTGTTAAAATTTAATGTAAGGTTGTTGGCTTTGAACGATTTGTTCAAGGTAATGAAAACATCATTCAGGTAATTCTTTTTCTCATCATCAACATTCTTGTCATTATCATGTTGCAGATAGGATAAAAGGAAAATAACTGTGGAATCCGCAATGGTGGGTGAAGAGGAGCAAATCACATCAGAAGTATACAATGCTTCATTTACAGGGTACTGATGGAAAATTTTTCACCTTATGATATAACAAGCACATTAAAGTTTAAAGGTGTTTTAAGATAGCTGACATTTTAGGTTATATCCTGTAAATATTTATATGTATAGTTTATTATACTACTCAATATACAGTATGAAAAAAACATGAATTTCAGAGACATGTCAATAGTAAGTGAATTAAATTAAGTTTATATACAAATTCCAAGAGTAAGGCCTCTTGAAAATGTTTTCTAAATTAATATGTTTCACAATATGGAGTATTTTTTAAGAGCTTCCTTACACTCCTGATTCAGTTTTTACATTTATAATATAATCTTAGGTGACTCTGATGCTTGAAATGTGATGTAATGCAATCTTGCTTCTCTTCAACATAGATGCAGTCATTCCACATCTTGCATATTTCAAGTTCATCTTCTGTCACAAGGAAAAACCACAAACATTTTCATAACACACACAAGATTGTAATAGGTACCTTATACCTGAGTTTTTTTCCTTAATCAGTTGTACTTCCAGTGGAAAAGTAATCAAGTTCAATACAGGTTTAATTCATATTCAGATTTGCTGCTTTGAGAAAATAAAACACAACATGGTAAGAAACGGCAAGCATCCAATAGAGAAGGACCTTGGAATCGTAGAGTACCAGGTTATTAGGTTAGTTGAGAAGTTGTAACATATAATTTTTTGACAATCATTTCACATAAATGACATCACCAAACTTAACAAGAATATTTACCAACATCACCAATACTTAACGCAATGTCTCTGATTGTATTAATGTATTGGTGACAATGGAAAAAAGTTTTGCTAATGTTAGTGGTATCATTCATAGTTGAAAAGGCATAAACATTACATGAACACACCACAGTGTTTCATTAGATGTACATTGCCTATGTTGCTTTTCTCTGTTGGTGCCATACTTCCATTCTATCATTCCATTCTTTAAGAGGTGGATTTAAATGCCAATTTTATGTCATGATGGCCAGTGTTTTTCTGCCTTAGTGTGGACATTTAAATTTCTACTAAGTAAACACACAGGGATCAGCACATGACATGCTAGGCCATTTGCCAGTACATTTTAGAGAGGAGCATCTGTTATGGTAAGATAATAAAGGTTAATTTTATTCATTGTCTGACCAGATTTTAAATAATTGACTTGAAGGAAGAATTTTCATCAGTATAGGAAAACAAATGTGTCAGCAAGGAATGTAGGTCAAGAATTATGGCATATACAAAGCTTCAAATAATCTGCTGAGAAAGTTATGTGCACTCCAAGTAATGATTGATGAAGTGAAGTAAAAAGATTCACAATGGTTTGATACAATGAGACACTGTCTTACCAGTGCTTTACAGTTTTGCTTTATAATATGTTGTTATGAAGCATCAAGAAGACTAAAGGGGACTGGACCCACATGAAATGTCAATGTTTGGTCTATACAGATTATGCTAATTTGCTGAACAAAAACATAAATACTGTGTAAAGAAAAACTTGGAAATCAACAAATAAGAACTGGAATTTTCAGTTTAACACAACTGTATATTTTTTAAGGCTTAGCTGCATCCGTTTTTAAAAGTAAATGATTTGTAAATGAATTCTCATAAACCAATCATATATTTTGTGTACCATTTTACGTTTACTTTTAAAAGTTGTATACAGTAACTTGATGATAGTAGAAACAGGTGCCAAAACATGTTGCTAAGCAATAATAAATTCACAGTTGTGTTAGACTGAAAGTTTAAGCGCTTATTTGTTGATATAAAAAACACAATGGGATGACAACCGTCAAATTACAAACATGAAAGCTCCATTAATTACTAGAAGAGAGACTGATATAGAATTAAATACAGAGCGGTCTAAGCAGCTGTGTTCCAATCTTGTCATCAGAATTCAGGGTAAAAAACAGATAATTGTGTCTAGGTGAAGACAGTACATAATTGAAAATATGAAAAAAGTTAAAAAGAAACTGAGAAAAACACTACAGAATCAATACTGCATTCATAAATCAGTTAAGAGCAGATAAAATTTGAGGGTGGGCAAGGAGTTGCTATATTCTTATGCAAATGACAATAAAATGCTCTGATGTCCTGGTTTTAACAGTTCTAATTGACCTTGTGTGTTCCAGAGAATTCAGGTAAGTTAGTTTGACCTTGGCCAATGCCAGCATTTACTCCACTGAATAACAGTTGGTCTGTGTGAAGCCTTCTCACCCATTCTATATATTGGATGGTATTACTAATATATATCTCACTGACAGAGTATAGAAGGATTTGGTCTGGTTTAATTTTGCTGAAGACAGGAATCAGTCACAACGTGTTGTGAATATGTTAATGAACCTCAGGGCTTTATAAGGTGTGGCAGATTTCTTGGTTTGCTGAGTGACTATTAGATTCTCACAAAGAATGCTGCTCAAAGGAACTAAATAGTTATATGATGTATTTCAATTTTGCTTGGCAATATATCAGACAGGGTTGAGTATGTGAGGTTTGGGGGTTGGAGGCTATGAAGGATTGCAGGCAACTATAAGAGACAAAGAAGTAATATTAATTTGCCATTTTACTTAAAAGTGTACTCATTATTCCCCATTTTTTAAGATCTGGTAACACAACCTTGTTGCCAATTCATTCCATACATAAAATACATATTGCAGTCAAAATACTATTTGGTTATTGTGTTAAAACAAAGTTTGGTTTCTTTCCTATATTAAGTTTATAAGTTATACCTCAAAGGATGGAAAGTGAGTTCTTCCTCATGACAAACATACAACAGGAATAAGTCCCTTCTGAATCATGCTTACATTCCTTTCACTTTGTTCCACTAGCATAGATTTTCCTAGACGTACCTAGAGTTTTAGTAAAAGACTGTACAATAACTCACCTCCATTAGGTGGTGCTGTGTTCTGAGATACAAAATCACAATTAAATGCAATTGTAATGAGTGTACTGATTTATAATCAACAACGTGAGACTACAAAAAGAGCAAAATTTTCTCTTAAGGGTAAAACAAAATCTGAAATAAAAGCAACTGAAAAGAAGAGCCTGATAGGAATTTTATGACACATCCTGCTGCACAGTATTTTATTATTTCATGTGGAACTTTATGTGCATATGATATGGTGACACTAAAAACCCATAGAGCATTATCTGTCACTTTGTCAGTACCTATATTAGTTTGTGGGATCTAAAAATACAGAAGCAAAGAAATCCTAAGTCATAGAAATGAAATAAATTGGTGAAGAATCAGGCAGCATAGAAGTCTCTAAGCACTGTCAAACAGCACCTGTGGAATGATTGTACAGCATCACAATACTATATATCCAGACATAGTGACATGTTATTTTTAAGGTAAATTTGTGTGGCCTTTGAGGGAATAAGCACTACAAACTGAGTCTGCTGATTCATATTCATATGCAATTTCTCTATGGAAATTGTAGCTACATTATAACTCAAAAATTACGTGTTCACCTTTTCTTTACAAATATACCAACATATAGAGTCTAAAACAGCTCAAGAGAATGTATGAACTGCCTAAAATTCGTGGTGTTACTGGAAATCGTCAACTGAGATCCTACCTTAGAGGTCATTCTACACATTTAAAGTCTGTTGCAAGAAAAAAAAAAGTTCTACACACTTCTGTCCATAAAAGCTCCTACAGTGGAACATAAGGCACGTGACAGGATGAAACTTCAAATGCATACAGACCTGAGAGATTTAAATAAAACTATCACATCTTCATAAAAAAAAATTACATACTCTATTTTAATACAGACATGATTAATTTTATTTTTGACCTTGGTCACATGTAAATATTTAAAGTGAAATTTTAGGTTTTAATGGTAGTGAAGATTCAGATTTTGGTCTGTAGGTTACTACACCATGTAGACTGCTTGTTGATTACACCTACCAGACTACACTAAGCTCGCAGACTCTAGTCCCACTAAATCTATCCTTCCAGCAAAGTTGTATAATGTTGTATAATGAGATAAGACAGACAGTAATAAAATGTACTACCTAATGCTAGACACATGAACAGTAAACACATGCTGTTTTACAACAGGACTGGTAGAGAAACAGAACACGTCTTTGTAACAAAAGTCAGGCATTTCATAACAACCATAAGCATAATTTCAGTTACATAGGTAGAAATATTGCTCTACAATACAATAAAATAAGAACTAACAGATTAAGAGGGCTGGAAAATTGTTTTAGACTGGTTTAAATTATGTGTGAATAAAGACTTGCCTTAAAATCAGGATGAATATTACTGGCACATAAAATATTAGTGTAATATTTTTTTCAACATTATATTATGAAAAAATGTGCTTAGAACTATTAACTAGATGCTAAAATAGATTCAATAATAAATACAAATATTCCATTAATTATTTAGGTGCAATATCTAAAGCAAAAATAGGGGAAAGAAAAAGAAAGAAAGAAGAAACTGAAGACAATGATCATGTAATAAAAGTGGAAGACAGAGTTCCAAGAGGCCATAGGAAGACTTAAATTGAAAGGATAATTATATACAAAAATTTGCTGATATTCATGCCAATCATTTTAAGACTGAAAGAAATAAACCAGTTTAGCAATGGTGTTCTTCTCAATAGTGACATGGCTAATTGTCCAAAAGAAATTCAAAGAAACTAGTGTATAGCTTCAAAATATAATGAAATATAGGACCCACTGTACATGTTTCATTGTCAGAACTCATCCCATGCACTGAAGAAAAATCACTGTACATGCAAATTTATGGAATGGACGTAGCGAAATGTAATGAACTGTAATACTAGAACACCAACGTGACACATCATACACTACACAAAAAACACATGTTCATCAAAATCATACAATAGACACACACTGATATGGGAAGGCAATATATTAGATTTTAACACTTAAAATAGTAAAAAACATGTACAAGAGAATATAAAATTTAAATGTTTTGGATGAAATTTGTTATGCTAGATTTGCTTGCACAGCATAGATGCTGGTCAATAAAAGCACCATAGTCATATTTCTGACCTATTTGATATACGCTATTATGAATATGAAAACATCCTGAGCTTCAGATTGAGCCATCGGCGACTCTTGGAGGCATGAACTTCTTGTCCATGCTAGAAAAAAAGAATATATTTCAAAGATAACATAGTTTTTCCAGAGGCATCTTGATAATGTAACAGATCTATTATATTTTAGTGACATTTGAAGGGGTAAATCAAATCTTTCTATTTCACATTTTCATATTATGAAAAAATATGCTTAGTACAGTAACTGTTACTGTAAAACATAAAAAAAAGGTAAAGTGATCCCATCACAGGCCCAGTGTGGCCCAGAGGGTGGGTAGAGGTATAGCTCTACTGTTCCATGACCGCGGCACTAGAAGGGGGTGAGTGGTCAGCAGCATGCCCTGGCTGCACTTTACCCCCAGGAAAGACCCAGTACCCATTTTACAGGAGGCTGGGTGTGCCCCAGGGCCAGTCTGGATGGGCAGAAAATCTCGTCCCCACCGGAATTCGATCCCGGACCGTCCAGCCCATAGTCAGTCACTATACTGACTGAGTTACCTGGCCCATCCTGTAAAACATGACAGACACAAAATGACACAGCACAAGACCTGTGATACAGTGAATCACTTATCATGGTAATTTAGTTCTCTGTTCCAGTAGCCATGGACATACATGAACATACTCAGACAAAAACTGTATTGTCCCTTTAGGTATGAGCATAAGCAACTGAATTTGATTGATAAGCCTTGCTTACAACGTCATCAGAGGTTTGATATAGAAACTATTTAATTTAACTTTATATAGACTTGGTACATAACCACCTTATTAAATTGATTTGAAATGATAGTTTTCATTGTATCTGCAGTGTTAATGTAGGCAACTTTAACTGTCCCATGAACATTTTACCTCACAGAAGAAATTTGCAGTTTTTTGTAGTGTGCCTCCAATTTATTTACAATAAAAGATATGTAACTGCATGAATTTCTTTCAATGTACACATGCACACAGATACACACACACACACATACAGTGATGGTGACATTGTGATAATCTGTGTCTGTCATATTAAACACTGTTTTATGCAGGACTGCCGGTATAATCATCATGCCACAAACATCACAATTCTATTCTTCCATATCTGCATAGTTTATCAACAACCGTAAAGAAATCTGACATTTGACGTATTCTCACCATTGCCCATTCACACTGTTTTTGGCATATTATGTTTGAATAAATTCTTGTCTGAAAATACATGGAAACATAACACTGATTCTGGGCTCTGATGTTTGTCATACACACCATTCTAGATTTCTTTCTGTTGGAGAGGTGTGTCAGAAATATAATATGTGTGATTAACAAACTATTAAATAATGCTTTATCAAATGCCCATCTTGAAAATATGGCAACAATATTGAATTTTATATTTCATAATGTGAAATTTAGTAACTGAAGACCAGTGAACTGTTCAGAGAGTACTCTGTACCAGTTGGAGGACTTGTAGAGTGCTGACTGAGAAGACATTAATTATGAAATGGAAGGATATGTTTTGCCACACTTTAAGGTACTACATGCAAGAGGCAGCACCCTGTCTTGAATACAGATTACATACATAGACACTGAACCCCAAATTGTGTGAAATAAATTTGAAATGACGGATGTAGAGCACAGTAATTGTCCTTATGCCATGTTGTTGTGGCAGCACTGCTCTGAAGGAATTTACTTTGCTGTCCACTGCCTATAATATGCTGTTGCCAACACCACAGAGCATTGGAGTAATATGAATTCTACATGTAATATGTTTAAATTGTGTTAACAACACAAGACTACAGACAGTGCCACACATGATGGCTATGAACCTCTTTTTTTTTGCAAACAGCAAAGCTATATTCCATATCAAAATACAGACTTCAAGACAAGCAACATTACCCTAGCAGTTAATGACAATATTGTTCTTTGTAGCTGTGGTTATAGCAACTGAAGCTCAAGAAAAATGCACTGTTGCCAGACATGGGACCTTGGCAGTGAGGCACAGGATCTGAGTCTTAACAAACAGCAACTTATTCATTCTAGATTATCTAGTATCTTGCATTCATTGCATTTCTATCTATTCTGGGTGAAAAAGAAGTTTACAACAAACAGTATGGAGAAGCATAAGTCCACACCTACATAAAAATATTTTTAATTTGTTCATGTTCTTCTATAAGCTCTCTTCATTAAGTGTGATGCTTTCTTAGCCTGTAGAACATCCTACATCCTACAATAATGTTGAATCAGTCCAAGATTCAATTGTAGTGGCCATGGCTATACTTGTCTGTTAGCATCAAGGTTTTTAAAATCACTCATCACTTCTTCCACTTCTGTGCCTCTGCTCTTAGCTGAACTATATTTTGCACTTCCTATGACAAACTTAGCTGATTCCATTATACGCTGATGGACACATATGCACCAATAATGAAATAAAACTGCTAATGATGGATATTCACAATTTTCAACAAAAGCTATGAATTTGGGTTCAATGTTACAAACTGTAATGTTGATGCCCATAACTTTAGATTCACATTCCAGATAAGATACCTATTGTAGGATATATTATATTTTAATTACTGAGGTTAATAATGCAATGATGACAGGAAGTAATATAATTTAAATGTTGAATTATAGAAGTGAAGCAAAGATAATTTGTCTAATGTTCACCTCTTACATTGAAACATGTAATGAACTGTGACAACAGATACTGATTATAAAATAAAAAGATATTTGTGTTGACTGATTTATTCTTAGACAGATTATGGCAAAAATATATGTTATGGCTCAGAAATTTGAAATCTGAAAATAAAAAAATTCGCTCTTTTCATAAACACAATTCATGTCTTGCATGCAAAGGTCCATTTGCAGGCACAATTAGATGTGCTGCATGGGTGATAACAGCCTTGTGCTACAGCCTATATCTCCACTGTCACCCCGAATGGTTTTCACTGTTTTTTTTATTTGTTCAGATACATAGATGCACCTATTCCTATAGTAAAACCAACTAGATGCACCAGTGTATCAAATTTCTTTATTTTAGAATGATACTCTACATGTTTCAGGCGGTCTTTCCATCCATCATCAGGGGTATAAGCGTGTACCCGCTAACAAGCAGACAGCAGTATCTGATTGACATATGCTTGTTGCTGTGTGTACAGTCTTGTAATCCTGATGATGGATGGAAAGACCGCCCGAAACATGTAGAATATCATTCTAAAATAAAGAAATTTGATACACTGGTGCATCTAGTTGGTTTTACTATAGGAATAATATTACAATGCATGGCCCTATGAATGTCAAATATGTAGATGCACATTAGAACACAGTTCTATTAGAGAGGATAGAATGCAGCAGTTTGCTGTAGGCTCACATCTTCACCCTGCAGTAACATGGGAGTTGCAATAAGTGCTATTTCTTCTTCTTCATCTTTGTACTTGAAGGTCTGGCAGTTGGTGGTCTGTCCTTTGTGGTGTGATATTCAACAGGAGAGTCGCTTGCTTCTACTGATGTTGCTGGTGTCACTTGCAGTTTAGGGACTGTTAAGGGTCTCATCAGAGACCTCACAACAGGAGGGACATTAGGAGTGGGAAGGACTGGTGAGCTGGCACAGAGAGCTGCTGTAGTGAGCTGTGTGACGAGGGAATAACGGCCTGGAGGGGACTGAGACCCTGAGCTGGTTGTGCGAAATGCGCGCCGAAGTCGGGACTTGAAACCAGTGGATTGTGATGAGTTCTGGCCACTGCTGGTTGAAGTTTTTCCTGCTCCCACAAGAAGCCGTGTTCCAAGTTCTGGTTCGCTACCCCACCGACCATAAGCTGTCGTCCTTTCCAACAGACGATGGCGGGCAAACTTCTCAATGACTTCAGCACAGACGTATCGTCCACAGAAACGTGCCCATTGTTCAGCCCGTAGCCCACGGCCAGTATCTCGCAGTGTGGGTGAAGCACCTGGAAGGATTGGTTGGTGGGACAATTTTTTATTTTCATGGTAAAATACTCTTGGTTCTACACTTTTTCCAGTGTTAATCTTCTTTGACTTTTAGAGACAAAAAATGAAATATTTTGAAATGTGTATCTCCTTTTATTCTGTGACGTGGAGTTAATGCTTCACACATTCTTAATCATCTATTCTATGAAATTAAAAGTGGTTACCAGGTGGGCTTACCAAGAGGAACACATAGAATTAAAATGAAATGTCCCACAAAATCACATTCTCAGTAAATTACAGAATAGTACAGTTAAGGTGGAGAACTGCACCAATGATCACATGATTTGTTAGCAACTGTGTCTCTAATATGATTTCTTGACAAAAGAATGTGTAAAATGTGCTGGTCTTAGTCAAGTCAAATTGATTGGTTGTGTTTAAAAATTATTCAGTATATGAGAAGTGGATATATGACATAAAATTTAGATGCCATTAAGATAAATATATTATATAAAATATTAGTTGATAATACTGGCAGCTAATTAACTAAAAAGGAAATAGTGTCTTATGCCTTCCCTGTCCTCTTCTCTTGTGTGCCAAACCACCTGACAAATTTCAACCACTTTTGTAAAATATGTCTATATTGAACACTTGTCTTGTGGATGTAATTATGGTTTTGTATAGACCCATTATAATCTACACTTTATATGCAGTTCAAATCAAACTGTATGAAATTTCTCAAGTATGTCTCAACTTTACAGTTGACTTGACTTTGGTAACAAGAGAATTTAAGATTATGAGGGTATATGTACCATTGTTAACTATATCTTCCAAGAAAGAATTTACATGTGAAGCTAGTAAACATCAAGAATAATAAGACATATACTTGCAACACGTTTGCAAACTCCATATTTCATATCAGTGTAACGAGAAAGCTGGTACCATAGTAATTAACTGTCTGGTTGTTGAAAGTACTGATTTGAATTCAGGTCTGACTATCAGCTACACTGATGAAAAATGCATGTGGATCCCTGCTGTTTGTCAGACAAATGAGATAAGAACAGCTTAAAATAGAGCATGATCTAATACATACAAATCCTTTCAATTCAGAAAAATCAATGTCATAGCTATGGACAGCACCATGAAAAAAACATATATACATCTGGCAACAGTTAGGGAAAATTCTCTGTAGTTCCACATAGTCACTAATTCTTGGCAAGGATGATCACTTTCAAAGTACATTTTGCTTCACTCGGTACACCAACGCCACTGCCAAGCTCTCAGACGGTGCTAGAAATAACTTTATGGGCTTTAATCCCATGCGTTGAAACGTCTTCTTTTGATTCAAAACTGGACCCTTTCAAGGAAATTTTGAATTACGGTACCGTGAAAACAGAGGATAATCACACAAGAGAGGTGGATATTCCACCACAGGTGTTTATTTTTGGACCAGAGTTTTTAATCGGACATGCCGTGTGGGCGGGCAGGCTGATAGTCAAGAAGACAAACGCACTTATATGTTCACAGTCGACAGCACAGTCGTGAGCAGTGGCAGGGAGCAGTCTTGTGGCGCCCGGGACAATAATAACAATGACCGCTCCTAACAGAAATTATGCATTTAAAAATGCTATCACTAATTGCATTTATTTTTATTTTGCTCAATAATTTGAAAGTTTTTGAGGGCAGAAATCAAATTTTTTCATTGAAATACACAACTTGCTGCCCATTTTTACCGCTCCCTGCACTCTGCCGCCCGGAGCGGTCGCACCACTCCCCCCTCTCTTCACCCTCACGGCCGGTAAGATACGCCATTTTCTGTGAGCACTTCACAAACACAAGGGTAGAACCGTTGCCTGAGAATCAATGAAGAACACATCTGCGGTAAATAATAAATTTCACATGAGGAAAATAGACAAACGTGTTTATAGGCGCTTTCGCAAAATTGCGAAAAGCGACTATTAGCTTCGTCATGTCTGTCCTTCCGTCCCCAATTAACAATAATTCGACAAATGAATGCTTTTCGAAAATCTGTCGTGAAAATTCAAGTTGCATTAAAAACCGACAAGAATAGAGGGCACTTTACATGAAGACCGATACAAAACTCACTCGGTTTTACTTAAAACAAGAAATGTTTTAAACAAAATTTGTAGAGAAAATTTAAACACGCATTTTATGTTCAGTAACATTTTTTTTTCTTTCGAAAATCGTGCCTTGATTAGATGAAGTGGAAAAATACAGTAGAGCCGGAGAGGCCACAGATGACAATATGGTGCATGCGAATTTCACGTTGGGTACCTAAGGCTACAAACACACACTCAGACTATGTAATACTTACTGCTTTTCCATTGCAACAATGGTTGCACGAATGCGCCTCAGTGGTGCCTTATACGTACATAACCTCTCTTGTTAATACTTGAGTTTGACATTTTCGGCTTTCTGTTTGGTCTCACGGACTGGGCTTTCCCAGCGCAGATTTTTTTGTGCTTTTGGGTCACATTGTAAGAACAAAATACATTGCATTATTTTGCAGAATTATACGTTGATAAGTCATATTACTTGGCGTTTGTAAGTCGGTAATGATAAGAGCGGAAGGACCTAAATTTATTGTCCTGATGTATATGGTATTTAGAGAGTATTACTATGCCGTGGACCAAGACAAGTACTTGGACTCAGTGCGGTAATTATACGTTGATAAGTCATATTACTTGGCGTTTGTAAGTCGGTAATGATAAGAGCGGAAGGACCTAAATTTATTGTCCTGATGTATTTGGTATTTAGAGAGTATTACTATGCCGTGGACCAAGACAAGTACTTGGACTCAGTGCGGTAATGCTGAAAGATAACAAAACCTTCTGTGATTGATTGGCGCTACGCTTACCAGCCAGCAATAAGATTTTGGCACACTTGGTGCGACCCTGCAAGGCTGCCTTCATGAGCGGCGTGAAACCCAGGGCATTCCTTGCATCAACCTCCACAGTGCACTTGCTCAGCATGAAGTTCATTACTTCCATATGCCCTGCAATTATAATACAGGTTGTTGTAACTGTACCGCCTTATTACACGCCCTGCAATCTCAGTACAGACTTCGATAACTTTAATGCGTATATAACTTTTTTTTTTTTTCAGTGTAAGGATAAGAGTAAAATACAGTTAATATGGTATATAATTTCTTAACTAAACCTTCTCTGCTTGTGAATATATCAGGGGAATTTTGTGTTTTGTTGACCGTGCATTCTTGTATAATCTCGTAAATAAAACCAACCTGGTACACAATTTTTCTTAGTATGTTTATTTCTTTTCTCTACATGTTTCAGGCGACTATGTGCCCATCATCAGGAGAAATAACTGTATCTATGCTACACTTTGTATTTGTCACTCTGTGCGGATGACTGTCTGGTATACCAGAGAGTCATCCACAAAAAGTGACAAATACCAAGTGTCGCATAGATACAGTTACGTCTCCTGATGATGGACATATAGCAGCCCAAAACATGTACAGAAAAGAAATAAACATACTAAGAAAAATTGTGCACCAGGTTGGTTTTATTTACGAGATTATATCAGGGGAATTTGCGTCCTAACAATTATTATCTTTTTTCCAAACTGGAGGAATGATTGCGAGGTGGGAACAGTTGCAATATGATGGCTGATAAACACAGGACCTGAACGTCTATCCAGAGGGTACAGAATAGCTCGTCCCACGATAAAATAAATGCCTCAGTTGTCGTGGAACTAAGTCTGAAAGTAGTGCGAATGTATTGCAATTAAATATAGACTGTCTTTATTAGAGCTGAAAATAAAGAACCAGAAATATACGCATTGTATGCCTACATTAATTCTCTGTCTTTTCCTACATTTCACTGTTCGTTATGAAATGAGAAAAAGCAAAACCTAATTAAATAAAATATATACCTGTAATTTAAAACGAAAAAGTGCTAGGTGTTTGAAAGGTAAAATTTTTTGAATTGAAAGAATGTAAATACTTTCAAAGTCAAATACACCAAACACGAAAACAGTTTCGCTGCTTTTGCCAATAAAGGCAAGGTGCTTACTAAATATTCAGTAGTAAACGCACCATAGGGGTAATGGTGCTAGGAAAAAAGTTATCTTCTGTTGAAGTTACAGATAAAAGCAATCTACGATGTTCTCCTCTTCTGCCCTCCTCTCTATTTTAATTATTCTTGGTTTATTGAATGACGTTTCAATGGCTTGGTCGAAGGATAGGATTCTAATTGAACAATGAGGTGGAAAAGATGTGCAACGAAATGGTTACTGTTGGAATGTGCGTGGAAGGACTGAGCTACCAGTGTAGTAGGTCTTCGGGTGAAGTTCATACCCGGCAATTCCCGAGTACGAAACAGGAGCGCTAACAAATTTAAAGCAACGTTCGCCCCTCACCCCGTCGTATCGATACAAAACTATTTGCATTGCCTGTCTGATTCCCCCTTTCACCACTATCGATGTCTGATAAGATAACAGGCATCACAGCGTTTACTGAAGACAATGTTGCCCCTTTGCATGACATGAACGCATGAAGGAATGGCGATATAGCTAAACTAATTCTTAACCTCAGCACAAAATGGGGCGAGTGGTCAGCTTCACGTACCTGCAATTCAAACCCCCCCTGCGCCGACGAAAGAAGGTGAGATATGCATTCAGTAGGACGCTGGGTGAACCCTTTAGGCGGTCTGGACGCTTAGGAGACGGCATACATCTCTTACCCTTGCAGAGAATCGAAGAGCAATTCCTTGCTCGTCCAGCCTGTACCTTCCCTAATTTTACGTTTTGCTTTTCTCTCCCCCCCCCCCCTCCCCCCCTCGTCTGTTCTTCCATCCACCCTCCCTCTCCGTCCACTCCCTCGC
>Ga0123355_10009102_pt1 | contig 15056 bp, 11 predicted proteins | sample TergutEmb28metaG_3_FD_89872 | JGI IMG/M metagenome (GOLD analysis project Ga0123355, IMG submission 89872) | Embiratermes neotenicus P1 segment gut microbial communities from Petit-Saut dam, French Guiana - Emb289 P1 | ecosystem: Host-associated > Arthropoda: Insects > Digestive system > Gut ...
TAAGGAGTTGTAAAAACCGAAAGTAAACATTTGGTTATTTCCTCCTTACAAAAAAGAAAGAATATGTCATAATCATACCCCTCCTATATAGTATAGGTTTTGAACGCGCTAGTCGATTGTTATGAAAGTAGGTATAGTTTCATAGCCCTCAGCGGTTAGAGAACGCACAAGCTCGACGATGCGAGAAGGTCTTTCTATTCCGTACTCATTAGCTACTTGCACGATGTCTCCGATAAAGAAATCAACCCCAAAAACATACATATTGGATATGTCGATCCCACCTTCGAATGTGGCTATACGGATGTGCTCCGCTAACGCCTCAAGGCCTCGCTGTCTTAGTAGCTCCAAATATTGAGCTGGCGTCACGTCGTTTGACGATATACCGCTTGCGTCCACAAATAGCTCTCGACGAGTTAGTCCTGCTCCAGCTCCCGAAAAGAGTGGGGTCTCGACCACGACGCGCTCTTGTCCCTCGCTACGAGGGTTTTCTCCAGCGACGAGAGCCACTGTTCGTAGATCTCTTATGGAGGAAAAGAAGTTACTATTGAATAAGTTGTCAAATTCAGGAGAAAATATGACATATGGGTTGAATGTTTGGTTATATGACCGATCTATACCGTAATATAGTGAAAATATAAACCGATTATCGTCGGATAAAACAATCTTAAAACCAAGGTCTCGCTCATAACAAATATGTCTAATTTTCTCATAAATATCAGCGCCCATAGGAACTTCAACGGGATTCTCAAAGACCATAGATGTTATCGCGGGATCATCGCTGAGTTCGAAGATGAAATTTGGAATACGTCGAGCGTTATCCGATGGTGATATGATGCTCTCCACGACGAGTAGTCGGATTCCATCTTGGACACCACCTTCTAATATGATGGTTCGCCAAGATATGCGTCCAGACAACATCGACTCGAGTGAGCGCCCGGTCACTATCATCTCGTTACCCATTTCGACGTCGGTCGAGATTCGAATGTCTTCTATAATCATACTGTGTTCCGACTCTAGCGTCCAAACATAAAATCCTTCTTGTAAAAGTTCCAAATTCTCCTTATTTGGCGCCACTATAATTTCGAAGTCTCCACATGTATTGTAGCGATCTGTCCAAATATAAGAGGAGAACGTCTCTAGAAGATGAACATCTCTGAACGCTTTATTTAGTATTCTAAACTCCACAAACACGCCTCCTCATTTTACTTTCAGAAAATATCCCCCTGGGAATTTTTGGGTTTTTGATTTCGGATTAGATTCCCTCGTAACCTATTCGATTTTCAAGTCGGAAGATAACGTTTGAAATTCCAGCATCGGCCGTGTAGGCGAACGTGTTATCTCCTCTGTGTAATCTAAACCAGAAGGCGTCTCGGTTGAGAGCGTTAAGAATGTTGTATTCTACGTTGTTTCGAATCAGCGTTATACTCTTACGACCAGGTATCGTTGAGATTATAATGTGATCATTACGTATGATGCCGGCGCCTGTAATTTCCGTAAGTCGCTCATGACTTATAGACATTCGATTGTTGGTTCCATATTCTAGAATCGAGAAATTAATTATCGACCCTCTTGCATGTAGATGTAACACAACGCCAACTTCCACATCTCCTTGATAGTGTATGGTTCGCATGTGGCGAGGCCACAATTCTCCCATCTCTATTAAATTCTCTGTAAGGGATTCGTTGGAGAAACCCGAAACACCAGGGATAAGGGTTGGTGCGTCGTTGTTATAAGGAAACTCAAAGAGGTTTATAACCCCCTCGAACGTCGTGTACATCTGGTCAACCGAATAGAAATTAGGGTCTGGGCACACGATATTAATCGTGGTGTGGACCTGATTGGAGAAGAGGATAGCTTCGTTGATTTCGACGTGACCGGTTATCATCGCGTGGCGATTCTTAGTCTGGAACGTAAGTGTTATAAATTTCTTAAGCGGGAAATATTTGTAGGTAAGAAGTCTAGTATCTTCCTCTGTTAAAACAACTCTACCACTCTCGTCTCTTGTGAATGTGTTCTTGAGAGTGATGGTGATCGTGCGAGGAGGTCGACGCGACATGTTGTAGATAGACCCGTCTTGTGTCACTAGATCGGTCATTAATATGTCCGCATTCCCTGGACCAAGACCTGTCATGTTGGCGACGAGGAGACCCGTCTTATCAGGTCTCCTCAAATCCAACTCGAGTGATTGGTTTAAATAATTCGTTACTGTGATTTTACTAATCATTGCTGCTCCACCAATCCTCTCTGTTGAGCAAATAGACTCTTGGTGTTGCGGTAGATTTCTAGACGGTTAAGTGGTTTAGGCGAGTGATTGTGTTGCTCAAATTTCCAATAACGTCCTTCCTCAGACTTAACTTCGTCCGCTTCAGAGCGTTGGTCTCCTCGCATCCTTCCGGAAATTTCAACGGCCGTACGTCTGGTGTCGCTGACGTCGAGCCCATCTCCGTCTTTCAACATCTTAGTCAATTTTCTACTGCCATTTTGAATTTCTGACAGATCGAGAACCGGTTTGATGGTTGGGTTGGTGTCGAAGTCCTCCCAGAGTTCAGCAAGGGTCTCCATCGTTTCATCAACTGCTGATTTACCGAAAGCTTTGACAACCCCGATCATAGCTTTGGTGCTGTCGACTATCGCGTTGATAAACCCTATCGCGAACCACCTACCAGTAGCGTAGGTCTCTTCGGATGGCGAGTTGACTCTAAGTGTTGCCTGAAACGCTTCTAGAGCCGCTCTGGCCAGTGTTGAGGCAGAGTTGGTCACCGGAACAGTCATACCATTCATGGCGTTGATGAAACCTTGAGCAAACGCTTGACCTATTCTTGCCGGCTCTCTCTCACCTGTGCGTAGACCTTGAATTGCCGCTTGGCTCACATCGCGACCGGCGCGATTAGCGAGACGCTCCTTACTAGCTAAAGCATCAGAGAAGTCTTCGCCATACCTAATGCCTATTGCTTCGTATTCTTCTTCGTTATACTTTAAACCTTCGTAAGCCGCATTTGTTACCTCTTCGCCAGCTTCTTCGGCGTACGGGACTTGGTCCTCCAGAGCTTCCGTGAATGCTTCTCCGGCTTCGTATCCGGCGTCTCCGAAGATGGAGATGTCTATGCGCGGAAGAGCTGCGATATCAGCGATGAGTTGTTGAATTTCAGTCATGACTTCTTCGCGCAATTGGTACATGTTGAGAGTAAGTGGTAGTTCGTCGAGCTCTCTTTGAAGTTCTTGAATTTCGTTGAGTGTTTCTTCACGAAGACCTCGGAGTTGTTCGGTCGCCTCATTGCGGGCCATTTCGTTGCGTCGGCCCCACAACTCTTGATACTTAGCAAGCTCGTCGTCTGTCATGTCGACTATAGCCGCTAGTTGATGGTTGGCGCTTACTCCCTTGGCTCGTAGCTCCTCGATTAGACCCTCGTCCATACCGCGGGCAGTTAGTACACCAAGATTCGCCAACCAATCCTCAAGTTCGTCGTTGGTTCCTTGTAGACGATTGATTAGATCTTCTCCGGTCAGAACCTCTTCGCTTCGACTAAACTCGTCGAATAATCCAAACGAGCGAGCTATGGAGCGTGTTCGATTGTTTAATTCGTCTTGGTAGCGTCTCTCGGCTTGAGTCATGCGGTCGCGTATCCGTGTCTGCTCCTGAGCCATACGGACGTGAGCATCGTGGTATCGCTGTTCCGCTGCTTGGATAGCATTAGTTAAACGTATTCGTTCGTCGGATATTCGTTGGTATTCGTCAAGCATTCTTAAGCGAAGATCGTGTAATTCAACCTCTACGCGTTTGCGCTCTTCTGTCCCAACAACGAATTGATTCTTTAAGCGGAACCAATGTTTGACTTCTTCGTCCATGGATATTATGCCACGATCTCTAAAATGGACGATTGAGTCAATCATATCTCTTTCGGCTCTAATCCGCTCCTCGGCTCCAATCGCGAATGACTTTCTATGGCGATCCCACAAAGCCAACTCTTCTTCGACGGTTGTCTGAGTGAGACGGCGTCGATGTAATAACGTGGCGCGTTCTTCCTCAACATCCGCTCTGTGTATGCGATTACGTAGATCGAAAAGTTCTATTTCTACACGTTTACGCTCTTCCGTTCCGGTCGCGAATTGTTTCTGCAGATCATACCATAGCTCGTACTCTTGACGCATCGAAACGTTACCCATTTCGCGATGATGCACAATTGCGTCAAATAGATCTCTATCCGCTTGTTTACGCTCAGCGGTACCATTAATGAAATATGTCTGGCGTCTGGTCCATTCATTAACTTCTTGTTCGAACGACTTCTGCTCCAGTCTGCGACGATGTAGAATATAGTTTCGATCGGCGTCTCTTTGTTCCGTCAACATTCTTTGACGTAAGTCAAAGAGTTCGACTTCTGTACGTTTGCGATTCTCAGTTCCTACTTCGAAGTCGGCCTGTAGTCTTAACCATAATTCGTATTCTTCTTCCATTTTGATTTGTCCGGCGTTACGATTACGAACTATAGCCTCAAACAAACGATTGTCGGCTTGCTCTCTTACGTATGCATTGCTGAAATGTGCTTGTCTTATTTCGTCTAGTAAAGCAAGCTCTTCGTCAACCGTCATCTCCATGATGCGTCTTTGATGTTCTATTCTACGCATCTCTTCTCCAAAGCGAATCGTTCGACCATCCGATAAAGTCGCTTCTGCAGAATTGATCGCTTCTGCGCTGTTTTCAGCCAGAGAAGCCTCGATGGATCTTGCTCCTGAGCGGGCCGATGCGCTATCTTCAAGTGTTTCTAACGACGACATCTCGAGACGATCTCGCTCTTCGATTATAGATCTCTGAATATCGAATTGTCGACGCTCGATACTTTGTCGTTGGGTTGCTCCGTCAGACATAAGATTCATGATCTCGGCCCAGACGTTATACTCTTCTTCCATCGCAAGTACACCAAGTTGTCTGTAGTGTGCTACAGCTTGATACATTCTTCGCTCTAGTCGAATTCTTTCGTCTGTTCCTTCTTCATAAATCGCAGCCATCTCCGCCCATTTTAGAAGCTCGTCTTCTATTGTGAGCTCGCCTATGTGGCGACGATGACGAAGAAGCTCTTCCTCTTCCTGCCAGGTAGCATCTCTAATTCTCTGCTGTAGGTCGAAGAGTTCGATCTCCACGCGCATTCGCTGTTCGGTACTTTCGAGATGATACTCTAGAAGCTGCGACAGCAACTCATACTCTCTTTCTTTTGATATCTCGTTAGCCTTTCTCGCAGCTATAACAGCGTCGACCATGGCTCGCTCGGCGGTCGACCGCTCAGTAGAACCTTCTGCGTGCGCCAATCTTAGAGCGTTTATCTCTGCGAATTCTTCTTCAAAACTCATTCGTCGAATACGACGAAGATGATTAATATTACGAAGCTCTCTGTCCACCGCATTGTTTGATTCGGCCGTGAATTGTGCGGTTAGATTACTAAAGAAACCGGCATCGTCTTCACGAGCCTCTCTTTCTTCTCTACGTCTACGACGCCAAGCTCTAAAGCGCCCCTCGCTTCTCTCTTCCATTTCTTCAGCAACAGCATCATATCTATCCATATATGACGTTGCTGCTTCGTATATACCAGAGGCCATGGTGTAGGCGGCAGTGGTTGCAACATGAGAGTAATCGTCTATACCCATGGCTACTGAATTGGGGATTGAATATCCTATATACAGTCCGTAGATCGATGGGGAGTTGATCCCGAGAGCGCTACGAATTCCACCAAGCAAAGTGGATCCCAAAGTTCGGGCTCCCTCAAGAACAACTCTACTGCCATTTTGAACCCCGAAAGCAAGTGCGCCAGCTACATTACCACCAAACCTTAACGCATCCTTAGTGAATTTCTCAGCACCAGCAAACATTCCTACGCCAAGTCTATTCATGGCTCTTTCCGCGCCTGGAATACCGTCAACCAAGGAATTCACAAGTCCTTCTACTATCCTACTCGTAGTTCTGTACATAAGTCTTGATGGTGATTTTATCTCGAAGTATCCTATAAACGCCTTGTGTATGGCCGAGGCTAGAACTCTGGTCGCTCTGACTGCGTCGTTTGTTTCCGATAGAAGACTCAGTGTTACTCCTTGACCTATCGCTTCGCCAATATTTGAGAAATCAGATAATTTATCGAGTGAGTATGCGGTTCTCTCAATTGCGCGCGAGGCTCTATAAAGTCCTCTAGATAAAAGCGTTATTCCTGGAGCCGCTATCAATGCGGCGGCCCCTATGGTCATTAACGCTGTACCAATTAATAGAGATGAAGCAAGAAACACTGCCGAAACAGCGGCGGTTCTGCCGAGACCCACTTCCATTAAAGACAACTCAGATAGTATATCGGTTATGGTATCGACAAGAAATCTGATCGCTGTTGTGATTAGAGTAACACCGCCTGCTAACGCAGTAAACATTAAAGCCGACAGTAAACCACCAACACTTACAGCCACCAAGGCGACCCCTAAGATTGTCATAGCTAGACTGAGTAGTCCTATCTTAGCTGAGAGTAGCGCCACATCTCTGAATGATAAATTCTCAAAGATGCCGACTAGACCCTCGACAAAGTCTCTTGTTTGAGGAATTAGCGGAGCTAGCGCTGCTCCGAGGAGTGTGAACGCTATCGCACCGAGCAGTATTCCTCCAGACAAAAGCGCCACTGCTGCTCCGAGCTTTAACATGCCTATGGATAAAACAGCGATGCCTTTTCCTAGTATAATGAAGGCGGCACTAAGACCGACGACCACTAGAGCCATCTTCGCGAACATAGCAACTGTCGCTAGACCACTAGTGCCCTTGAATGACGAGAAGAAATTAGCTATGGTTTCGCGAACTCCTGGAAGAACTTTGGAGATTAACTCCAACGCTATAAGCGCAGTCAATATTGACGCACTAAACAATAAGAGACCAACCCCAGTAAGAGCTAGCCCCGCTCCGAAAAGCAGCAGGGACGGGGCTACAAATTTAAGCGCTGCCGCCAATCCCAGTATCACGAGTGTCATCTGAAATGGATTCGCCGCCATAAACGACATTATACTTCTACCTGCTTCTACGATTGTTTCTGCCAACCTCGGAAACAGTAGTGTAGCCAATCTAGCGACTAGGAGAAACCCAGCCAGACCAATAGATAAACTAATTATAGATACGCCCATGGCCAACATCGCCGGCACAGCTTTCTTTAAAGCAAGAGATGTTACAGCGAAAGCGACCAAGACACCTATGATTATTATGATACCCTGGCCTATCTCACTCCACTTAACGCCTTCTAAATTATTAAGACTTCTTGAAAGTATCAGTATTGCCACGGAGAGTCCGATTAATGCCGCACCAAGACCTTTTAGCTTTACTACACCCTTCATGCCGAACTTACTAGCTATCGCCATAAATCCACCAAGAGCCGCAACAACCGCAACGAGTAGACCACCCAGAATAAGCAACGCTGGACCAAGCTCGTCTATCGGTATGGCCGATAGCAAAACAAGCGCTCCAGCCAACATCAAGACTGACGTGGCTATGATCTTAAGGGATTTGGCTCTTACTCCGGCTTGAAAAGCTCTGAGGGATTTTTGGGTTTCAGCAAGAACTTTCTTAAAACCTCCTAAAATCCCGTTTACCCCACCTAAACTTTTTATAAACGATCTAAAAGCCAACAACCATCCAAGATTTAATAGCGCGTTGACAAGTTGCATAACGCCCTGGAATCCGGACTCTTTAAAAGTATCGGCTACTATGCGGAACCACCCCGCAAACCAATGACCTATAGCTATTAGATGAGGCTGTAGAAATCTAGCAGCGATAACTATGCTGTTAACGGCTTTATTGAACGCGGTCGCTATGGATGCAAATGGATTAAAGGCTCTCTCGGTCTCGCTGGTAAATCGTCGCACCGGTCGCACGTCTATTTCACCAAACGCCCCGATAGCTCGACCAATTCGCATAACGCTTTCCCACAACCCACTAGCGACTGTAGAAATGACTCTGACGAAGACTATCAGTAAATTCACGATAGTGGCTGTTAGGCGACCGATGGTCGATCCCATATCCAAACCGTTTCTGAAAGATATTAGCGCTTCGATTATTAATTCCGAACTACCGCGAATCAGTGAAGGCACGGCGGTTATGAATGAAACGAAGCCACTTAGCATATAGCGTAGCGCTCTCAATACTCCGGCCGCTCCACTATAGCTGATGGACCCAAGAGAGTTGATAAAAGAGGAAATGCCAGAAGTTATTCCTCCGAACAAATCCGAAAATATATCAAGATTAGACAATCCTCTACCGAACCCGCCGATAGACATGATCATTCTCGTAAACCCTTTATCTATCAAATCTATAGCCGTTCCCCATGGTATCTGGCCGAGTAATAGACCGATGAATCCACCAACCATCTCCATTGCTCCGCGAATCGTGTCTGTGAAATGACGAAATACACCGGAGACTTGTAGAAAGTGATTTAGTGCAAAGGTCAAATCGCCGAGCGCCCCGGTTACAGAGAATATGACAGTGACGACTGGTCGTAATGCTCCGATAAAGAAACCTAAAATTCTTACACCAACGCCGAGAATGGAGAAAACAATATTTAGCGCAGCGAAGAATCCTTCCATGGTACGACGTATATTGATAAGCGTTCTGTCGGAAATCGTCAATCTTTCCGTAAATTCACGAAATGCGGACGATAGTTGAACCAGTCTCTCGCCGGTCATCGCAGGGAAAACATTCCTAAACGCCATGGTGACCGCAGTCACAACGTCTCCCAAATTCGAAAAGATATTCGCGACACCCTCTATGACGTCGCTGCGACCTCCGGCTTGGTTCCAAAATCGCAACATTTCGTTGCGAGCATTGGATATGGGCTTGACTATGCTAGTCCACCAGTTTGAAATTCCGGTGAAAAGCTCCGCTGACTGTTCAACGTCGCCTATGACAAGTTGCCAAGATTCTATCCAACCCTTAGCCACTACCGTGTTCATTTGCTCACGAAGACGAGTCAAGGTCTGAACTCTCGTTGCTGCTTCACGCATGGCTTCGTTCGCGTAAAGCATTTCGGCAGCCATTTGTAGAGCTTCACCAGAGAAGCGCATACCGAGACCGCCCTGAGATTTGTTCATGTTTTGAAGTTGTCGTATGTGTACTTCACCGGTTCTAACTAAGTCTGCCGTGGCTTCATCTAGATCCCCAACAGCGATGGCAGCGTCAAGTAATGTGTTAACAAATTCTACACCACCGATGTTTCTATAAATCTGATCCCATTCAGTAAGATTTTGTATTCCTCCCGACATCGAACGGGCCAATATCTTAAGAGCGTGATCTACTTCAGAAGCACTTGCGCCTACGTAAGCGCCCGCATTTGCGAACCCCATTATGGCTCTAGTCGCCGGCTCCAAATCAACCCTGGATTGGGCCATCCCTTTTAGCGCATCGGTCATGCCTTCGATGGTGAAGATGGTCACAGACGCATGATCTCTAAGAACCTCGATTGCCGCCGATACATCGTCCATAGTTCTTCCAAACATGGCTCCAGCGTTAGCGTATATATTGCGACTACGTTCCATCACGTGTTCGTATCCAGATAGTCCGGCCATGAGGTTTCCGAATAAGGCATCATGGGCCGTAGATAAACCCCAATCCATAAGTCGATTGGTGATGTTGAATATTGCAGCCGTGGCTATTTTCTCAAGTAATCCAAACCTAACTTTTAGACCGTCGGTCGCTTCGCCTACTTGGGCAAAACCGTTGACCATTCCGTCCATCTTAAGGGATTCTCGAAGGCTCTTAAGAGAGTCTAAGCTCTCGGAAACTCCTCGTTCGAATTGTCCATTATCAAACCGCATACTTACTATGCGGGTATCAGTGGTACTCATGCGTCGGTCACCTCCCGCCATGCGCTGTTCGCCATCGAGTCAAAAATTGGACGGACGGCCGGATTTATGTAATCACGACCTTCTACGAATCCGCCGTTACGGGTAGCATGGCCGAATTGCAAAACCAAAGCTACGGTGACCCCGTTTACGACGTTTGAATTATAGAAGCGTAAAACCACGGACCTCTTGAACTTGAAAACTCTATAAGTCCAAGAGGCCGCAGTTGTGCCAGTTCTTTTGGGAGTATTCGCCGCTAGCGCAGCGCACCCTGCTCGTCCATAGCTATCCATGAATGAGCGCCAATTCTTATGGAGCACGTGCTCGAACATTCGTCGAGTGGGTTTGAAGTCGCCCTTGTGCGTAAAGTATACTCCCATTTTGATTCCACCCGCCTATATTCTCCGTGTATGTTGTAACGAAATCCAGCCTAGACCAGAGCGCAACCTACCCCATCCATCTCGTTCTTCAATGATGGTGTAGAGGTTGGGATCGTTCACAAGTTGACGAACAATGGCGGCATTAGCGCTTGGTTCGCGCCTCACATTGAGTGCCGGTACTGTTATTCGTACTTGAAACTCTGTCTGGACAGGGGCTGGCGCTGGCGGTGTAGCCGGAGCCGCGGGCGGTTGCGGAGATGGAGCTGGAGTTGTATTTAATCTTTCAACGTTTGAGGCGTTGACCCATCCATGAACGTTGGAGCCTCCTGGCTCACCGACCAAATGAATGGTTTGAGTTCCACGATTGGTTATCGAGGTGACTCTAGCCCTACCAGCACGACGTTGAGAGCCTGTACCTTTGGTCGCTGTCGAGCTTGTAAAGTGATGTCCTCCTGTGAACTGCACAGTCTCACCAACGGCGATGTCTCCTATTGGTTCAACGGGAGCGTTGGGTTGAGGTAATAGAGCTGCTGGCGGTGGAGGCGGAGCTTGCTCGTCGACAACGCAGACGGCGTCTCGACCATTAATAGAGCGGAACACTGCTTGGCGGCCTTGTATTAGACGATTACAAACCTCCACAAACACGCGTACATTGCGCTCGAACCATGGACCTGCACAGAGAGTTCTCGAGTACCAACTATGAAACACGATAACGAGTTCATTTGGAAGACCGAAATTCTCCGGGTCTCCATAGAATGCTACTGTGTCGAACCCGTAAAACTTAGCGCAGTCCACAACTAATTCAGCGGTCGTGTTTACTGTTTCATCAGTCATCGGCCAGTCCGGACTGTCGTTACGACTATTAGCCATCTCGACAGTTATCGCGTGCCTATCAATACGTTGCGAACTTGTGGTCCAGGTACGGCGTGTTTCATCGGCGCCTCGACCTATTTCCTTACCGCGAGTAGCGTAGTGACAAGAAGCTCCGCTGTTGCCGAATTGATTGGTTGCGAAACGAGGCATAGATAGGAGATTCCGTGGTGATATGTTACCAGCCGCATGATGTAATGCGATTAATTTCACTTGCGGAAGTCCTGGTATTTGTATTGCTCTAGGGTTTGTGTTTGGGGAGATGATTTTAAACTGAGCTAAATCAGAACCCTTACGTGTTGGTTGACTCATTCTTCATCATCTCCTCTCCCGAGGGCGTGATGTTCGTCCATGTAATCTGGAATATTATCCAACGTTATCTCGCTCGCATCAGCTTTCTCAGCGTCACAAACACTACAAACGTTAGGGACTCCAGCAGTAGAATCATCATACCCCATGTATTCTTCATCACATATGATACATGTTAGTTTTACCATGAATATATCATCCTTCCGTTCCCATAGCTTTTAGCCGAGCCTGATTGATTGCGCGGCGATTCTTGATTTGTTCTTTCGACATCTTAGGTTTACCCTTCTTGTCGACGCCCGTTGGTTGTTCCTCCTGTTTTATAGCGCAAACCTTAATCAGAGTTAAGAGACGGTTTAAATGCCACTTTTGAAACTCGATTGGGATGTTCAACACGATCATCTGGTAATAGATGAGTTCGGCGGTGATTATCTCCTTCGCGGGTTTCTTTTTGGAATTATTTTCCCCAAACCATGTCGCAGTCATAGCGTCTTTTATATAGTTATTTATCTGCGAAAATATGTCAGAAGGAAGATAGTTGTATATCTCAGGATTAACATTTTGGGTAATCGTCATACAGCGAATGTAGTCTGTTGTTTCCTCGACAGTCATGTTATACTCTTCTTGTTTACCGAGGAATGGTTTTTTCCACTTAGCTTCCCACTTCGCAAGGGAGACTAACGAATGCTCAAGCTGTAGAGTTATCGGTTTTTTCAAAAGGTCGATAAACTCGTTTTTGTTTTCATCCCATAACTCCGTGGCGGGGATTGTTATAGTGAGCATTTATTATATCCCCTCTCCGAAAATATGTCAAGCGCTAGTTATGGTTGTTTGAATTTTTACCAATTTTGTAATCTGTAATCATTTCCGGAGTTATTTTACCCCCTGGGAGGTTTTTCTTCGCTTTCTCAGGGATGATCCCGTTCACAAACTCAGCCACCGCTATGGCCGGATTCTCGCCAAATAACAACTCAACCATAAAGTCGGAATATGCGTTTGTCTCTAGGAAATCGGCTAGAATCTCAGGAGTCTTAACAAATCTACGACCGTCTTCAGACGGGCGACCAACAGCACCTTTTACAATACCAGTCACAATTTCATAAATTTTCTCATTGTTACGTTCCTCGGTCAGACGAACTAACGCCCCCTCGATGGTTTCAGCGCCGATCATGTTTATCTTAACTATCTCTTCCTGAGTATAATTGAAGTAGAATGCATCGGTAATTTCTTCACCAAGAAACGTGGTGTAAGTAATCGATTTTTTTAACATGGTGATTGTCTCCTTTCAAGACTGAAAAAATGATCAACCAGGAGAAACATAAGTCACTCCTGGTTGACTTAGTGTTATTAACCCGCTGTGGCCGCTTCACCCATTAATTCGACAATTTCATCAGGCATTGGTAGACGCGCCATAACTCCGTCGTCGCCTCCAGTACCGTCGGTTCCATAGAGAATTGCTTCCAAAGTAGCCAATTTCTCTGGGTCGACTTTCCTCGAGTGGATGGTGATTGTGGCGGTTGGTCTATAACCTGGGATCTCTACTGGAATTGTGGAAACATCCCAGCTCATTTCATTTGCTTCGGGGGTATCGTTTACTGTGCTGTGTGATTTGTCAGATGGGGAAGCTATACAACCGTATACAAGATGGATCTTGTATCCGTAAGCGATCCCGTCTGTGTCATTACCAACGATCGTGCGGTAAGAGAAACCAAAGGTTTCTCGAACTTGTTGTCCGATGTTTATGCCTGGGGCAATTTCAGCAGTACCATCACACGCTTCGAATTCTTCCGGATAGGTATACGCCGAAATACTGAAGCCGAATTCTTCAATAGACATCAAGTTCAAATACTTAATGTCGTCCGCATAAATCGCTGTTGGTTCAGCACCTGTTGGGTTCTCGTCAACTGAGCTAATACCCTGCCAAGCGACACCTCGTGTGTATCTGTGATCTGCGTCTAGACGATATAGAACGCCGTGACTAACACCCGTTTCATACAGACGAGTGCCTGTTTCATGCCATCTAAGTCTCATGGATATCCTCCTTTAATAAAAGACGTTATAAACGTCGTGGTTGAGGTTGTTTACTGTATAGTGAGATTCGAATCTCGAGTAGGGAAGCGCTGACACTGCCGCGGGAATCTCACTATCTACGTCTGCGTCGATAATTATAACTTGGTAGCCTACTCTGACGGTGTATAAATCGTCATCAGCATAATTAACATTGGCTCGATGGCGTTTATATCTAATCGCTGGGTATTCCATCTCTATATCCGAAGGCGTTTGAGCATAGACTTTCTTAACTCGTGGGATATTCGTTAGGATTTTGTGAAATTCCAGACGCCTCTCCTTGTTGGTCATTGTATACTCCCCCAAGTGTTAAAATTAAGCGTGGGCGTTGACCATCCTCTACCGAGGTAACTTGCCATTTTGTTCCACGCCAAACAACGTAACGAATTTTATGAGCTTGTTCGTAGGCGTAAGGGTCCGCCACAATACTTATCCGATTGGAGGACGATAGGTTATTGTTCAACCCCGATCCTTCTCTGGAATTAGATTGTGCTCGGAGAACGTCTCCAGAATATGTCCGCTCATCTATTATGTCTTGATGAACTCCCGGGGAAGTCTCTCGTCTAACCGCATAGCCCACCGATCCGCGAAATCTTCCTGCCATTTTGATTCACTACTTAGCCCACTGCGCCGTCAACCGCTGTCTCCGGAAGTTCAGCTTGTGTGGTTAGACGCTCAATGACTAGAGCAGATTTAAATCGCGTTAGCGCCCCAGACATCCTAGTCTCAATCAAGTATTTCTCTTGGTTGTAGTCGATGTCGAAGTCGTCGAACATGCGAACTTGACCACCGCGGTCGGCACCTACAGTGTAGTCGTTAATGTTCACCAAGATGCCAAACAGAGTCGTCTGTTGATTCGGAACCATATGCGTAATGGTTGTATCGCTAGCTGCGTCATAGTGGGTAATCTCGATTTGACCTTCCGGCGTGCGAGATGCGCCCTCCATAACCTCCACCTCTACAATCTCACTAACCATAAGCGCGGAAGCAAGCTCTTGCATCGTGTTATAGATTCTACGACCATTCGTATCACGAACCAGAAGCATGTTTACCGCATTCTCGGTCGTTGTGTAGAAAGACGGAGAACCTGTACCTTTGTAGTGACGACGCGCACGGACAACATGGTCTATCATAGCCGAAGCCCGCGTGTTTCGGTTGAATGTTATTTTGTGACTGAAGAATTCGTCATCAGTCCAGATGTCGCGAATGTTAGAAGATTGGATCTTATCTGGATCTGTGACTGCGCGACCATCGCCGATTAGGATTGCTCGGGCAATTTCTTCATCCAACATAACACGCATCTCGGCACGAATCCACGCAGCCACGTCGAAATCGGTAATATCTAGGATGTCATCACGATCGAGTTTTTGCTTTTTGTAGATTGTTTGAGGTACCGTTGTGCGAGACATAACGGAGAACACTTGTTCCCATTTACGCTCGCCGGTGATATAACCTTTCGCTCTTGCGCTATCTTCTGTCAGATCAGCAGAGCGAGATTTGATGCGGCTAAACGGTGTCTTATGGGTTCCGTTGAGAATACCACGAACCCAACCTTTATCGCGTTGAACCAGATCAGGGGTTGTGCGAACA
>Ga0123355_10009104_pt1 | contig 15056 bp, 10 predicted proteins | sample TergutEmb28metaG_3_FD_89872 | JGI IMG/M metagenome (GOLD analysis project Ga0123355, IMG submission 89872) | Embiratermes neotenicus P1 segment gut microbial communities from Petit-Saut dam, French Guiana - Emb289 P1 | ecosystem: Host-associated > Arthropoda: Insects > Digestive system > Gut ...
ACACCTCTTCTATTTTTGCTTCTTTTATTGGGCTCATTCAGTGTTTGTGTCATGATTGTGGCTGCAGCGTATATCAGGTTGTTTATATCTGTTATATTCATTTTGTCTTCTTCTAAAAGTTCTAAAAGTTATTATTATTATTATTATTATTATTATTGTAGGCACAACTGTATTCAAGTCCAACGATTTACAGTATTACATTGAGCATGGCAACATGTATGGTCATATCGGTCATCATCGGGCCAGCAATTATTACAAAATTACGAATTTTAAAATATCAAAACCTGAGTTCACGGAAGCTTCTCAACCTTTGGTAGTTTACGATTTACGTTTTTTGTAACAAATGATGGTCTGATGATAATGACCGATATGTCGAAACATGTTGCCATTCTTAATGTAATACTCTAATTAGGTAAACATTAATAAAGTTGTGAGGGCGGTAGTAATAACCATTACACTGTCACTTCTCACATCGGGATGCATATCATTTGAGCAGTGGCAGTATTATTATTATTATTATTATTATTAGTAGTAGTAGTAGTAGTAGTAGTAATGGTAATGGTGGTGGTAATGGCAGTAGTAGTAGCAGTAGTAGTAGTAGTAGTAATAGTAGTAGCAGTAGTAGTAGTAGTAGTAGTAGTAGTAGTAGTAGTAGCAGCAGCAGTAGTAGTAGTAGTAGTAGTAGTAATAGTAGTAGCAGTAGTAGTAGTAGTAATAGTAGTAGTAGTGATAGTAGTAGCAGTAGCAGTAGTAGTAGTAAACTATTACGGTTCAAGTCAAAATAGGAAGACAAGGAAAACAGACCGAAATTTGGCGTAGGATGCTGAGAGAAAAATGTTTCTTGGGAGTCCGAGTAGTTGTTTGGTGAACATTACCGTAAGCCGAAGAGAGATGAGTTGTGAGGATGAGAAATTGATGCAGCTGGTTCAAGATCGTGTCAGACCGTGATATCAATGGTGCTAAATCTCTGAGTTTTCTTACCAATGTTTTCGTCAGTAAACAACGCGAGCAACAGCAAGCAGCAAGATACAGAACAAACATATCGTACGCAAGGTAAACGTACAGTTCACCCTAGAGTAGGCCACGAAGGCCCAGAGGGGGAGTAGATGTATAGCTCTATTTTTTCCTTAACCTCGGCGCTAGATTGGATGGGTGGTTAACACCACGACCCGACCGCTTTACCCCCGTGAAAAAACGGTACCCATTGTATAGGAGGCTGGGTGGACCTCAGGGCCGGTCTAGACGGGTGCGGAAAATTTCGCCCCTACCCGGATTCAATCCCCGGACTGTCCAGCCTGTAGCGAGTAGCTATACCGACTAACAGGTCGTAGGTACTGTATCAGAAAGTTACACCGTCGAACATGAGGCCTTCTTTCTTACAGCATAAATTTCTAATTCTGCTTACTCTTGTTGCTGTTTTGTTGTTGCAAACAACACAGACCTATCACTGCAGTACAGATTCTGTGTACGGTTTCGGTATTACAGCTGTCAGTTATAAGAAAAATAAAACACTAAAATGATAACCTCAAACTTCCGCATCGTCGCTGTTTGTAATTATTTTTGATCCAAAAGTATTACTTCATAGGTCTATACAATAATATGTAGGTACTATGATCGATCTTCACGCCAAATTTCACATTCCTAGCGCAAGTGGTTCATTAATTACAACCAAGCAAACCGAAAGTAATGGCCGTTTTTCGCACATGTCCCACGTTTGTTTTTTCACTTTACAAGAATACAACCTATATAAAAGCAACATATTACCCGGAGATCTGTGTACAACAATGCCGGGCCCTAAATTACGCGGTGCTAGCGTCGCTGGCATCTGACAAATTCGCTCATCCAACCATGCTGTAATTGCTGAGGTGGCCTCCAGTGGCATAACATTCATGCAAAGCTTTGCTAAACCGGTTTAGCAGTTGAAATGGAGACACACGAAGGCAGTATGGTGATTTCGTAAGTACAGTTTTCCCCTTTAAGGAAGGAAAAAGGACTAAAAATGACTAATTTAGCGGCGTTGTCGTGTCTCCAGCACGCGTTTCTTCGTTGGCGGCATAAGAGAGGCAATACGTTGCTAACCTATTTTTAAATTATTTATAATAATGACCACAGCTTATGATTGTTGGCACGATACTTGCGAGCTAGAAACTTGATTTTTAATGTTCATCGATTCTGACTTGTTTCCATCGTTATCAGTTATGACGGTTTCACGCTGGTAGCAGTTGCCAGGGGTCAACCCCCGCGCCTTCTGCCCTTCATTAGAGTGCGACCCCGGGTCCCAACATCCGTCAGAGTACCAAGAGCAACAAAAACGCAGCGCGACGCAAAAAAGAAAAGAAGTCCACAAGCAGTTGTGTAGCGCACGTCACCTCGGCTTATGTCTTTTCGTGTTTTCGATTATATTCCGTATCATCACCCTTCTAAAACTAGTGTTTCTGAAGAGACATACAGCACCATTTTTACACCAACTGCGTTTCCGCACTTTTAGTAGTAACTTTCAAAGTACGGCCTAGTGTGTCCGGAATGAGATATCGTTCGGTCCTGTTTTAGGTGCGGTTGCAAAACTGCGAAACAGACTATTAACTTCGTCACGTCTGTCCGTTTGTCTGTCTGTCTGTCCGTCCGTCCGTCCGTCCGTCCGTGTGGAACAACTCGGCTCTCCCTGGACGGATTTTTATTAAATTTGATATCTGAGTATTTTTCTAAAGTCTGTCAGTAAAATTCAAGGTCCATTAAAATGTGACACACATAATACCGGGCACTGAACATGAAAACCTATTTACACTTGTGATAGTATCTCGCTCAGTTCTTGTTAGAATGAGAAATGTTTCAGACAAAAGTTGCAGAGAAAATAAAAATAAAACATTTGTGTTCAACACTCCCCTCGCCCCTGGAAATTCGGCAATTTGTGAGATAACGTAGAAAAATACTGCAGAGCCGGACAGGCCACACATTACAATATGGCCATGCACATTTTCATGCTGAATACCTAAAGCTACATACTCACACTTAGAATATGTAATACTTATTGTATTTCCACAGCAAGAATGGTTGCACCAAAGCGCCTCAATGTTACGTGATACCTACATTGACTGTTTTGTATCTTGTTGAATGTGCTGCTATTTATCTTTCAAACTGTCGCCACGTCATTAATAATGAAAATATGGACAGTATAAGTATCTCTTCCTTCTCTATCCTTCTTTCCGTCCCTCAATTTCGTACGTTCAACAATACGACACGGCACCATCCGCACCATACAGCAAGTGACAGTCTGTTTATTTAAGGTCAAATTATCTAACGCATTGTTATGTTTCCTACTGATATGTATTAGTATCTGTCTAATATCAGTTCTGAGATATAAATGTTTATTTTTTTTTTTTTACCTATCATACGGCTATTTTTGGAAACCAAGAGGGGTCTGCAAGCAAAGAATTTTGGGAAACACCGCATTAGGGTGCGCAGTAGCTCCACGAGAAACCCAAGCAATAAATGCATTGAATTTTGTTGTTGTTGTACTTTATTTTTGTGAATAACTCATTACTTACGCACATAATCTGTATGTTAAACTGTCGGGTATTGTCTCAGAGTTTTGCATCCTAACAACGTCTGTAATCGTGGGCTTACAAACATACCGACACAAATTTTGTAAGTATTTTTTTGTTATGATCTGTCTGTAAAACAAGTTTCACCTTCTTCGCTCCAATCGTTATGACTTATCACCATCCAAACGAAAGCCAAAGAAAGTATCTGCAGCGCGCACCGTGTTCTTATTTCACCTAAAACATTGCTACCTCAACCAAGTTCAACCACCACACATTATTTCCGGACGCTGAAGTACTCGTCATTGTCACTCCGCGTTACAAGTTAGTGCGTCAGTCACTGTCTTATTGTTGAACTACGAAATTGAGGGACGGAAAGAAGGATAGAGAAGGAAGAGATACTTATACTGTCCATATTTTCATTATTAATGATGTGCACGGCACCATCCGCACCGTACTCGCGACCTACGCAGAGGCTCTCAAGACCACCACCCATCCAAAAACTCGGTGCAGAAAACCATATGCTGCAACTCAACATCTAATGCTCCTGATAATGGGCGTGTGTACCCGAAATATTTCGAGCTAAGAATACATTAATAAAATTACCTTGTTGCGTCAAGTTATTTAATTTTAATGCAGTGTTTATTACACTACGACTTGGATGCACGAGTCGCAATAGAAGTTCTAGATATTTAATATTATATTAGTGTGTGTAGCAACGGCGAAGTCTCAACATCGAGTGTTCATTTAATCAGTCGTCGTACTTACTATATTTCATACTTCTCGGTAGCTTCAATAAGCATTTCATCTGCATTTAATGTTGGTTTACAAGGAAAAGGCTTGCCTTTTTTAACATTATTTTATTCAGAAACAAGACAGGAAACGTACGTATAAACGTAACTCTGAGGTGTGTTCGCGTAACCATTGTTGCAGTGAAAAAGCAATAAGCATTATATATTCTGAGTGTGTGTTTGTAGCCTTGGTTATCCAGCATTCAAAGCACATGCGCCGCATTATATTGTCATCTGTGGTCTGTCTGGCTCCATCACAATATCTGATAAACAACACGTTTTTCGAGGGGAAAAAAATTATTGAAAATAAAATGTGTATTTGGAGTTTTTATACATTTGTCTAAAACGTTTCTTCTTTTAATAAGAATTCTTCGGGTTATTATCATAAAGGTACACACGTCATCATGTAAAGTACCCGTTATTCATATCAGATTTTAATAAAACTTCAACCCTCTCGACAGATTCTCGAAAAATATTGAAACATCAAATTTCATGAAAATCCGTGAAGTGGTATCCGAGCTGTTCCTTGCGGACAGACAGACGTACGGATAGAAGGACATGACGAACCTAATAGTCGCTCTTAGCAGTTTTGCGAACGCGTCTAAAAAAAAAAAGGCACATCAGGAGTTACAGAGCTACGTTTTACCTGCCTGTGATTACTTTGAAGTGCTCAGATGTGAACATGTCATTCATTGTTAATATAAAGCCCGCTGAAATTTCAACGGGAAATTTGACAGTTCTCGCCTCTACCTCTGCTTTCCACAGACAAAACTTTAATTGAACCGGTCCTCTTTATTTGCATTAGAGGAAAACTAGCACATCAGAGTTTCACTCAATATGACGTTTATTGTACCGTGCATCTTTGTGATAACTGAAGAACAAAAAACCAACTAGATGCCACTTATTATTTTATTGTACTTCTTATAGGATCAACATGTTTCGGGCATTACTATGCCCATCATCAGGAGCTCGCGACTATGATGTTAATCACCACATTCGTCGTTTCGTTCTTGGTTTGCTGTATGTTGGAGGTTAGGTGCGGTTAGGCTGGAGTAGTGTCCGGGCTGCAGGCTAAAGCACGACAAGTCGTGCTTTAGCCTGCAGCCCGGACACTACTCCAGCCTAACCGCACCTAACCTCCAACATACAGCAAACCAAGAACGAAACGACCAATGTGGTAATTAACATCATAGTCGCGAGCTCCTGATGATGGGCATAGTAATGCCCGAAACATGTTGATCCTATAAGAAGTACAATAAAATAATAAGTGGCATCTAGTCGGTTTTTTATTCTTCAGTTTCACTCAATAAACATCAAAAGTCGTGAAGAGACAGCTCGATAGTTGTTACCGGCAATTATGTCGCCGCAATGTCGGCCGAAGCATAATTACCCAGATTTTTATTACCGTATTCTTGGTACAGCATATCTCATAAGCACATTATTACTAAATTCAAGTTCGTATATTTAGTTTTTGTTGAGTTATGGCTGCCGCAGACACACATAGGCACCATTAATTACTTACTCCATGGAGTAAAGCGCTTCTTGAGAAGCTAACAGGTTTTCAGCTAGCCAAGAAATTCCCCGCATATTATGGAACCCGAAGGTTCATTACCACATTCACAAGTGCCCGCCACCTGTCCATATCCTGAGCCAGTTCGATCCAGTCCATACCCCCACATCCCACTTCCTAAAGTTCCATCCCATTATTACCCTCCCATTTACGCCTGGGTCTCCCAAGTGGTTTCTTTCCCTCAGGTTTCCCCACCAAAATCCTGTATACGCCTCCCCTCTCCCCCATACACGCTACATGCCCCACCCATCTCATTCTTCTCGATTTTATCACCCGAACAATATTGGGTGAGGTGTACAGCTCACTAAGCTCCTCATTATGTAGTTTTCTCCACTCCCCTGTTACCTCGTCCCTCTTAGGCCCAAATATTTTCCTCAACACCCTATTCTCAAACACCTTCAGCCTACGTTCCTCCCTCAATGTCAGCGACCAAGTTTCACACCCATACAAAACAATAGGCAAAATTGTAGTTCTGTATATCTTAATCTTCAAATTTTTGGATAGCAAACTGGAAGACGAAAGATTCTGCACCGAATGATAGCAAGCATTCCCTGACTTCAATCTGCTCTTAATTACTTCCTGAATTGAATTTTGGTTTGTTAAGGTTGTTCCCAAATATTTGAAATCTTCCACCCTTTCAAAGGAACTATTATCAATCTTTATATCGCATAGGCACCATTTAGTAGGCAACTACTAAGACAGATTCGCCCTGCAGAACGCGCATCGTAACTATGCACTGTATAGATCAACTTTACAATCTTGTCAAAATGCAATTCCTAACATTCCCGCCTCACTGAATCAGCATTGCTGTACGAACATAGCACAGAATAATACTTCAGTCTCTATCACGATATATCTCTTCGTCTTCGCGCTAACTTTAAAAAATCTAAAACTCGGTAAATATGCCATTCTGATTTCCTTCAACACCATGTTATTCAACAGGCCTTGCGCTAAACCTGGTCCAGTGTGGCGATATTCACCTTGTATCTATCTTCTTACTATCGGACGGCATGACGGCAGGCACGCGACCAAGTGGGAGCGCATGCTGAGAACTGCACAGAAAGCCTAGTTGTGTACTGCAGCCCCCGTCACCGATTACCCATATCTCGACAGCCTAGACCTTCAAGTGGTTCTATCAGCAAGCAATATCCCACCCATTGCTTACAACAGATTACTACAGTAATCAAACACTGTAAACACTCAGCTTTTTGTTTCCTCTAAATTTTACACTGGATAATAACTTCCATTAGGTACGGGTGGCATTACTGAGCGGAAAGGCAAATTACGTTCAGTACACCTTACACATCAGTGACAGAAACAAAGCTCAGCACTTCACACAGCTACATTAAACAAGGTGTTCTGTGACCAAAGCACACACTCCCGTCTCTCAGTGTTCTGCGACTACTATAAACTAGTTCAATTTACTCTTATAATAAAACCAACTAGATGCATTAATTTCTCAAATTTATTTTTGGAATAAAATTCTACATGTTTCGGAGGGACTGTCCGAAACATGTAGAGTTCTATTCTAAAAATAAACTAGATGCACTAATTTCTCAAATTTATTTTTGGAATAAAACTCTACATGTTTCGGAGGGACTGTCCGAAACATGTAGAGTTCTATTCTAAAAATAAACTAGATGCACTAATTTCTCAAATTTATTTTTGGAATGAAACTCTACATGTTTCGGAGGGACTGTCCGAAAAATGTAGAGTTTTATTCCAAAAATAAACTAGATGTACTAATTTATCAAATTTATTTTTGGCATAAAACTCTACATGTTTCGGACAGTTCCTCCAAAACATGTAGAGTTTTCTTCCAAAAATAAATTTGAGAAATTAATGCATCTAGTTGGTTTTATTATAAGAATTTATCACGATGCACGGTCACCTGAACGTCAAATTAGTTCAATTTAATGGTCCATGCTTGCGAATAATTTCAACCAGCACATTTCTAACTAGACCTATTTAAGTAGTCAGACTTAGCCTAAAAGATTCGCATAATCAACGTGTTTACAAGTGGCAAAACATACAATTTTTCACATATAAGTTGTACGTAGTAAGGGTTACGAATGACCTGCAGATATGGAGAGTATTCGCGAATGTACTGAATACGTAGAGGTGGACTGTCCTTCAGTCTGAGTTTAGCTGGAGGCGCAAACAACTTCCTAACGTAAAAGCAATAGACCTATGATGACAAATGTTAACACAGGACCTCGGGCTGTCTGTTGTGACAACGGCACGGAAACTGTGGGATCCATAAAAGATGCCGAGTTTTCTTGACTATCTGATATCTCAAGGGCTCCACCCCATGTAATAAGTTATGAAAGTAAATCCTGATTGTAAGCTATTCTGCTTCTCACTTTACGAGCTTATTTTTAAAGCAGATGTTTGGTGCAGAAAGACGTGCTGGGTTTCCTCAAGACAAATACAGAAGGTAAATGACGGAGGGAAACGTTTAAAGGCACTAAAGCTAGGCTGACCAACAAGACAGCCGTCAACGTATCTTGGTATGAATGAGAAGTCTTGGGTATTGGGCGTTACCTAATAGCCTACACAGAAGGATAAATGTCAAGGAACAACCGTCCTGTGCACGCCACAAAAGTAATGGAGAAGTGGCCGTATAATTCCACTTATTCTTAACTTCGGAATCAGATATAAGTGAGTGGTCAGCTTCGCGTTCCAGCCGCTTTACCCCCGGTGACACAGCCCCCCGTACTAACTGAACAGGAGGATGCGTACAGGAATTGAAATTTTTTGGAATTTGTTTCCTGATACGTACCAAGAGTTAAATCAAGTACTAATCATTGATTCTGCTTTTACGTAACGACCAGTCGCCAACGGATGACAGATTTGTCGCAAGGATGTGTACGGGAGCAGCTGTGGCATTTTTGAAGGTAATAACTCGGCGTCTGACTATATAAACAGATAAAAATTAAGGACACAGTCACCACAGCTGATTATCGGGTCAAATGCAAGACATTCGGATTACGAACTACCAATCTCGGCCTTCAACTCTCCGAATTAAGAGACGGAGTGAAGCATGTAGACAGCAATTACTAGTCAGTACTATTGCAGCATTTCAGAATACAGGAATAAGCGTCGAAATTGTACGAAAGATGGAAGTAAATGAAGTTCCAAAGATTTTTAAACTTCAGCCCACTGCTGGAAGAGAACCGTGGAAGACCAATACAGAAATGAACAGACTGCTCGAAAAACCTAATGGCAGGAGACGCCACCGTGTCCAAGCTTCAAATTAATTACGAAATGATTTAAGTCGTTTAAAATATTAAATGTATTTTAAAATTTTGGGGCTGTATTCTCCTGATAGGCCCAACTGGAAGACTATTTACAGTTGTATAATTTATATGACAGCTGCATATTACAGACTTATTTACTAACCTGAAATACGTATCTGTTGCAGTAAAACCACTGTTTGACGTCACGACATTGGTCATTTGACGTCGGAATAAATGTGACCCCGAGACCTTAGGCGCAGCGCCATGAACTTCGGTCACGTGTTATTAAAATAGCTTTCACATAAATAAAAAAAAAACGAGTTAGATGCGCGAAGGATGATAGAATTAGAGGGTATAGGGGTATTTATGTCATCAGTGCCAATCGATGGGTAATAAGAATCAAGTTGGGAAATCGAAATTCCATCGAAGTCACGACTATTGACAATGAACTCGCTAGTGCGGATAAACTGAAGCAAAGTAATGGTAAGGAGAGGAGTGTCCGAAGAGAAGCTGGGACTGCTTCATTAAAACAGATATAGATTTAATTTATAAGGATATAGTCACACACGTTCAAATCGCATTCGAATTATTATAATTTGTAGTCTCGCTAGTTTCTGAAGAGAACGGTCTGTCTTTACGTTTTACATGCAGAATTCTTGGTAGGAATACCTCTTGAAAAATGCCCACTAGTGAGATACAGGCAAAAAGTTAATACAGTCGATCTGGGTTAAAATGTCGTGAAAGAGGCCGACTATTTTCTGTCGTTATAAACAAGCGTTGTTAATAACCGAGGAGTATAATATTATGGTTAAGAGTGAGGAATTAATTGGTAACACAGCATATCTGACGCTATAGACGAGGTGTCGCATAAACCGATGTCGTTATAACCGGCTTTGACTGTATTAAGACGGAACTAGAAATCTGAATTCTATTATGGTAGGCTTTGGTGTTAGCGGGGTTAAGCCCTCAGGGTTTGCCGTCACATCGACAGTTACGGTATACTTTACAAACGAAGGATGTCGGAAAATTATTAACCTGAAGTGACGATAATTTTCTACGTAACAATTTAAAAACACTTGAGGCCTTTGTGAATGAGCCACAGCAGTGACTATGACAGTGGCAACAGACAGACCCATAATGCTCAAAAATGAAATTGTAAATTCTGTGGGATATAAAGTGAGATCCTTTATTTTCGAATTCATGGAGAGGAGTAGGGCACTCCTCCACTTAAGTCGGGTCGACCCGTACCGCCAAAGGTCGCTTCACTGATGTACTGTCTAGGAAAATCGTGGAATTTGATAAGAAATGTCAAGAGAATCTCACATAGTCTTGACGCACTGACTTAATTACCACATCCTATTATAACATCACAGACAACTGATGGGCCATAAATGTTTCAGTAGTTAAAAATGTTACAGTAATGGTATCTCGGGGTGAACTTGGGTCACAATTAACATTTATAATTACACGAAAGAAACAGTGATGGCTGTAGTACGATCAGCCGTCACTGTTTGAAAGTCAAAATGCCGGGCTGTCTCCCGCCAACGATGTTCGATTCACCGCAAAGGTAATGATTCTCTCTCCACAGTTATCGTTGCAACACACTACCACAAGCAAAAGAAGGCATTCATACCGAACAGAACTCAAATCGTTTACCACAGGTTCGCATTTTATTTATCCCTTAAATTCTCAAAAACGGTGCCGAGACACCTCAGTCAGTAGGCTGTAACCTACTGACTAGCTAGGGGGCAGGATACCTCAATCAGTAGACTATATCTTATTGACTAGTAGCTACGGTCGGAGAGTCTCAGTTAGTGGACTGCATCTTCTTGACTAGCTGCGGGTGGGGTATTTGTCAGTAGACGTTATGCTTCTCACTAGCTATGGTTGATATACCTCAGTCAGTATATTTTATCCTGCCGACTAGCTACGGGCGGGATACCGCAGGCAGTAAATTGTATCCTACTTAATAGCTACTGTTGGGATGCCCCAGTCAGTAGATTTTATCCTACTGACTACCTACGAGCGGAATACCTGTCAGCTGATTTTATCCTACTGACTACCTACGTGGGGGATACCTCACTCAGTAGGCTTTATCGTATGGATTAGCTATGTGGGGGATACCTCAGTCATTAGGCTTTATCGTACTGACTAGCTACGTGGTGGATACCTCAGTCAGTAGGCTTTATCGTACTGACTAGCTATGTGGTGGATACCTCAGTCAGTAGGCTTTATCGTACTGACTAGCTACGTGGGGGATAACTCAGTCAGTAGGCTTTATCGTGTTGATTAGCTACGTGGGGGATACCTCAGTCAGTAGGCTCTATCCTACTGACTAGCTACTAGTGGGGTACCTCAGTCAGTAGGCTCTATCCTACTGATTAGCTACTGGTGGGATACCGTCATCAGACGTTTCCTCTCGGTTCGCTTCCTTTCTGTGGCCTCAAACTCCAATACATCGTACTGGAAAACGACCTTGTTGGCTGCCCTTTTCGGTCAAGGCTCTCCTTCACGCCACGCCACGTTGAACCCCGACTTCACGGCCAGCACCAGAATAACATGAGATCTGACTCCTGACCCTAAGCACCCAACATAACTCTTCTTCGCCGACGAGGGGGAAGAGACATCTTTCGGTAGACAGGTTGGGAAAGGCGGACAGACACAATCCTCATAAATTTGGCAAGAGGGCGAAAGAGAGAAAACTTCCTTGCTTCTTCTCTCTTAGAAATATAGATTACGGGTTGTTGTGTAGATTAGCTTTCTGCTGTCAACCGGAATGACACGTTATAGAAGCATGAAAAGGAAAACCCAACGAGGATTAGATGGGGTGAGCGTGTGAATGAAATATAATGTACATAAATATTTTGGGGCTTGCAGAGCAATTTCTAAAATATGCCAAATAAATAACATTTTGGAACCAGTGTTATAAGAAAAACGTAACTGTAAACCAGCACATATAACTGCACAGAGCTTACCATGCGCTGCAAGCAATCAGAAAGCCTACAGCTATAGTTCCACGCGGTTTGAGGCGCTGCGGAGGGAGACTATTAGCTTCATGTCAGTCCGCCCGCCCTCCCACATGGAACAACTCGGCTGCCACTGAACGGATTTTCATGATATTTAATATTTGAGTATTTTTCGAATATCTGTCATGGAATTTCAAGTTTCATTAAAATCTGACAAGAATAACGGGTACTTTACGTAAAAACCCCTATACATTTTTGATCACATCTCACTCAGTTCTTCTTAGAATGAGAAATGTTTCAGATAGAAATTGTGCAGAAAATCAAAATCCACATTTTATGTTCAAGATATTTTTTTATAAAATCGTGCTGTTTATGAGATAATGTGGAAAAATATTGTAGAGCCGGACAGCCCACAGACGACAATACGACGTATGCGCATTGCAGGATGGATACCTAAGGCTACAAACACACACTCAAAATTTGTAATACTTATTGATTTTACTCTGCAACAATGGGCAGACGAACGTGACTCAATATATGTAATCTTAGTAACTGACCAAATTAATGCGCAAATTCTTAATTTATAATAAGTTTATTATATTCCTCTACATGTTTCGAGCACTACTGTGCTCATCATCAGGAGGTCAAATTGTATTATACAGCATCTGGTATCATCACACTCTGTAGGTGGCCGTCCGGTGCGCACCTGCGCACCGGACGGCCACCCGCAGGTGTGATGACACCAGATGCTGTATAATACAATTTTGACCTCCTGCTGATAAGTACATAGTGCTCGAAACATGTATAGGAATATAATAAACTTATCATACAACAGAATTTGTGCATTAATTTGGTCAATTACTAAGATTTTACTGAGATACACGTTCAGCAAAACATCAAAATATCAATATATATGTACATTGCCTGTCTTGTTAACCCTTGCATGCTGAGTGATAACTGTACATAACACCAGAAATACTGGTTGAAAACTGAGCATTTTATTGAAATACCCTTAATTCTAGAGAGAGATAGAGAGAGGGAGAGAGAAAGCACATTACCCATTTCGTGATCCGTAAAAAATCAGTCTAGACCTGGTAACGAAAGAATAGGCCTGTTGTGAATAAGGTGACGAGCCTTCTGATTACACAAAGGGTGGGTAAAGGCTACACTAGCTGGAAGACTAGATATTTCCAAAGGTCTGTGACCCACGAAGTTAGTTTAGTTTATTCAGTGTTAAGGCCTTAATATACTGAGTCTCACATAATTCTAGTCCGTTCATGCGCTAGAATATTCCTCAGTCATGTTACATGTTTCGACAGCTTGGTTACATAAAATGGTAAGTTAAATCGCAGCGCACGTCTTTATTCTATAAAATGCTATAACCTCAAATTAAAATTATTTAAGCCTGCCACACAGACAAACAATCGACAGATAGTCTGCTCAGCCATTTACAAGATGTGCTTTGGGCTGACTGCTGCAACGAGCTTTGCTGCATCTGTATAGGACCCTGGCAAGTCGCCTGTCATCGCTACGGGCCCAACAACAGTTTAAGATCGCAGTCATCTTACACATATTCTTAATAAACGAGACAAGAGACAGTACAAAAAAATGCGAAAAGCGCCCGACTCTTTCCTTAAATATTTCATTAGTTAAAAACTCACAAAAAAGGAAAGGTTAAAGACACAGTCATAAATTTCTAAAGTTAACACCACTCATATGAGAAGCAAAAGTTTCGTGCATCAGGAACACGAGTGAAAGTTGATACGTTTAACAAAAGAATGAACAGCCTACATTACGATCTGCAGAAACCTGCCACCATATACTGTCATTTTTAAACACACTTATTTCAAGAAGTATTTTTTTTAATTGAGATTAAGCAATATAGCCTGGTTCTTAAATCTTATAAGCTATTACAGTCTTTAAGTAACTTAAAAAACTGTATATTTTACTCAAGAGGCAAAGCCCACACAGGCCTACAGAACGGTGAACAGAGATCCTTCCATTCGCTATTTCTTTAAACGCACTTCATTATAAGGCCTGTATTTTACAACAGAAAGGCTATGAACTTGCCATTCCAACGTCTGAGCTGTCGGAGGCCACGCTACCCACCGATCGCGCAACTAGAGGGTGATCGACATTATGGTATTCATACGTAACCACACAGCATACGTACAGCATAAGTTCGCTTCAGAAAACAAGATTGCAAATGGCACACTCTGTGTCGGAATACATAGATCTTACAAGGGAGTTCCTTACTTTAAACACTGACCCGGTTTCACGATACACACCTAAATGTATCTTCATTTACGCCGTTATGTGCAAACTCTCACACCGACTTTCATCCAATATGGACGATAAATGTGGACATTACAGATAGAAATTCACTAACGCCAAACAGTGATGCAGGTCTTTCACGTAAGTAACATTATCATCAGCAGCAGCAGCGCTACCACAATTATTGCAGACATTTAAAGATTATTGTTGTATTTTGCGTCTCTAATAGATACAAAGTTATCATGCTTGGGAATACCAGTGATAATTTGTATCTTCAAGTTGCATTCTATTACCTTTCATTTATTTATCATTTCTCCTAATTAACCGGCTTTTCGACTAATCGCCGTACCACTCAGTACTGTGTAAGGTAGTTAAACGAGGGTCTAGTGTGCGAGTCTTTAACGAATAAAAATTATATTGCGGAAGAAATTAAGAGCAGATTGAGGTAAGGAAGTGCTTGCTATCATTCGGTGCAGATTATTTTGTCTTCCATGTTGCTATCCAAAAATTTAAAGATCAAGATATATAGAACTATAATTTTGTCTGTTGTTTTGTAAGGGTGTGAAACTTGGTCGCTGACATTGCGGGAGGAAAGGAAGCTGAAGGTGTTTGAGAACATGGTGTTGAGGAGAATATTTGGACCTAGGAGGGACGAGGTAATGGGGGAATGGAGGAGA
>Ga0123355_10009105_pt1 | contig 15056 bp, 2 predicted proteins | sample TergutEmb28metaG_3_FD_89872 | JGI IMG/M metagenome (GOLD analysis project Ga0123355, IMG submission 89872) | Embiratermes neotenicus P1 segment gut microbial communities from Petit-Saut dam, French Guiana - Emb289 P1 | ecosystem: Host-associated > Arthropoda: Insects > Digestive system > Gut ...
ATTATTTCTTTATTTAATGCTCAACATGTTTCGGATGTTAATACATCCATCCCCAGGAGCTTGCGACTTATGTGCTGAGTTATTTCATGGGTTGTATTGATCTGGTTCAATGTGTGTTGGTGTTACGTTGTGGTATGGCTGTGGTGGTGTGGTATCTGTATGCAGCAGGCTGGGGCACCAACACACATCGAACCAGATCAATACAACCCATGAAATAACTCAGCACATAAGTCGCAAGATCCTAAGGATGGGTGTATTAACATCCGAAACATGTTGAGCATTAAATAAAGAAATAATAAAGCAAGTGACATCAAGCTGGTCTCTCTTTACTCAACTATCAAGATGATGCACGGTCCAATAAACATAAGATTCACTTTTAAGCCGTTCATATTTGTATAAAGCTTGCCTCTCAACTCTGCACTTACTCATTGTGGCATCCTTCTAATGATGTAATAATAAACATAATTATGTTGGACAGACAATTTTACAGATTTCTTATTGAATCTACTCAACTTGCCACATGATTGGCAGCAAATGTGCTAATAGTAATATAGAGCACTAAGAACTAGGCCACAAATTTGATCCCCCTCATTGCCACAGTGTATAAATAAAATAAAATAAAATGTTGTGATACATTACACCTGAACAGAGGAGCATGTTAAGTTGCTAAAATGTATCAGACATGTGTATGAACTGGGCAGTATCCAGCAGGAGTGTCACGGACTTGCAGGTCTTAACAAATGCCAAACACAGAATGTGGAAATCAGTATGGATTTTTATGCTCTAAGCACCAAAATGAACTTTTATCTTTAGTGTGTTCACATGCCCAACACCTATTTCTCATCGGTTCAAATCTTGTTGTATCTTTAACAAAGTTCACTGTATCATGTGACATATTCTTATAATGAAATTCAACAAGATGCACTAGTTCTCAGATTTATGTGATAAAGTACTCTACATGTTTCGGACATGTCCACTGTCCATCATCAGGAGTATCTCAACACTCTATACGTGCAATAGGAATTGTCATTCTAGTTCTGTTGGTGTCTGCTAGTATGACATATCCTATTGCATGTATACAGTGTTGAGATACTCCTGATGATGGACAGTGGTCCTGTCCAAAACATGTAGAGTACTTTATCAAATAAATCTGAGAACTAGTGCATCTCGTTGGCTTTCATTATAAGAATATATCACGATGCACGGTCCTCTGAATGTCAAATTCATGTGAAAGTTTGGAGAAATGCATTTCACTGTTGTTGGTTTTAAAGAGGGAAGTTACATTATTTAAAAGAATAGATTCTGTCTTCCAGTTGTAAGCGTATCCTTTGATGTCATCACAAGTCAGATGTATGTGAACAAATACTGGTGAAGCATTTAGTGCTGATAGGTGGCCTAATTACGTGATGAAAATAATTACATTAACTTTCATCGTCCTGGAATGTGGGATTTTAAATCTCGCAGCACTGCGGGGCTGGCAGCAGTATTTAACTGGAAGTGGTGGTAGTCTCTTGAAAAGATTCAGTGGTCAGCCAGCTAGACCATAGCAATGTATGGTATGGCTGGCAAAAGTTAACATTTAGGGGTGCGATGTACTGCAGAGTACCTGATCGTTTTATCAAGATGATATTTGTCAATGGGTTGAAGAACATTGAAACCTATAGTATGCTTTCAAAATCATATTTCATTTGGATATATTCCTTAATCTCCTTTTTTTGCATGTTGTGTGAGGTTTTTTGTGTTATCTGTCATGCTTAGAACTGGTGTTTGTAAATATTTATTGGCTACACTTTTGTGAAGCGGCATGAGTACTTAGCCTTTTTAAAAGCAGAGAAACACAATTTACTTTATGTTAAATTTATATTTTCCCTGTTCTCAGTCAACCAGAATGTTCTTATTATGGAATTCCTTGTTGCTGGAAAAGTAAGAGAGAAGTTAGTTTCAACCAATTTAAACTTCTTAATTAAAATTAAAATAACACATATTTCATGTCACTGATCAGATTGTCATTAACATTGTTGTGACATGAGATGTGTTTATCACTTCTTTCTCTACACCAGCAAATCTTTTAGTAACTTATAATATTATGAAATTAATTATATCACTGACATGTGTGAACATTCATTCATTCATTAGTATTCGGCCTTGAAGGCCAGGCTTGGCAGGAACCAGAGCCCAGTCATGTGACCGGTATGGCTCTGGCACACTGCATCCTGGGAAAGTTCTTGGGGGTAGTTTGCCATTGCTTTCCCCCATGTGAACATTATTTGGGAAATTTATATTACTGCTGATAAAAGTAATAATTGAAATTCTTTCTGCTATGTTTTCAGAAACATGAACTTCAGACCATTTGTGTTCTAGTACTTTTTTGTGCCTCATTGACAGTGACTCCACATACATACGTATTAACACAGATTAACCTTTTAGCGCTGAACGTCAACTAATGTGGACGCGCAGTGGGCCCTTTAAATAGCTGAACGGCCACTGAAGTGGCCGCTTAGTGAGCTCTTTAAATAGCCGAACGGTCGCTAAATTCCAGCGTCAAAAGGTTAATGTTAACGTGATAACGACATTCAAGTTCTGGTTAACATTGTTTATATCTGTTGACATAATACATACTTTATTATTGTTTTGCTGAATTGACTACAGTGCCTGCCACAGGTGTTTTAATTGCTGTTTGTTATTTAACTGTGCAATTCATTGGTCATTTAATGACATAGATGCCTAGTTAAGTTACACCTCAAGTGTTAAAACAGCTAACTTAACTTTCAGAAGGTTCCTGCATTGAATCTCAGTTGGAATATTAGCTGATGTACCAAATTTTTCATTATTCTCTTTACTTACTGAAGGCACATACAGCGTGTCACCTCAAAAGCAGTCAAGTTAACTTCTTAACTTGTTATACTGTACGTAGTTACCTTTCCATTTAATTCAGTGCTAAATAAACTCTGCTGTTGAGACAGTGTCTTTAAACTATGAGCAGGTGTCAACAACCCCATTTGTCCACTGGAACATGAAAAGTCAAAATCAAAGCCATTGAGTGGAAGGGATCTTTGAATTTGTTCATTTATATTCTGTCCTGCTGTCTTTGATTATTTCTGCAGATGCCAGACAGCAAATTTTAACAATGATACACTGTATACATCTTTGTGATAGGAGGGACACTGCTCTTAGTATTTAATCTAATTCAGAAGATTTGAATTGGTATGTATGTGGGCACTTTGTCCTATGGAATAATGTGTGGTGAACATAGTTTTCATGTAATGGGAAGTGATCTAACATTTGTTGATCGCAGTCTGTAAATCGTTGAACTGCAGAGATTATATAACATTCAGTGTGATGTGTGGACTATCTTCAGTGTTCAGTAAGAAGGATCTGGAAAGAAATAATGGAGATCTGCTTTAAAATTCTCTGTAAAAAATGAGGAAAGAGCACATATATTTGATTCAGAGTAACACAATTTTTTGTCCGAGAGTGGATCACAATGTGGATGTGGTCTGCAAATAATCAGATGCAATCCCTCAAAGCTATATGTTTGTAGTTTCGGTTTATTATGTTGAAAGTTTTGTTACAGAACAAATTTCTGTATGTTTTGTAAGAACACAAGTGGGGATTAAAACCTCCTACATTAAGGTAAGATTGTTACTTTGATGTTCACTTTTTTAACAATTCTTTCACTATACAAGCCTCCCAGACTCGAACAGTATGTGTATTCTCAAGAGTGGTCATAAACCTAAAAATTTTTCTACTCCTTTTGTTTCACTGCTTTTAATTTCAATTGAGAAATATGTAATTCACTTAGCTTAAAAACATCGATGATTGCTGTTCACTAATATTGTATTTTAAAGACATATTTAATTATTTTCTAGTCTTTAGTAAAAATTACGTTAAAAGATTTGAATGGAATTCACATCAGTTGGGGATGCTTGTACTTATATTCTGATATCTGAATTATTTAATGATTTTTTAAATTAATTATGAACCTTTAAATTTTTTGTGATTATTCATTACTCATGACTGGAAATTGTGATTTGTATGTTTTATTGTGTTGTGTGTTAACTGATTGTATATTCAGTAACATTTCTTCAAATAAGTATTCTTAGAATAATTAATCCATCCCATAAAAATTAAATCTGTTTCTATTTAAGGAATATGGCTGTAATGTACCAAATAAGAATTGTTTGTGGTAGAGCTTTCGGAAGCTCATTATCTATTTTTAAAAGCAAATATATGATAGTATAGGTATTAATATAGCTGAATTTGATAAAGGAAAATAATGTACCAGAACCTGTAAACATATTGACATATGTGAAATTTGACGTTTTTCTGGCAGTAGGTATCAAGAGCATTGTCTTCTGGGTTGTGATGTCATGTAATATCATGGGTAGTCATCACTGTGTAAAAGAAACCTGCTGCATCTCTCTTCCAGGCAGAAGTTGGAGGCAGCACTTTTGCAAAACATTGGCACCCAACCATAAAATTACACGGAATCACATCACAGGGGATCACCGTGTTGAAACAAGACACGGAAATATTTTGTTATGGCAGCTATGTGGCTCAAGTAAAGGGTAGGTACTGGACCATTAATAGTGTGGTCAGTATAGTGACTCTACAGGTTGGACAGTTCAGGGTTTGAACCCTGGTGGAGTGAGATTTTCTGCAGATCGGACCATTGGCCCACCTAGCCTCCTATACAGTGGGTACTGGGCCTTTCCCAGAGTTAAAACAGCTAGGGTATGATGTTGATCACCCACTGCCATCTTGTACCGAAGTTAAAGATCCGGTGGCACAGTACCTGTGCTCACTCTTAATGCCATCATGGCATGCTATAGTATGAACCTAAGTTTTAATGGACTATTAGTATCATTGGCAGGGTTCGGTATATAATGCCCCTTTCTCGCTATGTAAATTTGCAAGTTCTGCTCGCATAATTTTGTGGGTATGTCAGTTTTGTGAAATATGATTCTAAAATTTTAAAGACAAATTCCTTAACAAGTATTTTGGCTTACTTACCGTCAGTTTAAAATTGTGTATATTTGTAATGCCATAAATATCTGAAATAAATTCCTTTCCTATTGCCATTACATGAAATACACTGCCCGCAAAAAGAAATTTCCTTCCTTTTGCCATTACAGGAAGTACACTGCCCTCAAAAAGAAATACCCTGTATGTTGCCTTTACAGGAATCCATCTGCCCTCTGTGTTCTTTTTAACTGCTGTAGTTTTTAAGCAGTAAGCCAGACACCACTGCTGGTTATTTTCCACACATTATACTGTTTTTGTAGGACCAAAATAATGTGTTGTAGCATTAGATTCCAGTGACATCTACAGCATATGACATGAAAACCACCTGCCAACACCAGCAATATAGAGCTGATTTATGAGCACCATTAGTAATAGTAATACAGTTGTTCTTGGTGCACTGCTACTGTACTTCTGGTCCAAGATTGCATTGGACATCTTGTATAGAAGGCTAGGTGAGCTCCAGAGCCAGTCTGAATACTTTTGTGAAGATAAAAATCTCTTGTCCCTGCTGGGAATCTAATCAAGCTTCCTCAGCTAGCCAGCCTGTAGCCTAGTCACTTGTATTACAGCAGGCTAGGCCATAAAGTAAATTGTGGCAGTGCAGAGTTCTGGATGAACATCGAGAACTAAAGAAATGCAGGTCAAGAACCACGATTTTCAGTCTGTTAGTGAATGTTTTCTACAGAAGGCGGTGGTAGTATGGAAATTATCCTGTTCTGACTTGGTTATAGTTTGCTGTGATGCCTGAATTCTGTTTTCCACGATTCTTCTTTTTACAAACTCTGATTGCAGGGTGTATATGATAGGTATGTACTGTTAATTGAATTACATATTTCTTAAATAAGTGTAATATTTCATATCCTCATTTTCTGAAACATGGGCTTAACTAATTTCAGACTGCAGATTAATAACTGGTGATATTTGTTTCCATAATTTTTATCTGTTTTTTGTTTAGAATGAAGCCATGTATTTTGAAGATATTTTTCAGGCACTTGAATAATGATTTTAATTCAGTATTAACCCAGCGTTTATGGAAGTTTTAAAATGTTTTTATGTGTTTTAATAATCTTTACAAATCATTTATCTGAAGCTGCAGTTTTATTTGCTTGTTAAATGAATGCACAGAATCATACTATGTCATAGTATTAGATAAAATTATTTGCATATTATTGCACCTCTGCTGAACGCTAAATAAGTGACTGGCTCCATGGAGCCTTTTCCTTCTTGAATAGTCACTCATTTCTCAGCTAGTTGAGAAATTCGTTGCATTTTATATAACACAGATGTATTTGTTGCATTATATAGAACACAAATGTTCATTACTGTGTTCACAAAAACCCACCACTTTTCACTCTCCTGAGTCACATCAGTCGAGTCCACACTTTCCCATCATATTTCTTTAAGATCTGTTTTCAAATTTTCCTCCCGTCTGTGCCATGTCTTCTTACAAGTGGTCTTTTTTTTTTCTGGTCTCCCCACCTTTTATTCATTTCTCTTCCTTTATGAATCTTTGGCAATAAATGTACCATTCTTTAGTTCATATGATGTATGCTGATTCTGCATAATGTATCATCATATTGGTACTACAGCCTGGTTCCAACCTTGACCGCCCCAGTGATGTTTCTTTACTCCATTCTGTTTGTTGCTTTGGCTTTCCAGTTGTTAGCTCCAGGCATTTATTCTTGCTGGGTGAACAATTCTCATTCCATCCTGCTTGCATCTGTTGGGGTTTTGTGACAGAAGTTGTTTTACAGGGTGAGGGAATTAGCTTCATATCCAACCACAGACTCGTGGATCAGGCCTCTACATTTATGTCCCCCCCTCTGGAGACAGGGTGGCCCAGCTGTACTCTTGGACACTGGGTATCCATTTTAGTCACCTCTATGACATGCATGGAGTATGTTGGTCCTGTTTTTGTTACTGGCCATCACATGGGAACTGCATAATGTATACCATTGGTGTAAAAACAGATTATCTGTGAGAATTTCTCATGGCAGTGAATGGAGAGATTAAGGTCATTGGATATGTGACATTTTCCACAAGAACACTGGTATCTTTGTAGTGAACTAAACAGCATTATGCTGTAGAAAACCATGAGCTTATAATAATGTCTAAATTTTCAGATGACTGGTTGGTTTAAAGTGTTAAGTTTCACTGTAATTCAGTACCTCCAGACTACCTCATTTTAGGAACATAGCATTTTGATTTTGTTCTGGAGTAAGCTAGTTGTTGTCTTCTTCATCTGCAGGCAAATGAGGGTTGATGTCTTATTCAGTAATGTATCATTCACAGATTTTCAAATGTCACATAATACAGTATGTTGTTTCAACTGTGCTGTGGCAGTAATTGATTCCCAATGTAGTCACATATTCTTTACCATTCATTATGATCATAAGGCATTGAACTGTACATGGTTAAAAATCAAGACTACAGTTTTCTGGGACGTGATGCCATGTAGTGTGGTATTTGGATACCAACATTTGTGAGGAACTGCTTTTGCACCATCTGAAGGACTGCTTTACCTTGAGGACAGACAACATATGTCCTCCAGAAGGTTGGTACCCTTCTACTAATATACACATCACCTCATCCCAGTACATTAATCTTAATGTCTTATCAAGTTTGTCAACATTGTTTAAATTTTATAATTACACATACATAAAATTAATATAACACTTCATATTGGGATGTGACTGCTTGCTTCCATTTCCTTTCTGTCTCATTATTTAGTCATCATTCAGGCATTCAACACTACTTAGTCTGAGCTCTGAAAGTCACTAAGCAAGCAAAGACTGTACAAAAGTTAAAAGAAAAGTGACTGAATCAGTTGACAGAATGAGTGTGAAATGTGAGCACATGCTGAGGGGAGTATTTGAACTCAAGAGGGAGGGAGTAACGGGATGGACAAAACTGTGTAGGAGAGAAGCGAGATGCATACAACAGAGTTTTGTTTGGAAAACCTGAAGGAAAGGACCATCTGGAAGACATAGGCATAGATGGGAACACAGTATTAAAGCAGTGATACTTAAGCAGGACTGTGAGGTGTGCAACATTTTGCATAATGCTACTGTGAAATTAAAATAAGTACTTGATTTTGTCTCATTTGATAATTATGCTATATCTTAGTCTTAAAAAACTGGCCTGCTTAAACAATACTTCATATGGGTTCAAGAGCATAATTTGAGAAGAAAAGGGGTGTGAGCTGCAGTATAAATTGAGCACCACTGTATTGTAGAAATAAAATGGGAGGTGGTGGGCTTGTTTTGTGTGGTTCATACAAGGACTGGTGATTGGCTGTTTCAAACATTATGACAGTCACTCTGGTTGCATAAAGTGTGGAGAATTTTGTAATTATTTCAGCAACTACTAGCTTCAAAAGGAGGACCGTGCTGTTAATTGTCTCTAGTCAACTCCACTTGAACTATTTGCCATGTGATATAACTCACATCCGTTGTCGAGATTGTAATTTAGGGATAATAGGAATGATAGATATTACATTTATGATACAAAGTAGTAATATTCTGTGCATTGTACCATACCTGCATCATGCTATCAAATGACTGCTAAGAGAAATACTGGATTTGGTCCAATGTGAAGCCTTTCTGGTGTTCATACAGAGATTGTGTACAAATGTTGCACAAGTGCAACGACTTTGGTGTAGAATGTATGATTGTTGGAGTAATTCTGGTTTGGCAGCATATTTTATATAACAGATTGTGTTGGACTGTAAGCAGGTGCATGATGAAGTATCAAACTGTTTCTGTAGTATTCGCATTAAACTTTTGTAAATGAGTTGCTGACAGACTGTGCCTTAGCCTCATGTATATGCTGTATTTATGAGCTTTTAATTTGTTACAGTATTATTATTATTATTATTATTATTATTACTGAATTTTCTGTTTGTTGTTCTGTTTGAAAAGAAAATTCAAGTTCTGTAACCTGCTGCTGGATATATTTTACCAGTGGAATGGAAGTTTCAAATATGCAACACAGCCAGAGCAGTTCATATTTTAGCATTTTTTTTTAAAACTGGAGATGTGTATGAGATTGGAGACTGTCACTGCAGTTTTGTGGGATGTGACATTGGTATATGGTTACCAACATTTTGGACGAACATTACTTCCATCTTCAGGATGGAGTTTCTGAGGGGAGTGACTGTTAATGCTGTGATATTAAATAATCAGAGTCGCGTTAGTGCCATACCATTTGTTTCCTAGTCACGCTGTAGCGTTGATTTGATTGTATTCATGGGCCACTCCAATTACTGTGCATGTACCCATCTATTGTAAATCACACACCGACGAACTTAACGACAGTTCTTCTACATACTGGAGATGATAAAAATGTTAAACAGTTGTTTTATGCAACTGTCCACTCCCTGATGATGTGTCAGTGAGGCCCGCAACATACAGCAGTTGACATAACATTACTGTAATTCTAATAAAGTGTGTGCATTTGTTGGTTTACAGTGTAACAATTGAATCATAATGCACAAATGGAAAAATGGAACATTTACATGTATGTATGTATGTCTGTAATGACTCAAGGACCCTGAACAAATTTTTATGGCATTTGAGACTGGGGCATTTGACTACATTTATGACCATGGTCCAGTTTTTGTTAAAACTGAACAACAGTAATGGACACCTTACAGTAAGACCTTCATTAACTTCCAAGAAATCATCCCCACAAGTTGCTATATATTTATTGGAGCGAAAAGTCTACTTAAGTAAACTTGTAGAGAAATTAAACATTTTATACCAAACACTGGTTTTCCATAAGTCTAGAAGTTAATGAAATATAAAAGATGGAGTGAACTTATCAGAATTATGTATATATTTCATACCTTGTATGATTATTCATGCAAAAATCTTGTTGCTGCACTTGAGAATCACTCTGTGATATGCATGCTACAGGTATCTCCCTACTGCACTGTAAACCTCAGAGCTGGCCACCACAAGGATGTGGCCCAACCTTCAGTGATGACAAGATAATAATGCACTTGAGTAGGTATTGCTTGTACAACAGTTTTATTGGTGTTTTTTACATCAGCTGTTTTTCCAGTATGAGTGGTTCTTAGCAAAAAGAAATCAGAAATTCAAACAACATTTATAATGTGAGATATACGGTTTTTATGGTTGCAGCTACGAAAATTGCAGTCTTCTGGGATGTGACACTGTGTAGTCCATTAGCTATGTACAGATGTTTCAGAGGAACCTGGTGCCTTCATCATCAGGGCAGATTGATTTGATTATTCATATACCATGTTAATGGAGACAGCAGGGTCCTCTGAAATGTTGGTGCACATTTGCCAAGCTACATAATGTCACATCTCCGAAGTCCATCATCTTGGTTGTTACTTCTCTTATTAGTTGTGAGTACATGGAATTACCACTGACCCGCTGGTAGAGGTTGGAAGATTGGTGTTGCACCAAAGCAAAATTGCTAGAAAACAACACAGTGGGTGTGTGGCGTAATAACTTAGTGTGTTATGAGATCCAAACAATTAATGCTGAAATGGCAGAAACTGTCACTACCCCTCATTTAACTCGATCCTTTGGAATGAAATGTGCAAATTTTGGTACGAAACAAGTTACTTGTATAACGAAGCATACATCAACAGCAAATTGTAAGTGTAATTGTTCATTTGTAAATTTTAGAATATCATACAGACACACACAGATACTAGTCTTATAGGAACAGGCAGTTATAATGTATTTCAGAGGCTGTTTGTAGGTATTTGATGTACTCTGACTGCAGGAAAATTTAGTGATCCAAGGTCAGTAAGCTGTGTGTAAAATTTCCTCCAAATGAATTTTTTTTATAGTGTTTTTATCATCTGTTTCGCAAAGAAACCTTGAGATGGCGATTTTACTGTATATACTGCACTTAAAGTACACCTTTAGTACAGTAGTGTGCAAGATTGTTTGATTGCAATGAAATTATTGAGGCCTTCAGTGATAGCTGTGTGTATTTCAAATGTAAAACTTGGGATAACAATTGAGCTATGGGAGACTGGTGCTGGCACACTGAATTCAGTCTGAGTCACCAGATGCTAATATGGTAGAACCGCAACTTCTCTAGACTTGGTTGCGCAGCACAACATAGGTGTTGTATGAAAAACAATTGGGTATCCAGTGTGATAGATGGACACAACTGTTAGGAGAAATGTGCCTATAAAATGGCTTCACATTGAACAAGACTAATTGTGATGTTCTCACTGCTGTGAGGATCTTACATCACAATAGATCTGTCTTTGCACAACCTTAGTGAGTCAGACTGAATTCAGTTAGTGCACCAGCAGCTTGACTGTTCTTCAAGTATGTTACACAATTTTGTCTGAAGGGATGTAGGTTTGGTTCCCCATGAGATTAATTATAAGTGTTCGTACGCACACACTTAGGCTAGCAAGTCTGCTTTCTTGACATGGTGCAGTGTGTATTACACTTCATGCTGTCATTGAGAGCAATACAGTTGAATTCACTGATTTACTTATTTAGGAACTCATTATGTTTTACCAGGCAATTGTTAGGCTTGTGGATTATCACTTGTACATGGCCACAAAGTCAATTGCATGTCTTAGTGTGTGTAAAGGTATGACTGCCACTGCCTTAAATTAAGATTTGTAATCAGTGCTTTGGGTTAGGCAGTAGAGTTACCATGACATATTTAATGTCACTTTGCCTACTGATACTGCAAGACTGGGCATTCTAAGAGTGGTATAGTGGTTCTCAGTGTTTCAGTGAGATGTGATGCCTTCATCTGGGAGGATCAAGCAGTTCTTGGACTGTCTGACCCTCCCAGATCCTTAAAAGCATGGTGATCCGCTCACCCAGTGACTCAGCATCACATTGCAGAAGACCTGAATCCTCCGTATTGATATTCTTTATCCCAGGCTTATTGATCAGACGTATGTCATTTTTACAGTTACAAATTATCACAGCTGTACCACTATCCACAGGCCATAGGAGACACATTGCTCTAGAAATAGCCCACTCTGAGGGGATCCATAGTGGCTTTCTGAAACCACATTGAAACCTGACAGAGTGGACACAAGTGTCCTCTGTGTTCAGTAAGGTAAATGTTCTTTGGAAACATTGGTGTCATCTGGCAGCAAGGCATATCTGTACAGACATCAGTGTTTTCTATTACTGCCAACATGTATAAAAGTACACAATTAATGTGCCTTGGTATTACAAATGATATGCCATATGGAGCTTCCACAAAATATGCAAATTATATTTTTATTATAGAGTTTCTCTTTTTTATGGAATAATATATATAACATATTTGTGATGATACTGCACACTGTATCACATAATTTCTCAGATTTATATTAAGATCAGTTGATTGGAAACTGTAAAAATGTCGTGTACCATGGTCGATATTCTGTGTTTAAATAAATGAGATTGAGAATCATTGCTTTTCTTACATGGAATGTGAACCAGGTATTGCCCTGAACTGTTTTGGAGGAAGATAATGCATACGCTTCCACTTACAACCTCAAAATGGAGGCATTGTGTACCTTTCAGACAAGGGACTACAGTGATACCTCGGCTAACGAAGATAATTTGTTCCAGAATCACATTCGTTAGCCAAAACGTGATACAGACGGAAAAGATAAGCTCCTGGAATGGCCCGACCGTTCATGTTTGCTGCTTTATGTTAGCGCATGCATCCACTAAAACATTCGTTAGCCGAGTCCGAAAAACAGCGAAAAAAATCGTTAGCCAAAAAATTCGTTAGCAGGGTCACTCGTTAGCCGAGATATCACTGTACTTAGAAGGTTACATGGTGTGTAGGGCTACCATGTATCCTCTTTTCCCCATATATGTCCTCATTTTCAACCCAAAAATTTCCATCTGGGCAGATTTTTTTTTTTTATTTGTAGAAATGTCTGGGGTTTGACTGTTACTTCACAAAGCTACAGCATATGTTAATGGTCTTCACAATTAAACAAAACAAAAATCTGCTGTTTTTTAAAATACATAATTATTAGCCATGAGTTCAAGAGATCTTAAATCAGGATTCCACTGTATACAGCACAAAATGGTGGCATGATTACGGAATAATAATAAAAAACATATTTACAGTGGATCTGGTAGGAAAGGTTTTGTTATACTAAATCCCATACGTAACCCATTATAAGATTACTGCCCCATTCACAACCTTCAGGTTTCATGAACATGCCCAAACAGACCATGTTTAACTTCGCAAATGATTATAAGGTAACACCCCACCCCATCAGATAATAAATTAGGAAAAAAATTCTTATCTTTAATTATTTGGGCCAATATGATACACAGATTTATAGGTTTGGTTCTGTACTTCAATTTTGTTAAAGGAAGTTTCAAAATAACAGCATTTATTAATCACATTACTACAGAAATAAACACACAGCCATGTGGTAAGAGAATGTGTTTACATAGAAACTTAACAGCCTCCAAATATACACTTATGATAAATGCAATTGTTATGATCATTTGCTTTAATTGCAGCCAGTTACTTACATTTCATTTATTATAACCTGGTTCCAGCAATTTTTGAAACATGTTAGGAAGCTAGTTTTGGACAACATGCAGACTCCAGTAATGTGTCTTTTGGCATGTTACTTAATGATGGTCTATTGCTAAGAGTATATGTCAGTTGACGAATGAATGAATGGATGGATGTGGAGCACTGATGGAATGATACTGACATAAGAAAACGAAAGCAGCCTGAGAAAAACCTTTCCTATTGCCACTCTGTTCACCACAAGACCCACACAGACTGACCTCGGATTGAACCAGACCTTTGCAGTGAGAAGCCAGTGACTAACCACCTAAACCATGGCATGGTCCCAATAACATAATCAGAAGCCTTTTCATCCGATTTCATTTTCATGTGTTGTGAATTTTTTTTGAAAAAAATATACGTGTTGAAATACAAGAAGATACAGAATTTATTTTTCTTAATTACATTATTTCTATGTTGAAAGTTTGTCATAATGACCATTCAACAGCATTAAATAAGAACGCTGCTCTTACGACCCATTACAAGCAAACAGCTAGTAAGAAGTAACAAAATTACAGGCACATCATGTGTTCAGTAAGTTTCAATTTGTCTGTTACGGAACTTTATGGTATTCAATGTCCGTGCACTAATTGTTAAAATTCAAGAATATACCAACAAATGCACTGTTACAATATACAGTTTTTACACTTCAAGCATTATAACTCTGACATGTTTCGACCTTTATTGGGTCATCCTCAGGGTGTCTACTTGCAATATCTGTATAAAAAATAGATTATACATATATAAAATACGTTACAATTGTATTAAACTCATTTGATGTCTTGCAGTTGGTGCTGTGTTTATGCCATGTGGGTGTATATATCATATTTCTTCATATATATTTCATATAAAAGGTAAAGGTAAAGCAATCCCGTTACAGGTCTGAACAGGCCCTGTGGGTTCCAGGAGGTTGAGGTTCCCAGATGTCAAAACAGTCGGCATAAGGTGGTAAGGTCAGCCCCATGCACCAGCTGCCTTTTCTACCCCAGAAAATATTCCTGGTACTAATTTCTCTTAGAAGCTGAATCGACCCCAGGGCCACACTGCGACCGGAAGGATTATGTCAATGAAAAATTCCAATGACATCATTGGGAATCAAACCTGTGACCTTCCGGCTTGTAGCACAGTGCATCAACCAACTGCGCCACCGTGTTTCTGCCATATGTTTTATATATTGTTACTATTTATACTTATTCATTGCTGTTTTAATATTATTTCAGAATGATCCCAATAATATATACACATATATATACACACACACACAAGATCCATTTCACAAGGAATACCTCATCAAACTTACATATCTACAGCACCAACTTCATGACATCAATTGATTATAATACAATTCATTCATTCATTAGTATTCAGCCTTGAAGGCCGGGATTGGCAGGAACCAGAGCCCAGTCATGTGACCGGTATGGCTCTGGCACACTGCATCCTGGGCAAGTTCTTGGGGGTAGTTTGCCATTGCTTTCCCC
>Ga0123355_10009106_pt1 | contig 15055 bp, 8 predicted proteins | sample TergutEmb28metaG_3_FD_89872 | JGI IMG/M metagenome (GOLD analysis project Ga0123355, IMG submission 89872) | Embiratermes neotenicus P1 segment gut microbial communities from Petit-Saut dam, French Guiana - Emb289 P1 | ecosystem: Host-associated > Arthropoda: Insects > Digestive system > Gut ...
AGCTGGGGAGCGTACCTTGACCTGTATCTGCTCCATGGTGATATTGTTAATGCCGAAGGCTTCACAGGTGATAACTGGCTTGAAGCGACCCTTGACCCAGATGGTAGGAATCATTTTAGGTTCGAAGACTATATCATCGGCACAACTATGGGTACATCCGGGCATCAAATCCACGGCCGAACGTTCTTTGCCGCGCGTGGTATAAATCCGGCAGGTCAACCTGAACAAATGCGAGGCGTTATATTCGACGGTTACTATTGGCCTAACTTATGGCAGGCAATGGACGGCGATAGAAGAGAAGTCAGAAGATTTGACGAAGAGGGAGACTTCTTCATCGGTATCAATGTCTTTAGACAATCGCAGGTTGCGGGAACTGGTAATGCTAACTGGTTCTGGGATGACTCTTTCATCGTACCATTCTCCATAGACAATACTCCTCCAGTGTTTAACTCAATCGTTGTAAACGATGTTGAAGTAGACATGCTATCAAGGACGACTCCAGTGATAACAATCGAGCCTATGACAACGTTTAACGAAGCGATAGAAGCATACAGCGACTATGACGTTGTTATCACTGGTAATGTATTTGACGAGTGGATAGCACAGGCGGCGAGTGCGAACGCGACATTCGGCGTTTGGAATGAGCATCTTCCAGGCTCTCAGATACCTAATCCGTTAGCCGCAGTTAGTAAGGCAAATAATCTAGCTCTTTGGGTGCTTGCAGGAGACAACGAAGAAGGCAATAGACCAATACGTGCAAATATCCAACCTAACGGCGATTTCAACGTAACATTACATGGCGCATTAGTTGATACAGAAGTAGAACTAAACTTCTGGTTAGTCGATGGATATGCTCCTGTCCCTGTTGTAAATCAAGTGCCAGTTGGACAATTTGGTACAGGGAATACGGTTCCTGCTTCAAGGACATTAAATGATATTCCAGAATACTTCTATTTTGACGATACATACGGATTCGTAAGTGCTCCAGGTATGCAAGCATTGCTTCGTAGCGATAGAGTCTTCGGCGTAGCTTCAAGTGCGCAGATAAATGACTTTGCGTGGGCAGGTCTTAATGTGGCACATTTCAGTGTTACTGCAAACTGGGAATCACCATTTGGTCTTGATATCTTCAACAATGGACCAGGTGGCTCGCCATCAAGACCAAACGCAGGGCTTGCTACGGCAGGCACAATTCGCATGTGGACTCAAATTCATGGAATAAATGCGCTTGTACCATTTGCTGACTTAGAAGTAGAAGCGGTATTGTACCCTTGCGGCACGAATGCTATGGGGTTTGTAAATGTGAATCGTCCATGGAATAACCAAGGTTATGTAAACTTTATCGACATCAATAAAAATGGCGCATGGCAAGTTATCTATCTTACTGCGACTTTAAACGCTCAAGCGGTTGAAGTAAGGCTTGTCAACAGCAGATATTTAGGGCTTGTAGCATTTAATAATGGTACTGATGCCGAAGTGCCAAGCATGGCGGGTACTATACGTATATGGCCACAGCTTGCAGGGACATCTGCACCTATTCCTATGAATGCAGTGGTAACCGCTACAGACCAAAACGGTAATGACGCTATGCAATTTGTGACGTCAAACCGCCTTTGGACAGATGCGGGCTGGCAAGACTATAATGTCAACTTCGATGTGACAAAGGATGCGCCATGGGAAACTATACTATTTAGCGTGACTGTGTACGGTCAGACTGTGACAGTATTGTTGATTAATGACTGGTTTACGCATCCTTCTGTGACGGTTTTTGGTCTGGATATATTTAATAACGGTCCAGGCGGTACACCATCAAGACCAAACGCAGGCTTAGCTCAAGCTGGAACTATTCGAATATGGACACAACTTGATGGCACAAATACAATCGTGCCTATCAGTGACCTAACAGTGACAGCGGAGTTTGTGGGTGGCGGTAACGCTATGGAGTTTGTCCGCATAAATAATATGTGGGCAAATCCAGGCAATGTCAATCACATCGACGTTAGCAAAGACGGCGGAGCGTGGGAGGCTATAGTTCTTACAGTTGCTCTTGGTACTCAAGAAATTGAGCTGCTGCTGGTAAATGCTTTGTATACGCCGTAGATATTATGATGTAGGCATCACATATAAGTTTAAACAACAAAGACCGAGGTGCAGCTCAAGTGCCGCACCTCGGTCTTAGACTGTAGACAAACCCATTTGCATGGCAAGGAAGGGTTCGGGAAACCTTTGGTTTCCTGAATAAAATCCGCAAGCTGGGGCTTTAGTAACCGAAAGATATCGGACGCCCATAGGGAGGTTTTCGCCGTAGGCGAAAATTGTGAGCCCAGCTGAGGGAAATTCGCTGCCCGCAAGGAATTGCGAAGCAAAGCCTTGCAAGCGAATTCGCACATTAAGTACTTCGAAAAAATGGCATTGCCATTTTTTCGAACAGAGTGAGGACTTTGTCTTCACTCTGAAACCGAGGTGCAGCTCAAGTGCCGCACCTCTGTCTTTTTGTTGTTTAGATCTAAACTTCAACTCAAGCCTAGTCCAATAAATACTCCGATAATTCTTCAAGCTCTGTGTCTGCAACATCTAATCCCGCAGGAACATATCTACTATTGACAAGCAGAAGCTCAACCGCTTGAGCATTAAGGGCTGCTATAAGGGTGATTGTATGCCAAGCACCGTCCCCCTTGTTCACATCAATAAGATTAACATTCCCTGGATTTGCCCACATATTATTAACGCGGACAAATTCCATAGCACAATCGCCGTTTGCAAACGTTGCGGTTACTCCTAAGTCGGCAAAAGGAACGGTCGCATTCACCCCATCAAGCTGAGTCCAAATGCGGATAGTTCCAGCTTGAGCCAGCCCCGCGTTTGGTCTTGATGGTGTACCGCCTAGTCCGTTGTTGAAGATTTCAACGCCGAACTCAGCCACAGGCTCACTTTCAAACCAATCATTGATAAGCAATACAGAAACTGTCTGACCATAAACAGTGATTGTAAAGTAAATTGTCTGCCACGGTGCATCTTTGCTCACATCAAAGTTGATATAATAATTTCGCCATCCAGCATCTGTCCATTGTCTGTTTCTGACGATAAACTGTGTAGCATCGTTGCCGTCTTGGTCGGTGGCTGTAATTTCTGCACTCATAGGTATTGGTGCAGAGTTACCCTCAGGACCTAAAAGAGACCAAATACGGATACTTCCTGCCAAGCTAGGCACTTCTGTATCAGTGCCATTGTTGAAGGCACGAAGTCCTAAGAACCTATTGTTGATAAGTGTGAGTTCAACGACTTGCTCTCCTAATGTCGCTGTGAGATAAATGATATCCCAAGGTGCGTGCTTGTTAGCGTCAATTAAGTTTACATAACCTTGGTTATTCCATGGCCTATTAACTTGGATGAACTCCATAGCACATGTGTCGTCAGCGAACCTAGCAGTAACCTCTAAGTCCGCATAAGGTACAAGTGCGTTTACGCCGTCTAGCTGTGTCCAAATACGAATAGTGCCTGCCTGAGCTAATGAAGCGTTGTTATCATTGCCGTTGTTGAAGGCATGTAAACCAAATTCAGGAACTACAGCAATCTCACCTGGGTCAAATGTCAAAGTAACCAAGAGATTCCAATTACTGGCTCTGGAAACAATAACGCTAAGCATGCCATCATCGCTTGCTGTAGGCAATCCTACGATGTTAGACACAAAAGTGTTAAACGGTGCACCCGCCGCAGGAAGATTCATCCATGTCCCTGCCGCTGCGTGCATTCCAGTACAAAGGAACAAGTCAGCACTATAAACTACACCAGCTTGGAAAGTGTGACCGTGGTTTTCATCCACAGGTACAGGAACACGGTAACCATCAGCGTCATACCAGAACCAGTTCACACGGGTATGGGTTGTAGCATTTGCATATGCTGAGCCATCCCAGGTTGTGTTCCATGTCCAGTATGGACGGTCATTTTCATAAGGTGTATACGGGAAAGCGACAGGTGAAGCTGGTCTGCCAGAGACATTAATAACAGGAGCATCCATTACAATAGTATCGTGGAAAGTAAGGTTATAGGCTCTCTCGCCCACCACTGGAGCTCTAAAATCGCCCCAAGTAAACGATGGAGTAAGATGTCCGGTTGTATAGTAGCCAACACGCATAGTTCCACCATTTGCACCAGGACCTCCGCCTAGAGCTTGTATATAGAAGCTTCTATATTCGCCGTGGAATGGGTCGCTAGTGTCATCCGCTTCAATTCTAGCGGTTATTCTAGTCAAGCCCAGCCTCCAAGGCATTATTTCGCTTGTAGTGCTGTATGGCAAGAATCTGAATCCACCAGGATAATCCGCATTAGATTCAACAAACCTCACCGCGATACTGCCGTATCCTGTGGCGGCATTACTACGGATACCTGTGAGATGTGTACCGGTGTCAACTAAGTTAGGTGAAAATGTGTCCAAAGATGGACCGCCAACCGTCGATACTCTATCAGCAGTGTAGACGATACGTCCTGCACCATCCCATCCAGTGAGCGGATTGCTCCAGGCGTAGAAGTTTGGACTACCTTCTCTGGTTACAGAATATAGGTCGATTCGTACAGTCTCACCAACGCCAGAATACGCAAATGCCAAGCCAAAATAGTCCAGCTCAAACCTCACGAATAAAGTTTGGCTTGCATTTACAACAACGATGAAGTCGCCATGTGCGAGCAGCTCACCGTCAGGCTTAGGAGTAGCCGCTAGGAAGTCCGCAACGCTCTCAATTGTTGTACCTGCTGGGAAAATTCTAAACATTCCACCCATAGTGGCGTAAAGTCCTTGCCTTAGCGTGCCGATAGTCGTTTCCCCAACGAGTAGAGAAGTACTCATAGGAGCAACTGTACGTAACGGATTATTTACTCTAAACTCGCCGCCTGGTGAGTGAAGCTCAGGATAAAGTTCAGCTTGTGTCGGTACTCTGCTTGCATCAATAACATGCGTAAATCCATTGCCCATCATTACATACATGCGGAAGTTCGGGTCAGTGAGTTGTGCATATGTAAATGGCTGAACAGGAGAAATATGTGCATCATAACCAAATCGAATGGTATCACCAAGAGGCATATATCTAAACTTAGTCCCGCTCTGTCCGTGAGGATTAGTAAGTGTTGTACCCATAAAATTAAACGCAGGGTCAACTGTGTATGCGACAAAACCGCTCGGACCACCGATTTGACCTCGATCCATACCGCCGATAGGGATGATCCCATAGCTTGTACCATCAGTAGAAAGGGCAAATTCGCCAGGAGCAACTTGTATTAGATACGACTCAAGGCGCGTAGGCGCAGCATTTCCAGCTCCAGGTTCAACTCCAGGTCTAACTACGTAGATAATATTATGCGTGCCATTTGCACCAGAGAAACGCATAGCATTCACAAGATTCTGCATAGGGAGCTCACGATATACGCGGTCATTTGCGTTAGAGCCTGAACCTGACCACGGTTCGTAGCTTATAACGTACCAATTACCGCTTCTTTGAACGATACCCAAGAGAACTATTAAGTGTCCAGCCGTTGTTCCATCTGTTCTTGGGATGAAATGCGGCGCAGTTGAGTCGCCTGAGAACTGAAGTGACAGACCTATAGCATGACCAGACATAAGATGTCTAAGTATAGTCTCCATCATGATATCGGTACTCTCAGCATGTCTGTCATTGTACTCAACATGCGCTCTAAGACCGTATGTACCTGCTCCAGCTACAGTAAATTGCCAATTGCCAAAGCCATTTAGCTGATAGTCGAACAAGTTAAGACCAATTTCTTCCATTGGTCTGAATGGTGGTGTGTGACCGTCCATATCCAAGAAGCCGTTGACAATCATGCCAATAGTAACCGCGGAGCAATTAACTCCACCGAGGATAGGTCCTGTCGCTTGCTGAGAGCGCATAGGGAAGCCTTGCATATAAATACCATGTCCAGCTCCTGGAGACAATACTACGGAAGAGTCACCAGCACCTCTGTCCCAGCCTTGTCTGTCCATATCTATAGGGCGCGCCCCAAGATAATCAAAGATACTTTGTACTGTTGGGAATCTGTCAGTATTTCCTCCAGGGAAAGTCTGCCCATTAAAAGTCCTTGCAGGAAACTCGTGTACCGGGAATTCTTTAGGCTGTGATGTTTGGTCAATTTGTGCATTTCTTGTTGAGCCGTGGACATGCCTTACGGCTGGAGATTCGATGTCTGCGCTGTCTCTGTGCAGCGTTACCCTATACTGCACAACGTTTGCTGGAGCACCCGATACCACGAGAGAACCAACAGCTTGTTGCGCTCCGCCTGATACAAAGGCAGTAGATGTAGTTCTTCTAATGCCTTGGTTAAAGTCCTGAGAAAACGGACTCCATCTGCCAGATGTTAAAAATCCATCATCAATATTGGCAGCACTGTGAGCGTTAGCACGTAAGGCAGGTGTAGCATTAGTGGGCGCACCCACTGGAAGCCACGCAATGCTCTCCAAATCATCAGAACTGCGTCCAGCTCTAGCCCAAACCTCTATCCAAGTGCCATCTGGCGTGTCCGCACCAAAAGAATTTATCATATGGGTAAAATTATTTACCGCAAATGGAGCAGTTTCATATGTAGCGGTCAAAACGCCATCCGCAAGAACCAAAGCTCCGCGTTCGTTCCTTTGATAATTTACAGGAACAGTGGGGTCAACATAAAAACCGATAGAGTTATCAACGACAATATCGCCCACAATGATATGGGCAGAAGTGTTACCCATATTCCTAGCTGCATTCCACTCTGTTGCAGAGCTTATGGCAAACTGTGAACCCCAAGTACGCACGATAGCGCCAACCAACGTACTTGTAGGAGTGGCTTCATACTCGCTAAAAGTCGTAACTGCGAAAGACTCAACCTCAAGCAAATCAACAGCATAACCAAGTGAGATACAATCCTCCAAGATAAGCTCATCAACAACTTCAGGTTCGAAGTGAGCTACTTCAAGCGGGTTAGCCCAAATGGGCAAAATCGGCAAAGCAAGTGTCAACGCTAAAAACAGCGCGATAAAAGATTGTAATGATTTCTTCATTAGTTATTCCTCCTTATAAAGTAATACTTCGTGTGAAAATGTAAGCTGCTTTAAATACAACCCTCCTTTACATACTAAACAGATAAATTAGCGACTTGACAATGAATCGGTAAAACCGAAAATGTATAATAAGTATATCACAACAAATGCCAAATCGGCAATACTTTTAGATAGTTTGTGTGTATTTAAATTGCACAATAATGGATGAGCCCGTTTGCGCATGACACAAATACACCGTATAGTAAAACCCATCCCAAACAATAGCAGCAAACATAGGATTTTTCTCGTAGAGCAAGGAGTCCGCTTCCCGTCGTGTCCTAAGGCACAGTGACCGAAAGCCTACGGTCGGCGGATATCCGTTGCACGCAGTGGGCGGCGCAAGCTATGTGAGAAAAAGACAAACTTATTGTTACTATTGGGGGCGAATTTTACTATATATATAAGGGAAATTATAAGTTCCTAACAACTATAAACAACTCGACAAACAAAAGCGCCGCCTTTTTATCAAAAAAGACAGCGCGTTGTGTAGGTTAGCCTTTGCTTTAACAAGTTTTGGTTGTTTCGAGGTGTGCAACTTGTGGATATATAGTAAGGAGCGCTGTTTTCAGCGCCCCTTAATGGTCAATAGCTACGAATGTCATCATAATTACAAACTATCTCCAAAATCCTCTCTAAACTTCCTAGCCAAAATTTCAGGCCAATTCCCAATCGGCTTCAATCTTCCGAAGAAAAACCTCAATACTTTAGGCTCTTCCTCAAACTCAAGCCCTCCAATTAAATGGCGATTTTTAAACAGCCACGCTACTCTATCTGCACTAAACTTTATCTGTGACAAAGTGAAGACTCGCTTAGGTATCGCAAGGCGAATAAGTTCCATGTCGGCAGGTTTGTCGCTGCCATCAGCGTTACGTTCTTCGCTCAATGTGCCGCGCTCCATGCAGCGTACACCGCTCGCTATGAAGAGTGCCGCTGCTAGTGCTCCTGCTGGGTACTCAGTTTGTGGGATGTGTGAGCAGAAGGTCTTTGCATCAACATGAGCACCAAGACCACCCGGCGGAGTTACAACGGGAACACCTTTTGCAAGCATTTCATTGCATAACGCTTCTACAAATATTGGTGTTTGACTTATTACGTCTAAATCCATTGTTTCTTCAAGCCCTACGGCTAATGCTTCCATTTCACGCACGGACATGCCGCCATATGTCAAGAATCCTTCGAATAGAGGTATAAGTTCGCGCATTTTATTGAATAGTTCATTATCAGAAACAAGTATACCGCCGCCTCTAGCAGAGCCTAATTTGCGTGCTGAAAAATAGACGATGTCCATAAGAGATGCAATTTCTCTAGTAATCTCTTTTATCCCCACATCTTTGAATTTTGGATCACGAACTTTGATAAAGTACAAATTGTCCGATAAGAGGCTTGCATCATATACCAGGGGTATTTTATTTTCACGGCAAATGTGGGATACCTCTCGCATATTATCCATTGATACAGGTTGACCACCGACAAGATTTGTCCCTGCTTCGATTCTAACGAATGCTATTTTGTCTTTGCCTAAGCGATTTATAGCTTCATTTAATTTTTTAATATCTATATCACCTTTGAAGGGTGCTGTGCTTTCTACTTTTCTTCCTTCGTCACCTATGATTTCTTCAATGCCGCCACCCATTAAGTTAATATGCGCTTTGGTTGTGGTGAAATGATAATTTGTCAATACCACAGAGCCTGGGTTGACAAGTGATTTAGCAATAATATGCTCACAAGCCCGACCCTGATGAGCTGGCAAAAAATACTCCATTTTAAAAATATCTTTAAGCACTGACTCTAAACGGAAAAATGTCTCCGACCCTGCGTAACTATCGTCTGCTTGCATCATAGCTGCGTATTGATTTTCACTCATAGCGTTTACGCCGCTGTCTGTTAGCATATCTAAAAACACGTCACGATTTTTCAATAAAAATGTGTTGAACCCAGCTTCTTTTATGCACTCAAGTCGCTCCTCGACGGGTAGCAGATTTATTTTCTGCACCATGCGAACTTTGTGCATCTCGAGAGGGATGTTCTCTCCTGATAATAATTTTACGTTTGACATAATGATTTTTCTCCTTCGAAAGTTTTATTCTCGCTCAATATAGCTAGATAACTTTAAAAAAGTCCCTGAGCAAGTTAGGACTTGCTCAGGGACGAGAAAAATCATATTCCCGCGGTACCACCCTGATTGCGATTAAAAAACAAACCGCCTCTTAACGGAATCAAACAATTCCTGCTCTTATTACGGTGAGCATCCGAGCATTCCTACTAAGGCTAGACCTTTTCAAAACACCAGCTCAGGAGTGTATTTATATATCCGTTAGCACCTGCTTTCACCAACCGCAGTATCTCTAGTGTCGATTCACAACCCTTAATCAACATGCCAAGTGAGGATATTTTTCTCTCCGTCATCGCTTTTATTTCGGTTAGTATACCACAAAAGTTTTGAAAAATCAATTCCTATTTTTACTATGATAGGCATACCTACATATTTTTGCCATCATAGATAAGATAATTTACGCATACATTTACTTTATAGCCAATTATAGCCGTTTAACCTATAAACTTTCTACATTTGCGAGGGTATTTATAAGTTAAACGACTATAATGCAATACACAAAGCAAGGCGGTGGTCATAATGAGAGCTGGCAAAAAAAAATATAAAGCATATAAAGCAGCTAAAAAGCCATTCTGGAAATCTTCGTTTATGAAAACGTTGCGGACTATGATAATCTGTGTGGTTGTGTTAGGACTTGGTTTTCGCGCATCAGAGGGCAGTACGGTCTTTGATTATATTTTATGGGAAGTTATGGCAATTTATAGGAATGCAGGAGACACTTTGCCGTCGAATGGTCTTATTCGCGGGGGCAGTTTTGTCACGGAGAATGTGCAACGAAGGCTTGCAGGGATGGAAGATATTGCCGAGCGTAACGTAGTAGGAATTGACGATATTATTATCCAAGACTATGACGAGTTTAGATCTTTTGTGGGTGAAGGTCTTAATCATAACTTTACTACGGAGGACTTGGATAGATTTTATAATAATCGGCGAAGCTTTATAAACAGTTTTTACAATATTGATTCAAATGTGGGGATAATAGAAGCACTGTTTGACCCTGTGCAGTTTTTGAGTACTGATTTACGAGTAGAGCATAACCCGCTTGTTCCGCAGGTTCTGATTTTCCATGCTCATGCGGGAACTGAGTTCTTTATTGACAGTGATACTACTGATTTGTATCAGGGCGTTGTTGGTGTTGGACAAAGGCTCAAATATGTCTTGGAAAACAAGTATGGTATCGGTGTAATACATATTACGGATGTATTTGATGTAGTGGATGGCGTGAGTGCAAGAGGCGGCTCTTATGAGCGAGCAGAGATTGTAATAGAGCGTGTATTAAGAGAAAACCCGACCATCAAGGTTGTACTTGACTTGCACAGGGATGGCATTGACCCGAACCCCAATCTTGTTACATATTTTGACGGAAAACCTCATGCGAGGCTCATGTTTGTAAACGGCGTATCAGCGATGGAGCAAAACGGACAAGTAAGAACTCTAAACAATTTACCTAATGAAAATTTAGAGAAAAATTTGGCATTTAGTTTTAACATGCAGCTTGCGGCAAATGAGATGTTCCCAGGGCTTAATAGACGGATGCTTTTGAAGCCTTTTAGATATTCGACTCATATGGCTGGTCGCTCTTTATTGGTAGAAATTGGTTCTCAGCACAGCACAATGGAAGAAGCTTTCAACTCGATGGAACTTTTAGCGGATTTGTTGTATGCTGTGGTTTTTCAGTAGTCTAAAAATTAAATAACATTTTCTTTCACCATAAAACAAAACTTTGCGGGAATAATATTTTTGTGGGCTTAATCATTTAATTCCACAAAACTTTAAAAAGGAGTTTTTATGGTGAAAAACAAACTAATACCAATAACTGTGTTTTTAGCCGCTTCATTTATGTTTGGTTCAGCATCTTTGTTTGCGGCAGAAAATCCTGCACATACAGATGCTAAAGAAAAAACACACTATGAAGAAGCCAAGAAAGAGCATACCCAAGAAAAAGAAAATCATGAGACAAATAAAGACAATCATTATGAAGAAAACATAAATAAATACGGCGACACCACAGTAAAGGCTGCGGAATCCTTAGGTCTTGAATATGTCGAGGTTGAACTTATAGAACGCCCAGATTATGAACCTATAAATCCTGAGCCAATAGCCTATATACCTCAAGTTATAGAGAGACCAAATATCGTAAGCCGCGTTAATGAAGTAAATAATATTAGGATAGACGGCTATATTCCACAAATAGTTGGGATGAACGCACGAGCAGCGGAGAGAATTAACGCGAGTATACAAGATTCTTTTTTAAATCTTGTAAACATGGGTCACAGAGAAATTAGAGCAGACTTTGACGTTCACAACTGGGGCGGCATGACATCTTTAGTTGTGCGCTATCAGATGGCAGGCGAGAGACAAGTAGTGCATACATTTGTTTTTGACAATGTAACTAAAACTGAGGTCACGCTCAGGAATCTCTTAGGTAGAGACTTTGTGAGTTATATAAACAATCGCATAACCAACGAGTTAAGAGCTGACGATAATGGTAATGCACATTCAAATATAACAAACTTTAGAACTATTAGAGCTAACCAAAACTTCTATGTGAAAGATGGCAACATCCATATTCTGTTTGAACAAGCTAGAGTAGCCCATGAAAGATATGGTGTAGTAGAGTTCGTGATGCCTATTAATACTCTAAGTTATACACTTGCACACAATCAATTTGTAATTGAAAATGGCAAAGTGTTTGTCCCTGCAACTGTTGCAAGACGCTTCGGTATGGACGTTCATATAGAACGCGGCGGAACCATGCATATTAGAGACGGGCAAAGAGCAGTAACAGTAGATGTTCACAACGAACGCAAAAATCCTAACGATGTAACCTATATAAACGGATATGACGTTGCACTATCAGCGGAATTTTTGTATAGAGAACTTGGCATTAGTGTTGAACAAGTGCCTAACTCTAGGGAAGTAATTGTTAGTCATAGATTTGAGAGATAATAGATAAGTGTGAAAGTTTTATAGTCGTTAAGCATGAAAAAGCGCACAAGATAAGCGTAGATAATTTTTTGCTAAATTAGGAGAGCCTTTGCCGCAGTACCCTTAGTGGTACGAGCGGTAAAGGCTCTATGACATATAGCAAAAAATTATCAAGCTTTATGGGTGCTTTTTCATGTTTAACGATTAAAGGGGCTATTTTAGGATAGCCCCTTTAGGTTATTCTGTCCATTTTCACTGATAAAAAACATGCTGACGATATCTATGGCATCGTCTTGATATGCTTTAGGTTTTGTTTTTTGAAATAACGTCTTTAACTTGCTGAATATAGATTTAAACAAGAAAATCAAACTTTCGGTAAGATGATACAAAATTCGCACAGGTTCAATTTTTTTTAGGCTTGCAACAGTGAGCATATATTTTACTGGTTGATTTATTCTGAAAATATTATTGAAAGCAAGCGAATATCTACTCATAAAGTCATATACGTCACCATTTTTACTGTTTTTTTTCAATTCGTCAATGTAAGGGCTGTCTAACTTATCAAGTTTAAACTTGATAAGGGGAATTTGCTCTATCCCGTTATCAACGAATATAATATTCATGAGGTCGAGATATTCTTTTATTTCAGGGGCATCTACGAAAGCTCCTCTTTTTTTTGCGTTATCATATTCAACCTTTAATTGCACTAACTCTGAAAATATAAGAGCTCTTTCTATATGGTTTGTACTACTTTTCATTGCTTTCTTGTATTTTAAATATCCTAACAAGTAAAAGATGGTACTTATAATAACTAAACAACAGATAAGTATAATTATTTCGTCCATTAGACCACCTCTTCTTTTTTATGTAGAAATAACTTTATTTGCTTGTTTAATTTGAATTATTAGCAGTGCTGTTGAGTGAACTGTAATGTTTTGTCAATATTTCTAAAGAAGACTTATAAGACTCTTTGATAGCATCGACTGTCTTATCATTCTGTCGCTGCAGGGCATCAATAGCCTTAGCGTGAGACTTGAATACAACAAAAAATGCTATTATGAATGCTACAACAAATGGAATCATTGGTTCAGGGACAGTAGTTATTATATTGCTAACAGCTTCAGGCATATATTCTCTCCTAATGGTCGAAAGCCAGTAATAAAAAATTTACATATGTATAGTGGACAGTTCAAGTAAATGCTTATTTCTAATACCGATGATAGTATCACAAATTGTGTTGAATGTCAATAAAAAAGTGGAGCGGAGTGGGTAAAAGTGTGGGTAACGTAGCACAACTCTCATCTTTGGAATATATAACTAGACAAAGCAACACTATAACTTTATACTATAAGTTGGATGCATTAAATCACACACACCTTAAAACTCCAAAAGGCGGGATAAAATTGATAGACTTTACCTCGGGAAATCCGATGAAACAAATAGTAGTATTTTCTATACCTCTTCTTTTAGGCAATCTTTTGCAAAATCTTTTTCAAGTTGCCGACACTATTATTGTTGGGCGTTTTATAGGTGGCACCGCACTTGCGGCGGTGGGGTCGTCTATGGCTATTTTACAATTTTTGGTAGCTGTGCTTATCGGGCTCGCTACAGGGGCATCGGTTGTTATTAGTCAATTTTTTGGGGCGAAGAAAGATGATGAGCTAAAGCTGACAGTTTCTACAAGCCTTATTGCAATGGGCGCACTTGCAATTATTTTGACCATATTAGGGACTTTGGGTGCTGGGACGATGCTTCGGCTCTTGGGCGTTGAAGATATTATATTTGATGATGCGAGAACATACTTGTTAGTTATAATGGCGGGTGTTACGATACCCATTTATCTTAATGTATATATGGCATATATGCGCGCTCTGGGCGATTCAAAGACACCACTTATCATACTTGCTATCTCTGCTGTACTTAATGTTGTGTTTTCCATAATGTTTATTGTTATGTTTAATTGGGGTATGGCGGGCGTTGCTTCGGCGACTTTGGTGTCGCAGAGCTTTGCGCTTATCGCATGTATTATGATTTCTAATCGGCGGATACCTCAGCTTAAGTTACGGCTAAATGAATTAAAATTTGATAAAAAGATATTTAAGCTGATTGTTACATACGGAGTTCCTGCCTCTATTCAAATGTCGGTTACATCTTTGGCGTCTCTTACTATCATGAGACTTGTAAACTCGCTTGGCGCGGTGGCGACAGCAGGCTTCTCGGTAGGTCTCAGGGTTGAGAACTTTGCAATGATGCCTTTAATGAATATCAATGTAGCGATAGCTACATTCGTAGGGCAAAATATAGGTGCGAAGAACATAACAAGGGCAAAAGAAGGGCTTGTGAGCGGAATGAAGCTCATGCTTGGCATAGGGCTGTTTACGTCTGCACTGATTTTGATTCTTAGCCCTGAGCTTATGCGAATGTTTGTGACTCCTGATGATGTGAATGCAGCTGGAATAATTGCTGAGGGGTCGCTGTATCTTTCTATAATCTCGATGTTTTATATTTTATTTGGTGTGTTTTTTGCCTTCAACGGATTCTTCCGAGGAGTTGGAGACCAGATAATTGTAATGGTACTGACGATTACGAGCCTTATAATTCGTGCGGTTCTTGCGCATGTGTTTGTACTTGGATTTGGTTGGGGTTTGGAGTCTGTGGGCTGGTCTATTCCTATCGGGTGGGCTTTGTGTGGAGCGTATGCTTTTTATTATTATAAATCAGGCAGATGGCAGGGTAAAGCGGCTGTAAAACAATAAGGGGGATATCGTATGAGCAAGATTTTGGTTACATATAAATCAAATTACGGAGCGACTAAAAAGTATGCGCAGTGGATAGCAGAGGATTTGGGTGCGGATATTTTTGATGCTTCTGAGGTTAAGCCGCAGATACTTATGGATTATGATGTTGTGATATATGGTGGTGGGTTGTATGCG
>Ga0123355_10009107_pt1 | contig 15055 bp, 15 predicted proteins | sample TergutEmb28metaG_3_FD_89872 | JGI IMG/M metagenome (GOLD analysis project Ga0123355, IMG submission 89872) | Embiratermes neotenicus P1 segment gut microbial communities from Petit-Saut dam, French Guiana - Emb289 P1 | ecosystem: Host-associated > Arthropoda: Insects > Digestive system > Gut ...
CAATAAAAAAATATAAGTAGAGGTTTAAAAAATGTATATACGGTTGGTGGAACAACAGGCCCAGACAGAACGGGAGCCAACGGCAGGAGGACGGAGAACAGGGGAGGGGAAAAAAAAAAAAAAAAAAAAAAAAAAGGAGGGAGAGGAAAAAATTTTTTTGGGGGGGGGGGGGGGGAGAAAGAGCATCATTTTTGTTAGAAGATTTCTTAACTTCGCCCGCTCGTCCTTCTTGTAGTAGTAGTAGTAGTAGTAGTAGTAGTAGTAGTAGTACTTACTTACTTACTGCATGGAGCAGAGTCCTTCTTGAGAAGCTAACTGGTTCTGCAGAACCCGAAGGTTCATCATCGTATTCACAAGTGCCCGCCATCTGTCCCTATCCTGAGCCAACTCCATCCAGTCTCCACCCCATCTCACTTCCCGAAGATCCATCTTAATATTATCCTTCCATCTACGTCTAGGTCTCTCCACTGGTCTCTTTCCCTCAGGTTTCCCCACTAGAACCCTGTGCAGTAGTAGTAGTATGAACATTAAAATGTATGAAGAAGACGGAGTTTAAGAATGGCTAGAGTAGTAGCTTGAAATAAGGGCCGCAAAATTTTATTTTCTCGTTAATGCAAAAGCGTATAATTTGGAAATTTAATTTCATTATGTTCTACTTTAAAGCAAGAGGATTGACTTTGATAAATGTAGATAGGGAGGCCTGCATGAGAAGCATGCAGTAACAACTTGGAACTTTGGGAACCAACTGAGAATTGGCTTGAAGGCAGAAGGAAACTAAGAAGAAATGTAGCGAAGTGGCCGGTCCTTTGGAGACTGAACGTGCGTTTAGTTCTGCCTTACAGAGAACACATCCCCTCTCCACTACAAACATCAATCAGTTAATGCTGTTCAGAGACATCAACAGGGTAGAGTGTTAAAAGGAGTCGCACGAACGATATTAATACTCATTATGTGCAAAATTCTGAATTTATTGATGTTATAGCAAGTGGTAAATATTGTACCCACTGGGATTTTAAGGGTTAAACATGCATTTTCCTGTAATTGAGTCAATCCCATTCACCCACATAAAAATATGTACTGCTGTTCATTCCAAATCCAATGTCGTCTTGTGTTGAACAGTTTAAACAGCAGCTTCTGTTGTCACTTGCCGCTGGTCACATCGATAAAGAAACTTGCTACAGGAGCGGAGTCAGTTACAGTAATTACTGAATTGCTGTCTGTAGCACAAATGCTTTTGAAATATCAAAGTTTCCCCTCAGGCAACTTAAACGCCATTCAAGCTTACGCAAACTCCGAGAATATTTGCTGTGCTGTGTTCGTATGGGCTGTGCATACGGTCACCAGGCATTTCTTGCGTCGTGATATTTTGCCCAAACTTAAGTGATGTTTTTAGATCAAAATTAGAGGATTAATTTGATCGTCATTCAGGGTTACCACATGGCTAAGTTTGTTGTTCAACACGAATTTCCCTTGAAGCCACATACTGCAAATAATTGGAAGTGTGTGATCTTGTCCTCGATGGAAGATTCCAGATCACAAAATATGTACTGCAAGGCCAGTAAGGAAGAAGCAGAGGAAATCGTAAAGATCACAGCTGACAAATAAGTGGGTTCAACAGACCATACCCTTCCAGTCTTTTTATATATCTGATGTAAATTAAATTCATAATTAATTTAAGAATCCACGGTCTTAAGTAATACTGTATGAAGCATTCGAAAAAAAACCTGAATAATGAGTTGACGTGTGATCCACGTTTTGTTGTTGTTCGTTTTCCAAAAGTGCACATAAAGAATATTTTTAAAGGGCAGTAGCATTGTTAAGTTGGTCGTGCTGCAGAGCTACTTTCCACGCCTCACGCGCGTACAAGAGAAGTTGTTCCAATTTGTTTGTAATAGTTCAAGCTGTTGCACCGTTGCGGAATGGCTAGGCTGTTAGCTGCCAGTGAAGCACAAGGTGCGGGGAAATTGGCTAAAATTCTGTATTCCTTCCTCATTCTTCCGTCAGTGTTCTTGGGAAGGAAGATCTTAAGGGATACAGAGGAACTGGAGGAATTTACAAAAAGACACATGCGTTCTTATTTTGTTAACTGAAGAAGGTAACAAATACGTGATTTGCATATCGGACGGAATAACAAATAAATACAGTATTTTAATGGAAACCGCAAAAAATTACGAAATTAGGAGATTCATAGAAGATCCAAGTCTTCTGGGATGTTAGGCCTGATGAAATGATCACACATCGCAATATCTTCGTACGAGCAATTTACATTCTTCATCCCTTTTTTTGGGCGATTTAATTAAGTTAGGATGAAAAGGAAGTGATGTGTAATACACAAGGGGTAATGTGAAAATTTCCGGCCGGAAACCTGGAGGGAAAATAACATTTAGGAAATTTAAGCATAGATGGGAAGATGATATTTAAACGGGTTTAAATAAATAAGTGTGGACTGCGTTCCAAGGACCCACTATTGGTCACAAACAAGCTTTTGTGAATATGGCGTTGATCATTCGAATTTCTTAATTGTTGGTGAAAATACTGGCCAGCTGAGTTACTATCACATGTTCAAGAAGAGTCCTGCTCCATTGACTTAGTTAATATCCTCATTATCACCGAAGATGCATATCTGCAAAGAAACTTCATAGGCCAGCCTAAGTGAATTGGGCGGAATAAACTGTTCTGCCTAAATGTATTCTTATAAAGAAACAAACATTGTCGCAAAATCTATGGATCCATGTGTGAATCTGACATCTGCTTGCTCACAAATTCAGATCGTGTGACTAGGCTACGGGATGGCTGATGGAAAAATCGTGGTTCGAATCCCAGTAGTCATGACAACTTTTTTTATCTTCCCTAAAGCGCCCAAACCTGTTATGCGGCCATCTCACCCTTCTCTTCAGAGGGTACCGGGAGCTCTCTACCCGAGTAGAAGCGGCCTAGGCTTGAAATTTGCAAAATGTGAATCTAGTGCCGAGGTCAAGTCATATGTGGAACTGTACCGCCACTCTTCGATTTTTTTATGCCCTGATGCTTATTTAAGTGCAGGAAATACTGACTTTTGAACGTTAAATCAACAGGTTGTGACAATACGTTTTTTGCTATATGTCATACTCTTTTACTTTTAAAGGGCAGGTAGAGTTTTCCCTGTGTACGCCATTAAGGCGAATGATGGAGTGCAGATATGGCTAATCTGATTCCTAAACGCGGCACTAGGTTTACGCGAGTGCTTAGCTTCACGCCCTGGCCGCTTTACTTCCAAGAAAGGGCCTACAGTAACCATTGGAGGGGAGTCTGGGTGGACACCAGGACGTTCTAGACGCTGTGAAGACGATAATCTTTTCTGCTGTTGGGAATCGAACCAAATATCCTGTTTCGTCCAGCCCGTAGCCTGGTTACTGCATGGACTCAACAATTCCAGACCTGACGCTTGTTTGTTACAAGTATTTTTTAGTTATGCTTGTGAAAGTGAGGCAGTTTCTGAAACTCGACAGTGTGTTGACCTGTGAGATGCGCTGTGCACTTGCCTACGTATAGGGATGCTTTCGTGGCGATGATACTCTAATGGGCGTTTCCTTTCAAGATATTCTACCAGACAGACGGATATGTGAAAGGAGAAATTTCCCCAAGTAGGTCGCGCCTTATTTATGCCACTTTAGCTAGGGCATGAAGGTCATCGTCCATGCAACAGGCTGTTGAATTTGGCTTTAAAATCACCGCCAGTTTTCGGTTCAGAACTGGACACCGCCCGGAGAAATGTCACCACAGGACTGGTGAATTAATTCCTGTTGAATCTCTCCTCCGTATTGCCGTCTCAGTCTTCTGATCCTGCTGAGGTCAGTTTTTATACGCGTTCGCAAAGTTGCGAAAAGCGACTATTGGCTTCGTTGTCTATCTGTCCGTCCTTCCGTCTGCATGGAACAACTCGGCTCCCACGTAACGGACTTTCATTAACAATTTGAGAATTTTTCGAAAATATGTCGAGAAAATTCAAGTTTCATTAAAATCTGACAAGAATAACGGTACTTTACACGAAGACCCATATCCATTTTTGATCATATCTCGCTCAGTTCTTCTTAGAATGAGAAAACAAGCGTTTTGTGTTCAATAACCCCCCCCTCCCCCTCCCCCCGGAAAATCGTACCTTTTATGAGATAATGTGGAAAAATATTGAAGAGCCGGGCAGGCCACAGGTGACAATATGGCGCATGCGTATTGCATGCTGAATACGTAGGGTACAAACACACTCTCAGAATATGCACTACTTATTGCTTTTCCATTACAACACTGGTTACACGAACTCTCCTCAGTGTTCCGCTATTCGTACTTGCCTGCCTTGCTACACCGATTTCTTTTCAGTCTGTCCAATCTGCAATCCATAACCACCTCCACGTAGTTAGTTCTGGAGGCACTTAAAAGATAAATTAGAAAATAAATACAAAGAAAAACAAACGTGACTAATTCCATGAAGGAGAGTGTTTTTTGAGATACTGATAGTCACTCATCTATTTAAAAATTCTTGTCGGTTACAAAAATCAGAAGTTGATTACCAAGTTCGCTAGAGAAGTGAGTAAAATCAGGGCACTCATAACAAAGAAAATACAACATCCTATCACCCAAAAGAAAATAGTAAACAATTAAAGGCATGACAAAACAGCCCACCGCAAGGACTTTGATCTGATCCATTTGAATCCATTCCACATGTTTTCGACGAAAGCCTGGCGTGCTGTGAATTTTCTCGTACTAAACCTTACCAAATCATGAATTCGATGTTGACGCCAGTATCATCATGATGCTTAACGCCTTGGGGAACAATCGAGAATAAAACAAACAGCGAGTTTTCCACGCTCATTTCAGTTCTGTTCGTAGTCTTCTAATCATGGCAGCGGGGCATGCGATGTATACGCTAAAGGCGCGTTTGTAAAACACTGACAGGGGACAGAGTACAGGCCCTGACGAATTCCGTACTTCACCTTTACAGCCTCAAGCAATTCTAAGTCACACCCATTCTCGTTGTCCAACACTTCAAGAACTGTCGTAGGATTTGAATGAACTTTTAAAGGCAGACCCTGCATCTGTTGATGCCCTCGCGGTTAAAACTAAGGCCACATAACTGACATGACGCATATACTTGAAGTGGGTCCGTCATGCCTTCAGACATAGAGGTGAACGCCCTTCCCCGTTACCGGAGAGCGCAAGAACCTCTGCTGCTCGCCTTCCGTATCTATATTACGCCGCTTTGGAGCTGCGTGCACACCCGACTGAGACTAACGTCAACGTTGGACACCTGTGAACACCAATCGCAATGATAGTCGCCATTAATCGATCAAAAGAAATCGACATGATTTGTTATTGATGCACAACGCAGAAGGAAGTAGTTTTTGTTGCTGTGCTGGAACAGCTGCAGATAATAGTTTACGAAGTTGATGTATGGGTGGGCTAATGAACGGGAGATTGGGAAGGAAGTGGTTTCAAGAAGCATTCGACGGGAACGATTTAAAACCACGCAAATATCGCATAAGAATGGCTAGTTTTCTTTCGCGATTAGTGGGGAGGTTGGGCGCGCTGAGTTGTCGCATTTGGCTGAAATCTATTTTTCATATGCTGATCTATTTGTATGGAAGATTTTTTTGCAAAATCCTGAGTTTCGAGCAGCCCTGTCATCAATACAGCCATGTAAAAGTTACAATATATTATAGGTACAACATTCTCAGAGTAGTGCGTATTTTGAACATAAGGAAGCAATAAATTGAAGTTGTCGTTGTGTTTACAAATTTATTGCAATGCGTAGTACGTCATGTAATTTCATGTAGACGCTGTTTTAACATCTAGGTAGAGATGGGAGTATAGTATTAGCATTAATTTTATAGAGATGTAGTTTACATGGATTGAACTCTCCATTGGCTGGCTCATGCAACCTGGTAATGAAACTTTGGCTCAATAAAAGGCTGTGGGTGTCGAAAATGTCCGAACAGCAAATAGTTCCTTAAGGAGGACTGTGCCTCTTAGAGTTAGTCATTGAGTTTCAGACACATTTAATGATTTATATGTTATTACTTGTTAATTTGGCCTTATTTTTGATAGTTCAGATTATGCAGTATTCATGATATTGCGTTGTTAATCAGTGTTAGACTGATATTTCAGTAAGTTTTAGCCTGAAATCGATCTAGAAGTTATTGAAAATCTGATTTTTTTTTTCTTCTCCCGCCTGCTTCAGGAATGTTCCATCTTCAGTGTTTTGGTATTATTTACTTAGAATAGTATTTTTATTTGTGGTGTTGTATTTTTTGCCTTTTGCCATGGCCAGAGAAAGACTGAGAAAATATAATGTGACAAATTGGCATTTATATATGACTCCAGAGCATAGAACAGACACTTCAGTCCCACCACCAGCAATACAGAAATGAAGTACAACAGAACCAATGTTCCACTGGAATTAAATTGCAGTATCTTATGTATTTCAAACATGGGCTGTGTGTTGGTGTGGAATAATGTAATAGTGATGAACACTGGAAATGTATTTTACTTTCAACCTTCATTTATTTCCAGCCTCAGGTGTTTACACTTACCAGTCTTAATGGTGTCCGGCGGAGACAAGATCTGGGACAAACAGGTGTTGAAGACATGATTCAGCTATCGTATGTACCTTCTGATTCCTAGAATTCTGAAACATTGTAATTATTACATGATGTAAGAAAGATCTTTTTAATTTTTTTTAGAATTCTTAATATGAAGTTTTGAAAATATTTAAATTATTATTTAGTGAAACAAAATGCATATTCTTTGAGATACCAAAGAACATGCTTCATTAAAGACAGTAGTGTATTTTTGACATATACACTAAATTTAGTTTCAGATACCTCTGTTTGTTGTAATATACTGGCCCATTAGGGTTGTATTAATTTGATTACAGTTATGGAGAAATTTTTAAGTTTTAGTGGAATTTTCACATTTTATGGATCTCTTTATCTTTCATTTCTGTTCACAATATGTGTACTTGTAGTGTGCTGTGGATGTTGATCAGCAGAATGTGATAAATCTAGAAAGGGATACATATTCAGTGCCCAGCAGCTACATTTCTTTATTCAGTGTGATTTTACAATGATGTTTCTCTGACTCTCTTCCCACAGGGATCTGAATGAGGCATCTCTTCTATGGAATCTGAAAATTCGTTATGACAAGGAGCTCATCTATGTAAGTTCACTAATTTATGAAGTAATTTGATAGTGTATTGAATATGTGTTTGCTTGTTGTAGTTAGTAATATGTATGTCATGCAGGGAAAACTGAATTTGGATGATAACCCCATTGTTATTTTCTTACAGACCTACACAGGAAGTATCCTTGTTGCTGTGAATCCATACAAGATGTTTGACATCTATGGGCTGGATATGGTGAAGAAATATGAAGGTCAAATTCTTGGAACTCTGCCACCGTAAGTAACTTGTATTCAGTGCTTCCATTGGAATATTGAATTCAGGTTGAATATTGATATTAAATAAAACATACTGAATTATTTGATTTAATTTACATACCTGTTAATTCATTGCTTGGGAATGCTGAGTCAGGCGCATGGCCAGTAATGTGGTCTAGGTCTCAAGAACGTGTCTGGCCCCTAAGATTTTTTAATTATATCTTTATTATAGGTGGTTGAGTATTATAACTAGCTTGAGACTGGTGTTTACTATAGGTATGTGGGTGTTTTGTATTTTTATTCTTCAGTTTCTAAGAAAATTGTGGGACAAAAGACCATAGTTAAATTTAAATGCCCACTCAATGCATGGTGGCAGGACCTTTATTTGGCTATATTTCCTCTCCTTGTTTGGTCTTCCTGAGGGCTTTATAACTGACAGAATTCTTTTAAGTGTATTTGTGAGCAGGCAGTGCCCCTTTTCACTAGCCCTTTCATTCGACTGTTTAAGAGAAAAATATCTTACTATACAAATTGTTAAGTTCATGCTTCAAAAACCAATTTATATTTATCAGTCGCTACATGAAGCAAACCAGTTCAGGGGCCAACCATCTTCACAATCAATGGATATTGGGTGTTTTCTTGCCAGGGGTAAAAGCAGATGGGGCGTGAACCAAATCTTTCCCACCCATGTAGTTCGAAAGTTAAAAGTAAGTGAAGCTATACCCCAAGTTCTCCCACATGCTTTCATGGTATGCACAGTGACAACCTTTACATTCTGTGTCACTGAACAGATGTTTAAAAAATTTACAGGTAAGTGATATATTGCAATATTACTGGTATATGGTTTCTTTACACAATTTAGCCTTTAACACTGTAATTGCTGTCATACATGTATTTTTGGCACAGTATTGAAACTTCCACATGGCCCAGGTGTTACAGTCAGATTCTGATTCTTAGTTTTGTCAACCTGATCCAATTACACTTTTCTTCATTTCTGGAGGCAGGCATGTCATATACTCATTTATTTCTCTTATAGGATATTAAAATAAATAATCTGAAAGTGACATTCATTCAGAGAACTTTGTGAACTATGCAGGTATAAAACACTATTTTTATTTTTACATTGTACTAATATTTAGGTTTAACAAGTTATTTCTATGTGAATTACCACTGTATGTACTAAAATAACTTGTTTCAATTATGTTACAGGCATCTTTTTGCTATAGGATCCTCAGCATATGGCCACATGTCAAAGGAAGGTTCATCACCTGAGAGTCAGGTTGTGGTGATCTCTGGAGAAAGTGGCTCAGGGAAGACAGAGTCAACAAAGCTAGTGATGCAGTATTTAGCAGCAGTAAACAAATCACCTTCTAACCTAATCACTGAACAGATACTTGAAGCATCTCCTCTGCTGGAAAGTTTTGGTAATGCTAAAACTGTTCGCAATGATAATTCATCTCGATTTGGGAAATACCTGGAGGTACATTTCAAAGAGTAAGTGAATTTTATGTGCAGAAAACTATTTGCAAAGCATTTTGTAGCCAAAGATTGTTCAGGTAACTGAAAATATTTTCCAGATGTGCTTCATTCCTGAGAAGATTATGGTTAAACATGTGAAACCTTCTTTGGCCTCTTAACTTATAGGTATTTGTAGCATATTCTGTGTCTGTCACTGTTCTTAAAATTAGAAATGTTCATGTTTCTGACAAATGATTATTTATTTTCTTTCCATAACCAATTTTAAGCCAGAAAAATTTCCTTCCAACAGTTCTAGGGGGTGTTCAATGAGTAAGGTTTCCTAGGTCATAAAAGTTGAATGATACGTCATTACAATGTTAAATATAGCTTATTTATTCCACTGAAGTATCATCGCTTTTAAACACAATCCAAAGGCACATTGATACAACACTTGAGAGGTCATTGATTCCACTGTGGTGAAGAATGGTTATTTGTGAATGGCTGTTAATATAATAACTCAGTTTCTGCTACAAGAGGATTATTATACTGAAAGGTAATGATGATACTTCAGTGCAGTAATGAGTTACATTTAATTTATTGACTTCTCAGTTCATTTGTGTGAGCTGAGAGATCTTACTTATTGAACATTTCTTATACACGTATTACAGTGGAAATTAAAAATGTGATGACAGCTGTAACTGCATGTGGTAAACATAAAGGTCAAACTATCCCATTACAGGTCTGGACAGGCCTTTAGGAATACTGTAGGTTGAGGCTCCCAGAATTTCTAGTAATTTGGCACAGAAAGGTGGTGAGGTTTTCAGCTCTACGCACTGGCCACCTGTACCCTTTAGAGATATGCCTGGTACTCATTTCTGTTAGATGCTGTATGCATGTGGTACTGGATGGTAACTTTGAAACATGTTATTGAAGATCAGTTTAACAGCCAAAGGTTTATGGTTCTATGATAATGTAGATGGTTGCATACATTCTGATAATTACTGATGCTTGCATCACCATATATGAAAGACATACTTTCAAAATATGTTATTTTACTTGCAATTTTGTTTTGTTCTTGCATAGTGGTGTTATAATTGGTGCCAAGATCACTGAATACCTTCTAGAAAAATCACGTATTGTCACTCAAGCTCCAGATGAAAGAAACTACCATGTTTTCTATGAGATGCTGCAAGGGCTTACTTCTGAAGCTAAGGGAAAGTATGGATTATTGTCAGCTGATAAGTATTTCTACCTCAACCAGGTACGCCATGGACTTGTCATATTATAGTAAGGGTTTAGAACTGTAGGCCATACTTAATGAAAAGTAATAAGAATTTGCATAATGAAATCCATGTTACTGTCTTGTTTTAGTCAGATGGTGCTTTGTCATGCCTAGCATATTGATATGCACAGTTACTCCATTCTTTGTATGTATTTTTTTAACTACAACACAAGTAGGCCAGCACCACCAATACCCATTAAGTATGAGTTGGATGGGCCCCAGAGCTGGTTTGCATGGTTTGGAGAAGAGAGAAGTTCCTTATCTCTTCTGGGATTCAAAGCTTGATTCCTCAGCTGTTGAACCCTTAGCCTAGTTTCTATCCTCACTACACTGTCATGGCTTTCTTAAGAGGTCTAACAACAATGCATTGTGTTCTGATGATGGCAGTTGTAAATTTTTAATGTTTGAAACTTGTAAGACTTCAGGTGCCCATGGACATGACAGTGATGAATACTGTCTTCTGGGTTGTGGTGACATGTACTTCAGTTGAGCTCTGCCATCATTTTGGGAAAGCCTCCTGCTCCACCCAAATTTGAAAAGCTGTTCAGTAAAACAGAAACTGCGTATATTTCCTCAAGTCCCACATGAAATTCATTTAGTAAACAAATGAGAGACCTGTGTTTTCTAAAACCTGGAGAACAGTGGCCCCTGTACCACAAGTAATATAGATGATGCTGCATTATTTCACATATAATTAAGGGTCTAATTGTGGGCAGTGACGTTTACAACGCATTGTATTGTGCCTATTGGCTTGGGTATCCTGCATGTTGTTGACATGTTCACTGTGTTATTGACTGGAAATTTGTTACAACTTACCTGAGCATTTGTTTTTGTGTACAAATTTTATGTGGCACAAAGCATGGACATTTCAAATTGCAATATGTAGAAAATGAACTGCGTGATGTTTGTGAATGTTTATAATGCTGTATCAGTGTTAAATATATTTTAAAGTGGATTTTTGTATGATTTAAAATTTTATGTGGTGTTTCATGTCATTGTACTCTTTACATATAATTATGGCCATTAATACAAATGAAATGAAATTTTAAATTTATTTTAAAGGAGCCTGTTAATTTTGTAAGCAGGAGTAGATTGTAATAATTTGATACAACAGAACATTGATGTCACAGGGTGGAAATTGTGAAATTGATGGAAAATTTGATGGAGAGGACTTCCAGTCTCTGCTGTCTGCTATGCAGGTTCTTGGCTTTACCTCTGATGAACAGGATACTATCTTTAGGATACTTGCTTCAGGTAAATTAGCACACATTGTGATTGGTTATGGCTAGAGTGTGATGGTTAATTAACTGTTCTCTTTCCAGCCAAGTGAATATTTCAGTTGTGCATCATTACAAAATTTTGTTTAAAGAACAGTGGATAAAGCATTAATGCTGCTGAGGACCTGAAACAAAATACCTAAAAAGATATATGAATTTTAACATATTTCTGAGTCAGATATTACACACTATGCTTTTAATATTTAAAACCTCCATTCAGTAAATTTGATTGCAGTTATTAAATATTCTTGTTGCTCATAGCTGCATTTTATCCATCATAATAATGATTATTTTTTTGTGTTCTCTGAAACATTTACTGATGTTTCTTTGCACAGTACATCCTCTGTGAGCAGTTAGGTGGCAAATGCGTTTTTTGAACACATGTGCAGCTGTCACTCTTGGTTCTGCTTAATGTAAGAATTTTAAGTTGATCAATAAAGGAAGCAGGTGAACATAGAATTTAAGTTAAGAATAGCAAGTGCTGTTTTGTTACCATATCTTCCAATTCCTCCTTAATTTCTCAGTGCTTCATCTGGGAAATGTATACTTCCATCGCAAACAACTGAAGCATGGACAGGAGGGAGTGGAGATTGGTTCAGATGCAGAGATCCGCTGGACTGGTCATCTGTTGCATCTCAGCCCAGATGGAATTAAAAGAGCTCTTACAACTAAAACAACAGTAAGTTAAGTGCCATGGCATAATATTCCACTAGCACCTGCAACTGGTGCAACAGTAAAATGTGAAAATTTGTTCATATTTTATTAATATTGTTATGCCATGTGCTGAAATCATGTGCTTTAGGAAGATTTAAGATTTGAGTTTGTTGTATTTCTGTTTCTAGAAGGTTTTAATGTTAAGTTTCCATTTCTCTGGGATGTGGTGCTTTGTGACAGAGTGCTTGGTGTTTTATGTCTTGGGACAACACAGTGATCTCCTGTTTTGGGTTTGAAATGTGTTTGAAGAGTCTTTGTTCATGGACATTTTGACTCTTGAATATAAGGCTATTATACTGTCTTGAAATATTAATAGAGATTGTCATGAGATTTTAAGGCTGCTTATGTCTGTAACTGGACCATATCAAGAGATTTTAACTGATCAAGAAGGTGTAATATATGGGTTACATTAATGTACTATTGTATTCATCATGTTACAGGAGGCTCGAAATGAACGAGTAGTAACTCCACTGAGCATTGATCAGGCTCTGGATGCACGCGATGCTTTTGCAAAGGCCTTGTATAATGCTCTGTTTTCATGGTTGGTGTCTCGCATTAACCAAATAGTGTACAAGGGTACAAAACGTACTGCAGCCATTTCGATATTGGATATATTTGGTTTTGAGGATTTTAAGGTATGTCACTATGTTGCAAAGATGTCTTTATGCTAACAATATCAATCATATGACCATCAAACAGAACTTTATATTTAAAAGCCTAGAAATTAGCTACTCATTCATATTTTGGTTAGTGATGGAGCCAATGATCAGGCTCAATAAGTGAATAAAAGGTAAAATTTACAGCTGTAATTACTGGTTATTCAGTCTGAGATCTCAGCCTTTTTACACAATTTAATAATATATTATATCAGGCCATAACCAAATCTTTTCATATATATACATATGTGTGTGTGTGTGTATGTATATGTGTGTGTGTGAAGTTTATGGCTGAAAATTGTAGCTGTATAAAGAAAGTACAATACCTATAGTGTTCCAGTTCACTTTTTACAATGAGACTTAAAAAAGACACCTACATTCTAAAAGATTTTAATCACATTTGGATGTTTCTATGAGAATTGATGTGTTAAAGTGAATGATTTAGTTGTCACCATCTGTTAAGTAGAATATAGCTATGTTGCTTATTGCAGGAAAACAGCTTTGAGCAACTCTGTATAAATTATGCTAATGAAAATCTCCAATTCTACTTCAACAAGCATATTTTTAAGTTGGAACAGCAGGAGTATGCCAAGGAGAAAATAGAATGGCAAACCATTAGCTATATAGTAAGTACTCGTAATTGTTGTATAATTTAGGCTAGCAGTGCTTGAACATTGCATAGTCCATTTTTGCATCACAAACTATTCAGTGTATTGTATATATATTTCTGTTAGTCAAGACATGTCATATGTCATCAATGTATTTAGAGGCTGATTTGGAGAGAAAGAGAGATAAATACTAAAAATTATGTCTGTGACATGTTTCCAAAAAAGTAAGAGTAGAGGACTTTTTCATTCTGGGCTATAATGCCACGTCACTGGGGAATTGGATGCTGACATTTTGAAGGAACATAAGGTATCTTCAAGCATCTTAGAGGTCTGAGAAGACGAAGGCACTGTGTTCGTTCAAAATGTTGGAAACTGATTGCCTAGAAAAACATAATAAAACCTCAAGCTTGCAAAATAAGAGCCCAATTTAAAATTGGTCTATGTGTTGTAAGGTGTAGCATTCCAGTATGCCCAATTTTTTGTAGGTGGACAGTTAGAAAGCTTGTCAGTGTTGTGAAAGTCAACATTTGGAGTGGTTCTCAACTGAAACCATTAGTTTTCTGTTAGTTTGGTTGTTTGACTGACAGATGTACAATAGTCTGTGGTAGTGTGTGAAGAGGGATACTGTTTGATGCAAACAGATATTTGATATTTCATTGTAAGGAGGTTTTATTATATAGCAAGTTGTACATATGTTTTGTCTGACTAGGTAGCTTTTGTGAAGATGTGAATATTCAGTCTTTCAGGCTTCTAACAAAGTGCTGCACTTATATACAGTCTGAAATTCTGTTACTCCTTTGCAGGATAATCTACCTGTGATCCATCTAATTGCCAAGAAGCCAGTGGGTATTCTGCACCTATTAGATGATGAATCAAACTTCCCCAAAGCAACAGATCTGTCATTCCTTGAAAAGTGTCATTATAACCATGCACTGGATGAACTGTATTCTAGACCTCGCATGTCCAGTATGGAGTTTGCTGTCAAGCATTATGCAGGACAGGTGTGGTACAGTGTTGATGGCTTTCTAGACAAGAACAGGGACACTCTGAGGCAGGATGTTGTTGACTTGCTTATAAGCAGTAAAATTCAGGTTGGTAAAAACTTGCATGTACTTCTATACACACTATTTACATTTAGTTATAGGAGGCAGACAGTGTAGCCAGCATAGTGATTAGGTTATGGGCTCAACGTCCAAAGGGTTGTGGTTTGAATCCCAGCAGGGCAAAAGATTTTCTGATCTTTAAAACACTGAGACTGGCTCTGGGACTTACTCAGTCTTCCATTCAGTGGGTACCAGTGGCTCTTCCTTCAGCTGTAAAGTGGCTGGTTTATGAAATTGATCGCTCACAACAGTGTGCTAAAGTCAAAAGTGAGTGAATCTGTACATGTACTTCTTTTAGCCTTCATAGTATGCACAGGAGCAACTTTTACATTTAGTTTGAATTCATGAGGTCAGATGGGTCAACGGTGACATTGAGTTACCTACAAATTTTACTGCTTATTGTTTTGTGTACATTAGAAGCTTATTATCTCCCCCCCCCCCCCCCCCCCCCACCCCCCCCCCCCCCCCATAAATGAAAACAATAAAATAGGGGAGTTTCCGCCCCAAGAGGGGGTAAAAAAATTTGGACCCAAAAAAAAAAAAAAAAAAA
>Ga0123355_10009109_pt1 | contig 15054 bp, 5 predicted proteins | sample TergutEmb28metaG_3_FD_89872 | JGI IMG/M metagenome (GOLD analysis project Ga0123355, IMG submission 89872) | Embiratermes neotenicus P1 segment gut microbial communities from Petit-Saut dam, French Guiana - Emb289 P1 | ecosystem: Host-associated > Arthropoda: Insects > Digestive system > Gut ...
AGAATGGCAAAGTTACAGGGTTTTCTGTCACGGACTGGTCCGCGTGGTATTTCTGGTGGGCAGAGTGGCAAAGTTACAGGGTTTTCTGTCCCGGAGTGGTCCGCGTGGTATTTCTGGTGGGTAGAATGGCAAAGTTACAGGGTTTTCTGTCCCGGGCTGGTCCGCGTGGCATTTCTGGTGGGCAGAGTGGCAAAGTTATAGGGTTTTCTGTCCCGGACTGGTCCGCGTGGTATTTCTGGTGGGCAGAATGGCAAAATTACAGGGGTTTCTCCGAATATTTCGGTTTTTTCGCCAGCGCGCCAAAGTCATATTCACCTTATACTAATCTTACCGGGAGGACACGCGGGCGAAACCTACAAAACTTCAAACATTGCAATGTTTTTCAGAGAGGAAATATGAAATATCGGCGATCATTGGAGAGAAAATTATGTTCAGATCGTCACTCTTCAGAGAATCAAATTACCATTTGATCCGTCCGTTTTTTAATACGTCAGATTTTATCTTAATCTGGGCTCTTGTGTGTTCGGAAAATGAGTGCGAAGTGTAATTTCGAAAACACAGACATAAATAGGACACAGTAATAACGATGGGTCAATAAGAATGAAGGATTCCGATTTATGCCCATGTTGATATCAATTCGTGTCTTTGTGCTTGTTTCTGTAGGTGCCGTAATGTTGCGACCTACAGTATTGGACTTCAAGGTGAACACGTATCCAGAACCGTCGCCACGAACACGACTTTTTCAAACACTGGCAATTTTATGCAATATGTACCTTCGTAACTGAATGCATTTCTACCGCAAATTGTCTCCATTTTATAACAAGTACCATTCCGTAAACTTTCTTTTTTTCCAAGTGAGACACCCACGTTTTGTTAATATAAGCTAAAATATAATATAAACAATATATAATACAGTCATACACAACTTTATATTTCATTAGATTGTAATTCCAACTACTTGTTTTTTATATAATATACCGCAAATATTTTAACCAGTTCTGTAATACGAGATCTCGTAAATTGAAATTATTATCAATTGTACACTCCACCTTTTCAAAGATCAGCCTGAAGATGGCCCTACAAATTGGGTCGAAACATGTAGCTGGAATTATAATCTAATAAAATATAAAGTTGTGTATGACTGTATTGTATATAAATATATATATATATATTTGTTTTATATTTTAGCTCCGTAGACGTGTTTGTGTGTGTAATGAAACAAGATATAGGCATTTTGTTATATTCAACCGTTGCATTCCTACTGAAAGTCGACTACAACCTAAAGTCCAGTTGGTAGAGTCTTTGTTGGGAAGATAAGAGTATTCGAGCCTTTATAAGAATTCCGTGTTTGCAAGAGACCCCACGTCCGAGGCCTTGTGTAACTTCTTGGTATATACCTACTTATGATGAGTGGCTGTAAGTCGCTTAAACAGCTCTCAAGATGGAGGAACACCCTACCGTGGATCTACCTGACTAATTCGTTATAATCTTAGCTGCCCTCCATATCTGCAGACCGTGCCCTGGAATAACAACCTTAGAATGCTCCATGCTGTGAAAACAAAAGAGAGACAACGCTGTCTGCGTTCGGTTATCCACATGTGTATGTCATGCTGTTCTCAAGCCGTTTCCATAAAAGCACGTAGTTTTCATGTATTTACTTACATACCAACAGCTCTGTGTTCGACAGTGTCCCATCTTAAGTACAGAATTGTAATTACGGTCACTGATTTAACGGATAAAGGAGGGTAGTAGGCAAAAGTATGAGAGGGTAAAAGATAAGATAGAAATGGGCTGAAAAACCAGGGTATGAAATGTCCTAATTTAATGTAAAGTGGACTTTTCCGGAAATAATTTGTGTTATGCAAAGCGTATTGGTGGAAAACTGTATTGTCATTCACTGCAAGCAAGTTTACAGCTAAATTGAAGCAGGTTATGTAAGCCTTACATAAAATATACCTAAGGAAATGGGCTCTTGGGAATGGAGTATTGGGATAAATTCGTTGGTAATAGCCATTTGGCATCGTACTGTGGGCATACACTACAGTAAATTTAATAACTTCGTGTGTTTTGGACGGCAGGAATTTGAGCACCGGGACATGAACTGCAGGTGTTGTTTGGAAGTGAATATTCTGGCTGCACTGTGACAGCCTTGTGTCTGTGAACGCTGATGTGCCGTAATGAGTGCACCGAGCAGAGGGAATGTAATGGACACCGCTACGTCCGTGAGAATTACAGATTCGACTTATTTACTGACAATCATACGGAGAACAAAACCCGACGTTTCAGCACCATTAATACACAAGCCCTGTGAATGGTCGGCTTCACGCCTTGGCAGCTTTACCTCTGTAGAATGGGTCTTCGATAACCACTGAAAAGAAATCTGGGTGTGCGCCGGAGCCAGTCTGGACACTGGATAGGAGAAAAATTTCTTTTCTCCCCGCCACTCAAACGCCAAGTACACAGTCATCTAGCCTCAACCACATACGTTATTCACTATACTCTCAGAGAAACGGAGGTAATTGTACTGGATATTTCAAGTGCTTTATTCGTCACCGAACCTACCGTAGTCTCTATGTCAGTTGAAATGAATTACAACTCCGCGGAACTTTTTCCACACATCCAGAGCAGCGTCACGTTTCTCGCGCTAGTTAAATTTGATTGTTATACTTTTTAGTACAAAACATCCGAGAAAACACAAAACAACCTAAAAACTTTCGTAGAGTTTTTTTTTGGCCAGTTTTTATCTGTTTTGTCCTCTATCCTCATTCGTCCATCGCTGTTCATGTTATCCCAATTCCTATTTGCTTCACGTTGCTTTCTCATTTCCTGGCCATAAACTGTTTTTATCTTTGTTGTCTGAAGTTTTTATAAGTTTGTAATGTTGGCAGGAGACACCGTTGTGTCATTGTAGTGTTGGTCCGCACTTTATTCCTTAACGTTGGTAGTAAACCAAGTCCTTCTGTGCAGTAATCTAAGACAAATCATGCAGTAACTTCTTAACAGCTATGTCCATAACCATTACAACTGTTGCGAATTTTGTATTATTTACAGCTCATGGGTTGTAAAATGTATATAATATGCATTTATAAGGTACAGTGCATACGTTAGCGTTGAAGAACTTCATCTGTTGTCTAGAGCCACCATACCTGAAACATGGTGTTAGTTTTTTTTTTTTGACGTTTTGCTGACCGTGCATCTCAGTATATTTATAACAGTAATTAACAAAATTGATGCACAACATTTTTGTTCTACAGTAAGTTTATTTCATGCCTCTACATGTTTCGAGCACATGTGTTCATCATCAGGAGGTCAAATTGCATTATACAGCTTCTGGTATCATCACACTTATAGTTGCACATGTGCTCGAAACATGTAGAGGCATGAAATAAACTTATTGTAAAACAAAAATTTTGTGCATCAAGTTGGTGTATTACTGAGATAAATGGTGTTAGTTTTTTTAGAGGTGGTGTGTGTCTATGGTTAAAAAGGTATGCGGCCTGTGTTTTGTTTGTCTTTGGCCCATGTTTTTACCAAATAAACGCGGTACAATCCACGATATAAATATAGCGAAATACGGTAAGTGATGATGTTTTATGAGAAATCCAAGTTAGAATCTTTTATCGAACTGTTTCAAACTTATAAGTCAGAAGATTAATACAAACCAAACTTTACTCTGTCTGTTGCTGTGTATGGGCGTATAGTGTCACAGTCTGCACTGTTGACATCACATCACATGTATATTTATTGTAAACTATTGGTTGAGGTACGTTTTAAAGAAATTTTGGCGTAAACGCCCTGAAGATGGCTACAATGCCGAAACATGTAGGAGCTAAGTAATAGAAAAATACATAGCTTGTTGAATTGTACATTTGTTAGTGTTACCGAAGTTTTAATTGTGTGTAAACTATGTTCTCTCATTCTGTGGAAGATCATTAATTGAGTGTGTTAAAGAATGGGGTGTCGAGGACATAAGGAATCAGGTGACGATGCAGAAAATTACAAAATGAGGAGCTTTATAGAATATTATTGGGGCGATAAAATTAAAGATGTGTTGCACGAGACTTGTAACACGCATGGGTGACATGAGCATTGCGCTACATACTTGCAAAACTGCATAGTTAGTAGGAAGAATGAAGTGAAGGTACTTTCGGTTGTAGCCCACTTTCCTTCTTTAAAAGCAACAAGACGGGCAATATTCGCATAATGGAACATTAAGACGCGTTCGTGCAACCATTTTTATAGTGGAAAAACAAAAAGTTTTACATATTCCGAGTGTTTGTAGTCTTAGGGATCCATTATGCAATGCGCATGCGCCATACTGTCATCTGAGGCCTGTCCGGTTGCATTATCTCGAAAACGGCACGATTGTCGAAAAGAATGTTATTGAAACTAAAATGTGTGTTTCGATTTTCTCTACAGTTTTGTCTAAATTTTCTCGTTCTCAGAAGAACTGAGCGAGATATGATCAAAAATGTATATTGATATTCATGTAAAGAGCCCTTTATTCTTGTCAGATTTTAATGAAACTTGAAGTTTCTTGACAGATTTTCGAAAAACACTCAAATATCAAATTTCATGAAAATCCGTCCAGTGGGAGCCGAGTTGTTTCATGAGGACCCAGACGGGTGGACAGACGGACAGACATGACGAAGCTAATAGTTTTTTTTTCTGAATTTTGTGACGCCCTCAGTTTCAGACGTAGACCGAGGTGACTGTCATGCTGTCTGTGAGAAAAACTTTCGAAAAGGTGACTGATTTACACAGCGTTCTCAGCGCGAGATGTATCGAGATTTTTTTATGTACTTTATTCTCAATTTGAATTAAAACACCATTTTCCTTCACTATACAAATGTGAAAAGTAAACGCAAATACAGTATTGACCTCGTTACATACCATTATAGCGTATGGAGGTTGTGGAGGTGTGCGCCACTAATTTCTAATCTCTGCACTAGATTGAGATATTATAAGCATCACGCCCCGGTCGCTTTACTCCCACGAAGAAGCCCCCAGTACCCATCGAATATGGGGCCGGTTGGACTCCAGAGCCGGTCTGGACTTTTGGAGAAGTGTAATGTCTCTTGCCCCTACTGGGATTTGAACTCCGTATTAAATATCCCGGAGTTGAGTCAATATATCTACAGCATGAGAAATTATTTTTATTACTTTCATACATAATAAGCTTATTAAGACTCTGCTACACGTAGAAAAGTTTGAAATACTTGTTCAGTTCGCATTTACGTGACGCCAAATCCCTTGAAGTTATTCAGGGCAGGACGTGCTGGGATTGGGCTTAAACATTGTGCATGTAACGGCTGTAATCTTAGGAGGACGGATCGGTCATGGCAGCGATGATGATGAGGATGATGATGGTGTGACGGTGAACTGATAGCGCTGAAGTTGGAAGATATCACAATTAAATTTCTCATATAACGAAGAATATCAGTAAGAAATATTGAGGCAGCCTGTGTATTACAGGACGCAGCATGTAAGCTGTCGCTGTAAAGACCAATGATTATATTATGTGCCACCAGTTTAACATGAAGAATTTCTACGTTCTGCACACAGAGTAAAATGTGTTGTATAGACACATATTAGAAAAAACAGCAGTTATTTCCATATAACAACTTTAATTGACTGGTTTTTATAACCGAGAAAGTGTTTACTGCGCGGTACGAACTAGACATTTAAATATAATTCAGCGTAATTTTCTTCTAAAATGGGTTACTGAATGACACTTGTACAGGCCCACACACACTCGAATTATATTTTGCCATTTGCTTATTTATAGACGCTTTGCTAAACGCTTAGTTTATGTGAGTGGAAAAGCGTAGGATTACCTTGAATGACGACCATCGTAGGATGTGACGTGTTTCATTTGTTTTTACAGCACAATATGTAAGACATCCTCTTTATTTTGAGCAAACTTGTTTTGTTTCCTGACTTTTTTTGAAGGTGAAGAAAAAATGTTCGTAAAAAATATAAACCGGTTGGTCTTTCTAATGGAGATTTATGTGTTTTCTGTGAAGTTGAACTGAAGTCTAAAATTATTTAAGTGAAGGATTTTGCTAGAAAGAAGGAAGAAAGTCAGGACAAAATCTGTGGACAGAATGGCAGACTTCCAGCATGACGTGCGAAATACTGACCTTCAGAATAGAAAGCAGGAATGCCGCAACCGAAACCTCTATATTCATTGATTTTATCTAGTACAGTTCCTTCTACTTGTACACATATCCTTTGTTAAAATAAACTGTGTTAGCAGAGTCACGCAATTTATTTCAATTTATGCTTTTGGAGCAGTCTCTTTCTTTGCACCGGAATTTTGGGAAGATAAACACTGGAAAAATGATCGATTGATAAATGTACGAACATATAGAAAATGAGAGATTTGTAATGGGTATTTGGTGTGCGAAGAGATTTAACTTGTCAACACAAATGCTTGATAAGTACGTGATTCCAAGTGTTATTAATGATGACGGCACACTCCGTTTGTACAATGTAATACAGGCATATGTGCTGTACACGTACGACTGAAATGCTATGGAATATTAATGACACCAAGCTGATTATGTGGAAGAGGGAGCTGAACTGCGAGAAAGAGAAATGGAAGTAACTTACAGTACAAGGCCTGGAAGACGTTTTTATTATTAACGACCGGTGAGAAACTAAGAGGCAAACAGAGAAATAAAACGCACGTTTTATAGACGTAATAAACCTGTATAAATAAAATGAAAATTTCGAAGATAATAGAAAAAAAAGTAAATCCTGTACACAGAACAGACTGAACTTAGATTACGCAACAAATTTCCAAATGTGGACCTATACATAACGTAAATGTTGGAATTGAGGTTACCATGGCGGTAGCTGACACCCCGATGATGGAGGTAGCAGGTTTATCTTAAACGTTGGGCATTGCCTAAAAACAAAAATGAGCGATTCGCAAAATTTCCGAACAATTTGTAGAAGTGAGATTAGTGTTTCTTAACGGGAGTGGTGGTGAGGGGAGGGCTATCTAGGTTGTCCCCAAGAGTAGTAGATTAGCGTATTAGAATTTCTTATATTATTCTTCCTGACTGTACTAGTATATGTTATTGCGAGATGTGCCTAAGGAATCAGCAGAAATAGTGATACTTCGGAGGGCTTCCGTCTTAATAGAGACGTTGAGACAGACTGCCTAAAATTAAAAATGAATCAGGAAAATATTGAATGAGCTGAAGGATGCTTTTTCCCTCTATTTACAACTGAATTCTGCTGGAATAGTGGGATATTCTATGTAGAAGTAAGGAAAAGAGCCGAAAACGTGAACGGAAGATGCCATCTGGGATTGATTAACTTGTGTGTTAGAGAAACGGGTTGTAAGTGTGGAGGTGACCTACGAATGAGGCCACTGTACAGTGACTAGTATATGCACCACGTAATTATAACATTTAAAGACTGCACCTTGGTTACACAGTGCATTTATGGGCACGATCCACGACTATTAATTTAACCCTTTGACGCCTAACAACCCATATAGGGGTCGTACCGTACCGCTAACCTCTAAACGTTGCATTTTATATACGTATTTATTCAACAAATATAGGTACTGAATATTTTAAACATGGTATATACTCTACGTTTTCTTTCTCTTCAAAATGCAGTTTGTTTCATAATTCTAACGTTTTTGGTTCCTGTTTTTTTTTCCACATTTTATATACCGTGTGTGCTAAAATTAAAAAAAATAATTCCGGCGCCAAACGGTTAAGCAGAATTTTAACGGAGACTCTTGTCAGTATAATCTGAACTAAATTTTTAAATGTAATTTTCAGCAATTTAAGGATTAAAAAAATTGACTGCATTTCGTTATGGATCAGTGAGTTGCTGTTGCGAATACTTGAATGAAGAGGGGTGAATTTTCTTGATTAATTTGAACGACTATTAGCTTCTCAAGAGGGAATCAGTGCCATGCAATTACTCATTTATCTACAGCCTGTGTCTGTCTATAGGCCTAAGAACTATAATTCTGCCGTTACTCTGCCTTCACATAGCAAGCCCTTGTTACGGAACATAACGCCAGCTAGCAGTGTTTGGCCAAAGCAGTATGTCTTACGAAGTTATGTTGTACTTTCGCTTGGGCAGAGCATCAAATATTACCCACAAGCGTTATGAGCATGTCAGGGATTCAGAAACCCAAGATACCAACAAAAACATGGGTATCGAAAGCCACTCAGTTGGCCGTGAACTCCCAAAATAATAATATAATAGTTTTCAAATTATGCTATAATTTGTCGATTCTCTGGGTATGCTGAATTGGTAGTGGTACTACTTGAGTCGTAAGGACAGCGTGGATTGCGGATTTCGTTAGTGGATAGAAATATCTGAGCACAACTGCTCTGGGTGGTATCACTGCTGAAGGTGTCAGCGCAGATTATTCTATCAAGCTTCATTTCAGGACATTTTCAAGCTTATGTAATCAGCGCTGTTTGGTTTCACTGCACGCACGAAAGGCTCTGAAGTGTAACAGTGGTTCATTGGAAGGGTCGTCTGTGGGAATCTTAGTTAGATATGAGTAATGTCAGAATTCTTGATTTCAAACTTTCGCCGTGTTCTGAATGTGGTAGGCTTTCCTCTGGGTAATTCCCCGGCGTTTGAATTTTATATGCCGACGTTTCGGAATACTCTATCTGTTCCATCTTCATAGGCAGGTAGGTACCTACGTGCCTATGAAGATGGAACAGGGTGTTCCGAAACGTCGGCATATAAAAGTCAGACGCTGGGGAATTACAAGAAAGTATACAAATTTCGGAATGTTTTCTTTGAAACTTGAATGTTTTTGTACGCCTACTGACGGAATATAACATTGTAACAAGTGAAAATCCAGCTCATAAGAATAGGTCGAACAAACGTGAGAATACTTGTTAGAAATGGACAGATTTCCACGCCATTGTCCTTAGTTCCTGCTGTAGTACTTAAAATAGATCCCCACAGCTTCATTTTAGACCTGTCGAATATAGGACTCAATCAAAACATGCTATTGAAGAAAACATAGAAGGGGGGAGAAGAAGAGGAAGAAGAAGTCAGCAGCTACTGGATGACCTTAAAGAAAGGAGAAGATATTATAATTTGAAAGAGGGAGCACTAGATTGTACTCTCTGGGGAACTCGCTGTGGAAGAGGCTATAAATCTTTCTCAAGACTGGCTACACACTAATTGAATCATTGTCGTTCGACGTTCCATGTCGAATGCAGTACACATTACACTTTTAAGTACAGAGAGTAAGTAAATGAATAAATTAAACGAATACCACTCATGCCTAGCGTACCGTCCATAATCAAATGGTACACAATCGGAGCAACGTGTCCAATCATACCGCGTAAATGTCGATTCTGCTTCGCTTCCAAGCGTAGACGATTTAATACAATCTTCCAAGTGACGTGTTATGACGTGTTATGCTTGAAAGGATAGTGGATTTCCGCGAAGTGGTGTGAAATACCTGTTCCATTAGCAATGTCCACACCTGCGTTGCTTGTAACAGACGTATGGTGGAAGTATCTAAATATGGGAATATTCTTTGTGTAACATGACTTTCCCATGTGCTGATGAAGAGAATGCCTGTTTTTCAGCTTCGATATCGAAATTTTTTACACTTTGTGGTGGTTCTTAGACACGTTTTCAAAATTGCGAAAAGCCATTATTAGCCTCATCATGCCTTTCTCTATATATGAAAGAAGCTTCCATCTGCTTCATTTTCATTAAATTTTGTACTTCTAACTTTTACTAAAACTTTATCGACACTTTCTTATTGTGGTCAAAATCGGGCAAAAGTAACAATTTGTATGAGGACCTACGTGTCTTCCTCATCTCTCGCCCTCAGTATTTAAAACTGAGACTGTATTCTCTGTTAAGTAAACGATTATGTCGAAGAAACAGCTGCTCATCGAGTATCCAAGATGATAGACTGTGAGGGTAGAGTCTGGGTGTTTAAGAGATATCGATTTAAGTCTCTCTTATGATACCTGGGCGATAATCGATTGCAGATCTGTTGCTAAGATACCGATAAATCTTGCGGTGTGTTAAAATATTCGATGTTTGTATGGAAAGTATTGATGGATTTGGCATCTGGAGAGAGTAACAAAGCGAAAGAGCCGTCAGTGTTACACAGTGGGGGCTTTTTGAAACATTTATATTTTTATTGCCTAAACGTCCCGGGCACAAATACCAAATCTCAAGTAGCTCTCAGAAGCTGGAATTTTTTTTCATTTTGTGTCTAATAACGAAATCACAAGGAGGCTTGTTCAAGGAATTGAGTCTGATTGATTTGAAGACCTGTGCAACTTAAAAATTTGCGTCAGGCTGCCTCAGACTACAAGGTTTTATTTTCCTTCTTCCGTATGTTCATTGCACGAATGTCTTGCAATAAGCTATACTGTCCCCTTCAACCGTATATAATCAAGATAAATGCGTCAAAGGATAGTGCGCAGTGTATTTTGTTACATAGTTACCAAATTACACGGCGTCACATTCCAGAATATCTTGGTCCGAATTTGTCAAAATTATCAGCAGATTTCTTCTAGAGTGAAAGTGGTTGTTGTGGAAATAAATTCCTTTCTGTAATAGTAAAAGGGTGTGGGCCGGGTAGCTTAGTCGGTATAGCGACTGATTACGGGTTGGACGGTCCGGGATCGAATCCCGGTGGGGACGAGATTTTTTGCCTGTCCAGACCGGCCCTGGGGCCCACCCAGCCTCCTGTAAAATGGGTACGGGGTCTTTCCCGGGGGTAAAGTGCGGCCGGGGCGTACTGCTGACCACTCATCCCCTTCTAGTGCCGCGGTCATGGAAGAGTAATGGTATACATCTACCCACTCTCTGGGCCACACCGGGTCTGTATCGGGATCACTTTCACTCACTAATAAAAAGTGACAGTTTTTCATGAAACTTATGGAAAACCTTCGCTTGACTAATTGCAATGAGGCATCATTAAAATCCTACTAATTTAGCACCCTTGTTAAGGCCAAAATTACAACTTCTGTCCATATTTTTGTTTTCTGTGCCACGCATGAGTGCAGAAACTGTCTACAGGAGCATGAGTTTGCTGTCTTCGTAGTAGGTATAATTGAGGGTCAAGAGCAAGACCAGTTAGTTTCCTCTCGAGAAGAGGGATTTTTCCCAAGTGAAATCTACAGAGACCACATGAGACCCTGCGTAGACGCTACGGTTCCTGATGAAGACTGATCACGGACGTGAATTTTTAAATTACGATGTTGTAACATTCGACATGGTGCGGTTTAGTAGATAGATACCAACTTTTCGGAGAAACCAACTGTGTGTGTCTGCAGGATAGACGACGATTTACGAGCGCGAGAAGCGTGTAAAGCAGGGGGCGGCCGGGTGCGGGCCCAGAGCCATGAGAGAACTATAGGAACAAATGGTCCAGAAAGAGGCTGATTTAAACCAACAAACTACGGGAGCCACGATAGCTCAGTCAGTACAGTGACTGGGTTACAAGCTCCAAGCCGTGGAATTGTGGTTCGAGTGCTGGCGCGGACAAGAGATTTATAACTTGTGTGTTGTCCAGAATGGTTCTGGGAACCACCTGGCCTCCTAATCAATGGGTACCGAAGGAACATCCCACGGGAAAAAGCTGCCGGGGCGTGAAGCTAACTTACCTCCATCTAGTGTAGAGTTAAGAATGAGTGGAACCGTATGGTCCGTCCCCCATACGCCATTATGGACTTCACATGAAAATCTGTACCTTCTTTTAACAAAATATAGGTCGCGGCATTCCAGAATATCGTAATCGTATCAACAGATAGCCCAAGTTGTATTTTTCGATAAATTCTGAGAAGTGCATGTAACAAAGGAAACGAGCTTAATTATTTCACTTCAAAGAAGGAAATGCCTTTGACGTGTTACGAGATATGAAGATTGTGTTTAAATCGGTCCTCAGTCGTCAGTGCTGTAGGCAGGCATTAAAATAGCATTGTGTGATTTTTGGTTTCTGGAAAAGATATGCATTTACTACACGTGTTGGGGTAGTGAATAATAAGTGCTCTTCTTTAAAAAGAACAAGACGGGTAAGGCACGTATTATGCAACATTAAGGCGCGTTCTTACAACCATTGTTGCCGTGGAAAAGCAATAAGAATTTCATATTCTGAGTGTGAGTTTGTAGCCTTAGTTATTTAGAATGCAATGCGCATGCGCCACACTACCATCTGTGGTCTGTCCAGCTCTACAATATTTTTACACCATATCTCATAAATGGTATGATTTTCTACAAAAAGTTTATTGATCATAAAATGTTTGTTTTGTTTCTCTCTATTATCGTTGTCTGAAACCTTCTAAGAAGTATTGATCGAGATATTATTAAAAATATATATTGGTCCCCATGTAAAGTACTCGTTATGCTTGTACGATTTTAATGAAACTTCAATTATCTCGACAGATTTTCGAAAAGTACTCAAATATAAAATTTCATGAAAATCCGTCCAGTGGGAGCCGAGTTGTTCCACGCGGACGGACAAGCGGAGAGACATGAGAAAACTTAGCCGCTTTAGGACATTGTTTTTTTTTTTTTTTTAACTTTTTATGCCGCACTCCTTGTTAGAAGTCAGTATCCAGAAGGTCCTGCGACCGGCCATCTCGACACAGGTTTTTCTTGGTTTCCCTTTGCCTAACAGAAGATGCTGAGATGGTTCTCAAGATTCCAAGTTACCACTACATGCTTCTCATGTAGCCCTTCCGACTTAAATTTAGTAGTAACCAATTTCATGTTTTGTTTACATGTAAAATAACCACTGCCACCAGGTAACAACGCAACTGCAGTAAATGAATATTATAAAGAGCTTTTCGTAATTTTGCGAAAGCACATAAAATCCACCATTGACTGAACCAATTAATCATCTATTATTTAAGACAAATTACAGGCCCAATTCTTGATAAATAAGTAATCTACATCCAGTAAACTACACGGGATAATATTGAAGTTGACGGCAGGTTTGTTGGGCTCTTTACTGCCGTTATAAACTTGAATAATAAATTCTTCAAATACGTAACAAAGTGCATATATATAGGAACGTTAGGAAAAATTCGTAACTACATTCATAACAAAGCAAGAGTAGATGGAAAGCTGAAAAAAAATCCTTTTGTTTACTTCAGAATTTTTGTTTTCAGTGCATGGTCATGAAATATTTAAAATTTATTTTAATCTTCACATCAAGAAAAAAAAGTTAAGGTGAAAGATCTTCTAGAATAGGCGCTGCGTTAAATACTGGAACAAAGCGGGAGAGAGTAAGAGGAAGCTGGAGAAAAATGCTTAGAAAGGGGCTGCATAATATTTAAAAATAATTCGTTATTTGTTAGAAGAGAATGACTTTCAGATAGAAAAAGCATTATCTGAAGATGTGCAATTGATTATTCCAGCTTAGCAGAGGAATTATTAGTTGTATTCTGAGATCACAACCATGAAACTTTTTTTTATACAACGTGGGGAATTGCTTTATCAGCTAAGTGACTGCTACAGCCGTATGAATGACTGCTTCATGCACTTGTTTAATTTAAAAGAAAGTATATTCAGGTGTTACTTAAGCAGATAGCAGAAGAAAGTTTTGTGTAGACGTTCGTCTGTAACCTAGCTTCAGCAACTAAACGGGTCGTTGGTTTTTCACGAGTGCCAGTACGGGAGGTTTGTAAAAAAGCTTTCGAGGAGGCGTGGGTTTGTGAAAATGGAATCACCGACAGTCAGAATATACTTAAGAACGTGAACGAATTTTTGCCTGTTCTTCCCATATTGTTTGACCGATGTAGATGGAATTCAGCGGAAAAAATCTCCATACATTTCTGTTGGGTTGGAGTGTGTGTGTGTGTGTGTGTGTGTGTATGTGTGCGTATGTGTATGAGTGAGTGAGTGAGTTTGATGAAAATAAGTGTAGTGAAGGCCATAATTTACTTAAGAACGCAAATTTAAATATTTTCTTATTTTCTATATTTTTCTTACGAGTTGGACAGTTTTGATTAGAAGCTTGCAAACAAAAAATTGCTGAACACTTTGGAGGTCCGTAAAAATTGGCGCTGTGAAAATGTACTTATAGACGTTAGTAATTTCTGTCCATACCTTCCACATTTATTGCCCGATTTTGGTAAAATTCGGCATAAGATATGTACACATAACGCTGTTCAGAATTTAGAGTTTCCTAAAAAAAATCGATACAGGGGAGTCCGTACTTTCCATAAGGGCGGAAATGAATTTATATTGAAGCCTATACCGTGAAACTGAATGCAAAGAACGCCTTGATGAAGTATGTATAGTGCGTCATTCAGTACCATGTTTGGAATCTTATTATAATTCATTAATTTGGCGAAATAAGTGACAAAAATTATAGCTTAAAAAGAAATAGCTCTTTACAGAATATTTATATGAAAGTTGTTAATCGAATAATTAAAAGTATGACTGTTATCGTCGTTTCCGTCACGTAATTAAGGAAGTTATTTTGTGGATATTGACACTGCACCCTGCAAGTAATATTTTGGAAAATGAATCTAGGGATCTGCTAGAAGCTTGCGTTCACGAATATGGAAGCAGGTAGAATAATTTATTAACAATTTTCAAATCTTTGGTACGAAATTAATTATTGTGTTGTGTCGAAAATGACTTTTTGCAGTGCTAACACATTTTGCTGCTAAAGTCGGCAGACTGCGCTTTCGGTCTGGGTTTGTACTACGAATAACACCGGCATAACTTGATTTTGTGAATGATATAAGGTGTAAAATTACAGGAACATAAGAGTGGACAATCCTGGGCGTCAGGTTGCCTGTTTCGACTACATTTTGTACGGCAACATGAAGGGTCTAACACATGTGGATCAGTGTGGAAGTTGCTTGATGTCACAGAACTTTGAGGTGATTCCTAGATGACTGGATAATAATAATAATAATAATAATAATAATAATAATAATAATTTACTGCAATTGGGTTGTTACCCGGTGGCAGTGGTTATTTTACATGTAAACAAAACATGAAGTTGGTTACTACTAAATTTAAGTCGGGAGGGCTACATGAGAAGCATGTAGTGGCAACTTG